>SESE01000710.1_pt1 | contig 13792 bp, 7 predicted proteins | sample 3171371 | NCBI WGS metagenome assembly SESE01 (sample SAMN06051881, study PRJNA518727) | freshwater metagenome | biome: subpolar coniferous forest; feature: holomictic lake; material: water; isolation source: holomictic Lake 442, 13 m depth | place: Canada: near Kenora, Ontario | collected... | reverse complement strand
TCGATAGACTGTGGAGACGGCAATTGACCTTCCAAGGCGTTTTTCCAAAGAAGCGTGAATGGCTGGAACCACGAGTATTCCTCCTGGTGCTGCTTTTTCTATCCATGACTGAAGAAACTTGGCTTCCTCTTGCGGAGTAAGGTTTTGCCTTCGTCGTCCTCCCCAAGTCCCTTTGGTGATAGGCTTTCCTGCAACTTGATCGCGAATCTTTCGTTGCATACGAACCACCGTCGCCACACCGACACCGAGCACTTTCGCTGTCTCCGAATAGGTGATATCACATATTTTTGGAATAAGAACACTCAAACCTTCACGAAGTTCACGAGCGGTATCGGCTTCTTTTACGATATGTTGAGCCAGATACACCATATCATCAGTGACTATTGCTGGACGTGCCATATTCTGTATGCTTCTCGTTTGCCAAATTACGGACAAAAACAGTACGTACAGAATTTATATTATGATTATCTTGATTGCTAATTGGAATTAGTACCATTTCCTGAGCTCACACCACTTACTCCCGACCTGAGCGTTTCCACCGGTCATGCAGCCAAAACCACTCTTCAGGGTATTGGTAAATATAACGTTCAAACACTTTGGTGTAACGGCGAACCAACTCTTCTGCATCAGCTTTGGTGGTTCCGAGATCAGTCGTGTCAATTTCTTCACTTTCGAACTTGTAACGGCCATCTCCGGTCCTGCGGCATATTCCGACAAAGAGAGGAACTCTTGCCTTAAGAGCAAGATAAGCAGGCCCAAGAAACACGGATGTTCGACGGCCAAGAAATTCAGTAAAAAAGGAGCCATTCGGGTCAGACTGATCCCCAAGAATGGATAAAATTCCTCCATTTTGAAGAGTTCTCAGCCCCTCACGAAGAGCTTGCCCGTTATAGATAATCCGGTTACCGTGCATGGTTCTCCATAGGTTCATCTTCCGGTCTATCTCATTATTTTTGAGTCGTTTGACAATAATTGAGACTGGAGTGGCCAATAACCCGCCACACAGAGCGAGCAGCTCCCAGTTGCCGAAATGTGCAGAGAGCAGCACCCCGCCTTTTTTCTGGTAAATGGTTTTTGAAAGAAAATCACGGGCATCAATATCCATCAACCGTGCAGCATCTGCAGCAGTTTTGATCATGGGAAGACGAAGCATTTCAATGATATTTTCTGCCTGGTTGCGGTAAACCTGACGGGCAATAGAGCTGATTTCGAAGACGTTTTTTTCAGGAAAGGTGATGACAAGATTCTGTATCACAAGCTTTCTTCTGATTTTAAGAGTATCGTAACCAAAATCCCCCAAAAAACGGGCGATTGCTGTTGATTTTTCACGACTTATGCTCCTGACCAGCACACCTAGTGCCGTAATAAAGTAATAGGAAATCTGCTGTAAAAACTTCTTGTTTGTTCCCCTGATGCGCTTCATAATAGCCAGTATTTTACCATGCGGACAATCGAAGAGTATACGCTAAATTGGAAAAACATATATAAACTTTATCTTCTATTGATCAGTATGACTGCTTCCAACAAACTTATAACCCGATGCGAGGCTCTTGAAAAGGTTCGGGCATTTCAGGCTTCGGGGAAAAAAGTTGTCTTTTCAAATGGTTGTTTTGATATTCTTCATGCCGGACATGTTGAGTACTTGACTGCGGCAAAAAAACTTGGTGATGTACTCCTTATCGGGTTGAACAGTGATGCTTCGGTCCGTCGGCTCAAAGGCCAAAACCGGCCGATCTGTAGCGAAGCGGACCGCGCTGCGGTGCTCTCTGCTTTCCACGTTGTCGATGCTGTCACCCTTTTTGATGAAGATACGCCTGAAGAACTTATTGGCGCCTTGTTGCCCGACATTCTTGTCAAGGGATCAGACTGGGCGGTCGAGCTTATTGCCGGAGCAGGCGCGGTACTTGAACATGGCGGCGCTGTGCTGACCATTCCCTTGCTTGAGGGCCGTTCTACAAGCGGCATCATCGAAAAAATCATTCAGCTTTACTCTCAATCATCGACCTGCGGTGGAACGGATTAAACACTACAGCCTCAAACTTCTCACAGCCCTTCTTGCTTTCATGCTAGTGCTGTCGTTTGCCTCTCTGGTTGTCTTGAACAGCGGAGTGCTTGACCGATTTGCCAAAGATCTGGCTATCAGACTGTTTAACGAGAAACTTTCAGGACGACTTGAACTGCAGGAACTGCATCTGAAGTTTCCGAACAAGGTCACCCTCATCAATCCCAGGATTTATGCACCGGGAGAAAAAACACCAGCTCTCGAAGCCCGTACTTTTTCGCTGCAATTCAACTTTCTCACACTCCTTCAGCCTGACATCAAAACATTGTACGTGCATCGACTTACGGCCGATTCGCTCAGCGCAAGGGTTATTGAAGAGAAAAACGGCAAGCTTAATCTCGAGCTTATTTTCACCTCCCGTGACCCCGACTCGACAAAAGCACGGCTGGAACATTTTTTTTGTAAAAACCTGCGGGTTAACAACAGTAATCTCTCTTTCTCCGGAAAAATCATCCGTGGAGATAACGTAAACATAAGCGCAAAAGAGATCAATCTGGAGCTTTCAGAATTAACGGTCAAGAAAAAACTTTTGAAGGGAACACTCGACCATCTGAAGTTCAACATTCCCCAGAGTCACTTCTTGTTGCAGCAAGCTTCAGGAAAATTTCTTTTTTCTGAAACCCGTTCGGAGGTTCTTGCCCTGAAAGCCGCGAGTAGTCATAGCCATGCTGAGCTCTCGGCCACTTTTGACCACTTCAATATTTTCTCCCATCAGTTACAAAATCAACTTGCCCTCAGCACCTCCTTCCTGAATATTCAGGAGCTGACGATACAGAGCGACGACCTGAAACTTTTGCGCCCGGAACTTGTCATGCCTTCGGGTCTTTACACTTTTAAGGGCAACGCCAGAGGAAAAAAGGATAATGTTCAAATTGTTGATGCGCTTCTGACGCACCTCAAAAGCAGGGTCGTTGTAAAAGGAGAGCTGCTTAACCTGCTGAACAGAAATGCTTTTGCTTTTGCACTGAATTGCGACAGTTCCAAAATTGCCGAGCCCTTTGTTGAGTCACTCATGAAAGAGAATTCGCAAAAGGAAATTGCCCGCAAAACCGGCGACATTACCTTTTTTGGAACTGCCAAGGGTAACCTGAATGCCGTAAAGGCAGATATTACAACTCTCTCTGCGGCCGGAAAAGCATCAGTGGCTGCAGAAGCATCAAGGAAAGAATCAGCACAGATCTCTTGTAAAGGCACGTTTGCGCTTAAAGAGTTCAAGCCGCACATATTTATGGCGCCAGGTTCCGGAAAAAGCCTTGTCAATGCTTCTGGCAGTTTTGAGGGCAGAACGGACAACAAGGAGGTTCGCCAACTGACGCTTGACATGAAGGTTGCTGATTCGTTCTGGCAAAATCAGCCGGTGAAAGAGGGCTCCATCTCAGTAAATTACAGAAACAGCCTGCTGAATACTTCCCTGTTTCTGAAAAACGACCTTACAAGTTTCACGCTTGACGGTGGAATAGACTGGAAAGATAACGCTCCCCGCTATCATGCGTCCGGGAAAACAACAAGGTTCGATATTTCAAAAATACTCGATTCAAAAAAGTTTACAACTGATCTGAGTGGAGTCTTCGCTATACAAGGATCAGGATTCGATCCCGGAATGCTGAACGTAGCTGCGGTTATGCAGTTTGCTCCTTCGACAATCAACGGGTTCGAACTTAAGGAACATTCGAAAGCTTCCGTCGAAATTGCTCAGAACGCAGCCTCTTCCCGGGCAAGCATAAACAGCGATTTTCTTGACATTATCGCTGAAGGCGATTATTCGTTCGAAGAACTGATTAACCTTGGGAAGCTTGCAGTTTCGGGTATTTCAAGGGAAATAGCTGGACAGAATATCTGGCAGACTACACTTCCCGCTCCTGTTACGGCGGGCAATACACTCAAGAAGCCGTTTACGGTCAACTACCACATCACCGTCAAAGATATCTCCCCGCTATCGCTGTTTTTGCCGATGCAGAATCTTACCCTCCAGGGCAAGGCTGAAGGGCGTGCAGTATACCGTAACGGGCAGTGTTCGATCAGCTCTTCAATCAACCTTGCCAGTCTGCACTCGCATGACAACTTGTTTTTTGAAAATCTCTCTCTGGAAGCCGGAGTGGAATGCGACGGCAACCGGGCTCCACAAGCATCGCTCACCGGCAAAGCATCCTCAATAACCGTTGCTGGCAAAAAAGCTGGTAATGCAGTTTTTTCGAGCCGCTATTCTCCATCACACCTTGATGCCGCCCTCGACATTGCCATACCTGATCCTGCACAGAGTATGTCGGTGAAATTTACAGCATTAAAAAGCAACAGCGGCTATGAACTGCTCTTCAACCACCTGTCAATAAAAGATGCAGCAGGAATATGGCAGGCAGAGGAGAACTCACGTATCATGCTGGGCAGTACATCGGCGAAATTCAACCATTTTACACTGGAAAAAGGAACGCAGCGGGCGGCATTTGATGGCGAACTGAGTAACTCGCAGCCGGGCAGTTTTCAGTGTACCTTGTCAAATTTTGAACTAAACGAGTTGAAACGATTTGCGCTTGATCCCGCTCTTGACAGGCTTGCTGGTACGATCAATGCATCGCTGACGGTCAGCGGAAACCCGGCTTCGAAAACAAGTTCGCTCACCCTGAACGGACAGGGACTCCGTTTTGGTAAATTCACGATAGGAACTCTGCAAGGCAATGCCCTTCACCTTGGCAATGAGCTTCGATTTAAAGTGCACAGCAATGCTCCATTACCAGAGAAATTTTCAGAAAAAGCCTCCCCATCGCTAAACACTATCGATGGAAGCGGCACTATTCCTCTGGTTCTCAACTACTATCCCCTGCAGTTCCATACGGCTGAACAACAAACGATAAGCGCGTCATTCCAGTCGGATAATCTTTCTGCCCAGTTTCTTGAATACCTGCTGCCTTTCTTTTCATCGGCTGAAGGCATTATCCCGACAACGCTTAAAATTGAAGGAAAAACGCCCAAGCCAGACATTTACCTGACCGCTCATCTGCGTAATACAAAAATTATAATCGAACCGACACAGGTCTCTTATCAGCTCAATGGTGATGTCTATGTCACCCCGAACGCCCTTGAACTGCGGGATATAACTGTCAGTGACAACCTCCGTGGAAACGGAAAAATTGATGGTGTGGTGTTGCTTGAAAAGCTGAAACCCAAAGAGCTGAATCTTACCGGCAGATTTAACAAGCTCCTCTTGTTTAACAAAAAAGACCAAAAGGATGAAACCTCATTCGGTAGCATTACCGGTTCAACCAATAATATTCTTTTTCATGGCAACCTCTCTGCCCCGATAGTTGAGGGCGAATTAAGAATTGATGCGACAGATTTCTCACTCTACCGAGCAGGAGCCAATAAAAGCGCCAAGTATCTGGGCGTTGACAAATTTATTGAATTTGTCCCCCGTTACCCTTCCCGTAGTCCTGCGGGCGGTATCAAAAACAATGGTGTAGAAGCAAAACCGACAGAGTTTTATTATTCACTGATCGATATCCTGCAGATAAATAATCTGCGACTCAGCAGTATTGAACCACTCAAGTATACGGTTATTTTTGACCGCATCAGAGGCGAACAACTTGAAACGTCCATCAACAACCTCTCCCTGATTGTCAACAAAAACAATCAGCAATACCGACTGTTTGGATCGGTAAACATCATCGGCGGTAAATACAAACTGTCCAACACAAACTTTGACCTGCAGAATGGTGGAAAAATCACCTGGAACAATGTTGATATCCGGAACGGAGTTATGGACAATCTGTACGGCAACAAATATGTAAACGCTTCAAACCAGCAAACCGGTGAACGCGACAATGTTAACCTGCTCCTGGCCATAACCGGTACCCTGAACGACCCGCAGGTTGCCATGGGCTATTACCTGAATGAACAGACACAGCCTTATGCGTCTATCAACATGATCGGTGGTACGTCGAGCCAGATTGACCCTAACGCAGAATTAAACGTCATCTCCATGCTGCTGTCCAAGCAATGGTATATCAAGCCAGGAAGCGTCGGTCAGAGTGGAAACATTGCTGTTTCAAGCGCTGGCTTCTCTGCAGGCTCCGGCATTCTTTCATCCCGGATTTCGAGGGTCATTCAGGATATCGGCGGACTTGAAAGCTTCAATATCAATGTAGGGATGGATAAACGTGGGGCTCTGAGCGGACTTGATCTTTACTTTGCACTCAGTGTCCCCGGTACCGATGGAAAAGTCCGTTTTATCGGAACAGGCGGCTCTGCCGACATCGGGGGCTCAACTACCTCCAATTATTACGGAACATCACAGAAAATTGAATATCGGGTTACTCCAAAAATCTACATCGAAGCCTCCCGTTCTTTCGGACAAGGCGGGAGTTTAACATCCAGTTCAAACCTGCAAAAACCTGCAGAAACATGGGGAGCCAGTCTTTCTTACAAAGAACGTTTCCAAACCTGGGATCAGTTCTGGAAACATCTGATTCCGTCATCCAATAAGTCCGATAAGAAGAGATAAATCCTTGCCGTTTTCGTAAATTATCGGCACAAACATTCAGTAACAAACTTTGGAATAACGTGTTGAGAGGAAAAAATATCATCATTGGCATCTGTGGTGGCATCGCCGCCTATAAAACACCGTTGCTTGTAAGGCTTTTAAAAAAAAGAGGCGCAAATGTCAGGGTCGCGCTCACGGAAGGGGGGAGCCGTTTTGTCAGTGAACTTGCGCTTGCAACAGTTTCAGAAGAACCTGTATACCGCTCTATCTTTCCTCCAACACAGACCGAAGGGACTGATTTTACAGGCCATATATCTCTCGGCGAATGGGCTGACGCTCTCATCATTGCACCTGCCACAGCAAATACCCTGGCCAAACTCGGTGCCGGTCTTTGCGATGATATGCTTACCGCCTGTTTTATAACCCTGCGACCCGGCAAACCGGTGCTGATATTTCCGGCAATGGACGGTCAGATGTTCTTGTCACCATCTGTCCAGAGAAATATAAAAACCCTTACCACTCAGGGTTGCCGTCTTATAAGCCCTGAAAGTGGCGAGCTTGCTTCGGGACAGTCCGGTCTCGGTCGTATGCCAGAACCTGAGTCTATTCTGGGATATCTGGAAGAAGAACTTTTTTCCTCAACCCAACGCTCTCCGCTTTATGATAAATCGGTGGTGGTTACCGCAGGCCCTACACGGGAAAAAATTGACGGTGTTCGTTTCATCTCAAACTACTCTTCTGGAAAAATGGGATTTGCCATCGCACGCGCAGCAGCAAAGCGCGGCGCCAGAGTAACTCTGATTACCGGGCCTGTTCATCTGGAGACACCATTCGGGGTAGAACGTCTTGATGTTGAAAGCGCAGCAGAAATGCATAGTGCAGCTCGGCGCTTTTTTAATAGCTCCAACATTTTTGTTGGGGCCGCCGCCGTTTCCGATTACCGTCCTTTGGCACCTTACGAAGGAAAAATGAAAAAGGATGAACAGGAGATTGTAGTTACCCTTATAAAAAATCCCGATATTCTTGCTGAATTCAGTATGCAAAAAGCTCCGGGGCAGCTTGCCATAGGGTTTGCGCTTGAGACTGAAACAGGTTTGGATAATGCCCGAAAAAAACTGCTTGAAAAAAAACTTGATCTTATTGCTTTCAATTTTTTTGACCGCAAAACCTCCGGTTTTGAAGTCGATACAAATATTCTTACTCTGGTAGGAAGAGATGGTGTTACAACAGAACTTCCCCAACTGACAAAGGATGACGCCGCAGGAAAGCTGCTTGATGCCATAGAAATACTCTGCCGGAGCAATGGGAATAACACCCTAAAAAAATAATTACTTATTTCATGCAAGGTTTTTTATTGGCTGAAAATGAACAGAACCGACCTGCAGAAAAAGATTCCTTCACATCATCCGCAGATCTGGCTCTGTTGTTTGAAACAGCAAAAGAGTGTCGTAAATGCATGCTTGCCGGAACCAGGCAAAACTTTGTCTTCGGTGAAGGCAATCCTTTAGCAAACCTTGTTGTTATTGGGGAGGCTCCCGGAGCCGAAGAAGATGCTTCCGGCCGACCTTTTGTAGGAAGATCAGGACAACTTCTTGATAAAATTCTTCAGGCTGCAGGATTTAGTCGAGAAGAGGTCTATATATGCAATATCCTGAAATGCCGTCCACCCGGCAACAGGAACCCGCTCGACGATGAAATCGGGAGCTGTATGCCCTGGTTGCTCCAGCAACTGCAGATTATCAATCCGAAGGTTATCCTTATGCTTGGTAAAGTTGCTGCCAACACCATTCTCGATAATACTCTTTCATTGGGAGCCATGAGAGGAAAACTGACAACATGGAAAGGATATGACTGTTTTATTACCTATCATCCCGCAGCCCTTCTGCGTAACCCCAATTGGAAAAAAGGATGCTGGGAAGATATTCAGGCAATGATGCGCCATTACGCCACAATCTGCGGCAAAGAAACGCTTTAAATAGAGTAAACCGATGATCAAGAAGGCACCTGTTGCCATAGATTTCAGCAAGGATATTGACTTCACTCAGGAAAGCCGCATTCCCCCCTATTCAACTGAAATTGAGCAGGAGGTGCTTGCCTGCATTCTGCTTGAGGATGACCCTATTGAACAGGTTATCCAGATATTCGGCGATAACGGCGAAGAGGTCTTTTATGAAAGGCGCCATCAGATTATTTTCAAGGCGATGATGCAGCTCTACCATAAACGGCAGGCAATAGACATTATCACCGTCAGCGAAGAGCTGCTGAAAATGAATGAGCTTGAACCTGTCGGTGGAAGACACTACCTGGCAGAGCTTTCAGGAAAAGTTATCAGCGCTGCCAATATTGAATACTATGCGCGCCTGGCCAAGGAAAAGTATCTTTACCGGCGCATGATCTCAATATCGGCTAAAATTTCCGGTGTGGCTTACAGTTCATCGATGGATATTTTTGATCTTGTTGAACATGCTTCCCAGCAGTTCTTCAATATTTCCCAGGCCGGTATTAAAAAGAAGGCCTCATTAATAAAAGAACTTGTTAAAAACGGCATACGGATGCTTGAGAGCCTGAGGGCTTCACAATCATCCGTCACTGGAGTAGGATCAGGATTCTCTGAACTGGATCAGCTTACGGCCGGGTTTCAGCCATCTGATATGATTATCATTGCAGCAAGACCATCTGCTGGAAAAACAGCATTAGCGCTTGCGGTTGCACGTAATGCCGCCGTGGACTTTGATACTCCTGTACTTTTTTTCAGCCTTGAAATGGCGGAGGTACAACTGGCCATAAGGCTGATGTGCGCCGAAGCTTATGTTGAATCACAGCTTGTCAGAACTGGTCGTATCACACCTGAAATGATGGGAAGGATCATTAACAGCATGGACAAGCTTAATGAAGCAAAGCTGTTTATTGATGATACTCCCGGCATTTCTATTATGGAACTTGCCGCCAAAACCCGCCGGATGAAGCAGGAGCATAATATTGGCATGCTTGTCGTCGATTACCTGCAGTTGGTGACACCAGTCAGGGATGGCAGAACAAACCGTGAGCAGGAGATCGCACAGATATCCCGCTCACTGAAGGCGCTGGCCAAGGAATTGAATATTCCTGTCATAGCCCTTGCACAGCTTAACCGCTCTGTCGAGCAGCGATCAGGCGACAGAAGACCCCAGCTCAGCGATCTCAGGGAGTCCGGTTCGATAGAACAGGATGCTGATGTGGTCATGTTTCTGTCAAGACCGGAAATGTACGGCAAAACAACCTTTGAAGATGGCTCTTCAACAAAAGATATTGTTGAAATTGTGATCGGCAAACAGAGAAACGGTCCGATTGGAGATATCCGGCTCTTGTTCCTGAAAAATTATGGTCGCTTTCAGTCAACGGCTAATACCTATATTACTTCCGGAGAGGGAAAAGGGGCTTCACAAGAACATCATCAGCCTTCCTTGCCTGAGCAAGAAAAATCGAATTCCAGCGCATTCATCACTCAAGACGACGCACCTTTTTAAGTATTCATCATGCAAGATAATAAACGGCTAACAAGCGCCGGAAGCAGGACAGAAAAACCGGTAGTTCCTCTCAAGGGTAAAGAAGCAACCTATTCAGGAATCGGCGGCTCAAGAGGCATTACAATCGGAGAGTGCTATGCGTTCATCAAGGAGGAGAGTAAACATGAAATCAGGGAGCTGAACGAAAAAAACATCAGTGAAGAGATTGAAAGATTTCTTGCCGCCTTGAAACGTTCCGAACATGAGCTGAAGAAAATTGAGCAGCTCACCATCAGGAAACTTGGAAAGAGCTACTCCGATCTGTTTCAGGCTCAAATCATGATGCTGCACGACCCGATACTGATCGATACCATCAGCAATCGTATCCGGTCGGAACGTAAAGGAGCACATCTCGTTATTGCTGAAGAGTTTGATCACTATCTTCAACATTTTAAAAATTCCGATAACCTGATTTTCCAGGATCGAGCTGATGATTTTCACGATATCAAAACCCGGATTATCAGAAACCTGAATATCAGAAAACTGCACTCATGGATACCAGAAGGGGTCATTGTTTCGTCCGACAGCCTCTCTCCTGCGGATATCATCCTTTTGAGCCGCAGCAATGTCAAAGGTTTTGTCACTGATTCTGGAGGAAAAACCTCACATATCTCCTTAATTTGCAAGTCACTCAAAATTCCAATCGTTGTCGGCCTTGGCAATATCTCTGAGAAGGTCTTCACCGGCACGCCGATGATCATCGACGGAAATACAGGAACCGTAATTATTCATCCTGAAGAAAAAACCGCCGAGCGATACCAGAAGATAAAAGAGGAGGCGCAAAAGAATGATGAAAATACCTCATTGACGGCTGAACTGCCCGCCACAACAAAATGCGGTGTCAGAATAACCTTTTATGCCAATATAGACTTCAAAGAGGAAGCACTCTCCATAACAACTGCTGGAGCTGAGGGAGTAGGGCTTTTCAGAAGCGAAAACCTCTTCACCGAAGGCACAACAGTGCCGAGCGAGTCTGAACAGTACGCCTGTTACCATGAAATGGCTGAAGCAATCGCTCCGATGCCTCTGGATATCCGCTTGTTTGATATCGGGGGCGACAAGCTGATCTATTCTCCAGTCAAGGAGCCAAATCCTAACCTTGGATGGCGGGGTATCAGGATACTGATGGATTTGCCCAAAATACTTGACACGCAAGTCAGGGCCATCATCAGGGCCAATCGGCAAGGCAATGTTAATATCCTTATTCCCATGATCATGTCTCTCGAAGAGATTCGGTATGTCCGGGCATCTGTGGAGAAACACTACTCGGAGCTGGCGTTGGAGACAGATGAGCAAGTTGAAAAACCGAGGATCGGGGCAATGATAGAGATTCCTGCAGCAGTCGAACTGATTGATGAAATTACAAGAACGGCTAATTTTATCAGCATCGGAACTAATGATCTCACCCAATACACTCTTGCCGTGGACAGGAACAATGTCATTGTACAGGATCTCTTTGAAAAATTCCACCCGGCAATTATCCGGCAACTCCACCGGATTATAACAACTGCCAATAAAAATCACTGTAAAATGATGATGTGCGGCGATATGGGTTCGGATCCTCTCGCCCTGCCTTTCCTCTTGGGGTGCGGGCTCAGAAAATTCAGCGTTGTCGTCTCGGATATCCCGAACCTGAAATCACTGGTATCCCGCTACTCGCTTGCCGAAACAGAGCAGCTTGCCCGTGAGTGCCTTTCACTTGATACGCCAGCCGCCATCAAATCCTGCCTGGAAGCATTCCAGGCAGCTCATTGATATCTCTCCTGTCAGGGACGAGAGTCCTCGACTTTACGCAATGAATGGAGATATTCTCCAATTATTTGTTGCTGTTTTGCCTGGAACAGTTGCGGAGCAACCGCTATTTTTTCAGCCTTCACATCAAGCCCGGCTGGAAGAGTTTTTCTGGTAACCAGCACAACAGCATACCCGTCGGTTGTTTTAACCGGCCTGGAAAGCTTTCCAGGAGCAAGGCCTGACATAGCTTCAACAAGAGCACGATCAACACCATAACCGGGAATATAGCCGTCACTCCACCGTATACTGTCTGCGGTGACAATATGCATGCCAGCATTCACAGATGCTATCTTTTCAAGCGTCATTCCGGCTCCCTTTACCATGGCTGCAAGTTTTTTCTCCAGGAAAGCACCTTTTTTCTCCTGTACCAGTTTCGCTGTAATGCTCGTTTTCAGTTCTTGATCAAGCGTACGGTATCCGGTATCATTCTTGCTGGTCAGACGCATAACATAAAACCCTTTTTCTGTTTCAAGAACGTCCGAAAGGTCTCTTTCCCCTGACTTGAATGCATAAGCAGTCACCTTTTCACTATAGCCGATCTGTGGAATCAACATACGCTTGATGAATTCTCCCGTCTTTTCGATCTGCAGCTTTTCACTTGCGGCGCTCTTGTCAAAACCTTTCTCTTTAGCACGTTGCTGGAACGCCATGGCACGACGACGCTCACTGTCTACCGTTTCCGTGGATGGACGGATATTCCTTACAATTTCCGAACAGACAACGGCGCTTTGATCAAAGCCCGTCACCTTGATAATATGCAGGCCAAACTGTGTTTGCACCGGCCTGAGAATGGAACCTGGTGATGCACTGAAAACCGCCTCAGAAAATGCCGGAAGCATACGCTCTTTGCTGAACCAGCCAATGTCGCCCCCATTGACGGCACTGCCAGGATCAGCGGAATATTTTCTTGCAAGCACGTCAAAAGAAACGCCTGCCTGAAGCTGTTTATAAATAAGCATAGAAAGTTCGCGTACCTTCTGCACTTCATCCATGTTTGCAGGATTGAAGCGCAAGAGAATATGCGATGCTCTGGCAACTGGCTGAGGAGACGTAACCACCTTTTTGATCTTGATCAAACGGTATTCACCCCGATCGGCTACCGGGCCAACAATCGTTCCCGGTTTGAGATTCGACGGGCTGAAAACAACCGCGCCTGCCGCTGGAGAAAAATCCGCACGGTTATAGGTTACGTTGATACCTGTCGGACGGTCACTCTGCACTTTAACATAGTCGTTCTCATTGACTGCACCGGAAAAATCGGTACGAGTCGTTTCAAGTTCGGTTCGAACGGCAAGACTGTCTTTTGATGATGGCTTCAGTGGAAAAAAAACAAAGTCGGCTTTTCTTGTAGGATGCTCCTGCTTGAAAAGCTCTTTATGTGCATCATAATACTGTTTAATCTCATCACCTGTTACCGGAAAGCTACTGTCAACACCAGCAAAACTTAAAGGAACCGGAATAAAAGAGGCCGCAAAACGTGAAAACTTCCTGCTGACGATATCGCCAAGCTCCCTGTCGGTAATATGATCAAGGGTTTGAAGAGCCCTGACCAGCTTATTTTCCTTGAGTTCCAGGCGAACATACTTTTCAATCTGAAGCCATAACTCCTTACTATGTGGATCACGGCGGGTACTCTCCAGTTTGTTGCGATCAAGTACCCCGGTTGCTGGATCAGTAAAATACTGACGAACCACCATGGGCGGGGTTGGACTACCAAGCGCCTCAACGACCTCCTGATCCTGAAGGGTAATACCAAATTTCTCAAACTGCTGCTCAAGCAACGTCTGGTCAACTACAGCACTCCATGCCTTTTCTTGCAGCCCGAGTTCAATTTCTGATGTAACTTCGGTTCCAGGATTGCTCCTTCGAAAATTTTCAGTAATGGCCTTGCAAGCTTCATCGTACTGGCTATTGGTA
>SESE01000705.1_pt1 | contig 13856 bp, 11 predicted proteins | sample 3171371 | NCBI WGS metagenome assembly SESE01 (sample SAMN06051881, study PRJNA518727) | freshwater metagenome | biome: subpolar coniferous forest; feature: holomictic lake; material: water; isolation source: holomictic Lake 442, 13 m depth | place: Canada: near Kenora, Ontario | collected... | reverse complement strand
GACGCAACGCGTCGCGGAGGCGATCCATGCTTTCCGGCAGGCCGCCCGGGCGGTTGCGCGCCAGCCAGAGCTCCGCATGCCGGCCCATAATGTCGCGCAGCTCCGCAGCCAGCGCGGCACGGTTCAGTTGTCCGTTCATTACGCCCTGCGCGCGGCGCGTGGCGTGGCGGGCCATGGCGATGGCGTTGTGCAACTCGGCGCTGGCCAGCTCCCCATCCACGGCGGCCGGGCGCGCGTCCGCGGCCGCGGCGTCCAACTGATCCAAGCGCGCCAGGACCTGGCCGAGCATGGCTGGCGTGATCTCCTTCACTTTCAGGGTGGCTGGATCCATATCCCAGAACAGAAGCGTGTGGAAGATCGAGCAGTTGTCGGTTCGTCCCTGGATCAGCTCACGGACCTCCCCAAGCTGGTAGTAGAGCTGCCCCAGCACGCCGGTGTGGTCGGCAAACAGGTCGCGGTTCAGCGCCGCCGAAATGTCGGCGGCCTCGTTGCTTTTCCAGCACCAAGAATAGGCAGCGCCGGCAGCAAATCCGACGTAGCTGATTGGCAGGTACTGATGGTGGCCGCCGTCGCCCCAGTCGGTGTTTAGATATCCGATCGCGCCGTGCGCCAGGCCGTGGCGGGCGGCGCTGGCAAGATTGGCCAGGGCATTGCGCGTGCGGCCGGTGATCGAATTCCAGCTGGATGTGCCGGGACAGACATAGAACGGGATGCCGGAGGCGGCAAAGAGCGGACAGTGCTGGTCAAAGGGGTGCGCCGCCTCGTACCCCCACTCCATCGCAATCATGTCGGGCTTCAATTCCCGGATCAGCTCAGGCTGATGCAGGATGATGTCACCCCAGAACATCATCTGGCGCTGGTGAGAGCCCACACGTTTGTGGATTTCCAGCAGAAAATCGAGGTAGACGCGGGTTTTGCCGCGTGCGTCAGCCAACGGCCGGCTCCACCCCTGCCCCAGTTCCCAGGTCTCGTCGCAGCCGACATTAAAGAATCGGCTGGAGAAGTTGGGGAGCAGCTCCGCGTAGAGCGACTCCAGCAGCGTCAGGCTCTCCGGGCGCGGGGCCAGGGTTGAACCGCAGGGGGAACGCCCCCCGCCCCAGCGCCGCTCGAAGCCGTCCGGACACTCAGCCAGGTGCCGGTATTCCGGATACTTGAGCCAGCGCTCGAAATGCCCGAAAGAGTTTTGATTCGGCACCAGGTCCATGTAGCGTTCGCGACAAAAGGCGTCAAGCGCACGAATCTCCGCCGCCGTCATGGGCGAGGCTTCGGACCAGACTGTGCGGTGGTCGACGTAGGCAAAGGTATGCTCGGTGTAGAGCTGAATCTCGTTGATCTTCCAGCGCGCCAGGCGATCAATCAACTGGTACAACGTGTCCGTGGTGGGTACTTTGCAGCGGCTGATGTCGAGCATGACCCCGCGGCGCGAAAAGTCCGGCCAGTCTTCAATTGTAAAGCCCGGGCAGTTAGCCCCGCCTTGCGCGATCATTTGGGCCAGGGTCGACAGGCCATAATAGACACCCGCCTCATCCGCACCCTCCAGCAGCACGCCGTCGGGTGTGGCGCACAAGCGATACCCCTGCGGAGACAGCTCCCGGGTTATCGCCGGCATACAGATGCGCAGAAAACAGCTGCCTATGTCCGTCACGTCAGCGGCTACCTGCAACGGGCGATGGAAGGCAGGGCTGACTTCCTGCGCCCAGGCCCGCACGCGCTGCTGCAGGTTATCGCTGGCACCGCAAGGGAGGCAGACCCAGCCCCTCGGCCGGAAATCCGCAACCGGCGCGGAAAAGTTTGCTATGCGCGGCACGGGAAACAAGGTGTACGACATGCGGAATATTGTCCTCTTTCATCGTCCCTCACGCAACGCACAAACAAGGCGGCGATGAAGAACCCCATGGTCTTCTCCTGAAGCGGTCGGGAATTCTCACCACGAAGGACACGAAGAGCACGAATTGTGGAGCGGCGGAAGGGTGGCACATTCACAATGCCTAAGGCCGACCGGCTCCCGGGGACCTGCCGGCAAAAGGCGCTGGACCAATCCAGCGCTCCGTGACATCGAGCTTCCTCCCCACGGCCAGCGCACACAAGATGCCCAGCACCGCGCCAGCCGCCACGTCGCCGACAAAATGCTGCAACGCACATACTCGCGACGTGCCCATCAACACGACCCACGCCACGCAAAGCGGTCGCAGCCGGGGAAACGTTAACCAGATGACCGTTGCCACCACCGCCGCATCGGCCGTATGGCCGGATGGAAAGGAATGGCGCTTGGAATCCAACAGTTCTGACCAATCAAAAAAATCGAACTGCCCGGCCAACGGACGATTCGGTCGCCAGCGACCAATTCCAATCTTGAGCACGCGAACCAGGACAGCGGTCACGGCCTCGGCTGTCAACAGCCAAAGACAAGCACGCCACAACCACCGGTCCGGCCGGATTCGCCAGGACCAGATCAACAGCAGGCCGGCAGCGATCGGATAACATCCGTTGGAGCCCACCCAGCTGATCCCATCCGCAATCCGATGCAGCCAGCCGGGCAGATGATCCTGCACGATCTGCGCCACGCTACGATCCAACCAAAGAATCCCGGTGGCCGCCAGAATGACCAACCCGACCAGCAGCGCCAGCAGACGCCACCGCGCGCCTCCTGTACCTTGGGCCGGGGCCGTTGCGCAATCCTGGTTAGCCGTCTCTGCCACTTCCGTCGCGCGCGCCATATAACTCCCCCAATGTGCATAGCAGTGTCGTGCATCTGCCTGAGGACGTCAAGCGCACGCGTAAAGTGTCAGTCACGCATTGGCAATCAAGGTGGCCCGGGCGCTCCGCGCACGGGCAAGAAGCAAGGCCTGTTGCCGTATTTGCGCATGCCCGTGCGCGGAGCGCCCGGGCCACCACCACGCGTGACTGACCCATAGCCGCGCCGCTGATTTGCGCCCTTGACACCCGCGCCGCGTTCTTCGATGCTTACCTCCATGCCGGCGTTCGATATCTTCGCTGCCTGCGAAGCGATCCTCGCCGTGCGCTCGGTCCACACCGATCAAAAGCACAAATTGTGAAACGCCTTTCCGCCACCATCCGCGCCGCGCTGTTTCTCGATCGCGACGGCGTGATCATCCGCGATGCCGGATATCTCGGCCAGCCGGCAGGCGTGGCGTTGCTGCCCGGCGCACGCACGGCGCTGCGGCGCGTACAACAGACTCACCGCCTGTTCCTACTCACCAACCAGAGCGGCATCGGCCGCGGTTACTTTGCCTGGCGCGATGCGGAAGCCGTCCATGCCCGCATGCTGGAACTGCTCCAGTTGCCGCCGCCCGGCATTGAGCAAATCGCCATTGCGGCTGAGTCCCCCGGGGAAATTCCAGTGTACCGCAAGCCCTCGCCGCGCTTCCTGCTGGAGACCCTGGCGTGGGATGGTCTTGACCCGGCACAGTGCTGGATGGTGGGCGACCGGCTGGACGATGTTCGTGCCGGGATCCGCGCCGGTATCCGCGCGGCGCTGATCGCCACCGCGCCGATAACCGACAAGCTCGCACGCGCCTATTGCCGGCAGCACAGCGTGCCGATCTACGCCTCGCTGCAGGCGTTTGTCGCCGCTCTCCCAACCCTCACAGACCCCGCACGTAGGGCCGGCTTGACGCCGTCCACGTCCAAAAAAGGAAACCGACGATGAAAATCCGCAAGGGACAGAAACTGGTGCTCATCGGCGATTCGATCACAGATGCCGGCCGCGCACAGCCCGTGGGCGAAGGATTGTTCGATCCCCTCGGGCGGGGTTTCGTGACACAGGTGGAGTCGCTGCTGGGCGTAACGTATCCGGAACGCGGCATCCGTGTGGTCAATGTCGGTACCAGTGGCAACACCGTACGCGACCTGAAAGCCCGCTGGGAGCGCGATGTGCTGGCTCTTCAGCCGGACTGGCTTGCGGTTTTTATTGGCGTCAACGACGTCTGGCGGCAATTTGACCTGCCGCGCATGCCGGAAGCGCATGTTCCGCTGCCGGAGTATGAGCGCACGCTGGATGAGCTGTTGCAGCTGACACGCCCGAAGCTGGCCGGTCTGGTGCTGATGACACCCTTTTTCATCGAAGCCAGTCCCCGGGACGCCATGCGGCGCCGGATGGATGCGTATGGCGCCGTAGTGAAAAAACTCGCGAAGCGCCATGATGCGGTGCTGGTCGATGTGCAGGCTGCCTTCGACCGCCTGCTGCAGCACCAGCATTCCGCCGCACTGGCCTGGGACCGCATACACCCCAGCCAGACCGGCCACATGGTAATCGCGCGTGCTTTCCTGAACGCGATCGGTTACAAGTGGTAGCCCGTTATGGCACTACACCCCCATGTGACCCTGTCCCCCGAAATCGAGATCGAGCTCCGGCGTGTCCTTGACGCCCTGCCCGATCCGGATCTCAGCGCGCTGGCGCAACAGGACCCGGCTTTTCAATCCGGCGGGTTTCGCGCGGGCAATACCGTCGCGTTGCGAGCCCGCGCGCTGCAACTGGCTGCCGGATCCCCGCCGGTCTCCGATGCCCTGCGCGGCCTGTTGCGCACCCACTCGCTCAACCGGCCATTGGTGGGCCTGCTCTCCGCTGCGACGCTAACCGACCTGCGGCACGAACTCGCCCTGCTGTTCGGCGGGCCGCGGTTGCTGCTGGCCATGCTGGCCGACGCGCGGGAGGAGGTGCGGGAAACCGCCGCGCGCTGGCTGCGGCAGGATCCCGTCTTCCTGGCGATGGATCCGGCCACCGCCACGACGCATCTGCACGATACCTTCGCCCGTCTGCTGGAGGCCGCTGGCGCGGGCACCTCGGCAGCCGCCGTATCCGTTACACGCGAGACCTGGAAAGATGCCCGCGAACAGTTGGAACAGCAGCTGCGCGACTCCCGCACGGAAGCCCGGCGCCTGAAAGGCGTGGATGACCGGCTGGCACGCCTGCGCGAACAATTAACCGCCCGTGACGGCGAGCTGTCGGCGGCGCAGACGCGCCTGGTCGAGGCGGAGCGGCAGGCACGCACGGCCGTGCGTGAACGTGAGGCCGCCACCACCGAGCTGGCGCGTGAACTGCGCTACCGGGAAGAGCGCCTGCTGGCGTCCGTGGAAGCGCGCCTGGCAACCGAAACTGCCGCGTGGCTGGCGCCCATGCGTGCCGTGGCCGTCGAAGTCTCTGCGGCCGCGACCTCTGGCGATGCGTTGCTGGCGCGCGCCGAAGAAGCCTTGGCCCGGCAGGCCGCAACCGATCGACACAACGGCAACCGTCAGATTCTGGCCGCTCGTTTTGCCGCCCTCACGCAGGCGCTGGACAAAGCACGCGATGCGCTGGCAAACGCGCTGCATCCGCTGCCGGAGCTGGCCATGGTCGAAAGCGAGCTGGCCGCCGAGACCAGACGCCTGGGCATTCTGCTGAACCGCCGGCCCGGGCGCACGCCGCTGGAAGAACTACTGGCCGCTCGCATGGCACTTGCCACGTCTGCTGAACTTCAGAGCATGCGCAGCGTGGTGGCACAGCTGACCGCGATCGGCGCATTTGATGCCGAGACCGCCGCGCGCCTGAACGAGGCGCTGGCGAACCGCCTGCGCCTGGCGTATGCAACTTCCCTGCCAGGGGCGCATGAAATGGACGACGACCCCGCGCCGTCCGGAGTCCTGCGTCGCGCGCTCCGTGGCGGGTGTGCGGCGATTCTGCTGATTGACGGCCACAACGTGCTGTTCGGCTTACAGGGGCGTTATCTTCCGCCGCAAGGCGTGGCCGTACCCACCAGCGCCGCCCGCAACCGGCTGGTGGAGGATGTCATTCGCCTGGCCATCGATCGCCCCACCTGCCGCGCCTGGGTGGTGTTTGACGGACCCACGCGCTCCGAAAGCACGCCGGCAAAGAATGTCCGCGTGACTTACTCCGGCGGCGAAGGCGAACACCGCGCGGATGCGGCGCTGCTCGACAATATCCGGTTCTTCCGCGCGGGCGGTGATTTTCCCATCCTGCTGGTCACCAACGACAACGCCCTCGCCGGCGAAGCTCGCCGCCTGGGCGCAAACATACTCTCCGCGCTGGAGTTCAGCGCGTTTTTGTAGCTCGCGCACCTTCCCCGCGGTTGCCAACCCTCCTTTTTTCAGGGCCGGCATCATCATCCGCTTGCCCCGCGCGCCAAGGCACGCTATTCTCTCCGGCTATGGCAGCTTCGATGGAAATAAAGTGTACGTCATGCAAGCGCGTGGCGCTGGCGCGGCTGGAACCGGTTTACGAGGACTTCAAAAAGGTCGCGGAAACCTTTGTCTGCTCCGCGTGCGGCTATCGCTATCCGTCGCGCGAAAAGACGCCGTTCCTGGACGCGGGCGGACGACCTCTGGTGTTTTCGGAGGCAGATAAGCCGACGGCCGCCAAGGTATTCCAGTCGGACGAACGTCGCCGCAGTTGCGCCTGGTGCCGGAATTTCATCGTCAACCCCTTCTACCAACGCTGCGGCCTTAACAACCGAACTGTCGAGGCTACCGATATCTGCGCGCGCTTCACGGCCAAGGCAGAACAGCCGGCGGAATCCGCCAAGAGTTCTACCAGCAATGCGTCCAGCAGCCGGTTCGACGCGTTGTTTCATACGGATCCACCCGCAGAACCGACGACCCGCGAACCAACCCCGCCCCCGTCCCTGCCTCCCCTGCCTCCCCTGCCAACGCCTGCGCCAACCCCTGCGGCAAAAACCACCTCCAAGAAGAAACCGGCCGCAAAAACACCGAAGAAAACCCCGAAGAAGACCGCCGCAAAACCGCGCAAAAAAAACGGATAGCCCAAAGCATCCTGCGCCCCGCATGCGCTCGACTGGAGGCCGCAGGCATCGAGAAGCACTGACACATGGCGCGGCGGACCCGCCCTGCCGAACCTCGACCCGTCCAGGGAGGGCGGTGCCTCCGTCCGCCGATAACTGACGCCGTATGCAGAACATCATCATCGTACAGCCTTACGTCTTCGTCCCCCCATGCCGCGGGAACTTCTGGCCGCGCGCGTTGCGTCCGCTGCTGCCCACTTACTTGCGACGCTGTCATGGCGTCCACGCCGTCGAACTGCTGGGCGTGGAGCGTCTGCGCCAATCCATCGACGCCGGGCACGGCATCCTGATCACGCCGAATCACTGCCGGCCGCCAGACCCGATGGTGGTCATGCAGCTCGGGTATGCCGTCGGCAGGCCGGTGCATACCATGGCCAGCTGGCATCTGTTCAAGCACTCGGCCTTCCAAACCTGGGTGTTGCGCCACATGGGCGTATTCAGCGTCCATCGTGAAGGGCTGGACCGCGAGGCGCTCAAATGCGCCACACAGATCCTCGTGGCAGGCCGACGCCCGTTGGTGCTTTTTCCCGAGGGCGTAATTTCGCGGACCAACGACCAGGTGCACCACTTGATGGAAGGAACCGCATTCATCGCACGCACGGCCGCCAGGCAGCGAGCGGCCGGCGGCGGGCCTGGAAAAGTCGTCGTTCATCCCGTGGCCATTCGCTACTTCTTCGAGGGTCACCTGGCAGAAACCCTTTCCGCCGCCCTGGCGAAAATCGAACAGCGCCTCTCCTGGCGCCCCCAAACACACCTGGAGATGACCACGCGGATCATCAAGGCCGGCGAAGCGCTGTTGACGCTCAAGGAGCTCGAATATTTCGGTGCCCCAACGCCCGGAGACCTGCCGGCACGGCTGGCCGCCCTGACCGATCACCTGCTGGTCCCGCTGGAAAACGAATGGCTGAAAGGGCGTCGGGACGACCCGGTCGTCACGCGGGTCAAGAACCTGCGCTTTGCGATCCTGCCCGATATGGTCGCCCAGGAGATTGACGAAGCCGAGCGCGCACGGCGCTGGCAGCAACTGGCCGATATCTACCTGGCGCAACAGTTGTCCTTCTACCCGCCCGGCTATTTTTCCCCCGAGCCGACGCCGGAACGGTTGCTGGAGACCGTGGAGCGATTCGAGGAGAACCTGACCGACAAGGATCCCGTGCACCCACCGATCCGCGCCGTGGTCGAAGTGGGCGAAGCCATCGAAGTCTCTCCCGTGCGCGAGCGCGGCGCCGAAACCGATCCTCTGATGGCCCGGATCCGGACGCAAATGGAAACCATGCTGGCGGGGCTGGCCAAACGAACAAAGGCAGGCTCGTGATTCCCCAAGGATGCAGCAATCCGGTGGCCCGGGCGCTCCGCGCACGGGCATGCGCGAGCCCCGTCTCTGGCACTGCAGCCTGCCCGTGCGCGGAGCGCCCGGGCCACCGGATTGCCAACGACCAGCAACTGTACTACCGATCTTGAACAAAACCATGCCGCCCGACACACAACAACAGAATCAAAAGCCATCCACATGGAAATGGCTTGTGCTCGTCCTGTTGCTGGGCGTCCTGACAGGCTTGTTGCTGCTGATCGGCGGCGCCACGAGCGCGCCAGAAGACGCGTGGCTGGCCTCTTGCGCCGGCCTGCTAACGCTGAAGGCAGGACTGGTCATCGTGAGCCTGGTCGCCTGGTTCTGGACCCAGTCGCTGATTGCCACCCGGAGTTTACAAGACGGGCGGATCAACGACGGGCTGCATGATCTCACCGCGTCATGGAATGCGTGGCTGCATTCCCACCACCGTGCAGCCAACGGCGTTCTGATTGCGAGCTCCGCCGGCATCGACCTGCTGGGGCTGTTCCTGATCGGGGCCGGGGTTTTCGGGCCAACCCTGCGGCCGTTCCTGGCGCTGCTGATCCTCTTTATCTTCCGGCAGTTCAGCCAGGCGCTCTGTGCGCTGCCGACGCCGCCGCACATGATCTGGCGTCACCCCGGCTTCCCCTCGCTGCTGGTGACCTACAACACGGCCAACGACTTCTTCTTCTCGGGCCATACCGCCATTGCCGTACTCGGCGCCATCACCGCCACACAATGCCTGCCCATCGGCTTTGGCGTAGCCGCGATCCTGGTGGCGCTACTCGAGGGTACCACTGTGATTGTCCTGCGCGCCCACTACACCATGGATGTCCTGTGCGCCATAGCCGCCGCCTTCTGCGCCTCCAGCCTGGCTGGGCAGATCTGCGGTGGAAACTGAATTGAGATTCACCGCAGAGGCGCAGAGATCGCAGAGAAATGCGTGGTTGTGTAACGTTCAAGTTATGGACGAGGAAAGCGGGAAACCGTAGACGGCATCAAGCCGTCTCTACAGGTAGGGACGGCTTGATGCCGTCCACCAGGCCAGCCAAACGCGTGGCCTGTCGTGTGAACACACTCCCTGCGGCCGCCGACCTAAAGCCTGTCGGCCTCGTAGCGGCCGACCTACAGTTCCAGCATGCGTGTAATGGCACTGCGTGCTTGCGAACGGATCGGATCCGGTACTTCGATGCGCGGCGTAAGCGTGGCCAGCGCCTGCGCGATCTTCTCCAGCGTAATCTTCTTCATGTTCGGGCAGGAGGCGTTGGGCGTGGCGGCGTAAAAACGCTTGTCCGGGTTCTCCAAGCGCAGGCGATGCAGTAGGCCGATCTCCGTGGCGATAATGAACTCCTTCGCCGGGCTGCTTTTGGCCGCACGCAACATGCCGCCGGTAGAGAGCGTCTCGTCCGCCAGTGCAATGACATCTTCGCGCGACTCCGGGTGCACGAACACCACGGCATCGGGGTGCTCCTGCTTGACCTGCTGCACATAACCGGGCAGGATGCGCGCGTGTGTCGGGCAAAAACCGTTCCAGAGAATCAGCTCGCGGTGGAGCTGCCGGCTGACCCAGCCGCCGAGATGCTTGTCCGGCACAAAGATGATTTCGCCGGGGGTGGACGCCACCACGCGCACGGCATTGGCCGAGGTGCAGCAGATATCGCTTTCCGCCTTCACTTCCGCCGAACTGTTGACATAGCAGACCACATGCGCCTGCGGATGGCACGCCTTCAGGGCGCGCAGCCCCGGCCCATCCACCATGTCCGCCATCGGGCATCCGGCCAGCGGATCCGGCAGAAGCACAATCTTGTCCGGCGAGAGTATGGCGGCCGTCTCCGCCATGAAATGCACACCACAGAAGACAATCACAGGGGCCGTGCACGCGGCAGCCTTACGGCTTAATTCCAGCGAGTCGCCCGTGAAATCGGCCAGGTCCTGAACCTCGCCCGGCTGGTAGTTATGCGCAATGATGACCGCCTGGCGCTCGCGGCGCAGTCGATTGATCTCCGCCAGCCAATGGCCATTATCCGGTGAGTTCTCGTATTGCATGCAATTCATCCCCATGGCCTGTATATGGCCAACGACAAGCATGATGCCATTGGGCCGCACGCTTGTCACGGGAGATCCTGCAGGCACCAGCAATTGGCATTATGACGCGGCCCCCTGCCGCCTCGTGCGGCAGAAAACGGGAGACATTGGGTTGTTTCCTCACATGACGCCGGCTTGCCGCCGGCGATAGCCATTCTCACACTTGCTGAAAACGCCGGCGGGCGAGAAGTGTGCCGAGGAGGAGCACAAGAAACAGGACGCCCAGCAGCAGGTAGAATGAAAGCGAAGGCTGCCGCACAAGCTTGCCACAGCAGGCGTAGAAGAGTGTGGAGGGGATCATGCCGAGGAACGTGGCCGGCAGATACACACGCCCGCGCATGCCGAGCGCGCCGGCCAGGATGTTTGTCGCCGTGAAGTTGGAGAGCGGAAAGGCGCGCAGCAGAAAAAGCGTCAGAAACGCCCGGCGCGGATCTGCCAGCGCCTGACGCCAGCGCGCGGCACCCGGATGACGCCCAACCGCCTTGCTAAAGGCGTGGCGCGCCAGGCGGAAATGCAGCCAGGCGCCGAGCAGCGAAGCCACATTCGCCAGCAAGCCGCCCAGCGCCACGCCGTACAACAACCCGCACACCACCGCAATCGGCGCACGCGGAATAAAAGCCAGTGGCGAAACCAGAGCAAACACCACAATCGCCAGCGGCGCCCAGACGCCAAGCTCGCGGGCGAACCGCTGAATCTCTTCGGCCCGCAAAAAATGCCGCACCCCGGGCAACAACCCCAGCACAATGAAACATGCCGAGAGCACCGCAAACGGCACCATGCGCCGCCAGAGCGGTTTTTCGGTCTGCGAGGATGTGTCGTGTTGAATGGAATCGGACATGGAGACAGATTCTACCGTGGCTTCCATGACATGGAAAGCCTGCGGGTTGGTGCCGGGCGCAAGTCAAAGTTGAGGATCAGGTTCCACGCATTGCAAAATTAACTCGTTTCAGGTTCGAATCCAGGTGGCCCGGGCGCTCCGCGCGCGGGCAGATGCCGAAACAGCATCAAGCCTGCAACAGCCCGCGCGCGGAGCTCGCGGGCCACCTTTCAAAAACCGCAAGGCACAAGAATGATCCACTGCCTACGACCGACAGGTTCCTAGAGCACCTGCCCCAGCTTCGTCTCCAGCGTCAGCACGCGTTCCTGCAGTTCCAACACGCGTTGCTCCAGTTGCTCCAATCGCTCCAGATCCACGCCTCCGCGGGTGCGCGACGACAAGACCTCCGACGCCGCGCCAGCGGCTGCCTCTACCCCGGCAACCGGCCCGCCCAGCAGGTGCGCGAATCGCGCCTCGCGCCGTCCGGGCTCGCGCGCCAGCTTCACGGCAAACGGCCCCTCGCGATGCGTGGCCAGTTCCTGCAACAATGCCTCCATCGCCGCGGTATCCGCATATGGATGCATGCGTTCCGCGCGGGCACGCAGTTCCGCCGCGGTTTGAGGGCCGCGCAGCAACAGTTCCGCCAGCAAGGCCACGGACGCATCCGGCACGTGATAGACATCCAGAAAGGCATGACGATATTTGGCCACGCGACTCCCAGATAAGGTCACCAGCCACATCAACTTTTTTTCGCGCAGGGTGTCGGTGGCGCCCAGTACCGTGGTTTCGTCGAGCTGCAGCACCGGGTCGCGATTGTTCTTCTGGTTGCAGGCTGCCACCAGCGCGTTGAGCGTAAGCGGATAATAGTCCGGAGTGGTCAGCTCCTTCTCGATCAAGGCGCCGAGCACACGGGCTTCCACGGCGGAGAGGATGGGCCAGGAGGGGGCGGGAGGGACGGAAGGGACGGAAAGGACAGGAGGGACTAAAGGGACGGGAGGGACGGAAGGGATGGCTGATGCGGTGGCTTCGGGATCCATGGGGGTGCTCCTTGTAAGGCGTTTATTTTTGCGGCCTGTTTTTGCCCCGCACCGCTGCATCATACACCTGCCGCGGCGTAATGTCATGCGCGCGGGCGAGGCGGGCGCAATCTTCGAACTCGGGAGAGCTCACGAGATCGGTGCCATTGCGGCTGCCGATCTTCATGCGCACAGAGCCGAATGCCGTGGACACGGCCTCGAAACGCCGGTCGAGCATCTCACGCGTCACCGCGTACGAGCGAATGCCGAAGGTCGTGGTGGCGCGAAAGATCTGCTCGCGTAACACGCCGGCCTTCTCCGCAGCGGCCAGCACGCCCAGCATAACCCCCGGGCGCCCTTTCTTCATGGTCACGGGCGTGGCCCAGGCATCCAGCGCCCCTTGCTGCAGCAGGCGCCCGATCAACTCGCCGATCCACTGCGGATTGCAGTCGTCGAGGTTGGTTTCGAGGACCAGGAGGGGTGATCCGTCCGATCCGTCCGATCCGCCGGATCCAGCCCCCTCGAGCAGCGTGGCCCGCAGCACGTTAGGCCGGCTGCGCAGTTCGCGCCGGCCAAAGCCAAAACCAGCGCGTACGACCTGTGCCGAGGCGGGTGGCGCCAGTAGTTCCGTGCGCCACGTGCCGAGCAGCGCGGCGCCCGTGGGCGTAACCAACTCGAACGGTTCGTCCGTCTGGCAAACCTCCAGGCCCGCCAGAAGCTCCAGCGTGGCAGGTGCCGGATTGGGCATGGCGCCGTGTGCGCACTGGATGATGCCGGAGCCGCAGGGGAGCGGTCCCACGCTGACACCTGCCACGTCGAGCTGTCGCAGGGCCAGACAGCAACCGACAATGTCGGCGATCGAATCGGTCGCACCGATCTCATGAAAATGCACCTGTGTTGGCCGGCAGCCGTGAATCTTCCCTTCGGCCACCGCCAGGCGCCGGAAAACCGCCTGTGTCAATTTGCGCGTGGCCGCATCGAGCGCGGGCGCTTGCAGCAACGTCGTAATCTCCCGCAGCGTGCGGTGCGGCGCATGCGGATGCGCGCGTAAAGCCGCGCCATGTCGGCCCTTTTGCGCGTCCGGCCAATGGTCGTGCGCGTGGGCGTGTGTACAGCGGACCGTCGCGCGAATTCCGTGCAACCCGTGATCACTGACCGGTTCCGTTACAAGACGCACGCCATCGGGCAGGAACTTGCGGACGGTACGCTCGATCGCGCGCAGATCCGCGCCGATGGAAGCCAGCGCGCCCAGCAGCATGTCGCCGCTCGCGCCGCCCACACTGTCAAAACGGATGAAGCGCATACGGTGTCCTCTTATAACTTACTGGCACGCGTGCCGGATGGCGCGCGGGTGCGCGCCTTGGCAGCATTCGGTTTTGCGATCTTTCTTCCCTGTTGGACCAGCGCCATCACCGCATCGATCTCACCGCGGGCGGACAGGAGCACCTTCTGCCACTGGGCCAGGCAGGTCTCGCCGGCAGGCGTCAGCGTGTACGTGCGCCGGCTGGGTCCTTTATTCGAAAGCTGGCGCCGCCCGCGCAGCAACCCGCGCTTCTCGAACGCCTGCAGCGTGCGGTAGACGCCGGGAGCGTCGGGTCGGGCCGTGGCAAACAGCGACAAGGCGGATAACGCGGACACCACATCGTACCCGCTCCCCGGCTGCCGAGCCAGCAGCGCCAGACAAAGCGGCTGCAAATGACGCAGTCGGATCCGGGCGGGAGCCAGTGATTGAACCGTGCGGGACAAGTGGCATCTCCAAAAAAGCGGTTGACCGTCGCAGACATTGTGCGCAC
>SESE01000703.1_pt1 | contig 13867 bp, 9 predicted proteins | sample 3171371 | NCBI WGS metagenome assembly SESE01 (sample SAMN06051881, study PRJNA518727) | freshwater metagenome | biome: subpolar coniferous forest; feature: holomictic lake; material: water; isolation source: holomictic Lake 442, 13 m depth | place: Canada: near Kenora, Ontario | collected... | reverse complement strand
GAACCATGCGCGCCGAACAGTTGTTCAGCCGGTCCGCCCGGATGTTTGTGGATGTCTCCTCGACAAATGCCGGCCCGGAAACGCTCGGTATCGCCGCGGATGCAATGACCGGCCGCCTTTCGACCATTCCTGGAATGGCCGGCATCACGCATCGCATGGATGCGGAGGGCGCGAACTCAACCATCCAGTACCTCTACACGAAGTTGCCATGCTATTTTGACGAGGATGCCGCCAATGCCCTCACAACCAAGCTGTCCAGCGAGGCGCTGGCCACGCGCATGGCCTGGCTGAAGGAACGGATTTCCGGACCGGGCGGCGCTGCGCTGAAGCGAATAGCAGTCATGGATCCCATAGGTGCCGGCGATGCGCTGGCCTCCGGCCTGCGCGAACTCCAGGCAGGATTCAGCGGAATGCGCGTGGTCGCCGGCCGCCTGACAAGCGAGGACGGACACCACATCCTCATTCTCGCAACGCCCGAGGTCCCGGTGTCGGAGACGCTGCGGTCCAGGCCGATTGTGGAAGCCGTACTGTCCGCGGCCCGCGCGGTGGAACAGGAGTTCGCCGGCAGCGGCGTGAGGATAGCCGTTGGCGGCGGGCACAGGGTCGCACTGGACAACGTCGATCAGATAAAACGGGATGCCGCGCGGACGATGCTCGTGGATACTGTCGCCCTGATGGCCCTCATCTGGCTTGTCTACCGCCGGCGCTGGATGGCCTTCTTCACAATCATGCCCTCGATATTCGCGGTTCTCTTCGGGTCCGGCGTGCTCTTCTTCGTGTTCGGATCCGTCTCTGCCATAGCGCTCGGCTTTGGAAGCGTCCTGCTGGGCATCACGATAGACAACGCCGTTCACGTGATCTACCACCTCGAGAATGATCAGCCTGAGGGCTTCCAGGCCGCCGCCGACAGCACCGTCGAACTCGTGTTCCCCATCGCTACTGGGGTGCTGACGACAATGGCCACCTTCGGCATCATGTGCCTGTCGTCCGCGGCAGGCCACCGGCAGGTCGGACTCTATGCCATGGCCGGCGTGCCGGTGGCGGCGGTGGTTTCGGTCCTCTTCCTGCCCCTCCTCGTCCCTCATCGCAAGGGCGGGAAGAAGCCCGCACTGTGGCTGACAAAATTCTTCGGCCGGTTCTTTCTGTGGCTGGAAGTCCACGCCAGACACCTGCTCCCGCTTGTGGGCGTCTTCACGGTTGTCTGTCTCTTCGGCATCGGGAAACTGAGTTTTGACGGCGATGCGTCACACCTGAACTACATGACACCAGAAACCACCGAAGCACAGAATGTGCTGGAGACGGTCTGGAGCGGCGCCCTCTCGCTGACCACGATTGTCGTCGAGGGCGATTCCCTTGAGGATGCCATGCAGAAGAACGAGAAGCTCCACTCACTCCTCCGCCAGATGCATGCCGCCGGCGAGATCAAGGGCTTCATGTCGATCGCACCCCTTCTCCCGTCCAGCCAGGCCCAGAACGCCAATCTCGCACGCTGGCGGGAGTTCTGGACCACAAACAGGGTTGCTGCATTCAGGAGTAAGTTTGAACCGGTGGTGGCGGACCTGGGCTTCCGCCGCGAGGTCTTCCAGCCCTTTCTTGACACTCTGTCGGCCGGGAGCGATTCCGTCAGCCTCCCGGGCATGAAGGAGACAAGCATCGGCGAACAGCTCGCTAAGTACGTCTACACGGGCACTTCCTCGTGCGCGGTCGTCACCATGGTCAAGGCGGAATACCCGGCGGATTTCGTGAGACTCAGTCAGATGGTGTCCTCCCGGATACCCGGCGCGCTGATAGTCAACGGGCAGCACTTCGGCCACATGATCGAGGAAATATCGAAGGAGGGCCTCATCCGGTTCGGGGTAATGGTCACGCTCGTGACGGCAACAGTGCTGTTCCTCGTGTTCGGCCGCCCGATGCTCGTGCTGATCACACTGCTGCCGGTGTTCTCCGGCCTGTTCTGGACACTTGGCACCCTGGGATTGCTGGGATACGCCATCAATCTCGCCAACATGATCTTCGTTGTGTTCGTCTTCGGAGTCTGCATCGACTACAGCCTGCTTCACGTGACGGGCAAGCTCGGGCCGGCGCGCGGCTACCCGTGCCGGCTTGCAAGCACCGGCGGATCGGTCTCGATCTGCGCGGCCACTTCCCTCATCGGCATAGGGGTCCTGGTGCTGGCACGGCATCCGGCCCTTTTCGCCGTTGGTGTCACAGCGCTCCTGGGAATCGCGTTCAGCCTCCTCTCAACCGTTGTCCTCGTCCCCCTCTGCATGGATGCCGTGCTGAAGCGGCACTTTGCCGCCCGCCCGCCGCCGCGAAAGGATGTCGCATCGCTCAGGAAGCACCTTTACAGGCTGTATGGATACCAGGGGCCATACGTGGAGCAGTACGTGTTCTGGAAGACAAAGACCGATCCGATGTTCCCGCTGCTCGATGAGTGCGTCCCAGCGAACGCGAGGGTCCTCGATCTCGGCACAGGCTACGGACTGGTGCCGCAGTGGCTACGGGCGTGCTCGCCCGATCTCACATTCGTCGGCATAGACTACGATGCGGATAAGATCCGGGTCGCAAAGGCCGTCGCACAATACAGCCAGGGATTCGTCTTCAAAACCGGCAATCTGGTCACCGAGCCTTATCCGTTGTCGGACGCGGCACTCCTTATGGACGTCCTGCACTACATGCCAGACGCGGAGAAGAAGATCGTCCTGGGCAAGGCACATGGGGCCCTGACCGGCGGCGGACTGCTGGTGATGAGGGACGCCAACCGCAGTAAAGGCCTGAAGCACCGTCTGGTCGACTGGGGTGAGATCTGGGCGGTCCTCGTGGGGCACAACATGGCCACAAGGGGCCTGTACTTCGCGTCGACGGAGGAATACATGGCAATGCTGGCCGAAGCAGGATTCCACAGCATCAAGGTCCACAGCAACGGCGGCCTTGGCTCGAACGTGTTCTTGACTGCCTTGAAATAGCAGGATCGGCTACCCGCAGGGCGCCGATCCTGTATTCACCAACAATCAGCAGACCGCTCACACAAGCTTCCGCGGATGGCCCTGAGGTTGCCGGAGCAAGTTGATAAGCGATACCGAACGTCAACTGCCTCTCTGCTTGGCAGAAAAAGGACATTGATGTACAAGATCCTCCGTATGCGCGCAAAGCTAAAGATTCTGGGACTGCTGCTCCTGGCCGCTGTTTCGTCGGGATGCCGCCACCTTGCCTGTCCGCCCCTGACGCATCTGTCGACATCGCAATCCGGTGTGGCAGCAGCATATGATTCGGATCGCGACGGCAAAGGTGATTTCTTCATCCTCAGCAACACCGTCGGCCGCGCCAGCCGCATCGGCTACTCCGCCGCCGCATCAGGGAAAGCCGATGTCGTCGTCGATCTGGACGAAATACCGTTCGACCGCTGTCGCCACATGGTGATCATTCTCGACGGTTTTGGCTACGACCTTGTGGACAAGTACTACCGGAGCGGAGGCCTGAGCCTGTTTCACGCCCCGTCGAGAGTCGTGGCTTCCTACCCGGCTGTCACCGAGTTGAGCCTGAGCGGAATACTGGGTGCAATTCCCTGCCTCGCGGTGCAAAGCAAGTATTTCGACCACAAGAACAACTCGATCGCCGGGGGATTCACGGACTATGTAGCCGGAAAGTATGAAACCTACGCCCGCTCCCTCACCTATCGCGCTTCTTCAAGGATCGAGGGCGCCGCCTGGCTTTATCCCTGGCGAGTATTCGATTCGGAAATGGAGGAAATCGAGCGCACTTTTCAGCGCAGGACAGATCACGAGGTGCTGGCATACGTTGCAAGTTCTGCCGCCGTCAGCTGCCTGCTCGGCGAGGAGGGCCAGATCGAGTGCCTGCAGAAAGTCGACCGGCTTATCACACGGCTCGTGTGGCAGACCAGGGGGCTCGTGAAAGTGACACTCCTGGCGGACCATGGCCAGAGCCTTGTCGTGCCTCGCCGCACTGACATCACGGCCCACCTGATCAAGAGAGGATGGAATCCTTCCGACAGCCTGCGCGACGACCATGATTTCCATGTAATGCGTTTCGGCCTCATGACAGTGGCATGCCTTGCTACCCGCGCCCCGGCGCGCCTCGCCTCGGATGTCGTCTCCTGCGAGGGCGCGGAACTGGCGAGCTACGCGGAGCAGGAGTCGGTAGTGGTCGTCTCGCACAGCGGCAACAAGGCTGCTATCCACAAGAAGCACGGCCGGTACAGGTATGAGCAGGTCGACGGCGACCCCCTGGAACTGGGCGAGATCCTCAGCCAGCTAAAGGCCGATACCGACGGCTACTATGATGCGGATGAACTCCTTCACGCCACGGTGCGGCACAAGTACCCGAACCCGCTGGAGCGGTTGTGGGAGGCTCACTATGCGCTCGTGGAGAATCCACCGGACGTTATTGTCTCACTGTCCGACGGGTTCTGTTTCGGGTCCGAAGCGATAGGGAAGTTTGTGACGCTTGCATCCACGCACGGCAGCCTGAACTACAGGAACGGCGAGACCTTCATCATGTCCACCGCATGGCCGTTACCGTCCGTGATGCGGTACTGGGACATTCCGACCTGCATGAGAGCGATTACCGGCTCCTCCTGGCCGCTGGTGAAGTGAACGAAGCCCTGCGCGCTGTCACCACTGTTTGTTCCTGGCTATCCGCGGGCGCCGGTATGTTCCGTCCTTGGTCTGCTTCTTCATGACGTTCATGAACAATTTGACCATCTTGAGTTCCCTGCTGCAGCCGGCGTAGAATGTGTCCCATGCGTATTGGTGCATCTTCTCCAGCGCCGCCGGGCTCATGCGGGCCGGCCGAAAGACCACTTCCGCCGCCGTATATCGAATCCAGTCGCTGTGCATTATCCTGCCCTGCTTCTCCAGTTCGGCGCGGGCGCGTGTGTGGGGAAACGGCGTCAGGACGGTGAACTCGGCCAGGTCGAGGTTGATCTCCAGCAGGAAGTCGACCAGCCGCTTGATGTAGTCCTCGTCGTGTTCGTCCAACCCAAGCAGGATCGTTCCCTCAACGCCGATGTTGCGCTCCTTCAGGCGTTTGATGCGGTTCCGAATCAGGTCGGAAGTGTCGAAGATGGCCTGGTAGACGTACCAGCATCCGGCTTCCGCTGCCAGGTCCAGGATCTTCTCGTCGTCCTTGATGGGGTGCGAGATCCACTTCTTCTTGAGAGGGGCGATGGCGCGGAATAGATCCATTTCCCATTGATCGTCCTGGGCCAGCGAATTGTCGACAAAGAAGACCCGGTCATTATCAATACTCTCCAGTTCGGCCACCACAGCATCGATCGGGCGCGGCCTGAAATTGCGGCCGCCAAGGAACTCCGTGCAGCAGGGATAGCAGGCATACCTGCAGCCGCGCGAAGCATGAACCAGATCGACCATCTGGACTCCCTTGAAATTGTAGCGTTCCCGATTGAGAATGCTGCGGCGCGCGGTCCCGATCTTTCCAGCCTCGGGGAAATCATGGAAGTGGTCGTATACTTTCTTCAACTGCCCCTTCTTCAGGTCGGCGAGAACCTCCTCCATCCATCCTTCAGCCTCACCGACAAAGATCGAGTCGACATGCGGCATGGTCTCCTCGCGGTGCAGCATGGCCCCTATCCCGCCTATGATCACCGGAATTCCGCGCGCCCTGCACTCGTCCCCGATCTCCCACGCGCGCGGAATCTGGCAGGTCAGCATGGTTGAAATGGCCACCAGATCCGCGGTCCCGTCAATGGCGAGCGAATCGATGTTCTCGTCGCAAAACGCAAGCTCCACGCCGTCAGGTATGGCGGCCGCGAAGCATACCGGCCCGTGCGGCGGAAGATGGAATTGCGTCTGATTCGGCATCTTGGGCCATCGCGGATAAACGATCTGTATTTTCATGGTCGTTTCCTGAGTATTGCAGCAAGACAGACATACCGGTCGCCCGATGCCGACCGCTCCTTCTGAGGGCCAGAATCTGACATCGAACTCCAGGAGGGTCAAGGGAATAGGCGCGACAGGGAAAGAGTCCATGGCGCCGAGCTGCCTCACATGACCCGTTTATCCGTCCTGCTTCCAGAACTGGTAGAAGTTGTACCATTGGAACGGATACTTCCTGAGCACCGCCTCGAGGTGCGCGGCAAACTCCTGAGCCGCCTCCGCGACGATCCGCTCGCGCGCCTGCCCGGATGCCTTCCCGATGAACAGGGGTCGCGAACAGAAGAACCTGTACCGGCCAACCCCATCGCGCATGGCGAACACCCTGATCACCGGGGAGCCTGTCACCGACGCCATCAGGTAGGGGCCGGCCGGGAAAGCGGCCTTATCCTGAAAGAAGACCGCCTCCGCGCTGGCCGTGCCGTCGACAGTGCGGTCGCCGTTAAACACCACGATCTCCCCGCTGCGCAACGCGTTCATAATGGCCAGGCTCGATGACAGGTCGGGGCTGGAAGGAAGCACGACGAATCCCGTGTCCGGAAACGCCCTGTCAAACATGCCCTGGATCTTTTCGACTTCGTTCGCAAGCGCGACGATGTTGACGCGTGTCTTGAGCCGCCTCAGCAGATGCCCCCCGGCGGCCCAGTTCCCGACGTGAGCGCCGACAAGCACGACGCCTTTCCCGCCCTCGAGCGCGCGAGCGAGGTTATCCTCGTCCTCGTAGGTGCACTGGAAATTTCCGCTGCCCATCAGTATCGCGAAGCGGTCAAGGAGGCTCATGCCGAAGGAGTAGAAGTGGCAATACGTCAGGAACGGCCATTTCCACCACGGCAGGGGCCCCAGTACCCGACGGAGATAGCGGCGGGAGTTCTTCACGCTCCCGGGGCTCGCAACCAGGAAGTAGGCCGCGATCGGCACGAGCGCGATGTGCGCAACCCTGATCCCCAGGAAGCGTATCATTTTGATGAAGAACCAGTTGCCCAGCACTCCGCCCCGCGTTCTTCCATGCCACTCCGACGACCGGTATGCGGCCTGTTTCCTGATCGAGTCCATTCGTCCCATTCCCGCCGGTCCTGCGCAACCTGTTTCGCTCATTGTCGTCTTCCCGACCTGCCCCCGGTATCCTCCGTGCCTCGCCCGGCCCGGTCCTGCCTGGAAGCCCAACCCGTCACCGCTTCAACCCTCGCCCGGATTCCGGGATCGCCCTGGCCACCCCTCGCGCCATGGCAAGGGCGACAAGGCCAAACACCGCCGCCAGCAAAGGAGCCATGAAGAGCGACCCGAGGATCCATTCCAAGAACCGATCCCATGCCTGGTAGCCAAGTGTGTTCAGTGAAAGCTCAGTCAGGAAGCGACCATGTCTGAGGAGATAGCCGAGCTCGATGCACAGCGCAGGGACAACCGGCGGCATGCAGATCTGGCTCGCGATAAGCGCCGTGGATTTGTTCAGGCCAAAGAAGCCGGCGACCAGAAGGATGGCCATGGAATGGATAAAGAGCAGCGGGATGGTTCCCAGGAAGACTCCCAGGGCTACCGCGAACCCGATCTGCCGCGGCGCGTTGTCTTCCGCAACCAGGATGCGGAGCGAACGGAGCGGATGAAGGATCGAGATCCGTCCCGCGTTCGGGGTGTCAGGCGCCAGCCGGCGGCGGGGAGGCCACGGAAGCGCGGAGAGCATCGTCAGATGCACATTCAGCATCACCCACACGAAGTACTCGGCGAACAGACGTACGCCGGTGCTCCAGCAATGTGCGGGCCCGAAAGCCTGGGAGATGTCGACTTCCCTGATGTCGAATCCAGCCCACGACGCCCGCGTGAGGACTTCCATGTTGAAGGCTATCCCCCGCGACCTGATCGTGAGGGATCTGAGCGTTTGAACCGGATAAGCACAGAACCCGCTCTGCACGTCTGCGATCGGCCGCCCCGTCTGCACGCGCAGCCAGAACCCGGCCAGTCGCCGCGTGAGCCCCACGCCATCCGCAGCCGCGAAGCGTCGCCGGCCGACTATGACGGAGTCGGGATTGCTGTCGATCGCGGAGACCATCGCCGAAAACCCGGCCGTGCCCGCCGTGTCGGCCGCGTCCACCGTCACGATGTGAGTCATCCCCCGCCGGAAGGCTTCTTCCGCGCCAGTCAGGATCGCCGCGCCGCGGCTCATGCGCGCCGCGTGACGGATCACGGTGGCCCCCTTGACGTCAACCGGCCTGCTGCCGGCATCGTCGATCACCAGCACATCCAGGTGCGCCGCCACCGCCGCGTCGACGACCCCCTGCAGCGCGGCGCCCTGGTTTCGTGTTGGAATGACCACGAGGGTCTTCCGAAGCCTGGATTCAGCGTTCACCGGTGGTCCTCTTCGCTTCCCTTGCTTGCGCGCGCAAATCGGACAAAGGTCCTGAGGTTGACCAGGAATCGCCACCAGCTCTCAGGCGAACGCCACAACATGCTGATGTACTCCAGCCAGACCCTGACTCTCCTGTAGTGCGCCTGGTAGAACTCCCCGTACAACTGATTGAGCCGGGCCTCGGTGAACTCCTTGGGCACAAACACGAAATGCATGCAATCCATCTTCGACGCATCTTCGTCGAATGTCCCGAATTCGCGGATGGTCTCGTGAATCGGCGCCCCGGGGAACGGGGTGAATTTCGTCAGGTTGAAATCGTCGACCGGCAGGGAGAATACATACTTCATGCTGCGGCGGATGCTCGCTTCCGTCTCCCCCGGGAGGCCCATCATCAGCAGCCCTTTGGTCCTTATGCCGGCATTCTTGATGTCGCGAATCCGCTCCGCCAGCAGGTCAAGATCAGCGTTCTGGCGATGTCGTGACAGGATCTCCGGGTCCCCTGTCTCGATGCCGAGGCTCATCATCCAGCATCCCGCCGCCTTCATCTGCCTGAGCAGGTCCTTGTCGATGTGCTCGGCCCGAACCGCGCAATTGAACGTAATGCCCAACGGCTTCGCGGTGAGCATATCGCACAAATCCGAGACCCGGCGCCGGTTGAACGTGAACTGGTCATCGTAGAAATTGACGTGTCGGATCCGCCAGCGCGTCTTGAGGTAGCGCAGATGCTCGTACAGGTATTCGGCGGAGTTGAAGCGGAAGCTCCTGCGGAAGACCGAACGATCGCAGTAGCTGCACTGGTACGGACACCCGCGGCTTGAAATGCAGCTCGCGCTGGGCGACCGCGGGTAGTTGAAGATGGGCAGCTTGTACACATCGGGATATCCGCGCAGCTTCTCATAGGATGGGAATGGAAGCCGGTCCAGGTCCATTCCACGCTCCCTGAAGCCTGAAAACGCCACGTCCGGGCCGGCGCGGTAGATCAGGCCGGGAATGCCGGCGGGACCGGAATCCGCGCCGCGCATGATCGCCTCGGTGGCTTCTTCCCCCTCGCCGACGACCACGTAGTCGACGTCCGGGTTCTCCCTGAGGACCCGCTCGCGAAGCGCCGAAACGTGCGGCCCGCCCAGGATACTCTTTATCCCCGGCGACTCGGCCTTGGCCAGCTTGACGATCCTCACGGCATCGGCGAAACCGAAAGTTGTGCACCCCACCCCGATGAAGCCGGGGCGCCTGTCGCGCAGCAGTTCGCGTATGAGGCCGTCAGACTCCGGCCAGGCCACGCAATCGACGATGTCCGCATGCAGTCCGCGCGACTCGAGATAGGCGGCGATGCTGGCCATGCCCAGGGGCGGCATAAGGTTGGCTATCCTGGTAATATCGCCGCGCGCCCTGGTCGGACTGTATCCGAGCGGGTGAACCAGCAGGATCCTGTTCTGGTCTGAAGTCATGCCGCGCTATAGTACAACCCAAACAGGTGGAGTCAACGCCCCAGTGCTGCGGACAACGCCTTCAGGACGGTCATGAGACAATCCTGCCGTCAAGGAGGTGGATGATCCTGGAGGCGTAGCGGATGATCCGCTCGTCGTGGGTTGACAGAAGAAAGGTGATCCCTTTCTTCTGGTTCAGGTGTTTCATGAGCGTGATGATCGCTTCCCCGGTGGCCGAGTCGAGATTGGCCGTGGGCTCATCCGCCAGCACCAGCCCGGGGTCCCCCACCAGCGCCCTGGCTATGGCAACGCGCTGCTGCTGGCCGCCGGAAAGCTCGCCGGGCCGGTGGTCGGCGAAATTCTCCAGCCCCATTTCCTGCAGCCAGTACGCCGCCCGTTCCCGGCGCTCGGCCGCTGAGACCCGCCTGATCACCAACGGCAGCTCCACGTTTTCCAGGGAGCTGAGGACCGGAATCAGGTTGAAACTTTGAAAGACAAAACCGATGTTCTTGTTCCGCTCCATTGCCAGTTCGGTCTCGTCAAGATCCCGCAGGTCCTTCCCCGCGAGGCAAACCGAGCCGCGAGTAGGCCTGTCCAGGCACCCGATCATGTTCAACAGGGTTGTCTTGCCCGACCCGGATGGGCCCACCAGCGCCGCAAACTCGCCGGACCGGATATCGAGCGAAGCCCCGCGCAGGGCTTCGTAGGAAACCTTGCCCCGTTGGTAAGTCTTATGAAGATCCTGAACAGTAACGATACTCACACAGCACCTCAGTTCGCCGCTGATTTTGACAGATTCTCCCGCACGAAGAGTTCCTCCGGCATCTCGCCGTCGAATTCAACCTCTTCAAATGCGACCACAGTCTTCTCACCCTTGAGCAGCGGATTGACTATGGTTGTTTCCGCAGGGTAGCAGACCCCTTTGACCGACTTGAACTTGTCGTTGACGATGGTAAGCATCAACTTCCCGGACCGGGTATAATATTCAGCCTTCCCGCCCATGTAGTCCTTCGAGCGGACCCAGATCTTCGCCCGGTCAAACGGTGAGTTATGCCCGGACGCCTTCAGATCCAGGATATGACAGGGCACCCCGTCGACATCCTCGGACCCGGTGATCGTCGCCGCATAATCCTCCGGATTGCCCATGGACATGAGATACCCGATGCGCATCATGTCCATGCTGGTCACCAGCGACCGCTTCGACATCTTCGTGGGCTTCGTCATGTTGGGAAGGATCATCCAGACTTCATCCCCGGTCTTCAGGATGGCCGTCCCGCGCTGCCTCTCGGGCTCCAGGTACCGCAGGAAGAATTCATCCTTCTTCCTGCAGAACATCTCGATCAACGACTCCTGGACTCCCTCTTCAGCGGAATTCGTGGCGACTACTCGTATGCGGGCGTGCATGCTGGCGGGAATAGAGGCTGCCCGGTACTTCCCGAGAACCACCTCGGCACTCTCCGGTTCCGCCGCGGTAGAGATCAGACAGCCCAGGAGACAGCAGCCCGGCAACATCATCAGCATCGGTCTTCTCAAGTTACTCACCCCTTCCCACATATCAGCGCAGAGCCTCGACCGGCGACAGGGCCGTGGCCTTTCTTATCGGATACAATGAAGTCACCAGCGAGAAGACAGTGACAACGGCGACGGCTATCCCGAACGAACTGAGAGACGGCTCGGGGCGGAGTGTATTGCCGCCGAAAGCCCAGCACAATGCTTCGTATCGAGTTATGTCGATTCCTCGGGAACCGAGCAGCAGCAGTGCTTCACCCACGGCCGCGCCCGCCACCGCAGCCAGCGCAGCCAGCACAAGGTACTCCGAAGCGTACAACAACAACAGCCTGGCATTGGTCATGCCCAGAGCCTTGACCGTGCCTATCTCGCGGGTGCGCTCGCTCAGGGTGAGCGTGATGGAGTTGTTCACTATGGTTGCGGCCACCAGGAGCAGTATCAGGTTGACGACAGCCATGCCGGCCATGCTGCTCATCACTATACTTGCCAGGAACCCGGCTGATTCGTGCCAAGTCTCCAGGCGACCGCGCGGCATCGCCGAGCTGATCCGTGGCTTCCAGTCGCTGACGAACGACCGCAGGTCGTCATCTCGATGCAGGAGAATGTTCACCTCCATCGCCTCATGATCAAGATTCAGCACTTCCTGCGCGTCGGCCAGGGACACAAAAGCGCAGTACTCATACCACGGAGCGCTCTTCTTGAAAATCCCCGCCACAGTAAGCGTGAGAATGTTCAGCTGATGATCACGCGAATTCGCCGTCAGGGTGACGACATCGCCGGGCTTCACCCTCAAATCACGCGCATGCGTCTGGCTCAAGTAGATCCCGGAAGGGTTGCCGGCCGACAATGTCTGCCCCTGCTCTGGCGACAGGACAGCGAAGAGCCGTTCTTCGCTGGACGGATCGACACCCGTTACCCGCATGGTAACCGGCGGGGCCGCGCCGACGACCATCGCCTCGAAGCTGACGCGAGGATACCAGACCTTGACCCTGGGATCGCGGGACAGCTCCGCCAGGAAGCCCTGCCTGAGGTCGATCAACGATTGCCAGTCCGGATCGTCCATGCCGGGAAAGACCGACTCGGAAGCCGACGACGTCCCGCGGCAGATTCTGGCAGACCCCGTCTGAACAGCCACGGAGCCCTCGATGATCTGCTGCCGGATATGCCTGGAGAAACCGATCGACAGCACGACCGCGGCCGCGGCCGCGGCGATCACAACCCCGCTCAGGAAATTGCGCCGTCTGTGCAGCTGCAGATTACGCCATGATAGCCGTAGAATGTTCAGACGTTCTCCTTCTCAGCACCTTCTCAACGCTTCCATGGGATTCAGTCTCCTGATCAGCCGCGCCGGATAGACTCCGGCGGCCAGCGCGGTCAGGATCGATACCGCTATCACCATCGCCGGATTGTGCCACGATGTCGTGATGAACAGCCTGTCGCCGCCATAGGAAAGAGCCTGCAGGTTGACCAGAGCCGGCAGACCGACACAGTGCAACAGGGCGACGACCAGCAGCGCCAGTGCCACGCCGATCAGCGTCGCGCCCACGCCAAGCACCAGGACTTCCGCGTAGATCAGCTTCTGTATGTAGCGGTAGGTGTATCCAATGGACAGCATGGTTCCGAATTCCTGAAGCCGTTCCAGGATGGACGCCACCATCGCCACAAGTATTCCCATTACCACAAGGATGAGGATCACGGCACTGAGGAACTGCCAGGGCAGCTTGTTCGCCGCGGCAATGCTCCAAAGCAGCGGCGCGAATTCCTCGTTAGTCTGGATGGACCCGCCCAGCCCCGCAATCCGCGGCTGGAATGTCTTCTTCAGGAGCGACGACTGCCCGGGATCGTGAAGCCTGACAGCCAGTTCGTTTCCACCCACCGGCAGATACGTCAACCTGGCCGCCGCCTTGAGCGGAATAATCACATTGGAATTGGTGAAGTAGTCAAACCCGTTCGGCTTGAGCACCCCGACAATGCGCAGGTTCAGGCCGGACGGAAATCCATCCCCGGCGGAAGTCATGAGCGTAACCTGATCCCCCACGCGCCAGCCATTCTTCCTCATTACGGCCTGCGAAACGAGGACACCCTCCGTCTCATCCGCCTCCAGCCATCTGCCCTCGACGACATCCATAGATGGAGCCACCTGTCTTTCCATGACAGGATCGACACCCAGGATCGACACGTTCAGAGCCTTGTCGCCGTTGATCATGATCCCGACCCACTTGATCCGCGCGGTCACAGCCGCCACCGCGGGATCGCTTTGCAGCGCCTGCGCTATTCGTGCGGAGTTGGTGAGGGGCGGAAAACGACTCTCGAAGAAGTTCGGCGCCGAAGCCGTGTTCGCGGCATGCACCGTCAAGTGGCCGAGGTAGAAACCGGTCAGCCGGTCCGTCATCACCTTGAGGACGGAATCCCCGTAGGCATTTCCGAACGTCATCAGGAAACTGGCCAGGATGACGGTAAGCCCGAGAGGAATGGTCTTCTCCGCGTGGCGTCGAACGTTCCGGCATGCCAGAGTAAACACCGTCACGATTTCAGCCTCCAAGGTGGAAACACGCGCGCAGCCGGCAAGTCGAACACGTGAACCATCACCGCGCTCCCGCGCAGAGAATCAACTCGTCGAGCCGGATGAATTGATAACCTTGCCCCCTCGCGATGTCAATCAGCAAGGGAGGATGGAC
>SESE01000702.1_pt1 | contig 13876 bp, 12 predicted proteins | sample 3171371 | NCBI WGS metagenome assembly SESE01 (sample SAMN06051881, study PRJNA518727) | freshwater metagenome | biome: subpolar coniferous forest; feature: holomictic lake; material: water; isolation source: holomictic Lake 442, 13 m depth | place: Canada: near Kenora, Ontario | collected... | reverse complement strand
GGATTCAGCTTAGCGATACTAATCGGTCCATAGACTTGACCTTTCATCAATTAATTGCATTACTAGTAGTGCTGACCTGGCTCAAACCAGCAGCACCCCACGAGCGCATAAGGCGCCTCGCCAAAATCCCTTCTCAACCTTCTTCCCTTCGTCGTGGCTTTTCCCCAGGGGTCACACCCGTTCCCATCCCGAACACGGCCGTTAAGACCTGGAGGGCCGATGATACTGCTCTGTACAGGAGTGGAAAAGTAGGTCGCTGCGACGTTAATATCCCCTCCGGGCCATCACACAGATGGCCCGGAGTTGTTTAACAATTCAATTTTCACCTAAGCCGAGGAGCCCATGTCCATTGAGGTCCGCCTTCCCGATGACAGCCTGCGTCAGTTGGACGAGGGTGCCACCGGAGCAGACCTGGCCGGAGGCATCGGAGCCCGACTCCTGGACGCCGCCCTCGCCATCCGGGTGGATGGCAAGCTGCTGGACCTGGATACCCCCCTGGTGCACGGCTCCCAGGTGGAGATCGTCACCAACCGAACCCCCGAGAGCCTGGAGCTGGTCCGGCACTCTACCGCTCACCTCCTGGCCCATGCGGTCAAGCGGCTCTTCCCGGATGCCCGGGTGGGCATCGGGCCGGTCATCGAGGACGGGTTCTTCTATGACTTCTGGGTGGAGAAGCCCTTCACCCCCGAGGACCTGCCCCGCATCGAGGCCGAGATGCGGAAGATCGTGGCCGAAGGCATCGAGGTGCGGCGCGAGGACCTGGGCCGGGACGCGGCCGTGGCCCGCTTCACCGAGCAGGGCGAACCCCTCAAGGTGGAGATTGTCTCCAGCATCCCCCAGGGCGATGTGGTGAGTGGCTACCGGCAGGGCGACTTCTATGACCTGTGCCGCGGCCCCCATGTACCCAGCACGGCCAAGCTCAAGGCCTTTAAACTCCTGAGCATCGCTGGGGCCTACTGGAAGGGCGACGAGCGGAACCAGATGCTGAGCCGCATCTACGGTACGGCCTTCCACTCCCCCAAGGAGCTGGACGAACACCTCAAGCGGCTGGAGGAGGCCAAGGCCCGGGACCACCGCAAGCTGGGCAAGGAGCTGGGCCTCTACACCTTCCACCCGGAGGCGCCGGCCTCGCCCTTCTTCCACCCCAAGGGCACCGCGATCTACAACGAGCTGGTGACCTACATCCGGGAGCTGTACTTCAAGTACGGCTACAGCGAGGTCATCACCCCGCAGATCCTCGATGTGGCGCTCTGGAAGACCAGCGGCCACTACGAGAACTATGCCGAGAACATGTACTTCACCACCGCCGAAGAGCGGGAGTACGCCGTCAAGCCCATGAACTGCCCCGGCCACTGCCTCATGTACGCCAGCCACAAACACAGCTACCGGGATCTCCCGGTTCGCTATGCGGACTTCGGCCGCCTGCATCGCTTCGAGCGCAGCGGCGTGACCCACGGCCTGACCCGGGTGCGCACCTTCTGCCAGGACGATGCCCACATCTACTGCACGCCTGAGCAGATCAAGACCGAGATGGCGGCCTTCTTGGCCCTGCTCACCGAGGTCTATGACACCTTCGGCTTCGAGGGGATGCGGGTGGCCCTGAGCACCCGGCCCGAGAAGCGCCTGGGCTCAGACGAGGTCTGGGATGCCGGCGAGAAGGCCCTGGCTGAGGCCCTGGATGAGGCCGGGATGCCCTACACCCTGAACCCGGGTGAGGGTGCCTTCTACGGTCCGAAGATCGAGTTCCAGATCCTCGATGCCCTCAAGCGGCCCTGGCAGCTGGGCACCCTCCAGGTGGACTACATGCTGCCGGAGCGCTTCGAGCTCACCTTCACCCGTCCCGACGGCGGGGAGGGGCAGCCCATCATGCTGCACCGGGCCATCCTGGGCAGCCTGGAGCGCTTCATGGGGATCCTGGTGGAGCACACCGCCGGCGCCTTCCCCGCCTGGTTGGCACCCGTCCAGGTGGCCTTCCTGCCCATCACGGACCGCGCCCATGCCTTCGCCACCGAGGCGGCGGCGCAAGCCAAAGCCCTGAACCTGCGGACCGACCTGGACCTGCGGAACGAGAGCCTCAAGGCCAAGATCCGCGACGCCCAGCTGGCCAAGGTGCCCTACATGCTGGTGATCGGGGACCGCGAGGCCGAGGCCGGCACCGTGTCTGTTCGCCACCGCCATCGGGGGGACCTCGGCGTACAGCCGCTGGCCACCTTCCTCCAGTCTCTGGCCACCGAGATCCGGGACCGCCAGCGTTGACCTTGTTTTCCGTGCTTGGCTAGATAGCAGTCGAATGATAGACTTTTTGTCCTTGTACACCTAGGGGAGGAACCATTCGTCCGAACGAGACCCGCATCAACGACGGCATCCGGGCCCTTGAGGTCCGCGTCATCTCAGAAGATGGCGAGCAGCTGGGCTTGATGCCTCCCCACCAGGCCATTCGTGTCGCAGAAGAGCGCGGCCTCGACCTTGTGGAAGTGGCAGGAAACGCCCAACCGCCTGTTTGCCGAATCATGGACTACGGCAAGTACAAGTTCATGGAAGCGAAGCGGGAACACGCAGCCCGGGCCAAGCAGAAGAACATTGTGGTCAAGGAAGTTAAGTTCCGCCCCAAGACCGACGACCACGATTTCGATTTCAAGGTTAAGCACATCCTGCGATTCCTGGAGGACGAAGACAAAGTCAAAGTGGTGGTCATGTTCCGCGGACGCGAAGTGGTCCACCGCGACATCGGCTACCGAATCATCGAGGAAGTCATCCAGCGGGTCGGCGACAAAGCCATCGTCGAGAAGGGCGCTGGAATTGATGGCCGCGACATGCACGCCATCCTGGCCCCCCGCATCGTCGAAGTCGCCAAGCCCAAGAAGCCCAAGCCCGCAACCGCACCTGCACCCGCCCCAAAGGCTCCTACCCCAGCACCCGAATCCCAGACTCCGTGAGGACACCATGACCTACAAGATCAAGACCCACAAGGGAGCGCAGAAGCGGTTCAAGAAGACCGCCGGCGGCAAGTTCAAGCGCGGCTGCTCCCACCAGCGGCACATCCTCACCAAGAAGACCGCCAAGCGGAAGCGCCAGCTCGATATGGGCCGGATGGTCTCCAAGGCCGATCAGAAGGCCGTCGCGGCCATGCTCCCTTACGCGTGACCTCTGCGGGGTTCCTGCGGGAACCCCGATGGCGCACAGGCGCAGCCTGTGCGTGAAGTTCTCTTAATGCCTTCGGCGCTTACGACGAAGGTTTAACCCGGTGGCCGACGCCACCCCCGATGAGGCCCCTAAAGCACGCCCGCAACTGGGCTGGCTGCCTCGAGGAAAGGAATGAAATGACTCGCGTCAAACGTGGTTTTAAGAGGGCCCAGCGCCGCAAGCGCATGATGAAGTTCGCCAAGGGCTTCTACGGTGCCAAGTCCCGCCTGTATCGCTCTGCCAAGGAGGCCGTCGAGAAGGCCCTGGGCTATGCGTACCGCGATCGCAAGGCCAAGAAGCGCGACTTCCGTCGCCTCTGGGTCGTCCGTATCAGCGCCGCCTGCGGCCAGAACGGCACCAGCTACTCCCAGTTCATGGGCGGCCTGAAGAAGGCGTCCGTGGCCCTGGATCGCAAGATCCTGGCCGACCTGGCTGTGCGCAATCCTGAGGCGTTTACCAAGCTCGTGGCCGTGGCCAAGGGCTGAACGCGACGCACCCTATCGCAGACACCCGAGAGGCCGCGAAAGCGGCCTTTCCCTGTTCTGAGGAACCCCCATGGATCAGCTGTTGCCACCGGAGATTGACGAGGCCGCCCGGAGCTTTCCCGAGGCCCTGGCCGCGTGCGGGGACCTCAATGCCCTCATGCGCCTGAAGGGTGCCTATGTGGGCCGTGAGGCCAGCCATGCCGCCCGGATGATGGACCTGCTGAAGGCCGCACCCAAGGAGCACAAGCGCGAGCTGGGGGCGCAGATCAATGCGTACAAGCAGCAGTGGGAGGAGGCCCTCAAGGGCCGCCAGACGGAGCTTGAGTCCGCCAAGAAGGCCCAGGACGCCCTGGCTGCGGGCTGGGATCCCACCCTGCCACCCCCGGTCCCAGCGGCCGGCGCGCTGCATCCCCTGAACCGCCTCATGGACCGCCTGGTGGACGTGTTCCGCCCCCTGGGCTTCCACGTGGAGGAAGGGCCGGAGGTCGAGACGGAGGCCCACAACTTCGATGGCCTGAACATCCCGGATGACCATCCGGCCAAGGCCAGCTCCGACACCTTCTACCTCGCTGCCCACCCGGAGCTCTTGCTGCGAACGCACACCAGCCCCGTGCAGGTCCGGACCCTCCTGCGGGTGGCGCCCACCCTCACCGAGCGCGGCGGAATCCGCTTTCTGGCCCCTGGCCGGGTGTACCGCAAGGATGAGATCGATCCCACCCACAGCCCCATGTTCCATCAGGTCGAAGGCATGCTGGTGGGCCACGGCATCGGGATGCAGCACCTCAAGGGCACCCTGGAGTACGCCCTCCGCACGCTCTTTGGCCCCCACACCGAGATCCGCCTCCGACCCTCCTACTTTCCCTTCGTGGAGCCAGGCTGCGAGGTGGATGTCAGCTGTCCCCTCTGCGGCGCCACCGGCTGCCGCGTGTGCAAGGGCTCGGGCTGGGTGGAGATCCTCGGCGCCGGCCTCATCCATCCCAACGTGCTGACCTACGCCGGCATCGATCCCACCGTGTGGTCCGGGTGGGCCTTCGGCATGGGCGTCGAGCGCATGGCCATGATGCTGAGCCAGACGCCAGACCTGCGCCTGTTCTTCGAGAACGACCAGCGCTTCCTCAAGGCCATGGGAGGGCTGGACTGATGTGGATCGAACGGAAGGCCCTGGCCCTAGAGATCCCCGCCGTCGCCGGCCTGGACACCCGCGAGCTGTGCGAAGTCCTCGCCTCCCTCGGCTTCCCCGTGGACGGCGTTGCCGCCCGTGAGGGCTCCGAAGCGCTGGATGTGGACATCACTGCCAACCGGGGGGACGCCATGTCCCACCGGGGCATTGCCCGAGAGGTGGCTGCCCGCATGGGTCAGTCCCTCGTCCCGCTGCCCCCGCCCCCGGCCCCCGAAGGTACGCCCCTGCTGGAGGTGCGCCTCGAGGCTACCGCCTGCCCGGTTTACGCAACGGCCGTGCTGGAGCTGGGCTCTGGTGAGACGCCGGAGTCCGTCCAGGCCTTCCTCCGCGCCCTGGAAGCCACCCCCAAGAAGCTCCCCGCTGTGGATGCCTCCAACGAGCTGCTCCTCCGCTACGGCCATCCCACCCATGCCTTCGATGCGGATGCCATCCGTGGCGCCGTGACGGTGCGCTGGGCCCGCTCGGGGGAGGACCTCACGACCCTGGACGGCGTCACCCGAACCCTCGCCACGACCGACCTGGTCATCGCCGATGAGGCTGGTCCCATCGCCTTGGCCGGGGTGATGGGCGGCGATGCCACCAAGGTGACCGCCAGCACCCGCCGAGTCCTGCTGGAGAGCGCTTGGTTTGATCCCCGGACCGTGCGGGCCACGGCCCGCCGCCACAGCCTGCACACGGATGCCTCCCACCGCTTCGGGCGGGGCGCCGATCCCGCCATGGCCCGGATCGCCCGGGACCTGCTGGTGCTCCGCCTCCAGACCTGGTGCCAGGCCCGCCTCCTGGGCGCCTGGACCGCCGGTGCGGACCCCCCGCGGGGCACGGCCGTCGTCCTGGAAGCCAGCCTCCTGGCCCGCATTGCCGGGGAGACCCTGGACCTGTCCCAGGCCGCCGAGGCCCTGCAGCGTCTGGGCTGTGCCGTGGTGGCCGCCGTGGGTTCGCTCAGCGTGCTGCCGCCCACCTGGCGCCACGACCTGAACATCCCGGAGGACCTGGCCGAGGAGGTCCTGCGCCTCCGCGGCTACGAGCACATCCCCTCCGCCTTGCCGCCCCTGGAAGGGCCCCCGGAGCACCTGGCCCCGGCCTACCTGCAGCGCCAGGCCCTGGCCCGTCGCCTGGCCCAGCTGGGCTTCCACCAGACCGTCACCTACGGCTTCATCAGCCCCGAGGCCGATGGGGCCTTTGCCGGTCCCGGCAACCCCGCCGAGGGGCGGACCCTCGCCAACCCGCTGGGCTATGAATACTCAGTCCTCCGGGGCTCGCTCCTGCCCAGCCTCCAGGTCTCTGCCGGGCAGAATACCCGCCAGGGGGCCCGGCAGATCCGGCTCTTCGAGTTGGCGCCCACCTACCTCAGCGGTCCCGACGGACCCCGGGAACAGGCCGCCCTCGCGGTGGTCTGGGGCGGGGTGCTCGGTGGGGAGGACCCCTTCAGCCCGGCCCGCAGCGTCCAGGAGGCCGATCTGGCGGGCCTGGCCCGGGACCTGGGTATCCAGGACGGACCGGCCATCCACCGCTTGGCGGAGGGCCTGTTCGGGTTCGAGGTGTCCCTGGCGGTGCTACCCCTCCCCCAGGACCGGATCATCCCGGCCTTCCGTCCCTTCAGCCGCTTCCCTGCGGTGGAGAGGGACCTCTCCCTTCTGGTGCCCCTGGGTCTGAGCCACGAGACCCTGCGCCAGGCCATGGCCGGGGTCCTCCCCGCCGACGCCCTCCAGGACCTCCGCTGCGTGGATGTCTTCCGCCACCGGAGCCTCCCCGAAGGTCGCCAGGCTTGGCTCATGCGCCTCCGCTTCCAGGCGGACCGCACCCTGGTGGGCGCTGAGGTGGACGGCTGGATGGCCGCCGCCCTGGCCGCAGCCGAGGCCCTCGGCGTCTCCCTCCGGGCGTAGAATGGCCAGCGAGGCGCACCCATGGACCTACTGAAACAGCTCGAGTCAAAGATGCAGACCCTGCTCCAGCAGCGGAACCAGCTGAAAGAAGAGCTGGACGCACTGAAGGCCGCCGGTTCAGCCGAGGACCAGGAACGCCAGAGCCTGCAGGCGCGCCTGGAGGAAGCTATCGCCGCCAAGGTGGCCCTCGAGAAGGACCGGGAGGCCACCCGGGAGCAGGTGGCCGCCATCCTCCGGGCCCTCGAGGCCCTGGGATGAAGCCTCTGGACCCCTTGCCGGGTACCCACCCCGTCACCCTCACGGTGCTGGGTCGGTCCCTCCAGGTCCAGACCGACCGGCCCGAGGACCTCAGCCCGGCCCTCCGGGTGCTGGAGGAGACCTTTCAGGACATGGACTCCCAATGCCAGGTAAGATGGGGCAGCGTCCCGAAGGGCCTCGACACTCCGTCCTGGTACCTGCTGGGCGCCCTGAACCTGGCGCACCGCGTGGCGCGCCTGGAACAGGAAGCCAACCAGCAAACCCACGACCTGGAACAGACCCTCTCGAAGCTGCTGAACGATGTTCCGGACGAACCTTCCGCCCCCGTGCCACTCCTCGACGAGGACGGAGATTGAATTCCCTGCGAGGCCCGTGCTTATGGCCAAGCGCTTGTTCCGTATGTCGAAACGGGAGACCTTCCCCCTGACCTGTGCGTTCTGCGCGACAGCGCGCCTTAGCCAGGGAATCTGGTTTCCCCCCTACAAGCTAGGGAACTCGGCAAGCCTCCACGACTGAGCGGGGATTTTTCAACAATCGGGTGCTGGTGGCTCTTTGGATCTCTTCCTTGGAGTCGCCCATGAATGTCATAGCCTGGATTTTTTTAGTCATGTTCTGCGCCGCCGTCGGCGTGGGCCTGCTCATGTACCTCAAGGCCCAGAAGGCCACGGTGGAAGCCTCGCGGGCCCAGTCCAAGGCTGAGCTCGACATCAAGGCCGAGCGGGAGCGCCTCCTGGCGGAGGCCCAGCGGGAGGCCCAGCGCCTCCGGGAGCGGGGCCAGCAGGAAGCCGACAGCGTCCGCAAGGAGTCCGAGCTGAAGGCCAAGGAGCAGGCCCTTCAGGCCCGGACCGAGGCCGAGAAGCTGCTGACTGAGCGCCAGAAGACCCTGGAGAAGCAGGAGCAGCGGCTGCTCTCCAAGGAGGAGGGCCTCGACAAGAAGCACCAGCAGGTGGACCAGAAGACCCGGGACCTGGAGACCCTCACGGACAAGCGCAAGGCTGAGCTGGAGAAGCTGGAGGGCCAGCAGGCCGAAGCCAAGCGACTGCTGGAAGCCCAGGCCCTCCGCCTGGAAGAGATCGCCGGACTCACTCGGGACGACGCCAAGAAGGAGCTGATCTCCCAGCTGGAATACGCCGCCAAGATGGACGCCGCCAAGCTGGTGCGCCGCATCGAGGAGGAGAGCCAGGAGGAGGCCGCCAAGAAGGCCCGGTGGACCATCGCCACCGCCATCCAGCGGGTGGCCTCGGATGTGGTGGCCGAGCAGGCCGTCAGCTCCGTGCAGCTGCCCAGTGACGACCTCAAGGGCCGCATTATCGGCCGCGAGGGACGGAACATCCGGGCCTTGGAAAAGGCCACCGGCTGCGACCTCATCGTGGACGACACGCCGGAGAGCATCGTCGTCTCCAGCTTTGACCCCATCCGCCGCGAAGTGGCCCGTCAGTCCATCCTCAAGCTGCTGGCCGACGGTCGCATCCACCCCGCCCGCATCGAGGAGGTGGTGGAGAAGGTCAAGGTGGACATGGACCAGCACCTCAAGGACATCGGCGAGGCCGCCTGCATCGAGATGGGCTTCCCGGATGTCCACCCCAAGCTGCACAAGCTGGTGGGCCGACTGAACTACCGGACCTCGTACGGGCAGAACGTGCTGGAGCACACCAAGGAAGTCGCCATGATCGCCGAGTACATGGCCGCCGAAATGGGCGCGGACGGCCGTCTTGCACGGCGGGCCGGGCTCTTTCACGACATCGGCAAGGCCATCGACCGCGAGGTGGAGGGCACGCACATCGAGATCGGCATGCAGCTGATGCAGCGCTACGGCGAGAAGGAGGCCGTCATCCATGCCATGAGCTGCCACCACGGCGACTTCGAGCCCCGCACCGTGGAGGCCATGCTCATCACCGCTGCCGACGCCCTGAGCGCCGCCCGTCCGGGCGCCCGGCGCGAGATCCTCGAGACCTACGTGAAGCGCCTGGAGCAGCTGGAGGGCATCGCCAACAGCTACAAGGGCGTCCAGAAGAGCTTCGCCATGCAGGCGGGCCGCGAGATCCGGATCCTGGTGGACGCCGGCTCCGTCAATGACGACCAGGCCTACTGGATCGCCAAGGATGTCTCTCGCCGCGTCGAGGCCGAGATGCAGTACCCCGGCCAGATCAAGGTCACGGTCATGCGCGAGCTGCGGGCGGTTGAGATCGCCCGCTGACCCGTGCGCTTCAGCGGGGCAGGTGCACCAGCCCCCGCTTGAGGGCAATGACAGCAGCTTCGGTGCGGTCCTTGGCTTGTAGCTTGCGCAGCAGGTTGTTCACGTGGATCTTCACCGTGGGCTCGGCCAGGCCCAGGGCATCGGCGATCTCCCGGTTGCGCTCGCCTTGGGCCAGCAGGCGCAGGACGTCCGTTTCCCGGGGCGTGAGGCGCTCCAGCTCCATGCCCTCCACGAGGCGTGCTGCCGTGGCAGGCGGCAGGTAGCGCTGGCCGGCTGCCACGGCCCGCACAGCCTCGATGAGCATGGCTCGCCGCACGCTCTTGAGGAGGTAGCCCAGAGCCCCAGCCTCGATGGCCCGATGGATGTCGGCGTCCCCGTCGAAGGTCGTGAGCACCAGGATGTTCGCCTTCGGGTCCTCCTGGCGGATCAGGCGGATGGCCTCCACCCCGCTGAGCTCCGGCAGCTGCAGGTCCATGATGGTCACGGTGGGCCGCAGGCGCCGCCACGCGGCCACGCCCTCCTTCCCGTCGCCGGCCTCGCCCACCACCTCGAGGTCAGGCTCGCCCTCGTGCAGGATGGAGACCAGGCCATCGCGCACGATGGGGTGGTCATCCACAATGAGCAGGCGGATCCGGGCGGGCAGTTGGGTGGTCATGGGAGCCATCTCCTGAAGGGAACGCTGAGGGTGATGTGGGAGCCGAAGCCGGGGGTGCTGTCGACCTCCATTCGGCCGCCCAGCTGGTGTAGGGTCTCGCGGATGCTCCGCATGCCGTAACCTCCGGCCACGGCGGTGGGATCGAACCCCTGGCCATCATCCTCGATGGTGAGGATCACCCGCCGGCCCTCGAACCGGAGCACCGCCCGCACCCAGCGGGCGTGGCCGTGCCGGAGGGCGTTGGTGAGCAGCTCCTGGGCCATGCGCAGGAGGTCGTCTTCCAGCTGGGGGCGCAGGGCTCGGGGCTGGCCGGTCTGGGCCAGCTCCACCTGGATGCCCGTTCCGGCAAGGAGGCGATCGGCCAGGGTCTTCAGGGCGCTCAGCAGGTCGGTCCCCTCGGACCTGCGGGGGCTGAGGGCCATCACAGAGCGGCGGGCCTCCTGCAAGCTGGCTACAGCAAGGTTGCGGGCGTGATCCAGGCGGGTCAGGACGGGCTCTGGATCCCCCTGCATGCGTCCCAGGCGGGCCTCAGCGGCCTCCAGCTGCAGCAGGACGCCCGTGAACCCCTGGGCCAAGTGGTCGTGGATCTCCCGGGCCATGCGGTTCCGCTCTGCCAGCACGGCCGAGCGGGCGCTGACCTGCTGGAAGCGCAGGCGGAGCAGCCACCACCCGAAGGCGGCGGCGGCCAGGAGGCAGGCTGCCCAGAAGGCGGGGCGCTGGTGCAGGAAGGGGTCCACCCGGACCTCCAGGCGCTGCTCCTGGGGCGGGGCCTCCTCCCCCAAACGCCAGGCCTGCACCGTGAAGCGGTAGGAACCGGGGGGCAGGTTGGAGTAGGCCGCGAAGCGACGGTCCCCCACCTCGTTCCAGGTCGTCTCCAACCCTTCCAGCCGGTACCTGAAGCGGAGCTTGTCCGCCCGGGTGAGCGACGTGGCGGTGTAGTAGACCTCAAAGCGCCGGGTGCCCGGGGGCACATGAATTGGAACGGTTTCCGGCAGCACCGTCTCATCGCCCTCGGCCTTCAGGAGGTGCAGGCGGAGGGGGGGCTCGGGCAGCTGCGGGGACCCTCCCGGGGTCCGGCTGAGCCCCCGCCCGGTGGGGAACCAGAGGTCGCCTTCCCGGCTGCACCAGGCTGCGGGCTGCGCGCCGCCGCTGGTCTCTCGGGAGGGCATGCCATCGTGGTGATCAAACAGTGCCGGCGAGAGCCCGTTCCCTCGGTCCAGGGCGCGCTCCAGGGCGGCCCGCTGGACCCGGAAGACCCCCTGGTCCGTGCTGAGCCAGAGCCGGTGGCCCGGGTCTTCCAGGATGCTGTGGATGGCCCACCGGAGGGGCCCGGGGGGCCCCGAGAGGGCCTGGAAGGCACCCTCCTGATAGCGGCGAAGGCCTTCCGGTGTGCCCACCCACAGGGTGCCTTCAGGGTCCAAGTGGAGGGCCTGGGCTCCGCTGGCGCCCAGGCCCTCCGCCCGGCCCAGCCACCGAACCTGCCCCTCTTCGAGGATGCCAAGGCCCAGGTTGAGGCTGGCCAAAAAGAGCGGCCCTCCGATGCGGGTCCCGGCCATGGCCACGACCGCCCGGGCGGCGGGGTAGAGGCTGGCGGTGCCATTTGGGGCCAGGCGGTGCAGGCCCTGATGGGAGGTGGCGACCCACAGGGCCCCGCCCTCGTCCTCGAAGAGGGAGAGGAGGGAATCCTGGGGGGGGCCATTGGGCCAGCGGACCCGGCGCAGCGGTCCCCCGTCCAGGATGTACACCTCCCCGGTGCGAGTGCCCACCCACAGTCCGCCGGAGCGGCGGGGCCAGATGCAGGTGATGGGCTCGGGGGGTACCGGCAGCTGCGGGCGCTCGGCTCGACCTTGTCGGATGGTCCTCAGGGTATGGTCCCCCAGCAGACACCAGAGGGTGCCTGCGGTGTCCTGGCAGACCATGGCCGCCGGTGCCTCGGGATCGGAACCTGCCGCCGGGATGCCCTGGAAGGCCACGGGGTAGATCACCCGAAGGCCCCGGTCGCTGGTGCCCACCCAGAGGGCGCCGGCACTGTCCTCCAGGAGGCTCACGGGGGTCCAGTGGGGGGTGGCTGAGGGTAGGGCCGACTCCAGGCGGCCGTTGGGGGCGTGGCGGTAGAGTCCCGCCTCCTCAAAGCCAACCCACAGGCTGCCCTGGCGGTCCTGCCGCAGGACGCTGATGGGCTGGGCGGGCAACCCTCTCCGGGCCCAGGTGGGGGGCTCGAGGCGGCCGTCCCGGAGGGATAGCAGGCCATGGTTGTGGGTACCGACCCAGACCTCGCCCTGGGCGTCGGCTTCCAGGGCGGTGATCTCGGCGGCGGTGAGGGCAGCGAGGACCAGGTGGTCCTTGTCCAGGCGCCAGAGGCCAGAGTCCGCCGTTCCGACCCAGATCGTGCCGTCCGGGCCCTCGGTCAGGGCGCGAATCCTCAATAAGGCGGAGTCCGAGGGCATGGGGTGGAAGCGGACGCCGTCAAAGCGGAGCAGGGGGCCTTCGACGGGGGCGGCCCAGAGGGTCCCGGCCCGGTCCCGGAGGAGGCGGCGGATGGGGACACCGGGCAGGCCCTCTGCCGGGCCGAAGGCGCGGAAGGTGCCCCGCTCCATCCGGTAGAGGCCGGGTTCGGAGGTGGCGATCCAGAGGGCCCGGTCCGTCGTCTCCGCCAGGGCCTGAATCCGGTTGTGGCCGAAGGCAGGGGCGTTCAGGCGGGAAAAGGGTTCGAACGCCGCGCCGTCAAAGCGCATGAGACCCGCTTCGGTGCCCACCCAGAGGAACCCGTCTCTCGACTCCAGCAGGGCTGCGGCGGTGTCCTGGAGCAGTCCGTCTCCGCTCCGCCAAGTCCGCTGGGCCAGGCTTCCGAGCGGACGCCCAGGATCCAAGCCCCAAAGGGGGCCGGAGAGGAGGAGCGCCAAGGCGACGAAGGCGCACCTGCGCCTTGCACCACGGACCCGGGACCAGATTTCTGCAAGCAGGGGTGGCATCGAACCTGAAGCGTAGGACAGGACGCCCCGGCCGGCAACGCAAAGGTGGCTGTTGCTGGGAGGAATACAGACGCTTGTAACCATTGCGGATGAAGTTCATTGGATAGGCATAGATCGAAAGGTCTAACAAGATGCATCCAATCGAGATATAGACAGATTTTTCATCCTGAGGGATATTGGACCGGAACAGTCCTATTCATCGCCGAACCAACCAGGGTTCTGCCAGGCCCCCTTCGCCGGAGCAGCCCTTGCTCCAGTGTCCGTTGTTGCCATGAACCGCCACGCATCTTCGGGTAACGCCATGAACAATGCAGGGAATCGCAATCGGACCTCTGAGCTCTTCGGCATCCTGGCCTGTCTGTTGGGCCTGACCCTGGGCCTCCTGGGCTGCGGCTCGGGCAGTGGCACCACAACGACTGCCCAGTACTACGGGAGCTATCATGTGCCCGGCTGGATCACCAACCATCCCGGGCCTGCCGTAGCGAAGATCTCGGACTGCACGCGGTGCCACGAGTTCAGCGTGATCAAGGTGGGAAGCGGTGTGCCCACCTGCATGACCACCGACTGCCACCACAAGTCTGTGAGCGGCTGGGCGGACCCCGCTGTTCATGGCGTTCGCGCCAAGGTGGCCGCCAGTGTGGTGACCGCCGGCAGCCTGGTTTCTTGTCAGCTCTGCCACGGCGCCACCTTCACCGGCGGCGCCTCGGCCAACGCTTGCAGCACCTGCCATGGCGTCAGCGCCCCCCATCCTCCGAAGCCCTGGCGTCTCAGTGGAACCTCCGCCTTTACGCATTCCACAACCGACCCCTCCAACGCCGCCGTCTGTGCCCAGTGCCATCTGGCCGGCTCACCCAACAACCCGGTGGGCCATCCCTCCACGCCGGCCCCCGCAGCAACCCAGCCGGGCTGCTACAACGCCACCCTATGCCATGACGCCAACACGGCCTCGCACCCCATTCCCTTCCTGGCGGGCGTGACCGACTCCAAGCTCAACGGCCACATGACGGTGACCGCAGCAGCCTTTGCCACGGACTGCGCCACCTGCCATTCCCACACCGGGACC
>SESE01000701.1_pt1 | contig 13887 bp, 11 predicted proteins | sample 3171371 | NCBI WGS metagenome assembly SESE01 (sample SAMN06051881, study PRJNA518727) | freshwater metagenome | biome: subpolar coniferous forest; feature: holomictic lake; material: water; isolation source: holomictic Lake 442, 13 m depth | place: Canada: near Kenora, Ontario | collected... | reverse complement strand
CTCCACCAGGACGTTCACCGTTTCACGGGAGCGGCAGAAGCCCGCCTCCAGCATCACGAAGCCCACCTGCATGGCGAAGACCAGGAAGGCTGCGATCAAGGTCCACATGGTGTTCAGGGGATTGATGATGTCCTTGGCCAGCACCACGGGGGCGGCGGGGGCCGGGGCGGCGGCAGGGGCAGCAGCTGCGGGGGCGTCGGCGGCGGCGGTGGCGACCACGGCCGGGGTGGGCGCCGGGGTGTCTGCGTGGGCCGGGGTGCCGTTGAGCAGCATGGGGATGAGGATCACCATGGCCAGGATGGCCACGATGCCCAGGCTCTTGCCGGCGGCCATGAGCAGACCGTAGCGGCGCCACTCGGGATCCTTCATGCGCTCGCGGAGCCGGGAGAGCTTCTGCGGGTAGGTGAGCTTCTCGGTGCTGCAGGTGATCCTTGCCATTGCTGACTCCATGGAGTGGGTAATGGGATTGGGGAATGGGTTGGAATCAGAAGGTCTTGGCGAGGGTGAGGGTCACGCGGTTGCCGCCGATGTTGTGGCCCAGGGCGTTGGTGTAGACCGCATCCTTGGTGTCGGCCTTGGTGCCGGCCAGGGCGAAGGTGTAGCCCTTGAGCTCCTTGGCGATGCCCAGCTTGGTGTCCGTGTAGTCGAGGGGGCTGTTGCCGGTGCCGGTGTAGGTGGTCTTGCCGGCGTGAGCCAGCACGGTCCAGCCACTCTCACCCAGGGGGTAGGCCAGGCTCAGATCGATGTAGCTGGAGCCGTCCGCCTTGGCGACACCGAAGTTGCCGGCGCTGAGCACCCGGGAGTACTTGAGGCTGGCCCAGGTGTAGCTGAGGCCCAGGTAGCCCTCGGTGGTGCTGGGACTGGTGATGGTGACGTGCGAGTAGTCGCCCGGGTAGAGGTAGCGGTAGGCGCCGATGTCCAGGGTCCAGTCCTTGGCGAAGCCCCACTTGTAGCCGCCGAACACGTCCACCTCAACGCCGGCGGACATCGGGCCGACACCGGCGTCGGTGAGCCAGGAGATGTTGCTGGCGGCGAGGCTCAGGTACCAGCCGTCCGCGTGGGCCAGGTCGATCTCAGCCTGCACGGTGGGCTTGCCGTCCGTCTGGGTGAGGCCGCGGAAGATGTACTGGGAGCCCAGGGTGGTCGAGCCCGTCACGGCGAAGCCCAGGATGGCCGGCGGTGCGGGCGGAGCAGGTGGGGCTGGAGCCGCCGGAGCCGGCGTCTGAGCCGACAAGGTGGAGCCCAGGAGGGCCAGGGTGGCGAGCAGGGACTGGATGCGCATGAAAGCCTCGAATTCGGAATCAGGGAGAAAGGGAGGTGAGCGGGTGTCTTTAGCGCAGGGACAGGAGGGCCTGTCCCTGAATCTGGGCAGGGCCCTGCAGATCGGTCACGGGATTCCCGCAGCTGGGTTCGGCCGCGAAGACCAGCGTGGATAGGGCCAAGAGGGCCACCGCCACAGCCAGAGAGCGGGTCAAGGTCCGCCGGTTCATGGGTGTCTCCTTCCTTCATGTCCGGGGAGGGAAGATCCGGGGGCGTCTCGCCTGGTCCGGCTCCCGGTCCTCCCGGGCTGTCATCAGGGGCCGGCCATCGGCCCCTCCCGCTCTTTCCAGAGCAGGGGCCGTGCCAGCCCTCATCGGAGCTCAGCCTCTTAAACGTATAAATAGATATTGATTAATTTATGTATCGAATGCTTGAATCATCACCCAGATTCAATGCAAACAATTTTGTAGATATTTATGGATCTTACGACAATTTTGTAAGATTTTGCGCTTCTGGAGACGCCTGGAACCGCTCCGGTTCCAGGCCGTGCTTCTTCACCTTGTAGTTGAGGATGCGCTCCGTGGTCTGGAGCAGGCGGGCGGCCCGGGCCCGGTTGCCCCGGGCCGACTTGAGGGCATCCTGCAGGATGTCCCGCTCGAAGGCCGAGACCGCGTCCCCCAGGGCCTGGGACGGCAGGGTCCCCGAGACCTCAGCGGTCTGGAGGCTGGGCGGGAGGTGATGGCCATGAACCACGCCCCCCTCGCAGACCAGGACCGCCCGCTCCATGCAGTTCTCCAGCTCCCGCACGTTGCCGGGCCAGTGGTAGGCCACCAGCATGTCAATGGCGGAGGTGGACAGGCGGCGCACATCCTTGCGGTGGCGGGCGGCGTATTTTTCCACAAAGTGATCCGCCAGCAAAAGGATGTCGGTATTCCGCTCCCGCAGGGGGGGCAGAAAGACCTCGAACACGTTGAGGCGGTAGTAGAGGTCCTCGCGGAAGAGGCCGTTCAGGGTGGCCGCCTCCAGGTCCCGGTTGGTGGCGGTCACGAGGCGCACGTCCACCTTCACGGGGGTGACCCCGCCGAGCCGCTCGAACTCCCGCTCCTGCAGCACCCGCAGGAGCTTTACCTGGGTGGCCGGGCTGAGCTCCCCCACCTCATCCAGGAAGAGGGTCCCGCCCTGGGCCAGCTCGAAGCGCCCCAGCTTCTGCTTGCGGGCGTCTGTGAAGGCCCCGGGCTCGTAGCCGAACAGCTCTGACTCGATGAGGTTCTCGGGCAGGGCCCCGCAGCTCACCTTCACGAAGGGCTTGTTGGCCCGGGGGGAGCTGTAGTGGATGGCGTGGGCCACCAGCTCCTTGCCGGTGCCGGACTCCCCCCGGATGATCACAGTGGTGCTGGCGGGCGCCGCCTGAGCCACCAGGTCATAGACCCGCTGCATGGCGTGGCTGGTGCCGATCAGGTTGCGGAGCTCGTAGCGCTCGCGCAGCTCCTCGCGCAGCTGCCGGTTCTCCTCGAGCAGGCGCTGGCGGTCAGCCGCCACGAGCCGGGCCACCTTCATGGCCATCCCCACCATGGAGGCCGCAATCTGCAGGAGCTTGGCCTCCCCGTCGTAGTCCCGGGCGGCATCGTAGGGCGTGGTAAGGGAGAGGGCGCCCACGGCCTTGCCGTCCACGAAGAGGGGCAGACAGAAGAAGCTCAGCTCGCCCTTCTGGCGCCGGTGCTCCCGCAAGATCCCCGTGCGGTCCAGGTAGAGTGGCTCCTGGCTCACCTTGGGGACCACCACGGCCTTGCCACTCTTGAGGACCCGGCCCGTGACCCCTTCCCCGGCCCGGTAGCGGGCCCGCTCGATGGCCTGCCGGCTCAGGCCCCGGGAGGCCTCCATGCGCAGCTCGCCGCTCTCTTCCTCAGCCAGCATGATGGCCCCGCTGAGGGCGCCAAAGGCCTCCGCCAGGATCTCCAGCACCCGGGGCAGAGCAGCCCGGATATCGGAGGTGGACAGGGCCTGGCTCAGCTCCACCAGGGGAGTGAGGTTGCGAGGGTCCTCTGGGTTCGCCACGCATGCTCCAGGGCTTGAACTACAAAATTGTAACTTATCTTAGGCGTTCTTACAATTTTGTAATTCATCCCCACTTGGTGGGTGCATGGCCCTGTTAGTAAGCGACTTAGCGACGAACGGCTAGGTAGCCCAGGTGTTGTCGCTGGGGCGCCGCTCGGACTTCTTGCGCTCGTTGGTGTCGAGCACCCGCTTCCGCATGCGGATGAAGTTGGGGGTGACCTCCACCAGCTCGTCGAGCTCGATGTACTCCAAGGCCTGCTCCAGGGTGTGCTCCCGGGGCGGGGTGAGCCGGGTGGCCTCGTCGCTGCCGCTGGCCCGCATGTTGGACAGCTTCTTGCCCTTGGCCACATTCACCACCAGGTCGTTCTCGCGGGCGTGCTCGCCCACGATCATGCCCTCGTAGCAGCGGACGCCCGGGTGCAGGAAGATGACGCCGCGCTCTTCGAGGTTCATGAGCGCGAAGCCCACGGTCTCGCACTGCTCCATGCTGATGAGGACGCCGTTCTTGCGGCCCGGCAGGTCGCCCTTGTGGGGACCGTAGTGGCTGAAGAGGCTGTGGATGATGCCCTCGCCGCGGGTGTCGGTCATGAACTCGCTGCGGAACCCGATGAGGCCCCGGCTGGGGATCTTGAAGTGGAGGCGCAGGCGGCCACCCTCATTGCCCATGTCCTGCATCTCGGCCTTGCGGTTGCCCATGTGCTCCATGGTCACCCCCATGAAGGCCTCGGGGATGTCGATGGTCACGTCCTCGTAGGGTTCCATCTTTTCGCCGGTGACGGGGTCGATGTGCAGGATCACCTCGGGGCGGCTCACGCAGAGCTCGAAGCCCTCGCGGCGCATGGTCTCGATGAGCACCGAGAGGTGGAGCTCCCCACGGCCGCTCACCTTGAAGGCGTCCGGGGTGTCCGTGTCCTCCACGCGCAGGGCCACATTGTGCTGCAGCTCCTTGGTGAGGCGCTCGCGGATGCGGCGGCTCTGGACGTGCTTGCCGTCCTGCCCGGCAAAGGGACCCGCGTTGACCATGAACATCATGGAGATGGTGGGCTCGTCGATGTCCACGTATTCCAGGGCAACCGGGCTGTTCGGGTCGGCGATGGTCTCGCCCACCCGGATGTCGGCGATGCCGGCGATGGCGACGATCTCGCCGGCGCTGGCCTCCTGCAGCTGAACCCGGGTCAGGCCCTCAAAGCCATAGAGCTGAGAGATCTTCTGGGGCTGGACGGTGCCGTCCCGCTTGACCAGACCCACCTGGTCGCCCACCCGGATGCGGCCATTCACGATGCGACCGATGCCGATCTGGCCGACAAAGTCGCTCCAGTCCATGAGGGTGACCAACATCTGCAGGGGGGCCTCAGGGCTCCCCGTGGGGTGGGGGCAGTGCTTGACGATGGTGTCGAAGAGGGGGTCCAGGGTCTCGCTGGCATCGTTGATGTCCAGCATGGCGTAGCCCAGCTTGGCGCTGGCGAACACGCAGGGGAAGTCGAGCTGCTCCTCGGTGGCCCCCAGCTCGATGAGCAGGTCGAAGACCTGATCCTGGGACCAGACGGGGCGCGCGCCGGGGCGATCCACCTTGTTGATCACGACGATGGGCCGCAGACCCAGGGCCAGGGCCTTCCGGGTCACGAACTTGGTCTGGGGCATGGGGCCGTCGAAGGCGTCCACCACCAGCAGGACGGAGTCCACCATGCTCAGCACCCGCTCGACCTCGCCGCCGAAATCGGCGTGGCCGGGGGTGTCCACGATGTTGAAGCGGTAGCCGCCCCAGTGCAGGGAGGTCGTCTTGGCCAGGATGGTGATGCCGCGCTCGCGCTCCTGGTCATTGCTGTCCATGGCCCGTTCCTGGACGCGCTGGTTGTCCCGGAACATGTGGGCGCCCTTGAACAGGGCGTCCACCAGGGTGGTCTTGCCGTGATCAACGTGGGCAATGATGGCGAGGTTGCGGATCTTTTCAAGGGCGGACATCGGGCTCCCGGGGGCGGCCAGGACAGAGCTCTGGCAGAACCCTCGATTTTACCAGAAAGCACGGTCTTTTCCGAGCGGGAATCGCTATCCCCTTCCCTTTGCAATCAGGAGGTCTAAGATAAGCGAACCCCAAGCGGGAGCGATCAATGCACATCAACGAGCTGCTCACGGTGGTCTGCGAGCAGGGCGCCAGCGACCTCCACCTCAAGGTGGGGAACCACCCCATTGCCCGAATTCGGGGCAAGTTGACGCCCATGACCCAGTTCAAACGCCTGGTGCAGGAAGACACCATCGCCATGGCCTACGCCATCATGGCCAGCGACCGCCAGAAGGGTAAGTTCAAGGAAAACTTCGACATCGACATCGCTTACTCGGTGCCGAGCCTGGGCCGCTTCCGGTGCAACATCTTCAATCAACGCGGCACGGTGGGCCTGGTGCTGCGGGTCATTCCCCGGAAGATCTTCACCATCGACGACCTCATGCTGCCCAAGGTCCTCAAGACCATCTGCCAGGAGCAGCGGGGCCTGGTGCTGGTGACGGGCACCACGGGATCGGGCAAGTCCACCACCCTGGCGGCGATGATCGACCTCATCAACGCCACCCGCACCGAGCACATCCTCACCATCGAGGACCCCATCGAGTACCTGCACCGGGACAACCTCAGCATCATCAACCAGCGGGAAGTAGAGGCCGACTGCAAGAGCTTCTCCTCCGCCCTGCGGGCCGCTCTGCGCCAGGATCCGGACGTGATCCTGGTGGGTGAGATGCGCGACCTGGAGACCATCGAGACCGCCCTGCACGCCGCCGAGACCGGCCATCTGGTGTTCAGCACCCTGCACACCCTGGACGCCACCGAGACCATCAACCGGGTCATCTCCGTCTTCCCGCCCCACCACCAGAAGCAGATCCGCCTGCAGCTGGCCTCGGTCCTCAAGGGGGTCATCTCCCAGCGCCTCGTGCCCCGGGCCGACGGCCAGGGCCGGGTGCCTGCCGTGGAGGTCATGGTCACCACCGAGTCCGCCCGCGCCTGCATCGAGGACAAGGAGAAGACCAAGCTCCTCAAGGATGTGATCGCCTCCGGCACGGCCCAGTACGGCATGCAGACCTTCGACCAGAGCCTCTACTTCCTGCTGCGCCAGGGCCTGATCACCGAGGAGGAGGCCCTCCTCCGAGCCACCAACGTGGGCGAGTTCAAGCTCCGCCTGGAGGGGATCCTGGCCACCTCCGACATGGCCAAGGCCAATATGGAGCGCGGCATGGCCATCGCCCAGGGGCCGGGACGGGAATCCGGCCTCGCCCCCTCCCCTGCTCAGCCGTCCCAGGGAATGCCCCTGCCCATGCCCCCGGGCCCGGAAGTGAAAATCACCTTGGCACGGTAGCCTTCCTTCCCCTATTCTTGCTCTCCCACCCCTTACCGAGGTTCCCGATGATCAAGATCGACATCGCCAATTCGCTGATGAAGGTACATCCCTGCTCCCGGGCCACCGCCCTGCAGGTTGTTGATCTCCTCACCGAGCGCCTCAAGGACGCCCTGCTCAACGGGCACCGTATTGAGATCCGTGGCTTCGGCGTCTTTGAGCCCCGCCCCCGCAAGCGCGGCATGGGCCGGAACATCAAGACCGGCGCCAGCGTCCAGATCCCCAAGGGCAAGAGCATCCGCTTCAAGCCTGGGAAGGACCTGCGCGAGATCGAGGTCAAGTAGGCTCTCAGTGCTGCGCACTGAGAGACAGTGAAAAGCAAGGGACACATCCTTGATGGACGAAGTTCGCCTGCGGCCTGAGGTCACCTATCCCAACCGCGTGCCCATGAAGATCATCGGGCGCCAGGAGGAGCTGCGCCCCGAGATGGTGATGCAGACCATCCTGGCGCACCTGGGACCCCAGCCCGAGGGCGAGGAGCAGCACCGGGCATCTTGCAAGGGGGCCTACATCAGCTATACCTTCTGGGTCACCCTGCCGAATGACCAGGCCGAGACCCCCCTGCGAGAGGCCATCCAGAAGCTGCCCGGCGTGGTGATGCAGCTCTGAGGGGTGAGTTCCGATCTAGGGCCGTGCTTCTGAAAATCGCTGCGCGATTTTCACTGGTAAAAGCAAGGGCGGCTGGAAAAGAGGGCTTTTATCAGCAGTCGCTCTGCTGAAAATCGCGCAGCGATTTTCCATCACACGGGCGCAGCTCGTGTGCAGAGACGCAGCCCGTGTGCGGGAACGAAGGCTCGTTAGGGCCGCAAAGTCCCCATCATCCGGGGATACGGGATGGTCTCGCGGACGTGCGGCGAGGGGCGCAGTGGGTCGCAGAGCAGGCTGCATCGGCAGCCTGCGGCGCGGGGACCCGCCGACCCGAGTCGGAGCGGGGCGCGGCCCCGCGGAGGCTGCCGCCCGCGATCGCAAGCCGCAGGCGCCGCGGGAGCGGTGGCCGACCGTTTGCGGCTACGGCCTCAGAGTACCCATCATCCGCGGATAGGGGATGGTCTCGCGGACATGCGGCAGCTTGCACATCCACGCCACGGCGCGCTCGAGGCCCATGCCGAAGCCGGCGTGGGGGACGCTGCCGTACTTGCGGACGTCCAGGTACCACTCGTAGTCGGCCCGGGTGAGCTGGTGGTGCTCGATCTGGTCCAGGAGGTACTGCAGATCGCTGGCGCGCTCGCCGCCGCCGATGACCTCGCCGTAGCCCTCCGGGGCCAGCAGGTCAGCGCCCAGGGCCAGGCGGTCATCCAGGGGGTCTGGCTCCATGTAGAAGGCCTTGAAGGCCCGGGGAAAGCGGTGCACCCAGAGGGGCCGGTCCGTGGCGTTCATGAGGATGGTCTCGTCGTCGTTGCCGAAGTCCTCGCCCCACTGGATGTCGCTGCCCAGGGTCTTGAGCTTGTCCACGGCCTCGGTGTAGGTCATGCGGTCAAAAGTGTTACCCAGGGCCGTCTCCAGGGGTGCGGTGTCGCGCTCCAGGATCTTCAGCTCCTCCTGCCGCGCCTCCAGCACCCGCTGGATCAGGTACTTGGTCATGCGCTCACCCAGGGCCATGACGTCGTCCAGGTGGGCGAAGGCCACCTCGGGCTCCACCATCCAGAACTCGGTCAGGTGGCGGCGGGTCTTGCTCTTCTCGGCCCGGAAGGTGGGGCCGAAGCAGTACACCTTGCCGAAGGCTGCGATGCCTGGCTCCTGATAGAGCTGGCCCGACTGGCTGAGGAAGGCCGTGCCTTCGTGGAAGTACTCGGTGCCGAACAGGGTGCTGGTGCCCTCGCAGGCGCTGGGGGTGAGGATCGGCGCATCCAGGAGGGTGAAGCCATCGCTGTCAAAGAAGTCGCGGATGCCCTTCACCAGGGTGTGCCGGATGCGCAGAATGGCCCACTGGCGGCGGCTGCGCAGCCACAGGTGGCGGTTCTCCATGAGGAACTCGGTGCCGTGTTCCTTGGGGGTGATGGGGAAGTCGGTGCTGCCCCCGATGAGCTCCAGGGACTTCACCAGGATCTCGGGCTGGCCGGTGCGGGGGTGCTGCTGCACCACCCCAGTGAGGGCAATGGCTGATTCCTGCGTGAGCTTGCCGGCCAGCTCGTAGGCAGCGGGATCGGCCTCGGCGGCCCCCACCACGCACTGGACGAAGCCCGAGCCGTCCCGCAGTTCGATGAAGCGGGTCTTGCTGGTGCGGGCATTGCGGACCCAGCCCCGCAGCCGGACGGTCTCGCCGATCTGGCCAGCGAGGAATCGGACTTCGGTGAAGGGGGTGACGCTCACGGGGCCTCCTGGGCCAAACCCCTATTGTGACCGGGGAAGGCCCTGGGCTCCAGGGGAAGGAGGCCGTCTCAGTCGGTCGTCCGGAGCTTGCCGGAGATGACGCCCTGCATGCCCTTCAAGTGGACCATGACCCGCTCCAACTTCTGCCGGGCGATGTCCTGGTACTGCATCTGCTGGATGAGCACAAACACGGTGTCCTCGAGCTCCTGGTTGGTGCGCTCCAGGTCCACGATCGCCTTTTCCTGGTTGGGCAGCTTGCCCAGGCCAACCTCGTGCTTGAGGTAGCCGATGCCCTTGAAGGCCCGGTCCGTCCCCGCCAGCATGGCCTCCACCCGGTTCATCACCTTGCCCATCTCCTGCTCGGTGTAGGTGATGGAGCTCTCGATCTGGGGGAGGATCCGGCCCTGTTCCTGCCCCGCGTCCTTGCTGGGTGCCATGTCGATGAGGTGGCGCAGGTCTTCGTCAAGACGCTCCTCCAGGCTCCGGGTGGCGAGGGCCTCCTGCCCCACGCCGTGACCGCCACCCAGGTTGGTGATCGTGGCGGCGTCCAGGATGGTGATGAGGCGCTCCCCCAGTGCAATGAAGCCCAGGGCCCAGGCCCCGCTCAGGCCCGCCAGCATGGGGCTGGCCGTCACCAGAGCCTCCGGCTGGACGCTGATCACGGCGTCCACGCCATCCACCAGCAGGCCCGTGGCGGTGCCTGCCAGGTCCAGGACCAGGATGGTGCCCGTGCGGTCTGCCTCCAGGGGTGGGAGGGACATGCGCTCCCGGAGATTCATGATCGGAACCACCCGTCCCCTGAGCTCGAGGATCCCCTCCACAGCCCGGGGCATGTGAGGCAGTCGGTTGAGCGGGCGCAGGGGAGAGATTTCCGCCACCTGGGCCAGGGGCAGGCCGTAGGACCGGCCATCCAGGAAAAAGGTCAGGAACCGCTGGGAGGCGGCCTCAGGGCCGCCGTCTCCGGGCCGAGACAGGAGGCCGTCGCCTGGGTTCACACGACCTCCTGCACCGCCAACTGAAGCAGTTCGGCCGGATCGAGGATCAGGACCACGCCGCCGTCGCCCATGATGGAGGCGCCGCTGATGCCGGGCAGGCTGGCCAGGTAGGGCGCCAGGGGCTTGATGACGACTTCCTGGCGGCGCACAAAGGCATCCACCACGATGCCCAGGCGGCGGCCAGCGGCTGAGATCACCACCACCGAGAGTCCGTCGGTGCCGGGATCGACGCCGGTGGCCTCTCCCTGTAGGAGGTGGCGCAGGTGGGACACGCCCAGGACCTCGCCCCGCAGGTTGATGGCCTGGCGGCTGGTGAGGTGGGCCACGCTCTCCGGCGGAATGATGAGGGTCTCCTCCACCGAGGTCCCGGGGAAGGCGAAGACCTGACCCCCGCTCTTCACCAGCAGCGCATCGATGATGGCCAGGGTGAGGGGCAGCTTAATGGTGAAGGTGGAGCCCTTACCCACCGTGGAGCGGATGCCTACTCGGCCGTTGAGCTTGCGGACATTGGAGAGCACCACGTCCATCCCCACGCCGCGGCCCGAGATGTCGGTGACCTTGGCGGCGGTGCTGAACCCCGGGGCGAAGATCAGCTCGATCACGTCCTCATCGGGCATGGCCTCGGCCCGGTCGGCGGTGAGGAGGCCCTTTTCGATGGCCTTGGCCCGAATCACAGCCGGATCGATGCCCTTGCCGTCGTCCTCGATCTCCACCACAACGCTGTCACCCTCATGCCGGGCCCGCAGGATGACGGTGCCGGTCTCGGACTTGCCCGCCTTGAGGCGGACTTCCGGGGACTCGATGCCGTGGTCGGCACTGTTCCGGATCAGGTGGATCATGGGATCCCCCAGCTCCTCGATGATGCTCTTGTCGATCTCCGTGTCCTCCCCCACCAGGTGGAGGTCGATCTTCTTGCCGCTGGCCTTGGCCAGGTCCCGGAGCATGCGGGGGAACTTGGAGAAGACGGTCTTCACGGGGACCATGCGGATGCCGAGCACCGAGGCCTGGATCTCCTTGCTCACGTGGTCGAGGTAGACCGAGGCGTGGGCGAGCTCCTTGGCCACAGAGGCCGCCGGCTGGCCGGCCACCATGGGCACCAGACGCTCCACCAGGTGGCTGATCATGGTCTTGCTGATGATCAGCTCCGCCACGATGTTCATGAACTGCTCGAGCTTGGCCTGGCTCACCCGGATGGTGTCGGCAGCGCCCTTCTCATCGCTGCCGCGGCGGCCGGCCTTGCGGCGGTCTTCCGCTGCTGGGGCGGCGGCCTCTCCCGGGGCCTCGATCGCAGCCTCGGCAACGGGTGCGGGCGGAGGCGTGGCATCAGCTACGGGTTCCAGGCTCAGGGGGTGGAGGGAGACCGCAGCATGGGTGACGGCGGCGAACACCTTGCGCACCTCCTCCATGGGCTCAGACACCTCGATGATCATCACCAGGTCCAGGTGGAAAGCCCGGGGCTCGAAGGTGTCCAGGTCCACCAGGGGCGCCTTGGGGATTAGCTGCCCGTGGAGCAGGCGGCCCACCAGGCCTGCCATCTGGAAGAGGGACAAGGGATTGAAAGCGGTCCCGTAGATGGCGCCGTCCAGCACCACCCGGACGCCCAGCACCTCGCCGCCTTTGGCGAGGGCGGCGGCAGCAGCCGCCTGACCCGCCGCCGTGATGCCCACAAGAGCCTCCGGCAGGGGACATTCGGTCAGGGCGGGCGCCGGCACCGCAGGCAGCTCCGGGGTCGGGGCTGCGGCAGGGGCCGCTTCGCCCCGGCGCAGGGCCTCCAGGTCACGAATCAGGCCGGTGGTGTCGGGGTCCGAAGCCTCGCCTTGCTTGCGCACCTGGACCGCCACGTCGTCAACCAGCACCTTGAGGATGTCCACCGTCTCGAAGAGCAGCTCCATCACCCGGTCACTTAGCTCCATGCGGCCCTTGCGCAGCTCATCCAGCACGTTCTCGCCCATGTGGGCGACCGAGAGCACCTTCTGGAGCCCCAGAAAGCCTGCAGCGCCCTTGATGGTGTGGACGCTTCGGAAGATGGCGTTGAGGAGGTCAAGATCCCCCGGGGCCTCCTCGAGGGAGAGGAAGTTGGTCTCGATCTGTTCGAAGTGCTCTTGGGCCTCGACGAGGAAGTCTTCGTAGAAGCTGGGGTCATCCAGGGCGAAGTCGCTCATGCGTCACCCTTTCGGGCAGTCTGTCCGCGGCGGCCGCCGACGTTCTTCAGTTGGTCGGTCTCCACATCAGTCAGCAGCTGCTGCAGCTCAAGGAGGAAGATCATGCCGTTCTCCAGCCGGGCCACCTGCTCGATGTAGCGGTTGGCGCCCACGGCGGTGACGGACGGGGGTGGGCCAAAGCGACTCAGCTCCACCGGCCGGACCTCATCGACGGCATCCACCACCAGGCCCGTGAAGACTCCGCCGAGGCTGGTGATCAGGATGCGGGAGATGCTGGTGGGCTCAATCCGGTCCAGCCCAAAGCGGCTCCGAAGGTCCACCACCGGCATCACCTCGCCGCGCAGATTGATGACGCCGTCCACGAACTGGGGCGCCCGGGGCACAGGGGTGATGAGGCCGACCATGATGATCTCGCGGACCTCCTGCAGGCGGAGGCCGTAGCTCTCAGGCCCCAGGCGGAAGACCACCATCTCCAGGTTCGGCACCCCCTCCTGGGTCCGGGTATCGGTCAGGCCGAGCCCGCGGCCCATGGCAGCGATCTTCTCCTGGTCATCGCCGGTGATGATCTTGAGGACGTTGATCAGGCTCACCATCCGGCCCGGCAGAAGAAGGATGCCCCCGAGGTGTTCCCGCTCCGCTTCGGACAGGGTCTGGGGGGGCGGCAGGGCTTGGCCTTCCTGGACTCGGAGAATCTCCTGGATCTCGTCCACCACCACGCCGATCTTGGCGCCGCCGAAGGAGAGCAAAATGACCATGTCCCGCTTGCGCTCGGCCGAGCCCTGCTGGATGGAGAGGATCTCCGAGATATCGATCAGGGGCATGACCTGATCCCGCAGGCAGATCACCCCGAGCACGTAGTCAGGGGCGTCCGGGACCTTGGTCACCAGGGGCAGCTCGACGATCTCTTCTACCTCCTGAAGGGCAATGCCGAAGGACTCCGCTCCCACCCGGAACGTGACATAGGGGTGGCCGTCCTCCTGGATCTCCTCGCCGGGATCATCGTCCTGGCCACCGACCATGCCGGCCATGCCCAGGTCCTCGAGCGCCACCCGCTGGGTGAACTCCGCACTATCCAGGAGCTTGTCCAGGTGAATGAGGGTGATCAGGCGGTTCCCCACTGTAACCATGCCCGCCAGGTACTCGGCCCGGATGCCGGCCACCAGGGGCGGGGTCTCCCGAAGGTTGTGATCCTCCAGGCGCACCACCTCTGCGACAGAGTCCACCTGCAGCCCCGTGGGCCCGGCCCCGAGGCGCAGGACGATGATCCGGGTCCGTGGGGTGGGCTCCTGGGGGGCCAGGTGGAAGCGCACCCGGCTGTCGATGACCGGGATGATGAGACCCCGCAGGTTAATCACGCCCAGGATGAACCGGGGGCTGCCCGGAACCGGGGTGACATCAATCCGCTGGGTGATCTCCTGGACCCGATCGATGTCCAGCCCGAACTCCACGCCATCCAGCGTGAAGGTCACCAGCTGGCCCGAGGGAACCAGTTCCATGGCGAGAAGGGCCTGGGCGGATTCGGTGGCCACGGGTCACCCCTTGCCCTTGGACTTGAAGGCCTCGATGACCGCATCGGCATGGGCCTTGTTTTCGTCGGGCGTGGTCCCGGTCTGGGCGATGGTGTTGCTGATGGAGGCGCGCTTGCCCTCGCTCTTCGTCCCGGTCCCCAGCAGGTCCACGATGTAGTCGTGGATCTGGCGGAGGTGGTTAAGAATGCGCTCCAGC
>SESE01000700.1_pt1 | contig 13889 bp, 11 predicted proteins | sample 3171371 | NCBI WGS metagenome assembly SESE01 (sample SAMN06051881, study PRJNA518727) | freshwater metagenome | biome: subpolar coniferous forest; feature: holomictic lake; material: water; isolation source: holomictic Lake 442, 13 m depth | place: Canada: near Kenora, Ontario | collected... | reverse complement strand
AAAGCCTCCCGTGTCCCATATACGATATAGTCATTCCTCAAGCGGAACAAGGCGGTGGGCGATGGAGAAAGACGAAAATAGCGGAAACGGCTTAGCCGGAGACGGCATCGTTTGTTTGCGTGAGGAGCTGCAAGTCTATTACCGCCAGTACCATGGCGCCGACCTTGCCGCATACCCGGCTGCCAATCAACGGGTGCGCCGGGAGATCCTGACGGCCATGGACGAGTATGCCGCCGCGCACCCGGACTGCCACCCATCGCTGCTGAAGGCCCGCCTGCATGAGGAGATGGCGGCGCGCTTTGAGCCGGTGCTCTTTCCCCACAGCCCGTTCTTCTTTGAGATGGGGCTGCGCTTCGCCGAGACTTGGGGGGCACCGGCGAGTGCCGAAGCCACGGTCGGTTCCTGGATGTTGCAGCGGCGGGAGGGTATACTGGCCGACCGGCCTGAGAGGCGTTATCTCGGCGCGTTCCAGCATTGGGGTGCCCCGCACGTGGGCCTGTGGAAAGTCTGGTCCGGCTTTGATACCGACCACCACAGCCTCGGCTACACGGCCCTGCTGCGGACCGGCATCAACGGTATTTTGGCGGAGCTGGGCCGCCGTCAGGCCGCGCCCCTGGACGCCGATCAGGCTGCCAACATTGAGGCCATGACCCGTAGCTGCCGTGCCGTGTTGCGTGTGGCGGAACGCTTCGCCGACGCCGCCCTCTCCCGCCTTGCCACGGAAGCGGACCCGACCGCGCGCGCCTGCCTGGCCGCGATCGCCACCGCCGCCAGCCGTGTGCCCGCCGAGCCGCCGCGAACCTTCTACGAGGGGCTCGCCATGCTCTGGTTCCTCCGCGAGGTCACCGCCACCATGGAGGCGATCGGCATCTCCGTGGTCGGACACGTGGACCGGCTCCTCGGCGACCTCTACGCACAAGACCTCGCCGCCGGCCGGCTGACCGAAGCCAGCGCCCGCGACCTGCTTGCCCGCTGGATGCTCCCCACAGACATCAAGTTTCACGTCACCGACAACCCCTGGCCGGAGACCAGCACCTGCGTCGAACTGGGCGGCTGCGATGCCGACGGCCGCGTCATCTGGAACGACGTGACCCGCCTGGTCATCGAGACCCACCACGCGCACGGACTGCTGAACCCCAAGCTCAACTGCCGCTACAGTGCCGGCTCGCCCGCGGCCTACCTGGACTTGATCAGCCGGGCACTGGCGGCAGGCCACAACAACTTCGTCCTGCTCAATGACGACGTGCTCATCCCGGCGTGCGTGCGCGCCGGCAAGACCCTGCCGGAGGCGCGGCTGTACGTCAACGGCGGCTGCCAGGAGACCATCGTCGAGGGAGTCGAACACAGCGCCGGCGCCTATTTCTACTTCTGCCTGCCGCGCGTGCTCGATCTGTGCCTGCAGCCGCCGGAGCAGCTCCCGGCCGATTTTCCGCCTCCGGCCGCCGCAGCCCTGCCGCCGGTCATCGCCGCCGCGCCCGATTTTCAGACGTTCTACGCAGCGTTCCTCGACCGGCTGAAGACTGCCATCCGGCTCGGTACCGGCTGGGTGCTCCCGCTTGGCCGGGAGCAGTGGCGGATGCATCCCTGCCCGTTCTTCTCAACCACCCTGGCCGGCTGTGTCGAGTCTGGCCGCGACTACACGCGCGGCGGCGCCAAGTACAACCCCAGCGGCATCTCCTTTGTCGGCCTTGGCACGCTGGTCGACTCGCTCCACGCCCTGCGCGTCGCCGTGTTCGAGGAGCGCTGGCTGACGCTGGACGCCTTGCAGCAGTGCCTGGCTGCGGACTGGGCCGGCCACGAGGTGCTGCGCTGCCGATTCAAGGCCCTGCCCAAGTTCGGCCACGGCCACCCGGCTGTGGATGCGTTGGCGGCGGATCTGGCGCGCGAGCTGGGCGACTTCGTGCGCACGCTGCCAGCCGAGCGCGGCGGCACGTTCCAGGGCAGCTTCTTCGTCTATTACGCCTTCGAGTGGTTCGCCAACGCGGTGCGCGCCACACCCGACGGACGGCGCCGCGGCGACCTGCTCAGCCAGGGGATCGCACCCGACCGCACTACGGCGCCCCAGAGCCTGACGGATATCTTCCGCTCGCTGTCAGCCATTGACTTCACAGGCTTTCCAGGCAACAGCGTACTGGACGTGCAACTGCCCGTCGGCCAGGACTTGCCGCCAGCGACGCTATCGGCCCTGGCCCGCACCTTCGCCAGCCTGGGCGGACCGACGCTGCAGCCCAACTGCGTGTCTGTGACGGCGCTGCGTGATGCGCGCCAGCATCCGGAACGCCACCGCGATCTCGTGGTACGCATCAGCGGCCTCTCCGGCTACTTCGTGGCGCTAAGCCCGGCGGTACAAGACGAGATCATCAGCCGCGCCATGGCCGTGGTCTGAGCGCGGCAAGTCTGTGTCGCAGACTCGGTAGGGACGCACCTCCGGGGCGTCCGTATGGAAATGTGCGAAGCGTGTTTTCAAGTGGAGTCCAGATAAATGAAGTTGGCTAACGTTGCACAAAAGAGTATGAAGTTACGAACACCAGCGTTCGATCAGGCCAGGTAATCGGAGCCGGGTTCGAGCACGATGACTTCATGACTGATCCTGCATTATTCGTCCCCCCCAATTTCACCTGCCGCCGCTGCGGCAACTGCTGCCGCGGGCCGGGCGATGTGCTTTTGCTGACCGGGGAAGATCAGCGCATCGCGGAGCTGGTGGGCCTGGATTTGTACGCCTTTACTGCGGCTTACACGCGGCTGACGGAGGATCGCAGCGCGCTGTCCCTTGCGGAACGGCCGGACGGCGCCTGTATCTTCCTTGAGCCCGACAACACGTGCCGGATCCAGGCGGCCAAGCCGCAGCAGTGCCGCGCCTTTCCGTACTTGTGGCAATCGCCCAGACTTGCGAACATGTGTGCGGGGTGGCAGGTGGACACCAATCCATAACGCATCACAAACAAACGCATCGACACACCTTATGAACCAAGAAAAAGATCACACCGACATCCAGGCGCTTTTTGCAAAGGATACTGAAAAAACCTGGCGTCCTGCGGAAATCTGCGCGGCCCTGGAGTTTCGCGGCAAGCAGATCAAGCAGCTGCAGGGAAGCCTGCGGCGCATGGTGATGGACGGTGAGATCGTCGAACTGCGCCCGGGCGTCTTTGCGCTGGGCAAGACTGCGGATTTGTGCACCGGTAAGCTGCGCATGATTCGCTCCGGAGCCGGGTTGGTCGTGAACGACAACACGGGGACCACGGTCTGGATCGGCTCCGACGATTTGGGCACCGCGCTGCCAGACGACACCGTGACCGTGCGGCTGGACCCGGCGACTATCGGCAAGGAGAAGCAGGAGCCGCGCGGAAAGATCATCCGGATCATCGAACGGTCGCCGCGTGACATCGTGGGCACGCTTTCGACCACCGGCAAGTTCCTCTGCGTGGTGCCGCTGAATCCAGTCTACCGCTTGGACTTCTATGTACCGGACGCCAAGGGTGCCAAGGAAGGCGACCGCGTGGTGCTGCGCTTTACCGACTGGAAGAACCGCCATGTGGCGCCGGAAGGTGAAATTGTGGATGTGATCGGGCCGGCAGACCAGCCGTCGCTCGACACCGAGGTGGTCATGCGGCAGTTCGACATCCCGCGGGAATTTCCGCCCGAGGTGCTGCGGGAAGCCGAGGCTGTGGCGATCCGCGCGCAGAAGCCCGGCAAGCGTGACGATCTGCGCAACGATTACATCGTCACCATTGATCCGGTACGGGCCAAGGATTTTGACGATGCCATTTCCATCACGCTTGATGCACAAGGGCGGCGCGTGCTGGGCGTGCATATCGCGGATGTGAGCCATTTTATCCGGCCGGAGGGCGCGCTGGACAAGGAGGCGCTGGCACGCGGTACCAGCGTGTATCTGGTGGACAAGGTGATCCCGATGCTGCCGGAGCAGCTCTCGAACGGCGAATGCAGCTTGCGGCCGGACGTGGACCGCCTGACGTTCTCGGCGTTCATGACTTTTGACGACAGCGGGCGCATGGTGGCCAGGCGTTTTGCCAAGACGCTGATTCATTCGCGTCAGCGCCTGACCTACGAGCAGGCCATGGCGATCATGATGGACCGGGCGCCCGAGGGGCTGACCGCGGTGCCGGAACCGACGCGCGAGCTGCTGGGGCGGGTGCGCGAACTGGCGCGTCAGCTGCGGCAGCGGCGTTTCGCGAATGCCGCGCTGGACCTGGAAGTGCCGGAGTGCGAAGTGTTGATTGGCCCGGACGGTCGCATGACCGGCATTCGCACGGTGGAACACGATGAGTCGCACCAGTTGATTGAAGAGTGCATGGTGGCGGCCAACGAAGCTGTGGCCACGGAGCTGGAGTCCCGCGGGATCCGCATCATCGCGCGGCTGCACGAGGCGCCGGACAAGGACAAGCTGGAGGAGCTGCGCGCCAACCTGGCGCAAATCGGAGTCAAGTCCGGGGATCTGAATGATCCGCGGCGCATGGCGCAATTCATCGCGGAGACGGCGGGTCATCCTCTGGCGACCCATCTGCACACCATGGTCCTGCGCAGCATGAAGCGCGCGGTCTATTCCGCCGAGGCATCCGGGCACTTCGGCCTGGCCAAAGAGCACTATGCGCACTTTACCTCGCCGATCCGGCGCTATCCGGATTTGGTGCTGCACCGCCAGCTGGCGGGGTTGCTGCTGGCCGGCGAAAAGGGTGGGGGGGGGACGCTATCCACCGAATACCTGAAGCGCACGGCGGCGCACTGCACAGCCCGTGAGCAGCTGGCCGATGACGCCTCGCGCGCGCTGATTGAGATCAAGAAGTTCCGCCTTTTGCAGCAGCAGCTGGATGATCAGAAGCCGGTGGTTTACGACGCCGTGGTGAGTAAGGTCACGAACTTCGGGATGTTTATTGACGTGCAGAGCGTGCAGGTCACGGGCATGGTACACATCTCGATGATCTCCAACAGCTTTGTGCGCCACAACAGCGCCAACGACTCACTGAGCGTGGGTAACGAAATCTTTCGTGTAGGGACCAAGCTGCGCGTGCATGTGGCACGTGTGGACTTCAACCAGCGCCGTGCAGATTTTGCCGTGGTGCGCGGCTCGGCGAACACGCCGGAAAACACCAAGCTGGCGGAGCGCTACTCCTTCGGCCCGTCGGCACGCGGGGAACAAGCCGACGGCAAAAGCGAAAAAAAATGGCCCGGTCGATCCGCGGGCGGCCCCGGCAGAGGGACGCCGAAGGGACCGCGGCAGGGACGGCAGGGACAGCGGCAGGGACCGCAACAGGGACGCAAGGGACGGCAAGGACGGTAAAATTCCCATCTTGACTCATGTAGTCACCTATGAGACTCTTACCTTGCACGGAGGTGGTCCCATGCGAGAAATTGGCATACGCGAATTAAAACGCCGGGCATCGGATGTGGTGCGTGAAGTTGCAACCGGCGCTGAAATGTACACGGTGACCAAGCGCGGCCGGCCGGTCGGCGTGCTGGTACCGCCAAGCTATTTGTATGCGCAACCGAGTGGGGGCCATACCAACGATGCCTGGGATCAGCTGCTTGGCGTGGCATCCAAACTGGCGGCCGAGCATGGCATACGCGCCTCTGGCGTATCCGAACTTGCAGCCATGAGGCGGTAAAATGGCCAGTCTGTACACCATTGACGCGAGCGTATTTGTGGCTGCCTGCCGGCCGCAGGAATCGGGGCACGTTGCCAGCCAGGCGTTTCTGGCGGCCGTTCGAGAGCATGCCTTTCCGCTGATCGAACCCTCGATTCTGCCGATCGAAGTTGCTTCTGCCTTGGTGCGTACAGGGAGCAACCGCGTGTTGGCTGGCGAATATGCCACTGTGATATTAAACTTACCCATGCTGACGCTCGTCGCGATGGACGAACGATTTGCACGGCAGGCTGTGGACTTAACCGTCGCTACGCGTTTACGAGCTGCGGATGCCGTCTATGCCACCGTGGCCGCGCATTTCGGAGCACGGTTGGTGACACTCGACAAAGAACAGATTATTCGGGCACCAAAGAGCGTCATGGTTTGCCGGCCAGCAGATGCAATCTAGCAGCCTGCCGGACTTAGCCTTCAGGCAGTACAAACCAACTGCCGACCAGGCTGCGAGCCAGCCGTAAGTAATCAGCAGAAGAGCAAAAACGGCAGGATTCGGCAGCCCGGGCTACGTCGCATAATATATGTTATGACAACTAATAGCCACTAGAAGTGGTGGTGGGGGGTTTGAGTCTACAAAATCCACGCTTTAGCGGCGGCGGGCGCGCCATCATTCCAGCGCGGACATGCTCCGCAGTGCATCGACGCGTGAATTGATCTCAGAGCGTTCCAGTTTCTCGAGCCGCTCGGTGCTGAAGGCTTCCACGCCGAAGGATGCGACCACGCTGCCGTGCAGCAGCGCGCGACGCAGCAGCGGCTCGTCGATTCGCCGGACGCGCGTTTGTGCCAGGTAGCCCATGAAGGCGCCGGCAAAGCAATCGCCTGCGCCGGTGGGATCGACAACCTGTTCCACGGGGAAAGCCGGGATCAGTGCGAAGCCCTGCTTCGAGCAGAGCATGGCGCCGTGTTCGCCCTTCTTGATCACGACAAACTGAGGACCCATTTCCAGGACTGCCCGGGCGCAAGCCAGCAGATTGTGATGGCCGGTCAGCAGTCGAGCTTCCGAGTCGTTCAGTGTCAGGAGGTTGGCCCTGCGAATGACTTGAACGAGTTCCGGTCGGGCGATGCGAATCCAGAGGTCCATAGTGTCGACCACGACAAACGGCTGCCCGCGCGCCTGATCCAGCACATGCAGCTGAAGTGACGGGCTGATGTTACCCAGGAGCACAAACGGCGCGTCGCGAAAAGTCTCCGGCAGTTCCGGCGAGAAATCGCCAAACACGCCGAGGCGTGTATCCAGGGTGCGCCGGTTAATAAAATCGGCCTCGTAGACCCCCGACCAGCGGAAGGTTTCACCGGGACGTGTCTGCAATCCGGCCAGGTCAATGCCAAAGCGCCGGTAGCGCTCCAGGAATGCGGCGGGAAAGTCGCTCCCCACCACGCCGACGGCGCCGACCGGTGTAAAAAAGGAAGCCGCCGCACAGGCGTAGGTCACGGATCCCCCCAGGAGATCGGCGCGTTTTTCCCCGGGCGTTTCGATTGCATCAATGCCGATGGATCCGACGATCCAGAGTTGCACGTTGTTCATGAAACCTCTCTTTCTGTTCCGGCAGCAGGTGCCGAAGACTTTTGCGCTGCCGCGCAGCAGGGCGCTTCGTGTTCAAAGCGCAGGCAGCATTTGAGTTTACCACAGCACCCATTGACAGACATGGGGTTCATCTCGATCCCCTGGTCTCTTACCATGCGGAGACTGACAGATTTGATCTGGCGCATCCAGGACGCGCAGCAGAATACGCGTCCGCAGGCGCCAAAGCCGCCCACCACGGCCATCTCGTCGCGCGCGGCGGCATGCCAAACTTCGATGCGTGTTTTCAGCTCGCGCTGCAGCTGCCCGACCACGCGGCGGCAGTCGATATGCTCACGCGCACTAAAAATTAACAGCAGCCGATCGCGTCCCAGCGTGTACACGGCCGCCAGCGGTTTCACAACGACTCCCGCCTCCTGCAGACGCTGGGTAAAGCGCAGCAGCGCCAGTTCCGCCAGTTTGGCATTCTCGGTCACTCGGGCCAAATCCGCCTCGGTGGCCTTGCGCAGGAGGCGTGGCTGTTTCTGTCCGCCCAGCCCTGCCGCCGGCTCGCCCTCTGCTTTTGCGTCGGTGTACGTGCCGACATCCGGCTGGCCGTTTTCCATTTCGACCACACACTTGTCGCCGCGCTCCAGGGCAGGCGCCGGACTGGCCAGCGCGACCACGCACCCCCGGTGAGAAAATGCAACTCTGGCAAAGGCGGGCATGACTTGGATTATCCCGTGATCCCCCGTGCCGCGGGCGACGGAGCGGGAACGCCGCTGACCAGACGATCCATCCAGTATGTCAGCACGGAGTCTTCGCTCAGGCTGCGATCGAGCTGGCGGTTGAGTTCCTCCGCGCCATCGACATTCGCCATCGCCTGGGCGAGCGTGAGACGTGCGGCGCGTTCCTGCAGCAACGCGAGATGCGCAGGAAAATGTATGTTGTCCGGCGTGCCGCCGGCATGCAATACCAGCAGGTCGCGATACCAGTTCAGCATGGCCCGCAGCAGATCGGCGCGCATCTCGCGATAGCGTGCGCTGATCCGGGCCTTGATGCCATCCGAGTCCTCATCCATGGTTTCGGCCTCGGCCTTGATTTCCGCCTTCACTTCCACCTCTGCGGCATCCTTCATATCGGAGAGGATCGCTACGAGCCGGGATGCCAAAGCCATGGCCGGCACAGGGCCGGGAGGCGTAGCGGAAGACAGGCATTCCAGCAGCCGCATGCGCCAGGGTTCCGGCAGCACGTGCGGCGCGTCAATTTCCATGCGCTGGCAGCGGGAGACAATCGTGGCGAGCAGCTCCTGCGGCGCGTCAGTAAGCAGCAGAAACAGGGTTTGAGGCGGGGGTTCTTCCAGCGTTTTTAAAAAAATATTGGCCGCGGCATCCGAGAGCCGGTCGGCGCCCACGATCACGCCGGCTTTCCAACCGCCCGCGAGCGATGTTTGCGCGATTTCTGCCAGCATCTTTTCGCGCATGGCATCCGCGCTGATGATGCGCGACTTCTTCTCCGGCTTCAGCCAGAAGATGTCTGCCAGCGTGTGCTCCCGCGCCTGGCGGCATGGGTTGCAGACGCCGCACGGGCCATCGGCCCGGGTGCAAAAAAGCAGTTGCAGCACGCGCGAGACCAGTTCGCCGGCTGCGCCGCGTGTCGGCCCGGCGATCAGGTAGGCGTGCGCCAGTCGCGCCTGCCGGTGTGCATGCCGGAACAGCTCAAATGCCGCGTCAATCTGCATGGTGTTTCAATTCGTTAGGTTCAAACCGGTCTAACACCGCTTGCCAGACCAGGGCCGCGGTTTGCCCGGCCGGGCGTGCGCTGGACAACACCCGGAAGCGCAGCGGTTCGGCGGCAGCAAGCTCCAGATAGCCCGCGCGCAGCCGCTCATGAAAAACCTGTTCGGCTCGCTCGATCCGGTCAATCGCCGACGCGCGCGCCGCGATGCGCCGGAAACTTTCGTCCACGGGAATATCCAGCAGCAAGGTCAGGTCAGGAACCAGGCCGCCCGTCGCAAAGCGGTTGAGCGCGCGCAGTTCGTCCAGCGCAAACCCGCGACCATAGCCCTGATAGGCAAGGGTTGAATCCGTGAAGCGATCGCACAGGACCCAGGTCCCCTGCCCCAGTGCCGGCCGGATCACCTGCTCGACGATCTGAGACCGGCTGGCGCAAAACAGAAGCACCTCGGTGCGGTGCGCCATCTCCGCATCCGAAGCCTCATGCTGCAAGAGGCGGCGGATGGCTTCGCCCGTGGGGGTTCCGCCCGGTTCGCGTGTGAGCAGCGTGGGCATGCCGCGGGCGCGCAGCTGCTCGTCCAGCAGGCGGATCTGCGTACTTTTGCCGCTCCCTTCCGGGCCCTCGAATGTAATGAACATGCCGCGGCTCACAGTTTTTTCACCTTCTGGCCGTCCTTGCCGTCGCGGACCTCCCACCCCAACCGGGCCATTTCATCGCGCAGCCGGTCGGACTCCGCCCAGTTCTTTGCCTGGCGCGCGGCGCCGCGTGCTTCCAACAGCGCCGCCACATCCGCGGGCATGGCGCGCGCGTCGCGCCGGCCGAAAGAGATCAGGCCCAGCACGCCATCCATGTCCGTCACCTGCGCCAGGGTCGCGGCGGCTTCCGAGGGGCGCAGCGAACCATTTTGCATGGCGCTGTTGCCTTCGCGCACCAGGGCAAAGAGCGCGGCCATGGCTTCCGGTACGTTGAGGTCATCGGATAATGCCGCGCAAAACTGGCGCTGAATTTCCGCTACCCAACCCGGGAGTTCCGGATCTGCGGGGGTGCTGGCGGCGGTTTCGCGCAGGCGATCCACAAACTCGTCGATGCGTGCCAGCGAGGTGCGCGCGGCCTCGACGGCGTCGAACGTGAAGTTCAGGGGTTGTCGGTAGTGGCCGTTCAAAAGAACATAGCGAAGTTCGCGTCCGGCATACCCCCGGGCAAGCAGGTCCCGCAGCGTAAAGAAGTTCCCCAGCGACTTGGACATCTTCTCGCCGTTGACGCGCAAATGGGCGCAGTGCATCCAGACATGCACAAACGGCTTGCCGGTCGCGCCCTCGGACTGGGCCAGCTCGTTCTCGTGGTGCGGAAAAAGGTTGTCGATTCCGCCGGTGTGCAGATCGAATGTTTCGCCCAGGTATTTCATCCCCATGGCGGAACACTCGATGTGCCATCCGGGACGTCCCCTGCCCCACGGCGAATCCCAGGCGACGTCGCCGTCCTGCTCATCCCAGGCCTTCCAGAGCGCAAAGTCTCCCACGCTTTCCTTCTCGTATTCGTCCTGTGCCACGCGGGCGCCGGCGCGCAGGCCGGACAGGTCCAGATGGGCCAGCTTGCCGTAGGAAGGCCACGCCGAAACCTTGAAATAGACCGAGCCGTCCTCGGACTGGTAAGCCAGACCATTGGCAAACAGGCGCTGGATCAGTGCAATCATCTCCGGTACGTGGTCGGTGGCGGCGGGATAAAATTCTGCCGGCTCGATGTTGAGACTGCGGAGGTCCGCGAAAAATGCGTCGATAAAAGGCTGCGTAAAGGTTTTCAGCGGCACACCGGCCTGCAGCGAACCGCGGATGGTTTTGTCATCCACGTCGGTCAGGTTCATGACCTGCAGCACATCATAGCCGGCAAAGCGGAGTGTGCGGCGCAAGACATCCTCAAACATATAGGCACGGAAATTGCCGATATGTGCGAAGTTGTAGACGGTCGGGCCGCAGGTATACATCCGCACCTGCCGCCCGTTTTCGGAGTGAAAGGGGGCTTTATGGCGCGTGAGCGAATTGTAAAACTGCAAGCTGGCTCGCACGGGTGGGGTGTTCGTCTTCATGTTGCATCCGCCGATACTACAGTTGCCACAGCCATGGCGCTGATGCCTTCCCGCCGGCCGATGGCACCGAGACCCTCGTTTGTGGTGGCCTTAACGGAAACCTGCGGCAGGCTTACACACAGTGCCTCTGCCAAACGGGCCCGCATGGATGGAATATGTGGCGCGAGGCGCGGGGCTTCCGCCAGCACGGTGACGTCCACATTGCCCACCTGCCACGCCTGCGCATGCAGACGTGCGACCACCAGCCGCAGCAGTTCCACGCTGTCGGCATCTTTCCAGCGCGCATCGCCAGGCGGAAAATGCTGGCCGATGTCGCCATCGGCAATGGCCCCCAGGAGGGCGTCCATGATGGCATGCACCAGCACGTCGGCATCCGAGTGCCCCAACAGGCCGCGTTCGTGGGGAATTTGCACCCCGCCGAGGATCAGCGGCCGGCAGGCCACGAGGCAATGCGTGTCAAATCCGATTCCTGTCCGTGTCATAAGTAGAAGCACCCGATGCCGTGGCGGGTTACCCGGGCGGGTGTCATCCCTGTCCGCAGCATTTCTTGGATTTTTTGCCGCTGCCGCACGGGCACGCATCGTTACGCCCGACCTTGGGAAGGTCGCGGCGCATCGGCTCGGCGGGCGGCAGGGCCTCCTGCATGGCCCGTTCAAAGCCGGCGGCCGCGGCAGACGTTACATCCGACACCCCGTCCGAGGGGGTCACGGCGCCATGTCCGCCCAGCACATGCACATCTTCATGAACCAGACGTTGCGGCCGGCGCGCGGCATTCTGCAGCATGCGCTGCAGCGTATTCATCGACGTGGTAACGCGGAAGGCGTTCTGCGCAACATCGAGCTTGATGTTGGCCATCAGTTCCTCAAACATCTGGAAGGCCTCGCGCTTATACTCCACCAGCGGATCGCGCTGGCCGTAGGCGCGCAGTCCGACGCCGTGGCGCAGGTCATCCATGGCTCGCAGGAACTCCTGCCACTGCGTGTCGATGCTGGAGAGGACCACGTGACGTTCCAGCATGGGAAGCGCGCTCGAATCCTCCATGGAGCACTTCACTTCGTAAGCCTCCTGCACGCGACCGAACAAAATCTCGGCGGCTGCGCCCGGCTCCAGCGTTTTCAGATCCTGCGTCTGCATCACCACTGGGAACGTCATCACCACCCATTCGGAAAGCGCATCCTCCTGCCGGTCCTTGGGGTTTCCCAGAAAACGCTCGCACTGCGACTGGATCAGGTCACTGATCACATCCAGGATCTTCTCGTGGGCGACCGTGGAACAGACAATCTCCTGCCGGAAAGCATAGATCACCTCGCGCTGCTTGTTCATGACGTCGTCGTACTCGAGCGTGCGCTTGCGGATCGAGAAGTTCTGCTGCTCCACGCGGCGCTGGGCGGTCTCGACGGAGCGGTTGAGCCATCGGTGTTCGAGTGCCTCGCCTTCCTGCATGCCCAGGCGCGTCATGATCCCGGAGATCTTGTCGGAGCCGAACAGACGCATCAGTTCGTCTTCGAGTGAAATATAGAACCGCGAGGAACCCGGGTCACCCTGGCGCGCACAGCGGCCGCGCAACTGGCGGTCAATGCGGCGTGACTCATGGCGCTCGGAGCCGATCACGTGCAGACCGCAGGGCTTTTCGAGCAGCTGATGGCGCAGCGACTTGCCCTGCTCGAACGAATCGTCCAACCGGAGGGAGGACTTGATGGCGCGCTCGTCAAGCCACACCACACCCGGGCCGAGCTTGATGTCCGTGCCGCGGCCGGCCATGTTGGTGGCAATCGTGACCTGTCCGGGCTGTCCGGCCAACGCGACAATTTCCGCCTCGCGCGCAAAATTCTTGGCGTTCAAGACGTTGTGCGGAATATTCGCGCGCCGCAGCATACGGCTGAGCAGTTCCGATGTTTCCACCAGGACCGTACCCAGCAGCACGGGCTGTCCGTTTTTGTGGCAATCGGTCACCTCTTCAATGACGGCCTTGAATTTTTCGCGTTGTGTCTTAAAGATCAGATCATTGGTATCCACGCGCCGGATGGGACGGTTCGTGGGGATGGACACCACGTCCAGCTTGTAGATCTCGTGAAACTCCGAAGCTTCGGTCTCGGCCGTTCCGGTCATGCCGGCAAGCTTCTTGTAGAGGCGGAAGTAGTTCTGGATGGTGATGGTGGCGAGGGTCTGCGTCTCCTTTTCGATCTCGACACCTTCCTTGGCCTCGACGGCCTGGTGCAGGCCGTCGCTCCAGCGGCGTCCGGGCAGGATGCGCCCGGTGAACTCGTCCACAATCAGCACGCGGTTATCCTGCACGACATACTCGGCGTCCCGCTCGTACAGGCAATAGGCCTTTAGCAGCTGGTCCACGTTCTGCACGCGCTGGCTGCGGTCCATGAACGAGGCCTGTATTTCCTGTCGTTTCTTGTTGCGCTCCTGCGCGCTCAGGGCGTGTTCGCCATCCACGACGGCCATGGCGGAAACCAGGTCCGGCAGGACAAACATTTCCGGGTCGGCCGGGTTGAGCGCCGAACACCCCTTGTCCGTCAGGGAGGCTTCGCGGTTGCGTTCGTCGATGGTGAAATACAGCTCCTCGCGTAGCTCGCGCGACTCCTGCTTGCGCATTTCCGTAAGCATCATGCTCTCGACCTGCTCATGCAGCCGTCGGACCGCAGTATCCTCCAGCAGATGCTGGAACTGCTTATGCTTGGGCATGCCGTGGTACACCTGATAGAGCTTCCACATCGCGTTCTGATCGTCCTTGGCTTCGATGCAGGTGCGGGCGTCGGCGATGAGGCGATTGCAGAGCTCCTGCTGCAGGCGCACCAGGCGTTCAATACGCGGCTTCAAATCAATGTACTGGTTGGATGAATTCGCCGCCGGTCCGGAGATGATCAAGGGCGTGCGCGCCTCATCAATCAGGATGCTGTCGACT
>SESE01000699.1_pt1 | contig 13909 bp, 10 predicted proteins | sample 3171371 | NCBI WGS metagenome assembly SESE01 (sample SAMN06051881, study PRJNA518727) | freshwater metagenome | biome: subpolar coniferous forest; feature: holomictic lake; material: water; isolation source: holomictic Lake 442, 13 m depth | place: Canada: near Kenora, Ontario | collected... | reverse complement strand
TAAGTCCGACAGGCGGATAGTCGGGTTACGCCGTTCATGTACGGCACGATGGCGGGCGGGAGCAGGACGCTGCCGTCTTCCTGCTGGTAGTTCTCCAGCAGCGCAATCATCAAACGCGGCAGGGCTACGCCCGATCCGTTGAGCGTATGCACGAAGCGCGTCTTGCCTTCCGCGTCGCGATAGCGAATGTTGGCGCGCCGCGCCTGAAAGTCCTCGAAGTTGCTGCAGGACGAAACTTCGAGCCAGGCCTGGTGCGCCGGCGCCCAGAGCTCGATGTCGTAGCACTTCGCCGCCGCGAAGCTGATGTCACCCGAGCACAGCTCGAGGACACGGTAGTGAAGACCCAGCCCCTGTAGCACGTCCTCGGCGTTGCCGACCAGCGTCTCAAGTTCGGCGTAAGATGTCTCCGGGGCGACAAACTTGACCATCTCAACCTTGTCGAACTGGTGCACGCGCAGGATGCCGCGCGTCTCCTTGCCCGCCGAACCGGCCTCACGACGGAAGCACGGCGTGTAGGCCGTAAGATACACCGGCAGCGGACGGTCCAGAATCTCCTCGCGGAAATAGTTGGTCACCGGGACTTCCGCCGTGGGGATCAGCCAGAGGTCATCTTTCTCGCAGTGGTACATGTCCTCAGCCATCTTCGGCAACTGTCCAGTGCCGCACATGGAGGCGGAGTTGACGACAAAGGGCGGCAGCATTTCGGTATAGCCATGCCGGCTTGTGTGCATATCGAGCATGTACTGGATCAGGGCGCGCTGCAGACGAGCGCCATCGCCCAGGAGCAGCGGAAAACCCGTTCCGCTCATGCGCGTGGCGCGGGGAAGATCCAGAATGCCGAGTCTTTCTCCCAGCGTCACGTGGTCCTGCGGCTGAAACGCAAAGACGCTCGGCTGCCCCACGACACGTGCCACGCGGTTGGCAGAGGCGTCCGGTCCCGTCGGAATGCTGGCGCACGGAATATTCGGCACGCGCAGCACGGCGGTTTGCAACTCCGCTTCGATGGTGCGGATCTGCTCGTCCTGCGCAGTAATCTGGTCGCCCAGCGTCCGCACCTCGGCCTGTACCGCGGCCGTATCCTCGCCGCGCTTGCGGGCGGCACCAATCTCCTTGGATGTGGCGTTGCGGCGGTTCTTCATCTCTTCGGCCGAGGCCAGCAGCGCGCGGCGCTGACGGTCGAGTTCAAGCACGGCATCCAGCAGCGCCGGCTCCGCGCCACGGCGGCTGAGTCCCTGGCGAACTTCATCAGTCTTTTCGCGAATACGTTTGATATCAAGCATGGCTGTTCCCCTCTGTAAATCAGGGACTCATGCTAGCCCATTCAGCGAAAATGTGCAACAGGTGGGCACGGCGAAAATGTGAATAATGCGTGCTCCTTGCTGGTTTGTGCTTGGCGTGGGCGGCCGAAAGAGCGAAGATCTTATTTGCAGGCGTCACGCCCGGGCTTCCCGAATCGCCGGGGGTGGCGCGCGGTTCTTCCATGGCGGTGCCGTGCCGCATGCGGGCTCTTTGCGCACGCAGCGCTGAAATGCAATCCAGCACACGAAATACGAGGGACCATCTGCAACCGGAGAATTCAGTCACGCCGCATGCCGCGGGAGCGAAGCGGCGCGGGATCGTGGCCCTGCTGGCCGGTGTGCTGGCCTTGGGCGCACTCGGTTCCGCCTTCCTGATTGCGCTAACCAATCAGGCGCAGCGGCAAGATCTGCTGCGGCAGGCCTCCCTCGTCGCGCAGGCGGTTAATCCAGATCATCTGTACGCCTTGACCGGTACGGAGGCTGACCTGCTTACGCCGCGATACTTGCGGCTGAAGCAGCAGCTCCTGCTGACCCGCAATTACAGCCGGTCCTGTCGCTTCCTCTACCTCATGGGGCGCAAGCCGGACGGCTCCGTATTCTTCTATGTGGACTCCGAACCGGCTGACTCCAAAGACTGTTCGCCGGCAGGCCAGATCTATCGTGAGGTCCCGGAGGAGTGCCGGCGTGTCTTCGACACCCGCATGGCCGTCACGGCAGGGCCGATTACCGATCGCTGGGGCAACTGGTTCAGCGCGTTTGTGCCGCTGTCAGATCCCGCCACAGGGCGACTGACGGCTGTGTTGGGCATGGACGTCGACGCCCGGGACTGGAAGAGCATGTTGATCTGGAGCTCTTTTCAGCCCATGATCTTTGCGCTGGCGCTGGCGCTGATACTGCTGCTGGGCTGGCGCCTTCTGCGCACGGACGCTGGTTCGCGCTGGCGCACGTATGTAGCGCCCGCAGTGATCATTGCGGTCGGCAGCGTGCTCGCCTTTTTTACAGCTTGGATCGTGCAGAAACATGAGGCGCGCATCTGGAAAGAAGCGTTTCAACATCTGGCAGTGAGCCGGACCGATTCCATCCGCATGACCCTCGCACGCGTCCGCGACACAGAACTGGAGAGCTTGGCGCGGTTTTGCGAAGTGAACGAATCGCTGTCGGCCGAACGGTTTCGGACATTTTCACAATATCTGACGCGGGACCCCAGCGTGCAAGCGTGGGAATGGATACCGGTCGTGCCGGCCACAGAGGCCGCCCGGTTTGCGGACGAACAGGGGTGGCCACCCGGCGACGGCATCTGGCAGCGCGACGCGTCCGGGCAGCGGGCCACTGCCGCCGGACGCGACGTCTACTATCCCGTTTCTCTGGTGGCGCCGCTCGCGGGGAACGAACGTGCTCAGGGCTTTGACCTGGGATCCGAGCTCATGCGACGAACCGCCCTCGAGGAGGCTGCGCGTAGCGGCCTGTCCACCGCCACCGACCCCATCACCCTGATACAAGAAACGGGCCAGCAGAAGGGGCTGCTCCTCTTGTATCCGGTATTCCGCCCGGCCACGCCACCGGTCTTGCGTGGCTTCGCTCTGGCGGCGTTACGCATGGGTGACTTCCTGCACATGGTTACGCCGGACAATCCGATCATGCTGGAGCTCGTCTTGCTTCAGCCGGATCGCCCCCACGAAATCCTGGCCACCTCATGGCAGCCGCCTTCTTATCCGGCCCCGCGATTGGCGCTGACGCGCCCGGTTTTTGCTTTCGGCAAGACCTTTGCCATCAACGCCTACACCGGACCTCATTTCATGCCGCTCTATGCGAAAAGCGCTGGCTGGCTGACCTTGTTGGCGGGTTTGGTCCTGTCCGGTGTTCTGGCGCTGACCATCGCCTTGATCCTGCGCGGCCGCGAAGAACTGCAGCGGATGGTCGCCGCACGCACGGCGTCACTGAGCGATAGCGAAAACCTGCAACACCAGCTGCTGGAAAACATTGACACGGGTGTCATCATCATTGACACCAACACACATGTGATTGAAATGGTGAACCGAAAGGGAATCGATCTGTTCGGCAGCCCGGCCGACCGTATTCTCGGGCGCGTCTGCTGTGGCATGCAGAGCGCATGTTTCTCCGGCTGCAGCCACATCTCGGATCAAGACTCGAGCTTCACAACCGGGGAATGCAAGCTGCTGCGGGCCGACGGGCGCCAGACGCCGATTCTGAAATCGGTGCGCCGGATCCTCATCCAGGGCCGTGAAAAACTCCTGGAAACGTTTACCGATATCACAGAGCTTAAGCGCGCGGAGGCCGACTTGCAGGCGGAGCGTCAGCGCCTGAGCGGCATTATCATCGGCACCAATGCAGGCACCTGGGAGTGGAACATCCAGACCGGCGAAACCGTCTTCAACGAACGCTGGGCGGAAATCCTCGGCTACTCCCTGTCAGATCTGGCGCCGATCTCAATCGAGACCTGGGGGCACTTGACGCACCCGGACGACTTGAAGACCAGCGGAGAGCTGCTGGAGCGGCATTTCAAGAAGGCGCTGGACTATTATGAATGTGAGTGCCGGATGCGCCACCGGGACGGTCGCTGGGTCTGGGTGCTCGACCGCGGCTGTGTCTTCCAGTGGAGCGCGGATGGGCGCCCCCTGCTCATGGCTGGCACGCATCAGGACATCACGGTGCGCAAGGAGGCTGAAGATGCCATCCGCCTCTTGAACGAACGCATGGAACTGGCCAATCAGGCGGCCGGAATCGGCGTCTGGGATCTGGCGCTCAACGAACAGAGCCTGGTGTGGGACGCGCGCATGTACGAGCTGTACGGGGTCTCCGCCTCTGTCACCCCCTCCTTTGCCCTCTGGGAGAACGCGCTGCACCCGGACGACCGTGCGGCAGCCGTGAGCTCGATACAGTCCACCCTGCGCGGCGAGGCGCCATTCCATGCGACGTTCCGCATCTGCCGGCCCGATGGCAACGTGCGCTATCTGCGCGCCTTCGCGCGCCTCTTTGCCGACGAGCCGTCCACGAGCACCCGCTTGATCGGCGTTAACTTTGACGTGACCGCCCAAAAAGAGCTGGAGAACCAGCTGCGCACCCACGGGACACTCGAAGCCCTGCTGGCCAGCATCTCCACCCGCTTTATCAGCCTCGCCGCATCCGAGATTGACCGTGCCATTCAGGAAAGCCTTGGCGAGGTCGGACACCTCGTACACGTAGATCGGGTCTACGTGTTCATGTATACACCAGACCTGTCCACCTGCTCCAACACCCACGAATGGTATTCGGATGGCACGGTGCCGCAGCGCGAGAATCTACAGGAAGTGCCATCCGACGCACTCCCCTGGTGGAGTGCCCGCATGCAACACTTTGACAGCATCATCATCCCGGACGTGAAACAGATGCCACCGGAGGCCGCCGCGGAGCAGGAACTGCTGAGCGCGCAAGGCATACAATCGCTCCTCGTCGTACCCATGGTATGGGCTGGACACCTGGAAGGCTTTATTGGATTCGATGCGGTTCGCGAGCAGCACCAATGGAACCAGGACGACATCACAACGCTCGAACTGCTGGCCAGCACCATCATCAACGCACTGAAGCGCAAGCAGTCGGAACAAAACCTGCAAGCCACCCAGCACTCCCTGCGCGATCTCAACGCGACGCTCGAAGGGCGTGTCGTGGAACGTACCCGCCAGCTGCAGGAAGTGCAATCCCGCCTCTACCTGCAGGACAAGATGGCCTCGATTGGCCAGTTAGCCGCCGGGTTGGCCCACGAGATCAACAATCCCGTCAGCTTCGTCGCCACCAATTTTGCCACACTTGAGGAGGACGTACGCATCTTCAATGAGATGCTGAACGCCTATCGGTCCCTGATGTTCGAGGCGGTCGCCGTGGCCCCGATGCTGGCGCCCCGTTTCGCGGAAGTCCGACGGCAGGAGGAGAGCCTGGCCATGGAGTTCATTCTCCGCGACCTGCCAAACCTCTTCGAGGAATCCCGCGAGGGGTTCCGCCGGGTCACGGCCATCATCAACAGCGTGCGTAACTTTGCCCGCAAGGACGAAGTCCGTGAATTCACCCCTTATAATCTGAACAAGGGCGTGGAGGATACACTCGTCATTACGCGCAACGCCTACAAGTACCGCGCCGAGGTCAATTTGGAAACCGGTCACGTTCCCGACCTCCCCTGCGTCCCCGGCCAGATCAATCAAGTGCTGCTGAATCTGATTGTCAACGCCGCTCAGTCCTTGACAAACACGCCAGCGAACCCCGCCGTGAACGGCCGAATCACCATCCGGACCTGGGACGAGGCGGAGCAGGCGGTGTGCGAAGTGGCTGACAATGGCCCGGGCATTCCGGCCGGCCTTGAGCGCCAGATCTTCGACCCGTTCTTCACCACCAAGCCACCCGGGGAGGGAACCGGGCTGGGGCTGAGCATCTCCTATGCAATCATCGTGAACAACCATGGCGGCACAATCACCGCGTACAATCAGCCGTCCGGCGGCGCCTGCTTCCGCATTACGCTGCCACACCACCCGCCCGGCGCACGACGGGAAGGCCTCGATGGAAACTAACCCCGCCGTGCTGTTGATCAGCGCGCGTCCGGTGTTGGCCCGGGCGAAACATGCCCGCACCGGTCCGCGCCGGCCTCCTCCTCCTGAAACAGATCCGGATATAGTGTCTTGACACACGAGGGGCAAAGGCCATGCGAGAAGACAGCCTGGGTGCGCTCGCTAATGTAGATCTCGATCTGCTGCCAATATCCTTTGTCATCGCGGATCTTCTTGCACGACGCACAAATCGGAAGCATCCCTTCCAAGCGCTTGATCTGGCCCAGGGTGGCCTCCAGTTCAAGATTCCGACGCTCCAACGACTCCATCAACTGCCGACGCTCCGCGCGGATTTGGTACAGCTCAATGGCCTGGAGAATCGTCATCTGAAAGGCAACAGCCTCCTCTAAAGGTTTGGTGATATAACGAAACACCTCCCCGCTATTGATCGACGCTAAAATCTGCGCCACCTCGGTGTGGCCGCTCAAAATCATGCGAATAGTCTCGGGATATAACTCCTTGATCTGACGCAGCAGGGACAAACCGTCCATGCCCGGCATGCGCATGTCGGAAACAACCACCTGCGCCGGATCTTGTGCCATGCTTTCCAGCGCCTCCAGTCCGCTGCCGACAAAGCGCCTCCGGTACGGTTCTCGAATCAGATTGCGCTCCAGCGCATTCAAGACGTTGCGCTCATCATCCACAAACAAAACCTGAATATCATGCATCGCACGTACCCCCAAACCAACGCAGCATAATAATTGACATTTAGACTTCCATTAATAGAGCATCACGAGCAATGCGTCAATCCGGCATTTGATGCTCCCGCGGCCAGATGGTGAAGTGTGCTTTCTTCACCGCATAAAATCGGGCATACTATGTTTTTCGTATCCGGAGGGGGTTGTTTTGCACATCGATCATCGGCAAATGGGGAGCTGCGCGTGATTCACGAGATTGTTACCTACGGGCAGGAAGTGCTGCGACACAAGGCGCAGCCCGTGCCAGCTATCACAAAAGAAATCAAAACGCTGGCCCGGGATCTGCTCGATTCCATGTACGCGGCACGCGGCGTTGGCCTGGCTGCCGAACAGATCGGGCGGGAGGAAGCCATCTGCGTGATCGACGTGCCGGCGGAATCGGAGAATCCAGCGTTCGTAAAAGACAACGCCGCGATCCCCATGCCTCTGATATTGGTCAACCCGGTGATCACCGCCACCACCGGAAAGCAGCGCAACGATGAAGGCTGCCTCAGTTTCCCGGACATCAGCGCGCCCATCACGCGCCCCATGCAGGTGACCGTGAACTATCTCGACCTCAACGGCATGCCGCAAACCGCCACGGCACAGGGGCTGCTGGCGCGCGCCATCCTGCATGAGACGGATCACCTGTCCGGCGTGCTGCTCGTGGACCGCATGAGCGCCATCCAGCGCCTGGCCGTGGCCGGACAACTCAAACGTCTGCAGGCGGATGCCAGGCAGTGTGACCGGTAGCCCTAGGAACCTGTCGGACTTTCGGGAGAAATATCGAATATCGAATACGGAATCATGAATCATGAAGGTTGGTGTAACGCTCAAGCACTGGCCACAGGGGCCGGCGCAGCGGCCTGTGCGGCGGCGAGCGCGGCCGCGCGCTGCAAGGCGCGCCGCTGGTTGGACCGCTTCAAAAATTCCTTGGCGAACAGACGGTAGGCTTCCGCACCCTTGCTGCTCGGATCGTAGGCAATTACAGGCTTACCGAAACTCGGCGCCTCGCTGATGCGCACGTTGCGGGGAATAATCGTGTTGTATACCATCTCGCCGAAGTGTGACCGGACTTCGCTAACCACATCCGGACCCAGCTTGGTGCGGGCGTCGAACATGGTCATCAGAATTCCCTCCAGTTGCAGCGCGGGATTGACACCGCTTACGCGCATCTTCTCCACCAGATGCGTGATCACGCTCAGCCCCTCCATGGCGAAATACTCGCACTGCATGGTCACCACCACACTGTGCGATGCCGCCAGCGCGGATGTCATCAGGATGCCCAGCGAAGGCGGGCAGTCCATGATGACAAAATCAAAGACCGACGCCTCGAGCAGCCGGTCAATCACCTTCTTCACGGCGTGCAGATGATCCACCTGCCGCGCAATTTCGATCTCTGCACCGGCCAGATCCAGCTCCGCCGGAATGATATTCACGTTTTCGTACGGCGTCGCCTGGATCATATCCGCAATGTCGGCCGCACCGGTCAGCGCCGGATACAGGCTGACCCCCTGCTGCTGCGTCAACCCCAGTCCGCTGGTTGCATTCGCCTGCGGATCCAGATCAATGACCAGCACGGTCTGCTTCAGTTGCGCCAGGGCTGCTGCCAGATTGACCACCGTTGTCGTTTTTCCCACGCCACCCTTCTGGTTGGCAACGGCGACGACACGTGTTTTTTTGGAATACGCCATGATTTTCAGCTTCTTCCCTTGACGAGCGCAAAAAACCGGTCCTGATACTGATCGAAAACATTGTGCTGCTGCAGCAGGCGTCCCAGCGGCTTGACCAGGTTGGCGTCCCGGCCGGCAGCCACAAAGGCCAGCTCAATTTCGTCACGCACCCCCTGCGGCAGGCCATCCTGGATTTCGAACATCCGCTTGGCAGCCATTTCGCGGAAATTGGCCTGCGCCGAGTTCTGGATAACCTGCCAGAAAAGACGAACCAGACAAACATCCCACGGCTCATCCACTCCCTTGACAATGGCGCTGAACGGGTCGTTGCGCCCGGCCACATCTTTCTGCACGCGCTCGATTACCGTGCCGATCTTGTCGGTGACGATGTGCTCGCTGAACGACTCCTGCCGGAGCGTATAACCGTAGCGCAGAATCCGCACCTGGTCTTCGTGCTCGCGCAGCCACTCAAGATACTTTTCCGCCTGCTCGCCAAATCCATCCAGCACCATGCTGCTGTAGGCGGTTGGCGTAACAATCTGCGGCCGCATCGCCTGCATGCGACCCTCGCGCACACGCACCTGGTTGGTGGAGTCCATGAGTTCACAGACCATGTGGTAGTTGATCAGTGTATTGCCGAAAGTCTCAAGGTGCCGGCGGGGCATCAAAAGCACTTCGGTGTTGTTTACCGCGTACCAGAAATCAAATTGTGTCGGCTGCTTGCTCATGAATAACAACTATGTTAGCGGAATTGATCTGACATAGCCATACCGCATTATGGCCGCCGGCTCGCTACGCCACCCGCACGCGTGGATCCAGCCATGCATAGCAGACGTCCGTCAGCAGGTTCACCAGCTGGTACAGCAGCGCGCCGACGATCACCACCGCCCGCACCACGGTCATATCCGAGGAGTGCATCGCGTTCAGGCTGACACAACCGAGCCCGGGGATGCCGTAGAAGCTTTCGAGCAGGAGACTGCCGGTAAACAGAAAGGGGATGGATAGACTGATATAGGTGACGATCGGGATCAGGCTGTTGCGCAGCACGTGCCGCATCATCACCTGTGTGCCCGTCAGCCCCTTGGCCCATGCGGTGCGCACGTACGGCTTGTAGATCTCGTCCAGGATCACCGCACGATAAAACCGGATATCACGGCCCAGACCACCCAGCACGCCGATCAGCACCGGCAGCAGGATATAGGTCCAGTTCTCAAACCCCCAGATGGGGAACAGCTTGAGCCGGAAGGCCAGAAAGTATTGTCCGGCCAACACCCAGACCACGTAGTTGACGCTCATCAACACCGTTGAGACCAGCAGGATCGAGCGGTCCCCCACCCCTCCCCGACACATGGCACAGAAAAGGCCCAGCATGACGGCCAGGATGGATCCGCCCACCAAAATCGGCACCGTGATCGCCAGCGATGGGCCGACACCTTGCCGCAGCACCTGTCCCACCGAAGTGTCGTATTCCGCTGACCGTCCCAGTTCACCACGCAGCAACCCGTAAAGAAAATGGCACAATTGAGAATCAAATAAATGACGGGTGCGCCTCCGTAGGCGCGCGCCTTCCGGCGCTGCGCCCGCCAGCACAATGGCGACGGCGCGCTGTTCATCCGGCACGGTAAACAAGACCTGCCAGCTATCCCCGGCACGCACACCGGCGCTCACGTTGGTGCGCAGATCTCCGCCCGACACGGGCTGCATGACAAAAGCCGCAGACGGAGTGCCCGCGCCGGAGGGAGCGGAAAACAGCAGCCGATAGGAACCGGTCGGCAGAGCATACGCCAGCGGCACGCAACCGCCCTTCTCCGCATCACGCGTTCCGCCTTCCGCCTTCCGTCTGTCGTCTTTCGTCGAACGGTCTTCCAGCGCCCGCAACCGCGCCCAGTTACCGAAAAAAAGCGGCTTGTCATAGCCATACTTGGCATCAAAAGCCGCCAGCGATTCAGCCGTAGCGTTTTTACCCTTGATCGTCTGCGCCGGAGAGCCGCCCACCACATGAAACAAAACAAATGTCAGCAGCAGGATGCCCAGAGTTGTGGGAATCATCTCCAGCACACGTCGCATGGCGTAACAAAACATAGATGTGCACGTACAACCGGCAAACTACAATCATGTCAGCGGTCCCGCAGGTCCCGCTGTACTGCCATGGTCCTGCACCACGTACAGCGGGACCTGCGGGACCGCTGAGCCATAGGGCAGGCGGACGCGGCCATTCCGTTTGAGGAGCGGCCAGGAATGCCTACTTCTTCTCCCCCTTGGCAGGTTTTCCCGCGTCCTTGACGGGCTTTTCTGCCGGCGCTTTCGTCGCCTTGACCTCAATGTCCACCGCAATCATCTTGTATTCCACCGTAACCTTCTCGCCGACCTTGATCTCGCCGGAGACCTTGGTTGCGGCATCACGGGCAATCTGCCACTTTCCGTCATCCCGCTGGATCACGATCCGGGTATCTGTCACTTCAACCACCGGCCCGGTCACCTGATACTTGTCGACCTTCAGCCCCCTGGCCAGGGAAGCGGCATCCTCCGCAGCAAAAGTCATTGCGCCGCACGCGGCCACCACTGCACCAAACACAAGTAAACGCTTCATAAATTTGGAAACCTCCGTTGCGCATAATGGTAGGCGTCAGCGGCTGAACTGTCAATGCGACGCATACAAAAATCAGCCGTTCGCATTCGGGCGACACGAATGCCCTTACGGGCACACTACGAACGGTTTCTTGCCGTTTCCAGGCCGTTTGTAGTGCCGCCGTAAGGCGTTTTGCGCCATATATGAACTGCTATACAAAAACCTTAAGCGCGCACCATACTTTGTCTTTTCCCTAGTCTTTCTACCTTGTCTTTCGCTGTCACGACAACGCATCCGTGCACAGCTCCACCGTCACCGGACCATCGTTGAGCAGGCGGACTTTCATGCTCGCGCCGAAAACACCGGCCCCGACACGCGCCTCGCCCAGTTGCGCGCGCAGCAGACGCAACAGCTCCTCGTAAAGCGGATTGGCCACCTCCGGACGCGCCGCGGCCAAAAAGCTCGGGCGGTTACCCTTGCACGTTTCAGCATAGAGCGTGAATTGCGAAATCACCAGCATTGCGCCGCCAATATCGGCCACCGACCGGTTCATCTGCCCGTTCTCGTCTGTCAAGATCCGCAACGCAGGCAGCTTGCGCGCCAGCCAGGCCACATCCTCCGGACCGTCCGCATGCCGCACCCCCAGCAGGACGAGCAACCCCGGGCCGATCTGCGCTACCAGCCGTCCGTCCACTTCCACGGACGCCTCCGCCACACGTTGCACCAGCGCCTTCATGCGATCCTCCAGAAAGATTCAGGGTTGCACATACATTCAGCCGCGACCGGCCCTTCGGTCTGGCGCGACGCGCTCACCCCACGTGCTGAGCAAACAGGTCGCTTAATGCCAGCTCAAGCTCCGCCCGCATCACCGGTTTGAGCAGGCAAACAGCCCCGGACGACATGCCCATTTGCAGCAGCGTGGTGCGCGGATACCCGGACACGAACAACACCGGCAGCGCCCGGTGTGCATGCAGCGCCTGCACGGTCTGAATACCGTTCAGCTTGCCTGCCAGGTGCACGTCCATCAGCGCGCCGTCAGGTTGCTCACGGTCGACCATCTCAAGCGCTTCTTCCCCCGAAACAACCGGCCCGCACACTGTATAGCCCAGACGCGTTAAAAACCTGGACAGCACCATAGCCACCAGGGCATCATCTTCGACAATCAACATTTTGCGCATCGCGAGTGCGTCCTTTGCAACGAACCGTCCGCTTCCGACGCGCCTCAAGCATGGCCTGAAAGTCCCGTGCCGATAGGCCGCCGCAGCGCGCAACCGGATATTGCACCGTACGAGTCACGGGCATGTGCTCTCGATACCACAACGCCCCCCAACAGTCCACCACCATTCCAGCAGCCTGTCGGACGCAGCGCGCTAAATGCCGGTGCGCTGCGTACGGTAATTGGCAACGCGACCGGCTGCCTACAGCACCAGCAGCCGGGTCTGATCGACAATATCATCTGCCGAGGAACCGCGCGGGATGTAGGCGGCAGGACGGGAGATGCCCTGGAGAATCGGGCCGAACACGCGGTAGTGAGAAAATTTCTGGAAAATCTTCACGGCGATATTGCCGGCGTCGAGCGACGGGAAAACCAGCACATTTGCGTTGCCGGCCACGGAGCTGGACGGCGACTTGATCCCGGCCACAGCCGGCACCAGTGCGGTATCGAACTGCATCTCGCCATCCACTTTCAAGCCGGGCTTCTGTCGATGCGTCAACTGCACAGCTTCGGCGATCCGGCGCGCAGACGGATGATCGGAGCCGCCGGCCGTGGAAAAAGAGAGAAATGCCACATTGGCCTCAGTGCCGGTCAGGCGCTCGTAGGTGGCGGCCGACTGGATGGCAATGTCAGCCAGCTGCTCAACTGTGGGTGCCGGCACGACGCTGACATCTGCCAGCCCCACCAGGCGATGCCGCATGAACGGACAGTTTTCAAAGGCCACCAGGGAAAAGCCGGACATCGTCCGGCACTCGTTGGCCAGCCCCAGCACCTTGAGAAATACGCGCAGGGCATGGCCGGCGGTCGTGGCGGCCCCGGCAATTACTGCATCCGCCCGCCCCACCCGAGCCAGCCATGCACCAGCCACCACGGGGTCGGTCGGGTCCGTCACTTCTGCCGGACCCAGTCCTGCCAAGGCCGCGCGGATCTCCTTCTGCATGGCGGCGCTCTCGTAGTCGACCAGCTCAATCCCCTTAAGATCGGCCCGATTACCGACCGCCGCCTGATCCAGCAGATCCGGATTTCCGAGCAGAATCACCTTTGCCAGATGGTGCTGGTTGAGCGTGTGCGCGGCACGCAACATGCGCTGGTCAAACGATTCACAGAGCACGACGCGCGCCAGCTGGGAGATGGGCTTGATGGGAATGGGGATCATGGGTGTGGCTCCTGGGTGTACCGTGAGTCGTGCATCCGGCTTATTAGCCCTCTTTATCAGCATACTGCTGCTTCAGTCTTCCAATTACCGACGGATCGGCCAGCGTGGTCACGTCACCCATCACCTTGCCGTTAGCGATGTCACGGAGCAGACGCCGCATGATTTTTCCACTGCGCGTCTTGGGAAGTTCCGCAGTGAAAATAATGCTCTCCGGGCGTGCTAATGCACCGATCTTCTTGACGACATGATCCTTGAGTTTCTGTACCAGATCCACGTTGGTCGAGGCGGACTCCTTAATTGTAACAAATGCCGTGATGGCCTGCCCCTTGATTTCGTGGGCCGTGCCGACCACGGCCGCCTCAGCCACGGATGGATGATCCACCAGCGCGGACTCGACTTCCATGGTGCCGATGCGATGTCCGGCAACGTTCAGTACGTCGTCTACGCGACCGGTGACCAGAAAAAAACCGTCCGTGTCGCGTTTGGCGCCGTCGCCGGTGAAATAGATGCCTGGCCACTTCGACCAGTAGGTCTTGAGGAATCGCTCAGAATCGCCATACACACCGTTTGTCAGCCCCGGCCAGGGCTGAGTCAGCGCAAGGTACCCGCCGCCCACGCGGATCTCCTTGCCGTCATCGTCCAGAATCGCCGCATGTATGCCAGGCAGCGGCTGCCCGGCAAATCCAGGTCGCATGGTGCTGATGCCGGGCAGGGTTGTGATCAAAATG
>SESE01000697.1_pt1 | contig 13920 bp, 7 predicted proteins | sample 3171371 | NCBI WGS metagenome assembly SESE01 (sample SAMN06051881, study PRJNA518727) | freshwater metagenome | biome: subpolar coniferous forest; feature: holomictic lake; material: water; isolation source: holomictic Lake 442, 13 m depth | place: Canada: near Kenora, Ontario | collected... | reverse complement strand
CCCGCGCGGCCAGCGGCACGGCCGAGACGCCCGCCGAGCCGATGAGCGGGTTGATTTTATCCTTCAGGAAGAGATTCATGAACTTGGCCATCAGCACGCCCGCGGCGGTTCCGACAGCGAATGCGAACAGGCCGAGGAGCAGAATGCCCAGCGTTTCAAGCGTCAGGAATTTTTCGGAGGCCAGCTTGGAGCCGACCGCGAGGCCGAGGAGGATCGTGACGATGTTGATCAGGCTGTTGGCCATGGTGTCTGAGAGGCGATCCACCACGCCGCACTCGCGGGCGAGGTTGCCGAGCATCAACGAGCCGACGAGTGGCGCGGCCGAGGGGATGAGCAGCGCGCACAACAGGGTCACGATCAGCGGGAAGACCACCTTCTCGATCCGCTTGACCGGCCGCAGTTGCTTCATGATGATTGCACGGTCAGCCTTCGTGGTGCACCATTTCATGATCGGTGGCTGGATGATCGGCACCAGGGCCATGTAGGAATAGGCGGCCACGGCAATCGCACCCAGCAGGTTGGGGGATAGCTTGGTGGTCAGCCAGATCGCGGTCGGGCCGTCGGCGCCACCGATGATGCCGATCGAGGCGGCGTCCTTGATCGAGAAATTGATCCCCGGCACGAAGTGGTTCAGCACCAGTGCGCCCAGCAGCGCGCAGAAGATGCCGAACTGGGCCGCGCCGCCCAGAAGCGCCGTCTTGGGGTTGGCGATCAGCGGACCAAAGTCGGTCATCGCGCCCACGCCCATGAAGATCAGCAGCGGGAACACGCCCGTGCTGACGCCCATGTCAAAGATGTAATAGAGGAAGCCGCCCGGTTCCAGCATGATCGGTATGCAGACTCCCGTCGCGCTATCGACCACCATCTTCATGACGGGCGCGGCGGTGAGACCCGCGTTGGGGATGTTGGCCAGCAAACCGCCGAAGCCGATCGGCAGCAGCAGCAGCGGCTCGAATCCTTTGATGAGCGCCAGGTAAATGAGAACCAGACAGACCACGATCATCACCCCCTGGCTGACGCCATAACGCATCACGCCTGGCTTGTGAGCGGCCGCGACCTCGGCCTGATAGGTGGTGCTGTCGACGACGACTGGAGCGGCTGCGGTGCGAGGCTCGGCCGCGAGGAAGCCGTAAACGCCCGTTTCCATCCAGATGGTTTTCAGGCGGCTGCCCAGAGAGGGGATCTCCCGATGGGTCTGAACCGCGTTGGGAACCGCTGCGGAGTCGGACGGCTCGGCGCGTCCGGACGGCGGGAGGGTCAGTGCGGCGGCGGTGATGAGAGCGGAGAGGAGCATTTTCATAGGTAGGCAATCACTGAAAGGGTTGCGTATTGCACGAGCCTCATGAGAGGCGGGCCATGAGGTCGCCGGTGTTGATCTTTTGTGCATGGTTGACGTCGATGGATGCCACGGTGCCGTCGGAAGGCGCCTTGATCGGAATCTCCATCTTCATCGCCTCCATGACCAGAATCTCCTCGCCCGCCTTGATCAATTGACCCAACTGGGCGGTGATGCGCAGAATGACGCCGGGAACCGGCGCGTGGATGTGCACAGCGGCGGCGACAAGCGCGGCCGGCGCGGCCGCGGGCTGGGTGGCGGCGGGTGTATCGGCGACGGCAGCGGGCTGGGCGGCGGCCGCAGGCTGGGCGGCGGCGGGTGTCACGGCGACGCCATCCTTGACCGAGAACGCGTAGGCTTTGCCATTGACGATCGCCTGATCGCCCGTGAATGTGATGGCATACGCTTTGCCGTCAACCGTGACGGTACAGGCGTCAGATTTGGGTGCGACAGCAACCGTTTCGACTTTGATCGGCGCATTCTTTCGTACGCCGACCGTGGCCTTGCCCTCCAGGAAGAGGATGCCCTTCTCCTGGCAGGCGGCGGCGATGAAGACATTTTCATCGGTCAGTGGAAGTCCCTTGTCGGTGAGCATCTTTTTGAAGTAGGTGAGTGACTTCTTGGGGTCAGCGTCATTGATGGCCAACACGGACTCGGTGGTGGGCGGGAGGTTGAGTTGCTCGGCGGAGATCTTGACGATCTCAGGATCGGGCGCGACGGGGGTCCGGCCGAAATAGCCAAGCACCATTTTGCCATAACCCGGGGCGATCTTCTTCCACGGCCCGTGCAGCACGTTGTTAAACGCCTGCTGGAAATAGAACTGCGAGACCGGGGTGACGGAGGTGCCGAACCCGCCGCGGCGGACCACCTCGGACATGGCCGCGATCATTTCGCCGTAGCGGCTCATGAGATTGTTGTCGCGAAGCATCTGGGTGTTGGCGGTGAGCGCGCCGCCCGGCATGGGCGACCACGGGATCAGCGGCTCGACCGCCAGCGCCTCCGGCGGGAGGAAGTAGTCCTTCATGCAGTCGCGGAAGACCCCTTCCGCTTCGCGCACCTTGTCGATATCCACACCCAGATCGTAGTCGGTGCCACGCAGGGCGTGCCACATGACGATCACGTCGGGCTGGCAGGTGCCTCCCGAGACTGGGGCAAGCGAAAGATCGATCACATCGGCGCCAGCGTCGAGGGCGGCCTTGTAAGAAAGGACGCCGCATCCGGCGGTCTCATGCGTATGGTACTGAAGCTGCGTACCTGCGGGGAGGAGCTTGCGTGCGCGTTTGATCGTCTCAAAGACGATGGCCGGGATGGACGTGCCCGAGGCGTCCTTGAAGCAGACCGAATCAAACGGAATGCCGGCTTTCAAAATCTCGCGCAGCGTTTTCTCGTAGAAATCAGGATCATGGGCTCCGGTGCACCCGGGCGGCAGCGCCATCATCGTGACGACGACCTGATGCTTGAGACCCGCATCATGGATGCACTGTCCCGAATACACGAGGTTGTTGACGTCGTTCAGGGCATCGAAGTTGCGGATCGTGGTGATGCCATGCTTCTTGAAGAGTCTGGCATGCAGCGCGATCACGTCGGAAGAGGCCGAATCCAGACAGACGATGTTCACGCCACGGGCCAGCGTCTGCAGATTCGCATCGGGTCCGGCCACCTCACGGAAACGGTCCATCATGTGGAACGCATCTTCATTGCAATAAAAATAGGGCGATTGAAACATCGCGCCGCCGCCGGCTTCAAAATAGGTAATACCAGCCTCACGTGCCGCCTGAACAGCGGGCATGAAGTCTTCGGTCAAGACACGGGCGCCGTAAACGGATTGGAAGCCGTCACGAAAGGCGGTACACATGAATCGGACTTGCTTTTTGGCCACAGGTGGAACTCCTCTTAGTGGGAATGCGGGGATGGGGCGGGTGTTGTTGAAAATCAGCGCCGTCGGGCCGTTGCAATGGCGACGGCGATTCTGACGGCATCATCGGTTGCGTGTGCGGTGGGCAACGGCCGAGTGGGTTTGACCAGATCGGTATCCGGCAGAAGATAAGAAAAACGCTCAAAAAATTGGGAGAGCGACATCACGCCAATCATGACCAACAAGAAGGCATAGACGATCAGCATGCCGACCGCCAGCAGAATGAGACCTTCCCGCAATAATAATGCCTGATCCATAACCCGCCCTTTCCACCAAAAAAATAAAGTGCGAAATATATACGAAGACGGCTGATAAGTCCACGCAATTAGTTGATGTTTAGCACCGGTATTATTTTTCCGCTTGTCTGCATTCCCCGTTTCCGCTATTATGACGCTTCCGTTTTTCACGGCTCACCGGCTGAGGAGGGCGGGATTATCACAGGCGGACAAAAAAACGGCACGGGTGTGTCGCTTACAAACTGCCTATTTTCCGTACAACAATGCAGGCGGAAGACCGATCCGCGCATCGACGCGTGATGCGTTTTTCGCCGCAAAGGGTTACGAATGAGCACCAAGACAACCAAACCTCAAGACCCGGGCACCAACCGTCGTTGGCTCCTGGTCGATGCGGCGGACAAACCGCTCGGACGACTGGCCGTGGCGATTGCCAATACGTTGCGTGGCAAGAACCGGCCGGACTTCGATCCCAGCGTGGACATCGGCGATTTTGTGATCGTCATCAACGCCGAAAAGGTCGTATTGACCGGTAAGAAGGACGACACCAAGATCTATCAGCGTTACAGCGGCTGGCGCGGCGGGTTAAAGGAAATCCCTGCGGCGACGATGCGCGAGCGCCATCCCGACCGGATGATCACCGAGGCGGTCTGGGGCATGATGCCCAAGAACCACCTGTGCCGGGGCGTCCTGACCCGTCTGAAGGTCTATCGCGGCGAAGAGCACCCCCATGCGGCGCAAAAGCCCGAAGCGTTCAAATTCTAAAACGGTCTGATAAGAGAGAGGTTTTGTCATGGTCAAAGAAATTGCTGCCGCCACGGGACGCCGGAAGACCGCCGTCGCGCGCGTCCGCCTGATGTCCGGTGACGGAAAATGTGTTATCAACGATGTTGATTCAGTCAAATACATCCCCAGCGAGGCATTGCGTAATTACATGCTGCAGCCGTTGGTGATTACCAACATGAAGGGTAAGTTCGATCTCGCCGTCAGCGTCAAGGGCGGCGGGGTGAGCGGTCAATCAGGAGCGGTGCGCCATGCGTTGTCGCGCGCGCTGATCATGTCCGACGCATCGCTGCGCGACGCGCTGAAGAAGGCCGGATGCCTGACTCGCGACTCGCGCATGAAAGAACGCAAGAAGCCCGGCCAGCCCGGCGCCCGCAAGCGCTTCCAGTTCTCGAAGCGTTAAAACGCGTTCCGTTTCGGCGTTTACAAGATCTGCGGGCACCGTCTTGCCGACGTTGCCCGCATTTTGTTTTTAACGGTGTCCGGCCTCACACGGGAGCGTCCGGACGAGAGATTGTCACATTATGCCTTTACAACTCATTAAAAAATTGGCGGCCAAATTATTGGGTCGCTCGACCACGGTTCAAACACCCGAACGTCCGGGCAAGCCTGCCCGCCCCGCCCATCCGGGTGGACGCGGTGCACCCGCAAGCCCGCGCAAGCCGGCTGCATCGCCCCGCGATCGGCCGATCCCGCCGCCAACCGGCCGCCCGGGCGCACGGACGCCCCGCCCGGATCGTCCGCCGTCGCCCGAGCGTACGGCAGCGCCGGGAGCCGTCGGCCACGCGCCGCATCGTGACGCGAGCGGACCGCAACGGCCCGTGCGCTCCGATCGGCCGACTCATTCCGATCGCGGTCCGCGCCCCGAGCGGCATTCGCCGGGCGGGCGTCCGCCCCCCCCGCGCAGCGGCCGTTCCGATCCCTCGTCCGTCCGTCCAGGTGGCGCCGTGCAGGAGGCCGAAACGACCCGACGCCGTGAGGCGCACGCGGTCTGGGCACTCGATCAGTACGTCGTGCCGGTCGTCGAAGATAAGAAGCGGTTTCAGGATTTTGACCTGCCGGCCGAAATCCTTCATGCCGTGGCCGATCTGAAATTTCAGTACTGCACGCCGATTCAGGCGATCAGCCTCGAATACGCCCTCGCGGGCAAGAACGTGGCGGGTAAGGCCCAAACAGGAACGGGCAAAACCGCTGCGTTTCTAGTGGCGCTGCTGACTCGCTACATGCGCACCCCCGATGCCCGCAATTCAGCCCCCGGGCGGCCGCGGGCGCTGGTGATCGCGCCGACGCGCGAGCTGGTGATTCAGATCTGTCAGGACGCCGATGCGCTGGGTAAGTACTGCGGGCTGCGCTACCTTGCGATTTACGGCGGCATGGACTACGACCGCCAGCGCACCGAGCTTCAGGCCGGTCCGGTCGATCTGCTGGTCGCCACTCCGGGGCGCCTGCTTGATTTCGTCAGCGGCAAGGTGGTCGACCTGTCAGGCGTCGATACGCTGGTGATCGACGAGGCCGATCGCATGCTCGACATGGGCTTTATCCCCGACGTCAAACGGATCATCTTCCGGCTGCCTCCCAAGGAACGCCGCTGCACGATGTTGTACAGCGCGACCCTCAACGACGACGTGATGCGGCTGGCTTCGCAGTGGATGACCGAGCCGGTGCGCGTGGAAATCGAGTCCGATTCCATGACGATTGATACGATCAGCCAGGTCGTCTACATCGTCCGGGCGAGCGAGAAATTCACGGTGCTGTATAACGTGCTCAAGACCCATGCAGATCAGCGGGTGCTGGTGTTTTGCAATCGGCGTAGCAGCACCGAGCGCGTGGCCGAGTCGCTGAACCGCCTGGGCATTCCTTGCGAAATGCTGAGCGGCGATGTGCAGCAGAACCGCCGGTTGCGCGTGCTGGAGGACTTCAAGTCTGGGAAAATCCGCGTCGTGGTGGCCACCGACGTCGCCGGGCGCGGGTTGCATGTGGATGACATCGGGTTTGTCGTCAACTTCGACTTCCCGTATGAGGCCGACGATTATGTCCACCGCATCGGCCGCACCGGCCGGGCCGGTCATACCGGCACGGCGATCTCGTTTGCCGATGAGGATGAATCGTTCATCATCCCCGAAATTGAAAAATTTATCGGCGAACCGCTGAAGTGTACGATGCCCGATGAGGCGCTGCTGCTGCCGATTCCCGATATCCGGAGCCAGCACCGGCCGCCGCGTCAGGAGCCGCATCACCGCACGGAGCCGGTGTCGCATCCGGTGCAGCCGGAACAGCCGCATCACCGCGCAGAGCCGGTGTCGCATCCGGTGCAGCCGAAGCTGGAACAGCCGAATCCTGCCGAGAAGCGTACGCCCGCCGTTGCCGAGGAGCCTGCGCGGCATTCGGTCGCGCCAGCCCACACGCCGCCGCCGCCCGTGAAACGGCCGCATCCGACGCCGCCCAGACACGAGGCGCCCCGGACGCCCGTGGCGGTTGTCGCATCCAAACGCCCCGTGACCGAAGAGTGGTCGCCCGGTCAGTAGGGCGAGGCTTATGCCCCCTCATCTCGTCAATTACACCGACACGCACGCGCACTTCGGCGGCGACGACGCGACGAAGATCGTGGCGCGCGCCGTTGCGGCGGGCGTGACGCGCATTTTGGCGGTCGGCGGGAACCCGGATCTGAACGCGGGCGCGGAAGCCGCGTTTCGCGCTGAGCCGAACCCTGTGCGTCTGGCGCTCGGACTGGATCGCAGCCAGTCCGACGTTTCGGCGGATGGCGTGAATGCCTTTGAATCCAGTCTGGCAGCCGTGACGCTGTGTGCCATCGGAGAGGCGGGACTCGATTATCACCACGACGCCGCCACCCGCTCGGCCCAGCTTGTGCTGTTCGCTCGGATGCTCGACCTCGCCGCACGCCGCGCGCTGCCCATCATCATCCATACACGCGAGGCCGACGAAGACACGCTGGCGGTGATTGATGAGGCCGGCTCGGCGGCGCTCGCGGCTGCGGGCCGGCTCGGCGTGGTGCATTGCTACACCGGAGGCAAGGCGTTTGCCCGACAATTGCTCGACCGGGGCCTGTACATCAGCTTCAGCGGCATCGTGACGTTTCGCAACGCCGAGGATCTGCGCGAGGTGTCGGCCTACGTTCCCGCCGACCGGTTGCTCATCGAGACCGACAGCCCCTACCTCACACCCGTGCCGTTGCGCGGCCAGCCCAACGAACCGGCGTTTGTTCCGCATGTCGCCGCCTGCGTGGCGCGTCAGCGCAAGATCGAACCCGCCACCCTGGCCGATCTCACCACTCGCAACGCCGAGGCGCTGTTCGGCGCGTGGCTTGACTTTTCGGCCACTCAGCCGTAAACCTTACCGAGACGGGTGAAGAGCAGCAACGCCTTGACCGCCCCGGCAGGCAGTCCGAGTAACCGCGCGGCGGCTGCGGCGTACTCCTGCATCTGCGTCTTGTACCCTGAGGCGGTGTCGGCCATCTCCCGGTCATCAATGACGCGGTTGCTCTTGAAGTCCACGACCCAGGCGGACAGGGGCTGATTGGAACGGTCGCGTGCGATGACCAGCCGATCAAAGCGGCCGGTGACGATCTCGCGTCCGTCTGCGCCCTCGCGCACCGTGTCGAAGGGGGTCTCGCGCCAGACGTCGGCTTGCGCGACGCCCGCCGGACGCGCCAGCACGGCGCGCACCTCGGGGGAGGCGATGCACGCGCGGAATTGCGTCTCGACATCGCGCAGCAAATCCTCCGATTCGGGAGCCTCCGCCCGCCAGCCGGCAATGACGGCCTCGAGGTCGGCATCCTCGATCCACGCGATCCGCTCGAAGAGGCGGTGGATGGCCGATCCGAAGGCGCGCACGTCGGAGGCTTCGCGATCGAACACGTGGCGGGCCGGGAAGGGCCGCCCTTCGGCCCGCTCCTTGGACGGCTCGCGGCGCGCGGCCTCCGCGACGAATGTCACGGCGAGCGGCCGTGGCGCCCGCGCGCCCGTTTGGCCGGAGGCGTCGCCGGACGTGACGGCGGGAATCTCCGCAGCCCACGCCCGGCTGCCTGCCGTGTTGAGCACGGTGAGGCCGTGCAGCGGGGCCTCGCCAGTCTCGTCAGCGGCCAGACGCTCGCGCAGAATGTCGGCCTCGCGCACGGTCGATGATTTTTCAGAGGCCGGAGGAACGAACAGGTACATCGCCCGCTTGGCGCGAGTGAGGGCGACGTAGAGCACGCACAGTTGTGCGAAGTTCTCTTCCGCCCGAGCGGCATCGAGCGCGGCGATCGGCGCGCCGCCGGCTGCCTCCAGGGCCAGACGTTTCGGCGGTTGGAGCACCCAGCCGTCTGCATCAATCTCGTCCTGCCCGCAATCGCTGCGCAGCAGGTCGATGCCGGCGGTGCCGCAAAACCCTCTGGCGCGCGGGTCGAACGGCACGAGCACGAGGTCGAAGCCGAGGCCCTTGGATTGGTGGATGGTCATGACGCGGATCGCCCCGGCGGCGGATTCGGATTTGACCTGATGGGCGCGGATGTGGTCGCAGAAGGTGTCTGGATCGCGTGAACCGGTGGCATCGAAAGCCTCGGCTGCAGCCAGCAGCTCGCCGAGCCGTTGTCGTCCGAAGGCATCGTCGGCGCGCAGCGCCTGCACGTCCGTAAGCCGGTCTCCCCAGACGCGGAGCGCGCCTGCAAAACCGATCTCCTGCACCTGCGCGAACACGCGGCCGGGCAGTCCGGTCAACCAGTCGGCATCACCGGCGGCTTTCGCTAGGGGACTCATCTGCAGGTGCCGCAGGGCGAGCGTGTCCGCCGGATGGGCGGCGTAGCGGACGAGCGCGAGCAGCAGCGTCACCACCGGATTGTCCAGAATCCCACCCGTCCCCTCATGGACCACGGAAACGCCTGGCAGCTTGCGCCGCAACACATCCGCGCAGGCGCGCCCCTGCTTGTTGCCGCGCACCAGCACCGCCGCGGAAAGCCCGCGCCGCACCGGCTGAACCTCCGCCAGGACTGCGGCGATCGCCTCGTACTGGGCCGGATCGCCGTCGCCGTCGCCATCGTCAGCCACGCCATCTCCGCCGCTATCGGACGTCGTGCGCGCACCCGAAACCTTAGGCGTGTACTCCAGCAGCGCGGCAAATCCATCACCCTCGCCGCGTCTGGCGCTCACATGCGGCTGCCATTCCCCCAGAAAGGCTTTTAGGGCGGAGGGGTGCGGACCCCGGTCGCGGCCGGCGCGCGGGGTCCAATCGCCAAGCCCGTCAAACACCGTGTTGAGGGTGTCGATGATCGCCGGCAGCGACCGGTGGCACTCCACGAGCGGGGCGCCGCGCGGGATGTTGCAGTCGACGCTGACCCGGCCGAACAACTTGTAGTTGCCGCCGCGCCAGCCGTAGATAGACTGCTTGATGTCGCCGACATAAAAGAACGAGCGCCGCTGTTCCGAATCCTGTGCCACCTCGTCCGCCAGATTGGCGATCGCGCGCCACTGGATGTCGCTGGTGTCCTGGAATTCGTCCAGCAGCCAGTGGTCGAGCTGGCCGTCGAGCCGATAGTCAATGTAGAGCCTGTCGCTGTCCGGATTGAGACTCGGCTGGTTCGCCGGTTCGCCGAGCCGGAGCGCGAAATCGGTAAACGAGAGGCGGCCGTCGTGGCGCTGCGCCTCGCGGTACAGCGTGTCGTAACGTTCCAGCAGCGCGCGCAGTCCCGCCGTCTTCTGCAGACTGCGCCGCAGCTCCACGCCCACCAGATTGGCCAGTGCGGCTTGGAGCGGCGGCCAGAGGTCGGGAGGTAGCGCATGAGACTTCTTGTAATAGAGAAGCGTCGGGATGACGGCGGGGTTGCCGATGTCGGCGAGGATCGAACGCAGCACGGTCTCGCTGAGCGTCTCCGGCCACGGGCGGTCGGGCGCGTGCGCGGCCGCAGCCGTCGCGATATTGGCGCAGGCCGCTCCCAACTGGAGGGCGCGCGTCTCGCCGCCGAAGGCCTGCCGCAACCGCTCCAGATACGCGGGGTCGGCGGCTTGGGCGCGTGCTTCCTCGGCAGACGCCTCCCACCAGCGTGCCGTCGGCCAGATGCGATCGGCGTCCCCCCACGCCTTGCTGCCGTGCTGGCGGTAGAAGTCGTGGCTGTTCCCGATGACGCCTTCCAGCAGCCGCGCCAGGCCCTTGCCCTCCTTGCCGAAGGCGGCCTGCCTGCAGGCATCCAGGAGCGCGGCACCCGAGCGGTCTCCCGCGCCGTCGCGCTCGCGTTGCTGGGGATCATACAGCCGCGTCAGAAGCGCCTGCCGCAGAGCGTGGGCCTCGCCGCCGTCGTTGTCCATGGGGCGAAGGTCGGGGGGCAGCCCCAGTTCGAGCGGAAAAGAACGCGCCACGCCGAGAATGAAGCTGTCGAGCGTGCCGATGCGGAGGCGGTGCGATTGGTTTAGCAATGCGCGCAGCAGCGCGACATAGTCCTGGGCCTGCGTGGGAGCGGATATTCCCGATAGTTGCCGGACGATGCTCCCGGCCGTTGTTTCGCGCTCGCGGCTGTCGCCGGCCGAAAGGCAGAGGCGCGCGACGATGGTGTCGAATATTTCGCCGGCCGCCTTGCGCGAAAAGGTGAGCGCGCAGATGCGGTCCGGCGGCACGCCAGCGGCGAGGAGCGCGAGGTAGCGGTGGGCGAGCGCCCATGTTTTTCCGGTTCCCGCCGACGCGGAAATGGCGCAATGGCTGAACACGTTCATCGCGCGTCCCTCCCGGTGCTGTCGGTGGACGCGCCCGGCGGCCGGGCCGCATCGCGCAGCGGCCACGGGTTGGGCGGCGGCATGATCGTCCGCTCGGCATCGTTCAGAAGCAGGTCGCCGAAGTCGTCGTAGCGCGGCGGCCGGGCGGCGGGAGGCCAGAAGATGCCGTCGCTAATGCGGCGGATCACGGCGGCGGCACAGGCCAGGGCATGACCGTGAAGCGCGTCGCTGTAGCTATCCCAGACGGCGAAGGACGTTTCGCCCCGCGCGGCGGGCAGGAGGATATGGCCGATGCGCACATCGGGCCCCTGCGTGGCGCGCAGCATTTCGCGGTAGAGCGGCAATTGCAGGTCGGTCCAGCGCTTGGACCGGGCTGAGGTTCTGCCTCCGGGTTCGTCGCTGCGACCCAGACCCTCGACAAACTCGCGCGAGAGTATCGCCTCCGGGAGATCCGCGTCGTCGCCGGCCGGTGCCAGATGGCTTTCCGATGGCGGCTTCGCCTGGTCCGCCGTCTTGTAGTCCAGCACGCAGATCGCGCCGTCGCGATGGCGATCGATGCGGTCGATGCGGCCGCCGACCGTGACTCCGTTCAGAGTCGTGGAATGGCGGGCGGTCTCGCATTCGATGATCTCCCAGCCAGCCGCGTGCCAGGCGACCTGTTGCGCGGCGAAGGCGTGCAGGCGGCGTGTGGCGGTTTCGATGGCGAGCGTCACGCCCAGCCACGGCCGGGCGCCGTACTGGGCGGCGGCTGCGGCATTGAGCTGACGCGCGAGCCACTCGGACAACCGGGTCGCGTCGCCGCAGGCCCAGATGCGGCCGGGATCACGGGCCATGGCCTCGACGACCGCATGACAGAGGTTGCCGAAGCCGCGGGCGTCGGGTTCGCGGGCGCGGTCGTCCTGCGATTCCATCTGGAGGACGCGCTTCAGGTAGAACCGCAACGGGCATTGAAGATAATCCCGAAAGGCCGTGGGGCTGATGCGGCCGGGCAGCCGCTGGGTCAGGCTCGCCGGGGGGACGCGCGTCGGGTCGAGCGTGAAGCTCACTGCATGGGCGGCGGCGGTGCGGACGGGCGGCGGATCGCGGAACAGGTTTCGTGCGCGCTGCACCAGCACGTCATCCGGGCAGCGGAACAGAAGCCGCGACGGCCGCAGCGGATCGCCTGCGTTCGCCCGCTTGCCGACCAGCAGCACGACCCGTGGCGGCGGCGTGGTGACGGGGTCCGACCGCTGGGCGCACAGCGCGACGAGCACATAGGCGTCGCGGGCGACGCGCAGCCGGTCGTCACGCAGTCCCAGTTGCCGCCGCAGAGAGTCGGGAAGAAACAGGTCGCCGACATGGCCATCGGGAACGAAACCTTCGTTCATGCCCGCCACACAGAGAACCGGCGCCGGATTCCACGCCAGCTCCAGCCAGCCTTCGAGGTCCAGCGGCTCGTTGGCGCGCTCCGACTTGATCGTCGCGTCCTGCAATCGCGCCAGCAGCACGGTGGCTGCATCCGCGCCAGCCTGTCCTGCGGCCTCGGCGTCGGCCAGCTCGCGCAGCGCCTGATCAATCACCTCGCCAGCCTGCTGGAAGGCGGTATCGGCGGCCTGTCCGGGGTGGAGCAGACGCTGGGCGTAGATCGATTGCAGCGCGTTGCGCAGGCTCGTGGCAAGAGAGGACGCCTCGCGCAGCCCCGACCAAGCATCGAGATGGTCCAGCGCGGCGGCCAGGCGTTCGGGCGGACGCGCGTGCGTGTTACCGCCCGCCGGGTGCCGCGCGGCGCGACGCAGGTCGGCGAAGGTGACCGGCAAACGCTCCGCCTGGACGTCGTCCAGTTCGCGCAAGACGTCATCGGGATCGGGCAGGGCGGCCAGCACGTCGGGATGACGCAGGAGGGTGGCGGTTTCGGCATAACCCGGCCGCACGCGCCAGGCCAGCAGCGCCTGAACGAGACGAAAGAGGGGCGTGTCGGAAAGCGGACGATTCTGCGGATCAAAGGCGGGCAGGCCGAGCGCCGCGAGTTCGCGCTGCACCGGCGCGACGGTCTCGCGGTCGGGAACACCGATGGCCAGCGTTGGGCGCGTGCCGGTGTGATCGGCGGTCCTGCCAGCCAGGCCGTCCTTCAGGAGGCCCGCGATGCAGGCCGCCTGATCTTCGGGGTTGGCGGCCAGCACGATGTCCCGGTCATCGAGGGCGATGTTCCGGTTATCCCACGCATCCGGGAGCGGACGGCCCCACGCATCGAAAGCGCCAGCTTCGTGCGGCGGCGCCGCCACCAGAATTACGACCGTGCCGCCATTGTCGGCCCAGGCTTGCAGCAGCGTGAGCAGCAGGCGCGGCGGATCAGGCACGGCGGCGAGGACCACCCGCTGGACATCGGGCGCGAGGTGTCCGGCGCGGGCGTAGGCGATCTGTTCGGCCAGGGCGTCACTCAGTTTCCATGAGGCGAGACAGTCGAGATAGCGACGTTCCAGTTCCGCCATGGCCTGCCAGCGCTCCGACTCCACCAGCTCCACGCCGCAGGCGGCGACCTCGCCGATCGTGAGTGCGCCATCGGCCAGCTCGCGGCGCAGGCCGATCAGACGGCGCGCGATGGGCAGCGCCCAGGAACCCGAGGCCGGGCGCTGTCCACCCAGAAAGGCATCGAGATCGCCGGCCGGCGCGGCCAGCAGGACGTGGCGCCACGCCAGCAGAGACTGAATCTCCGAGGCACGGCCGGGGCGTGGCGGCGGGGAGATCAGGACAGAGGCGGTCACGATTTCCGGCGCCAGCAGCGCCGCGCCGTGGCGGTCATGGGCGGCCAGCGGCAGCGCCGCGCGCAGACGCCAGCTCGACTGGCGCGTCGGCATTCCGACAACCGTTCCCCGCAAGTCGATCAGTCCCGGCGTCCCTTGGGCCAGCAGCCACTCCGGAACCGTCTCGCACAGCGGCCGGTCCCATCCCAGAAAAACCCGTGTGACTCCCATGGCA
>SESE01000696.1_pt1 | contig 13922 bp, 15 predicted proteins | sample 3171371 | NCBI WGS metagenome assembly SESE01 (sample SAMN06051881, study PRJNA518727) | freshwater metagenome | biome: subpolar coniferous forest; feature: holomictic lake; material: water; isolation source: holomictic Lake 442, 13 m depth | place: Canada: near Kenora, Ontario | collected... | reverse complement strand
TTGCGTTAAAATTTGAAGGGTTTTATCCTTTTTGTCGTGTGATACTGGTATATGCCAGAAAGTATTTACTGGCAGTAATTCAAAGATTACCAGCAATTTTTCTTATGGGAGCAGTGTCAAAGGAAAGAAATGGCTCAGAGAAGATTGTGGAGTTTCTTCAGCCTGTATGAGTTCGAAGGTGAGGTTATGAGCTTCGGGGATAAAGAGGGAGAGGACGGCAGCTTCAGCGACATCGCTCCGCTGAATGACGCCGGTTTCGATGCGGTCGCCGGTATCAAAAATCATGGAGTGCATCAGAGGAGGACCATCAAGCAGACCACCGGGGCGGAGAATAGTGTAGGAATATCCCGGTTCAGAGTAGAGTCTGCGCACCTCATTTTCACCTTCAAGCTTCATGGTAAGTACCTGACCGTATTTGTTAAGGGGGTGGTCAGCCTTTGTTACGGATAGAGAGCTTATGAGAATAAAGTGCTTGACCCCATGTTCTTTTGCGAGTTTTGCCAGTCTTTTGACACCATCACGGTCGATAGCCGATGGTGGCGGGGATGCCGGGTCAGTGACATTACCGCCAACAGCGCAGATAACGGCATCGGCATGGCACAGGGCAGCCTTGATCTCTTCGGGATGTTCAATAGTGCCGATGGTCAGTTTATCGATGATTTCCGGGCCGAAAAGCTCCAGAGCCTTTGCCCCTGACCGGACAAAAAGGTGATAGTCAATGTGATGACTTTGCAGGCGTTTGACTACCCACTCTCCTGTTCTGCCGGTAGCGCCGGCAACCAGTACAGTTCCAGTAAATGAGGTCATAGATCAGTATATATCTGAAGCAATTTTTTTAGTTGAAGAGTGAGAATTTGACATTACAGACCATGGTAAGATCAACCAGAGCATGCAGGAAGATGACGCTTCTGATGTCGCGGTACCAGAAAAAATTCAAAGCCCAACTGCAGGCAATCAGCATCTGTACCGGCATAAAAAAGGGTTTGTAGAGGCTTGTCTGTACCACATGTTCCGGCAGAATATTGATCCAGAAAAGGCCATGAATCAGGCCGCTGTAGATCACAAAAAAGAGAAAGCCGGTAACGAAAAGTGCCCAGGGGTTTTGTGTGATACGGCCAGCAAGTGTAGTCCCGATATGAAAAACCGCATAAAACATGAAGGTTTCGGCAATGCCATTACCGATGCTGAATACCAGGACGGTCATTGGATCAAGAGCACGTCCGCCGTCGGTGGTGGAGTGTGAGTAAACCCACGCATTGATCGCAATAACCACAAAAGAGGCTACCAGCAGTATGATCCGCCGGGTGTCGAATTCCCGGTTGAAGGTCACAATATCTTTCCTGAAAAAGAGAATGCCAACAAGAAAGGCAACTGCCCAGTAAGCATAGATCATCATTGGTACTGACATTGTGTACGTAAGGGTTTAGGTTTAGGAAAGAGTTTCAGTATTCTGTGCAAAAGCCTCTGCATGCCAGGAGCTTCGGACAAAAGGGGCTGACTGCACATGATGGAACCCTGTGGCTTCAGCGATGACTTTGTACTCTTCAAACTCCCCAGGCGTGATGTAGCGCTCGACTGGCAGATGTTGGGGGGATGGTTGCAGGTACTGGCCGATAGTTACCATGTCGCAGCCATGAGTCCGCAGGTCGTGAAGCGCAGCAATAATCTCGTCAGAAGTTTCACCCATACCAACCATGATGCCCGATTTTGTGGCCAGGCCGTGCCTCTGCTTCGCCCGTTGCAAAAGCTGGAGAGATGCAGTATAGCTTGCTTGAGGGCGCACCTTCGAGTACAGGGAAGGCACCGTTTCAATATTGTGGTTCAGTACTTCAGGCGACTCTGCCATGACCAGATCAATTGCTTCGTTGTTCCCCTGAAAATCCGGAATGAGGCATTCGATGCTGACCGAAGGGTTCAGCTTGCGGATAGCTCGTACCGTTTCAACCCACTGTTTTGCACCCCCGTCATGGAGGTCATCACGGGTGACACTGGTCAGGACAGCGTGCTTCAGTTTCATGGACTGTATTGCCAAAGCTATGTTTTGTGGTTCCTGAGGGTCAAGTGCAGGCGGGTTTACGGCCTTGCCGACTGCGCAGAACCTGCATTTTCGCGTACAGACATTGCCAAGCAGGAGAAAGGTTGCAGTACCCCGCGACCAGCACTCCTGCAAGTTAGGACACATTGCAGAACGGCAGACAGTATGCAGACTATGATGTCCCAGTAACTTTTTGGTCGCTGCAAACGATGCCCCCGAGGCCATTCTGATTTTCAGCCATTCCGGTTTTTTTCCAGGAGCACGTTCCATAAAGAGATGCTGCGTAACAGTTATTGAGGACTAATCCATCAATATAACAGCTTTCTGGTTGAAAAAATTAGGGAAACGGAGCTGATTTTGTGTATTTCCCTGCTCCATAAAGAAGAGATATATCTTTATTTCAGTACAGTCGACTGCTGTGACTGTACTGAAATAAAAAAAGATTACTCTATTTTTATGCGAAATCAGCGCGCAGTTGAATACTTGAGCCAAGATATGACACTTTGTAAAGTTACCAAAAAATTGTAAATTTGCGCCAGATTGACTGGTAAGTCTAAATGACTCTCTTTGAGTGAAATGCCTCTCCTCTCTCTCAATCGCAATGCCGGGTCTCGTCAACGTCCAACTCAACGGATATGGATTTTTTTTCCGTTCTCTACTACCGGTTTAAAAAAGTCTGGAAAGCAGTTCGCCTTTACCTTGTTATTGCAGGCCCGGGTCTTGTCGTGATGATTGCCGACAATGATGCTGGCGGCATTACCACTTATGCTGCTACAGGAGCTAAATATGGCTATCACCTGATATGGTTTCTGCTTTTGCTTATTCCTGTAGCCTATTATGTTCAGGAGATGACCGTAAGGCTGGGCGCTGTGACAAAGCGGGGACATGCCGAGGCCATTTTTGAGAGTTTCGGCGCTTTCTGGGGGTGGTTTTCACTCCTTGATCTTATGATTGTGGACTGGTTGACACTGGTCACAGAATTTGTTGGAATGACCGCAGCGTTAAGCATTTTTGGCGTTCCTGCATGGCTGACCGTCATCATCGTTGTGCTGCTCATGAGCATCCTTGTGCTGAACGGGCGTTACTGGACTTGGGAAAAGATAGCTCTTGGATTTTGCCTGCTGAACCTGATCTATATTCCAGCGGCTTTCATGGTTAATCCATCCATTTCTGATATCGTCGGTCAGGGATTGATTCCCAATCTTCCCGGAGGTCTCACCAATGAGCTTTTCTTTCTTCTTATGGCCAATATCGGCACAACCATTGCGCCATGGATGCTCTTTTTCCAGCAAAGCTCAGTTGTTGACAAGGGTTTGCAGGAAAAAGATATTAAAATGGGCAAGATTGACACCTTTATAGGCTCAATCATCACTGTTGCCATAGCAGTTTTTATTGTGATTGTAACAGGAACGCTTTTGAATGGCGCACCGATTGATGATGCCGCAACAGCCGCCAAACTGTTGATGAAAACAAACCATTATGTCGGAGCTTTCATGGCTGTCGGTTTGTTTGACGCAGGTCTGCTTGGGGCTATCTGCATATCGCTGGCGAGTTCATGGGCATTTGGAGAAATTTTCGGCTGGGCGCATTCACTCAACACAAAGGTGAAGGAAGCTCCCTGGTTTTATATCTCCTTTTTCTTCACCCTTGCCACAGCGGGTGTTGTTCCCTTGATACCTGGAGCACCACTTGTGCTCATCACCCTCTTTGTCCAAGTTGTTGCAGTAACGCTTCTGCCCGCAGCGCTGGTATTTCTGATCCTTCTGCTCAACGATAAAAAGACGATGGGGGAGTATGCCAACACTCCATTACAGAACATTGTCAGCACCACTATTGTCGTGGCAATCATCATACTCTCAACGATGTACGGCGTCAGTGCTCTTTTTCCCAACCTTTTCCAGTAATTGAGGGTATCAGCCCATGAGGACGATCAACCAGTTTTTCAGCAAAATACGTGAAATTAACCAGCGTTATGCCAAACCGACTGTCGAAATGTCGCGAGGTGTAAAAATTTCTCTGGCGGTGCTCCGTGTTTATCTCTTTCTGCTCGTGTTGTTGATGATCTATAAATTCATCACGGTTATCAAGGTTGTATAAAACGAAAAAACCGATGGTTACAGTACTGGATCGTGAATTTTTTCTGAGCGAGCTTATAGGGCGTCGCGTCTACCTGAAATCAAACTCCGTCGGCAAGCTTAAAGATCTTGTTGTACAGGAGAATGCTGGTAAAATTCCGGAAGTGACCCATTTGCTTGTCCATCGACCTTATGGCGACTCCCGCCTCCTGATTCCCTGGGATAAAGTAACCCTGATTTCAAATACTGAGATTGTTTCGGAAATTACCACAACAGAAGGGTACGAGCTTAACCCGCTTGACAATCATATCTTCCTCAAAGACTATATTCTCGACAAGAAAATACTTGATATGGACGGTCATGAGGTTGAAGTTGTGTACGACGTCAAGCTCCTGTTCCAGAACGAGAGGCTGTTTGTCAGTGAAGTGGACTTCAACCGCTTTCGGATTTTGCGCCGTATGGGCTTCAAAAAGCTGGCGAACTACCTTGCCCGCCATAAAGAGGACTCCAGTATCTCTTGGCTCTATGTACAGCCGTTGCCTGAAACCATTGGAAGTTTTGAAGGGAATGTCAAGCTAAACGTACTCAAGGAAAATATCAACGACATTCATCCGGTAGATTTGGCCGACATTCTTGAAGAGCTTGAAGGCAATCAGCGCATAGCGGTTTTTAACGAGCTTGAGCCGGAGTTGGCCTCCGATACCCTCGAAGAGGTGGAACCGAGAGTGCAGCGGGAACTGATAAGATCAATGCAAAAAGAAAAAGCTGCCGGATTGATCAATGAGATGAGTCCCGCACAGGTTGCCGGTATTCTTTCGGTACTCCCGGCCTCCGAAGCCGATGAGATTATCGAATTTGTCGATAGTGAAAACAAAGAGAGGGTACAGCAGCTCATCGATCAGACAGACGAAAATATCATGCTCTATTCCACGCAGCAGGTGATCAAGCGTCCTGTTGATACCATGGTCAAAGAGGTGATCGATAATTTTCGGGAAGTTGCAGGTGATATGGATGTCATTATGTATGTGTATGTTGTCAGTGCAGACAATATCCTGCAGGGAGTTGTTGATATCAGGGAGTTGATTGCGGCTGAGCCAGAGCAGACACTTGGCGATATTATGACGGACAGCCTTATCACGCTGAATCCGGATGATATTCTCCATGATGCGGTTGACATGTTTTTCCGTTATTCCTTCAGGGCGATCCCGATCACTGATGAAAATGATTATCTGCTTGGAGTTGTCTCCTTTCATGATATCAAGGGAGTCAAGCCCAGGCTCGATTGACAGGTTAGATAGCAGGTGTCTTTTTCAATCTCTATGGGTCATATTCCCCGCCTCTTGAGGCGTAAAGTATGATAGAGTTCTCTTCAAAATACCCCGCTGCTTGCGGCGGGGATTCTTTATTGGAAAAAGAGGATAATTTCTGAACTACAGGGAGCTACAACAGATGGATTTTACACACCTTGACAACAACGGCAACATTGCCATGGTCGATGTTTCAGGAAAGCCCGGGACGCTCAGGACGGCCAGAGCTTCCGGATATATTCTTATGCAGCCAGAAACTATTGAGCTTCTCTCTCGTGACGCTCTTCCGAAAGGCAATGTTCTGACGACGGCCAAGCTTGCCGGGATTATGGCGGCCAAAAATACCGCTCATCTTATTCCTCTTTGTCACCAGCTCAATCTTTCTTGGGCCGATATTGTTTTTGATGTCCAAAAAGAGCGCATAGCCATAGTTGCAACCGTTAAAACAAAAGAGTCAACCGGGGTGGAGATGGAGGCATTGACAGCCGTATCGGTTGCCGCGCTTACCATCTATGATATGTGCAAGGCGGTGGACAAATCAATGGAGATCGGATCAATAACACTTGAAAAGAAAACTGGTGGAAAATCTCATGATCCAGATGGCTACAGGCCGAAAACATCAATTCTTGTGCTGTCAGACTCGATTTCTTCTGGCCGGTCGGTCGATCGTTCGGGCCAATTGCTTCGAGAAGGGTTTGAGATTTCCGGATGTCCGGTTGGTGAGGTGAGAGTTATTGCCGACGATCAAGAGGAGATTCTGTCAGTTATCAATGAATGGACTAATAGTGGTGTTGAACTTATTATTACGACAGGCGGGACTGGTCTTGGGCCTCGCGATGTGACTGTTGATGCACTGCTTCCCAAATTTTCCCGGAAATTACCAGGAATTGAACAGGCGCTGTTTAACTGGGGACAAGGAAAAATCAAGACAGCCATGCTTTCAAGGCTTGCGGCCGGTATGGTGGGATCGTCAATGGTGATCTGTTTGCCGGGAAGTTCAGCTGCGGTCAGCGATGCGCTTGAGGTGCTTGTGCCTGCAATATTTCATGCTTTCGCAATGATAAAAGGAGAGGGCCACTCATGATGATAACCGTTCGGGAGGCACAGAGCCTCATCAGGCAATCGCTTTCCCCTTTGGGCACAGAGGAGCTCCCACTTGATGATGTTCAGGGAAGGGTGCTTGCCCAGGAGATAACTGCGCCCTTTTCGATGCCGCGTTTTACCAATGCGGCCATGGATGGTTTTGCTCTCAAATGGGATGATATTTCTCATGCAACCGAAGACTCTCCGGTTCGGCTGCATGTTACTCAGGCCATTCCGGCTGGCACACTCTCCACATTGCCGGTTACTTCCGGATGCTGTGCAGAAATTATGACCGGTGCACCAATGCCGGAGGGAGCCGATACCGTTGTTGCATTTGAGCAGACTAGCGGTTTCTGTTCTGAATATGTTGATATATTAAGTAGTCCTAAATATGGAGCAAACGTCCGATATGGTGGTGAAGAGGTGGCTGCGGATGAAGTGCTTCTTTGCAAAGGGGAGTTGCTCTCTCCATCTGAAATTGCCGTGCTTGCTTCATTCGGGTTTGCATCGGTAGCGGTACAGCGAAAGCCGAGAGTTTCAATTGTTACAGTTGGAGATGAAGTGCGTATGCCCGGTGAAGAAGTTTCCGGTGCGCAGATCTATAACTGCAACCGCTTTATGCTTGAAGCCGCATTACGCTCTGTCGGTATTGAGCCAGCCGGGCTCCATCATGCTCCCGATGAAAAAAAGCTGTTACGGAAAATACTGGCGCTTGCGCTGGCTGAATGTGATGTGCTGATTACGGCAGGAGGAATCTCTAACGGAGAGTATGACTTTGTCCAGCAGGAACTTGCGGCTCTTGGCGTGGTAAAACAGTTCTGGAATATTGCTCAAAAGCCCGGAAAACCCCTCTTTTTCGGCTCAACACCAGAAGGAAAAGCTGTTTTTTCCCTTCCCGGCAACCCTGTTTCTGCGGTGGTTTGTTTTGTAGAGTATTGCATTCCTGCTTTTAATATTCTGCAGAACCACATTGCAATGGCTTCCTTTCAGGCAATTTTGGCCGACCCATTTCCGACAGATAAAAAGCGGCACCGTTTTCTCTCTGGAAAGGTGTGGTCTGAAGGAGGCAGGCTTCTGTGCAAGGTATCTCCAAAAATTGAATCTCACATGATCACGTCCCTCACAGGTTCGAACTGTCTGGTTGAAGCGGAACCTTCTTCCAAACCACTTCCTGCGGGGTCGGAGGTAACTTGTACGATGCTACCCTGGGCGGCACTATCATAGGAACAATGCTTTTTCACCCTTTTGAAATAGCCTTTTGCGGTTATTCCGGATCCGGAAAAACAACCCTTATCGAAGGAGTTGTACACCTTCTTTCAGCAAAATTTTCCATTGCCTATTATAAGCATGGCTGCCATCAGTTTGCTCTTGACCATGAAGGAAAAGATTCATGGATTGTACGTCAGGCAGGTGCTGCGGCCGTCATGATTTCTGACCCCGAAAAAAAGGCGGTTATTACCGGGTCTGGTTCAGCTTCTCGACTGCTTGAGCATCTGGTTTTTTCTGACCACGACCTGCTTCTTGTTGAAGGCCTCAAGGAGCTTCCCCTGCCGAAATTGCTTCTGGTGGATGACGAACGTCGGATACTTGATCTTGTCAGCAATGGAACCATCACCAATGTTGCCGCTCTGGTCGTACCTGATGAACCGGAATCCTATACGGCTTATGGCATTCCAATCCTGCACAGGGACAGTATCATTGATGTCGCTGCATTTATTGAAACTTTTTTGCTCGCCTATTCTTTGAAAGAGAATCCCCTCTATGGACTGATACTGGCAGGAGGACGGAGTTCACGCATGGGAAGTGACAAGGCGCTCATCGAATACCATTCCAAAAATCAGCTTGTCCATACAGCAGCGCTTCTTCGATCGCAATGTCAGGAAGTTTTTGTCTCCTGCAGGGAAGAACAGGCAGAAACATACAGCCATTTCGGAATTCCTGTTATTACCGATAGTTATCTTGGCATCGGACCGATAGGGGGGCTGCTCTCTGCCCAGCAAGCTTGGCCAGATGCTGCGTGGGTTGTTGCGGCATGTGATCTGCCTTTTCTTGATGAGGCCATAGTCCGGCAACTCTGCTCAGCGCGTAATCCGCTGCGTTTCGCAACAGCCTTCCGGCATCCTCAATCAGGCTGTCTCGAACCGCTCTGTGCCTGTTATGAGCCAAAATCCCGCAGCAGACTCATCCTTCGACACATCGAGGGAGATAACTCACTCTCTGCCTTTCTCGACGAGTCACGTATAGAAGAGCTCATACCCCAGGATGCGGGGGCATTGCAGAACATCAATGATCCTGCAAGCCAGCAGGGAACACGCCTTTTCTCATGAATACAATTCCTGCTATAGGTATTGGCGGATACCAAGAAATCCATAAAGTTTCAGTCGCAAAAAAAGGCGGGATAGTTTCCCGCCTTTCAACAATCATGAAGCGGTAGTGCTTACTTGCTCTGTTGAACCATATAAGCGACAGCATTGCCAACCTGTGCATCGGTAAGTTTAGGATTTCCACCTTTTGGCATCATCATTCCTTTTTTTCCAGTGAAGCCTTTGATCGATTTACTGACCAGCATTGCCTCACCCTGAGCGATGCGTGGAGCCCAATCGGCCTTATCGCCAAGTTTAGGGGCTCCCATCATACCAGTTTTGTGGCAGGTCACACAGCTTGTATCGTATGTGGCTTTACCTGCTGGAGCATTGTAGGCTGCATTGGCAGCGGCAGAGTTCATTGAAAAAACAAAGAGAGCGCAAAAGGCTGCTGAAACGAAACGAGACATAGTCGGGATTCCTTTACGTTTTTTTATGGGAAGGGTGGATTATTTAATCAAACAAGACCTTGATTTTAACATTTTGTCAGTATGAATCCAAATGGTTTTGAAAATGTTTGACCTTCACTCATGAGAGCGGGTTTTACGCTATTGCCGTCCAACAACCATCCCCGGCTTGATCGTTCCCCCCTGTACAACACGACAGAAGAGGCCTTCTTTCGGCATAATGCATTCCCCTGTTGCGCTCTTTATGGCACATCCAGCATTATGGCACTCCTTGCCGATCTGGGTAATCTCAAGCACGATATCATCTCCGATCAACAAAGAGTTGCCAATGGTGAGAACTGAAAGATCAATGCCTCTGGTTACAATATTTTCAGCGAACATCCCGTTATCGAGCCCCGGAATTTTGCGGCGCATTTTGTCAATACTCTCTCCCGCAAGAATCGAGACTTGCCGATGCCACTCTCCTGCATGAGCATCGCCCTCTATTCCCCAGCCACGCCGGAGTTTGATTTCACCAACAGATTTTTTTACTACACCTTTTTCGGTACTGATACAAATGGCTTCAATGATGCCCATACGCTCTTTAGATTAAGTTTTCCCGTTGATGTTCATGAGCGGTATTCCTCTATGGTGCTCATTTCAGGCGTATATGATTTTCTGTTAGTTGACCTCGATATAACTGACGTTAAGAGAAGGAACAATTGTCAGTTTTGGCTTTTTTCCCATCGGCCCACCTGTATTAAAGAGGACAATATTACTTTTATTAAGAAAGAAAAAGCTGAATGATCCAGGTAATTTCTTTCCATCCTTAAGAAAGATAGTCGCTTGCCCTGATTGCTTTGCTTTCGCAAGTATCATTGCGGAATTTTCGGCGCAACTTTGCACATAATCAAGCAGCGAGGTAACTGCAAACATGAAGGCACATAAAGAGAGGGCTAATGCAATTGATTTCCCCTGTTTGAGGGTGATAGAGTTAATTTTGGTATTAATAAAAAGAAAAATATGATCAAGAGCCATATAGACAACAACGGTCAAAAAAATAATAATCAAAAGATACCCGCTGAAGTCAAATCCCTTTTTAAAGATGTAAGCCATCTCAGGATCTCTGACTAATAAATTTATGCCGAAATATGAGTAATAGTAGAGATAATAGTCATATCCCAAAACGTATAGTAATCCCGAAATGACAGTGGTTAATAACGAAGCATCGACAATGCGAAATATTCTGTCCATAGATAGTTTGCTCCTTTAAGTATTTAATTCGCGTATAACAATTCGATAACTGTATTTATTTATGTAAGATACACCCCATGGATTCACTGCGGTCAAGCAAGAAAAAATAACAGGATTTCATGGTGTTTAAAATTTTTTTCCAGGAAACTCAGGAGCACCAAGCAATGAGCCACAACACGATGCCGGGTTGGGTGGGGTGTGGGGCTGCAGCTTATGGTAAAGGAATGGTTGCTGGAGGCTCGAAAGGCCCATCCTTGCGGCACTCGACCTTCGCCAGCTTATTTCTTGTCAATCTGTGCACTGTTGACAGGCTGATAAATGTATTGATTAATAGAATCTTTTAATGCCACTAACTGCTCAGCAATACCGCGATACTCCTTGAGCAGGTTTTCTGAAAAACAGCGCATTTCTTCCGTCAACTGCACCATACGCGTCGATTAGCTCTTTCATTATTATTTATACATCAATGTAGTTTGTAGAGTTAAGTGCCCATTCTTTAATAGAATCGCACAACGTAAAGCGAACCTGAAATATTCCATCGCCTGGTTAATGTCTGGTCAAAAAGAGCTGATCTGAATTTACGTCAAATCAAGTGATTCCTGAACGCTTCTCACAAGTTGTTTACTGCTGAATGGTTTTTGGATGAAGTCCACTCCATCTTCAACCACACCATGGCTGGCAATAATGTCGGCAGTGTACCCTGACATAAAGAGTGTTTTCAGGTCTGGGTAGATTGATTGAATGTTGAAGGCAAGTTCGCTGCCGTTCATCTCCGGCATGACCACATCGGTGAGGAGCAGATCTACAATGCCCCTGTGTTTGGATGCAAGACGAATCGCTTCATGAGGAGTTGCAGCAGGGATTACCAGGTAACCCTGCTCCTCAAGAATCTGCTGACATACGTTCAGAATATCGGGTTGATCCTCACAGAGAAGTACTGTTTTTTTGTTATGAATAGTTACTGGCTCCGATGGTTCGTATTCTATTTTATCCGTATTTGCTTTGTGCAAGGGCAGGTTGATTTTGATCGTGGTACCCTTCCCCTGAGCACTCTCAAAAGTAATACTGCCTTTATTCTGTTTCACAATACCGTAGACGGTCGAGAGTCCGAGGCCAGTACCTTTGCCGATTTCTTTGGTGGTAAAAAATGGTTCGAAAATATGGGAATGATGCTTTTTTTCGATACCCGATCCGTTATCGGTGACTGCTAGGGTGATGTATTGACCAGGGATTGAACCGGGATGTCCGGATTGGCAATCTTCTCTGTTGAGAGAGAGTCTGTCTGTCTGGATTGTGATCCTGCCAGCGCCAGTTATGGCATCACGAGAGTTGACACAGAGGTTGACAAGGATCTGGTCGAGCTGCGAGGGGTCTATTTTGACCCAGGTTTGTCCTGCTGCTGGTCTCCAATCCAGGGAAATATTTTCACCGATCAGCCTTCTCAGCATTGAAAGCATTCCCTCAACCGTCGAATTCAGATCAAGAATTATTGGCATTGTTATCTGCTTGCGAGCAAAGGCGAGAAGCTGCCTGGTAAGATCAGCAGAGCGTGTTGCCGCCCGCTGGATGGCATCAAGGTCGGCATGGATTGGTTGTGACAGGTTTTTTTCTGAGAGGGCCATTTCGGCATGTCCAAGGATGACCCCCAGCATGTTGTTGAAGTCGTGGGCGATACCACCGGCAAGCTCGCCGACCATCTCCATTTTCTGGGAATGCAGCAATTGTGCTTGAAGCTTTTCACTCTCTTCCTCCAATTGGACTTGTGCTTTATGGACACGCAACATGGTGATCCCATTGGCAAGATTGTCCGCCAGCGAGGTGAGCAATGTCGTCTCCTCTGCATCAAAAGCATTCTGTTTTGCAGAATATATAGCCAAGAGCCCAAATACTTTACTCTCAGCTTTGAGCGGCAAAGTCAGAAGTGAAGCATAACCGTGTCTTATTGCCTCCTTGCGCCATATATCAAAGCGCGGGTCATCAAAAATATTTTTTACAACACTTGACAGGCCAGTGCGGATTGCCGTTCCTACGGGCCCTCTCCCTTGCGGAATATCTGCCCAGGAGATCTTAATATTTTCAATATAATCACCGACAAAACCTGCCTGAGCAACAATAGATATGCTTTTTTCCGTGTCTTGTTCAGGATACCCGACCCATGTCATCCGGTAACCACCGGTTTCGACAATGATGTTGCAGACTTTTTGCAGGAGTTCCATTTCATCATTGGAGTGAATAAGTGCTTCGTTGCATTTGTTGGTTGCTTTGAGAGCACGTGTCAGCCTTCGCAACTCTTCCTCATCACGCAGACGATCAGTAACATCAGTAATGATGACATGGATGACCGTTTTGCCATCCAGCTCTATTTTATTACGGAAAATCTCAACATCCCGAATTGATCCATCGGCCCTCCGGTGGCAACCTGTAAATTTATTTTGCTTCCGTAGCGGCACGGTTTTCAGATTACTTATTATGGCTTCAGGCGCAAGAGTATTGATATCTCTGGTGTACATCTGCTTGAGCTCTTCAACTGACCATCCATACCAGTCTGCTGCCTTCTGATTAACATCAAGAACCTTCCCTGTATCGGGATCAAGAATAGCCTGGATTGCTGAATGACTATTAAAGAGTGTTTTGAACCGTTCCTCACTTTTCCTGAGTTCCTGTTCGGCCTCTTTGCGCTCGGTGATGTCGTCTATTATTGCCGTAAAATGGCCTTTCTGCAAACTATAGAGAGAGATATCAAACCATTTATGCAGTGGTTCCAGGTAGGATTCAAACCGATCGGGAATCCCTGTCTCAGCTACCCTCAAGTGTTTGTCGATAAATTCTGGATGTGAATTCCCTATATCCGGGAATACCTCAGATGCTTTGAGCCCAATGACATTCTGGATGCCGGTAACCTTCTCATAACCAGCATTGACCTCTTGATGAATAAAATCAACGGCGCGTCCCGTTTCATCGCAAATGACCTGGCAATGGACGCAACCATATCGCATGTTTTGAAATAAATGACAGGATGCGTCATTATGATTGGTACTTTTCTGTATGCTTTTGTCGCCATGCATGAGGGTGGAGGATTGTTTTGACTCCGCAGAATATAACCGTATTAATAGGCAAGCAGTGTTAATATAAGCAATGACCTGTTCAGGTTTTTATTTTACTTCATAAAATCCTGCAGGCTAACCGCCGAAAAAAGTGACATTCGGGCAAAATATTTACAAAATCAAGAAATTTTTTGAAAGGAAATTGTCCGGAGTGCGTACTAAGTATGGAGAAGCGGGTTGCTTCAGTTTAGATGGTTTACCTTAAACGTAAAATAAAAATAACTTATGAAAAAGAATCTTATTGCTGGTGTTGTTTTCTCTCTTGTTATGACCGGTTTTTTTGGTGGCGTTTCTTTTGCAGCAGAAGCAGTGGCT
>SESE01000694.1_pt1 | contig 13923 bp, 17 predicted proteins | sample 3171371 | NCBI WGS metagenome assembly SESE01 (sample SAMN06051881, study PRJNA518727) | freshwater metagenome | biome: subpolar coniferous forest; feature: holomictic lake; material: water; isolation source: holomictic Lake 442, 13 m depth | place: Canada: near Kenora, Ontario | collected... | reverse complement strand
AGGCGAAGTGATACCGCGGCTCGGTGAAGGTGATCTCGCGCATCCCCACCTTTTCCAGCAGATCGCGTAGCGTTTCCTGAAAGTAGCCCCATTTGTGGCACATCGCCTCGGACTTGTGCTTTGAGTCGCCCCACAGGGCATAGATGGTCATGAACGGCATCATCGGCGTCCTGGTTTCCCCGCAACTGGCAACATAGGCGAAAACCTTGTCCATGCAAGGGACTTCGATAATCATCTTGCCCCCTGGCTTGAGTACTCGACGCCACTCGGTGAGAATCTCTGCCGCATCGAAAACGAAGAAATGCTCAAGAACGTGGATTGCCGCAACGGCGTCGGCTGAATTGCTGTCAATCTCCAACTTGCGGAGGTCGCACTGCATATCGGCCACATCGGAATGCAGGTCAACATTTATCCATCCGTCCCACTTCTTTTTTCCGCATCCGAGGTTGTAGGCCGTGCCGTAGCTGTCCTCCACGCATCCGTGAGGGTTTGACGAGAGAATGACATCGCCACGAACCTCTGAGCCATTCCAGTATTTTCGTTCGCTTGCTGCTGGTTCTGCCGCGCCCATTCAATGCCTTCCTTAATGTTCCCCAGCCAGATGCCGGGAATGTGGTTAATTGCTGGGTGAGGCTCGGCCACCACGAAACAGCCGCGGCGTATCGCTTCCAGCGTCCTGTTGCTCGACTTCTTGGGGTCTGTAGCGGGCAAAACCACAATGTCAGCCCGCGCAAACTCCACCTCCATTACCTCGGGCGACCAGGGGATAGTGCCGCCAAAGTTAGAAACCACCCGCAAGGGGTACGGTTCAAGGTCGGGCATGATCCGCTCGAGGCTGTGCTTATTCACGGCATGACCGAACCAGAGCAGATTGGTGCCATTGCAATGCGGGGCAAATTCCTGCGACTCGTAGCCGTCAGGAACCACCACCGCATCCTTGCCCAGTTCCTTGATCCTTGCCGCCATTGCTTGGGTCGGGCAGGTAACCGCATCGGCAAGCCGTAAAGCGTCTGCATAGTGAACCCAGTCAAAATGATCGTCGCAAAAGTCCACCACCACCCAAGCCCCCCGAGCCTTCGCCCTGGCGATGTCCATCAACTCATTCGCCTGCGGCTTGGTGAAAACCAGCGTATCAGCGGTCAGGTCGTTCAAAGACCCCCCGAGCCACTTGGCCGGCAAAGCCGCCCGGTAACGGTAACTTGCCGCTTTCGCATCGCCCCAATGGATAAAACTGATGCTGTCATTGGCGACTTTGGGCAGGTTTTGGATGTTCTGGAGTTCTTGGGCGTTGTCCTCCCGCTTTTGGATAATCGCCTGAATCAAGCCACGCCCGAACCCGTAAAAATGCGCGTCTGGAATCCAGTCGTAATAGGCTTGAAAGTGCTCGGCTTGCAAAGCCATCGAGGGGACGCAGTAAAAAGACTCCCCATCCTTGTCAATCCTGACCTCGCTTACCTCATCCCCCGGCTTGGGCAAATCCCCATTGACCCGCAGCACCCCGCCATCAAGGCAGGAATCAAAGCCGAACAGGGCAAAATGACGGAATCCGAGAACGTAAAACAGGGAAATAGCCCGAAGCCCAGAAGTCGTACCCCCGCCAATCAGCATCCGATTGACCGGACGAGTCTGCCCCTTCATTACATAGGGGTGCCAGATCGTAACCCTTGCCCCTTCAAGGTGTTCAAACACGGCAGCATCACACTGACTGGCAATCATGTAATGAACGTCATGCCGCTTCCGCTTAAAGCAGTTCCAGCGATGGACTTGTGGGTCTATCGCCAGAGCAAACTCAGGAATCACCCCCTCTCCAATTAGCCAGTCATGTGCATCTTTGACCGCCACAATCGGCGTCCCATTCGCCTGCATTTCTTTAATGGTCCTCAACTGCGTCTTAACGCTCGGGCCAGAGGCTATCAAAGCCACCAAACCATCACGCGCCGGCTCTTGCTTCAATACCTCGGGCAAGCCCTGAGCGATAGCGTGCTCCATGTTTCGGAACAGCGTTTCGTCGTTTGCGATACACGACCCGGTTACTTTGAGCGGTACGAAGTCCATTAAAGAAGCCCCCTCTTTCGAAGGGGCGTCCTGTTGCTCCAACCTTAGACCGGATTGCTGGTCACAAGGCCGGGGTTGTTGACGATGCAGAACGGTGCCGAGGCAGACGTTGCCGATGTATTGGCGACGATGCCCTGGATGTAGCCGGCCGACACGGTGGTGTCATCCAGCTTACCGGCGGTTGCCGTGGTGTAGAGCGGCACCTTCGGATTGCACGCGATCAGCAGGTTCACGCGCACAGTGCCATTCAAAGCCACCCATCCGTACTGGCCTGAGGTAATGGCATTCTGGGCGAAACCGACCATCGCGTAGCCCAGGGCAGCGGCGTTCGTGGTGGTGATCGGCACAGCACGCAGTATCGGCGTAAGGCTTGCCGAGTCAGCGTAGGTTGAGAAAATCACGCAGTCGAAAGCAGCAACATCCGACTCAGCGCGGGCGAAGATGTAGCGCCCGTTGTTGCTGGTCGAAACTTGCGTCCCAACGGTGACAGGGAACAGCGTGGTACTGCCGGCAGAAGTTGACGCATAGGTAGCCGTCAGGTCAATGCCGATTTTTCCATCAGTGACGTAATCAGCCATGATCTACTCCTGAATGATGCCCTGGAACTGCAATCCAGAGGCGGTCATGTTGCCGGCCCAACCAATTAAACGCACGATCAAATTTGTTACTCCAGCTTTCGCTGTGGTGCTTCCGCTTCGGGTCGCACTCTCGGATTTCACTTGGTTATAGTCCGAGGTCAGACTGTCGCATCCGTTTCCGGTTTCACCGCTCAGTCGTTCACGCTGCACGCTTTCGCTGCTTGCGCCCTGTTGCCCGCTGCCGGGTTTCCAAGTCGATAAGGTGAAATTTATAGACGCCATCTTTGTGCGTTAGTGCAAAGTGGGTTTAGCGTCTTGGTTGGTACTCATCCGCTCGTCACCGATTGGAACAAAGTTCCGGTTTCGGTGGGGACGGAAAAATATGTACTTCGTATTCAGGAAATAGCCCGTGGTAGTCGGGATATTCCCGCCAATCCCGCCGTCCAGCACCACATCGGCGTTCATGAACTTGCTGGCGACAAAACCCAGTTCGGCCATCTTCGAAGAGGTCGGGAACCGTTGCAGGTTCTGGAGGCTCGACATGAAGAACTGCCAGTAGATGTTGTCCACCAAGATGAGGTCGGTCACATCCGAGCCGCGGCTGCACTTTGCGTACAGTTTGTTAAAGCCGGCTTGGATGTTCGTGGCAGAGGCCGAGGCAGAAATCTCCGTAGAGAAGTCATACACTTGGTTTTGCCAGAACGACCAGGTTGCGCGGTCAATACCACCGACCACACCAGTGCTGGGCGAACCCACCACCATTGCTTGCAGGCCGGTGATCTGCTTGCCCGAGGAACCCGTACCATCGGAGTAAATCCCGGTGGCGATCAGGTTCTCGATGCTCGCTTCGGCAACGTCCATGCGTGCGTCAAAGAGGTCGATGATCTGCTCTTCGCCCGAGTTTTGCAGCATCTCCAGACCGTTAATGGTAACGGCCACGGCAGCTTGCTTGATCGGGAATTGAGCAGCGGAAATGACATCGGCCGGCGAGATGTTGAGCACCTCGGCGCCCGAGTAGTACATCGCCGTTCCGTTGGCCTGGAACGACAGTTCTTGCAGGATGGTCGAGCCACCAGAGAAGGGCTTGGAGTTCCCCTTCTCACGAAGGCGAGTCAGCAGGGCGTTATTTTTGGTAACGTTGTCGGCAACAGTGCCGCTGCGACTCTCAATCGTTGTGGCCAGGACATCGCTGTAATTCGTATTAGCGAATGCCATGATGTGTCCTTCTTACAGTGCCGCACGCAAAGCGTTAGCTATTACGTCACGGCGGTTTTTGGGATCGACATTGGCCGGGGCCGCAGAGCCTGGGGCGCCACGAACCTGAACCGCTGCCGCTTTTGCGGTCTGAACCGCGTTTTGTGCCTGACCCCTGACTTGCGCCGCCTGTGCTGCTTGCTGTTGAGCAAGTGACTGGGCTGCAATGTTCGGGTCAAGCCTCACCGCAGTGTCGTAGGCCAGTTGCAACTTCTCGCGCTCCGAGAGTCCAGAGGTATCGCCGAGCACTTGCGGGGCTTGGAGAAGCCTCAGCATAGTGTCCTGCAACGCCTCGAAATGGATGTTTTTCGGGTCTTGCGCGAATTGCTGGATAACCGAGAGTGCTCGGCCTTCCAACGCCTGCTGCTGCTGGTACTGCGACTGCGTGATGTGCTGCGTCAACTGCTGCACCTGTTGGGCGAGCGCGTTGTATTGCGGGTCAGCGACTTGCTGGCCCTGTGTCTGTGCGCCAAACATCTGCGCTATGTGGTCCATCGGGATGCCGAACTGCTGCATCATCTGCGCCACCGATTGCGCCTTTTGCTGGGGCGTGCCGGTGCGTAGGATTGCGGCGGTCTGCAAAAGAGGGGCAATGGCCTGCTGGGGCGTTGATCCCTCGTTCCTCAGAATCCACTCGTAGGGCTTGAACTGGTCCAAGACCTCGGCGGCTTGCTGGGCTTGGGTGCGGTACTGAGCCACACCCTTTTCATAGTCGGCCTCGCGCCGGGTGAACTCGTTGAGCAGTTCAGGCGGTGCGTTGTTCCAGTGCGCCTCGACCTCTTTTCTGAGGCTCTTTAGCATGGGCGGGCGGTCACTGACCACCGGGGCCTGTACCGGATCGGCAACAACGGGAGCACCAGGCGCAAACTTGCCCTGTTCCCGCGGCTGGTTGACCGCGTGCTTGCCCCTGTTGGTGGGCTTTCTTTCCTCTGCCGGGGTGTTGAGTGCTTCCCGTATCGTTTCGGCCCGTGTGAGCGGTTTGGCTGGCTCTGCGGGAGTTTCTACAGCGGGTACATCGACAGCGGGGGCGTCGGGTACGACTTCGGCGGGTGCGCCTGTTTCAAGTTCCATCATCACTCCATCAAGGGACCGCCCCAAGCCTCGGGGCGGGTGTGGCTGTCATCCCGACAGTCACGGTTACGAAATCAGCGTCTTTGCATCCTTTTTGCCACTTCCAACGTCATCTTGATCATTTCCTTGCGATCTGGTGGCGGCCGGCCGTGTAGCTTTTGCGCCATTTCCACGTTCAGATTCGACCGCCTTACTTCTCGAACCTCACCCGGCGCGTCAAACTCCCGCACCACACTGGCAGCATTCTTCAACCTGTCGGCATGGGCTGCCTTCCTCTTGGCCCACTCGTTTTGAGAGTATTTGATGTCGGCATGGCTCATTTCCACGCTATCGGTGGCCTTCAGGTGCTCACGCCAAGCCCTTTTCCCATCGATAAACTTGCCATCAGGGGACATAAACGGGGCGATGTCGGGGATCACATGAAGCGCCTCGGGCGGCGGTTCCTGACCGCGCTCGTAAGCCACCCCATCGACATAAACCCAAGACTTCCTCATAGCACTCCCAATTCAATCAGTTCCGCAATGTCATCCTCGTCCTGCCTTGCCGCCTTCGCAATCGCCATCTGCATCAGGGCAGCGTGGAACCGTTCAAGGTCGGCAACAATCGGCGCCCAGTCAATCGTTACCGCCGGTGTTCCTGTAATCGCCTCAACTGCAACCGGCTTGACCTCGGCCGGCAGACCACTGAATGCCGCAACCAAGACCTCACGCCGCTGATCCCGTTCCTCCTTCTCCTTCTTCCACCGCTTGCCGCGTTTCTTTTCGTCAAAGGCGAAATGGCCGCCTGTTGGAACCGGCACGCCAGCACTGTAATCCAGTGTCGCATCCTGCCCGGTGTAGACGTAAGCACCCGCATCGCAGGCCAGAACGTAATCCACCCCACCAGGCACATAATCCAGAACCGCATCCTGCCCAACGTAGGCATACGCCCCTGCCGCTAAACTCAACTTCCTCGCTACGGTCAGGCTCGCAGCTTGGCCCGTATAAACGTAAGCACCTGCGTCTAGCGCCAACCGTCTTGCTACCGTCAGTGTCGCCGTTTGGCCTGTGTAGACGTAAGCACCAACGGCTAGACTTAACTTCCTTGCCAGTCCAAGCGTCGCCGCCTGCCCTGTGTACACATACGCGCCACTAGCACAAGTCAGCGTGTAATTTACTGACGACCCACCGCCTCTTTGTACCGTCGGGTTAGACAGTACAATGTCATTAGGATTTGCCTCCCCTTGGTAGAGGAAAATATCTGGCATTAAACTGCAACTACTACATCAGTTGTAGTCCCCGCTACATCGGGGGAACCGGGAAGATAGGCGCGGCAAAAAAAATACCCCGCATTACTGCCAACGGTAAACGAATAATTTCCGCTAGCATCGCTGTAAGTGGTTGCAATGTACGCTTGCGTGGCATCTGCTTTAAACAAATCCACTCGGCAATTAGGCAAAGCAACGCTGGAACTGTCCTTTGTGATCCCCACCGGGGCCACGGTGTTGATTGTAAAATTGCCTTTATATTGAGGCCGGATAAATTTCGGTACTTTTTTGATCCAATCGCCGGGAGTGCTACCCAAACTTTTCGGATAACGGTAAAGAGTCCGCACAGCCCCGTGGCCGGTCATCATAACCATTGGGTTTCGTCCTCTGACGAACTCCGCGCCCATTACTGGCTGCTAAACCCTACGATAAGCATATCCGTGCCAGAAATTAACAGCCCACCGTTTTCGCCTACGTTCAAGTTGACCCGGTTGATTTGCGAAGTCGTTGTCCAAATCCCCGCGCCGGTACTGATGCTAGGCGCAGTAGCGGCGGTTTCGCTTACGTCCGCAGATTGATAACTGACACCATGAGCCTGACCGTTGAAGTTGCGGACATCAAACACGATCAGCGACCGGGGGCCAGCAATGGCAACCGCAGACACGACAATCCCCGCAGCGGACGTAGCAACGGCGGTCTTGGTCGTAAACGTCCCCGCAGGCGCCAACGTGCTTACTGTGTAGGAATAGGCGGTCGTACCCGTATCCCCGTTAAATTGCAGTCGAGCGAAACCAGAAACCGTATACCCCGCAACGCGAACATAGATACGCAAAAACGGATCTGTGGGAATTGCCGCAGAAGGCAAATCCGCCGCGTTTGCGGCAAGCGACGTGTAACTGGTAGCGGTTGTTCCGCCCCACGCAGCCATTGCGGTATTAATCCACCGCCGCGCACGTTTCTTTGATTCGTCCCATTGTTCATCCAACGGAACGTGCCACGGGATAACCCGACTCGTCATGCTGCGGCCCCCATGTTCATATCAATCAATGCGAACTGGTGGCAGGTAATCGAGTTTGCCGCGTTTGAAACCGACCAAGTGCCAAACAGGTCAACGACGAACGCCGCCGTGCTATCAAAACCTGTCCCGACCACCGGGGCCGTGTTGTAGGGCAGCACATGGCTTGTCGCGCCGCCCACAGTAGGCAACGGAGCGCCGATTACCGCTTCAGAAGTCCACAGCCCTTGCCCGATCACGTTTGCCGTAGTGGTTGCGCCAACGGCGCGGACAGTAATGTCCACATCCAGCACCCACCCAACGTTTGTTTTGGCGACAATGTTTAGCGTCATTGCCCCGCCGTTGAACACAACCACCGAACCAAACCGCATATCCAGCGTCAGCGTTCCCGGCGTAGTAACCACCGTGCTGATCCGGCCTGAAGCGCGCAGCTTGAACAGTTTCCCCGCCGAGGTAAAGTAGTTCGCGGGCAGGGTTGGTTTTGCAATCGCGGGGAGCAGCGAAGTCGCAACCGTGCTGGTCGCAAGCGCAGTTCCGTCAATAGGGGAGTTATTTAGTGTTTGAAGCCAAGATACGCCGGGCATGATTAAGTTTCCTTATGTAACTGTAAAAGTACCGCCAGAAGCATCTAGCGTCGGAGTAAAGGTATCGCCATTAGTGCCATTCATTACCACGGCAGAGCCGTAATCCCAATACCCGATACATTGAGTGCGCGTCAGGTTGTACAGAATGACATATTGAAAGGTGAACCCACCGCCCGAAGCCGTCCAAGTCGGTGAGGCAGGCGCAAGCAGAATCAGCTTATAAACGCCCGCCGCCTGCGTCGATGAGGTGATGGTGCAGTTCACCCCGCCAGCCGTATAGCCGCCAGCAGTTCCAAGTTCCGTAGCACTCGCCGCAGTGGTGTTGGTCGCCACGTTCGGCGCGGTGTTGGAGAGGATAAGCTGCCATGTGTCAGTAGCAGCATTGCTAGCCTCAAGCAATACCTCTGTGCCAATCTGGTATTTAACGTAAGCAGCCATTAGCTAACCCCCGCCACGCGCCCATCAGCACCACGGATGATCGTCTTGGGCTTGGCAAGCGTTTCCATCACGCCACGCAACGCTTCAAGCGTCTGGCCGTGCATATCGACCAACTGGCTGGCCTGACCGTCCTGCTGTGCTGTGGCTTGCATTTCCTTTGCCGCCGCCTGCTCTGCCGACTGCATGGCCTGGTCAAGTGACGCCTTTGCACTGATCTGCGCCACCATGATCTTAGTCGCAGCGTCCAGTTCTGCCTTCCAGCGGTTGAACTGCTCAGTCTGGGCGGTTTCGTTGGCCTTCATCTGCATCTCGTGAACCATCTTCTGCTCGTCAAGCTGCGCCTTGTACTGCGCCAATTGCTGCTCGTGTTGCAGCTTCGCCGCCTCGGTCTGCTGCTGTGACTGGGCGTTCATCTGGGCAATCTGGCCGTCAGCCTGAATCCTTGCCTGATCGGCCTGCTGTTGAGCCTGCGCCTTAATCATCTCAGGATCGGGCGGTGGCGGTTGTTGGGCGGCTTGCTGGGCTTTGGCCTCCAACTGCTTCATGGCCTTCTCAATCGCACCCTCAAGGGATCGGCCGGCACGGAAACGGCGCACCGTAAAGAGCAGCATCTCACCAACAAGTGGCAGCATCTCTGGCGCCGCTTGAACCACCGGCAACGCCTCTTTGATGAACTGGCCCACAGCAAGCGTAACCTCAGTCGCCGCCTGTTTCTCGGCCTGCTCGTCAATCTGGGCAAGACTGTCCGACTCGACCTCGATCTGGTAATCCCGAATCGTGCTGTTTTGCAGCAACTGGACGGCAGCCTGTAACAGCGCCGGGTCTTTGCCGTCATCGGTGTCCATCACCCCGCTGATCTCAACAATCAACTCGGGCGGGTAGTATTTGCAGATGATCTGGGCTTTGATGCGGAACAGGTCGGAGGCGAACCGGGCAACGTCACCCTGACTGTTGCGTAGCCGTAACGAGCCGAATTGAGCCTTTAACTGCTGCGCCCCAAGCGTTTCGGATGCCTGACTTGACCCCCGCAGGATGTCCGAGATGCCCATGATCTCGTAAATCGACTGTTTTACAGCCTCTCGGGCGACATACAACTCGTTCAGGGCTTTGAGGACGGTGCTGATGTCGAGCATATCGACCGCACCCTTTAGACCACCTTTCTCGGCCAGCGCCGCCCATGCCGTAACGGGGAATAGCTTGTTATCCACCCCCTCATTCAGCAGGCGTTGCAGTTCCTTGTACTCGCCATTAAAGACACCGACTGCTTTGCAAGCCTTCACCAGCATGGATATGCGGTTGGTCAGGCTGTCCAGTTCCTCGGCCTGATCCTCGTACTCGCAAAAGTCTGGAACGGGAATAAGCGTCCCATTGGTCATCGTTGCATACAGGGGCTTCGGACATGGGAAGAACCCTTCCAGTTTCAGGGGGTCCTCCTTCGAATCCAGTTCCTGCGGATAGCCATGCGCCACCCAGCACACGGTCCCGGTCCGTTTATCCCAAATCTCAGCAACCTTGGCCTTCTTGTCCAGACTAGCCTTAGCCGCGGCATTGCCCTTGAAGTCCTTGACCGGCTCGGTAGCGTCCAACGGAACATTCTTGAACACCTTACCGAAACGCTCAACGCCCTCATCGCGGGTCATGTAGACCCAGCGGGCAACCCACCACACCTCAGACCAAGTACGCGCCGGGGAATGGAGAAAATCCTGCCAGTAGACGTAATCGCAAGGGCTGTGGGCTGAGTCCACCCGCTCGGATGGCTCAACGTCACTGGTGATCTGTGCGCCTTCCTCGGCCACTTCCTCGGCGGGCGATTCGGCTGGCTCGGTGGCCTCATCCAACTCGGGCGCCGGCACAATGACAGGCTCATACCGCACCCAAGCCGTACCCCTGCCAGGCAGCAAGCGATCCTCAACCACCCCATTCATGGCAGCGTCAAAGTCGGGGAACTGGCTCACCTCGTAATCGATGACCCTTTCAAGCATGGTCGATGCAAGCCGGCCGGCAGGGTCTTGGTCCATGTGACGTCGAGAAACTTCAGGCTTTGCGGCGCGTCCGTACAGGCTGGGCTGCAAGACTTGGATATTCGACCAGAGGATATTGAACTTCTTTTTCTGGCCGGCAATGGCATCACGATCATCACGGTAACGCTTGACGACCTTCTTTCCGCGGGTTTCCCACTTGTCAAAGACCTTCTGGGCCGACTCAAGCTGGGAATGCCAGTATTGACCCGGCGATTCCTCCTCCTTTTTGATCTCGGCCATCAGTTAGCCCAGAAAAAGGTGACGTTCAGGGTGCCGCCAATGGTCGCCGTCAGGCTGGTGCCAATGTTCGCCGGGAACCTGTGAAAGCCGATCAAAGGGGTAATTGTGCCGCTAACCGTAACCGCCCCATCCGTCAGGGCAACCGTTCCCAGGGTGGTCGAATTGACGTAGAAGCCGATCAACTGGCAGGGACCAGTCGTAACCGCACCCGTCCCGGTAACGATCTTGCTCTCGCCCCCGTCATAAATGGGCTGGCTCATGATGTGAAGAAAAAGGTGATGTCCATCGCGCCAACCGCAATCGTGGCGTGCAAGGACGTACCGTAGGAGGCCGGGAACCTGTGAAAGCCAATCAGGGGCGTAATCGTGCCACTCAAGGCCGTACCACTCGCCCCGCCATCACGCAGTACCAAGGTGCCGCCCGCGGTGCTGTTGACGTAGAACCCGATCAGGTAACCCGGTCCCGCCGAGACTGCTGCTGTGGCTGACAGGTTCTTGTAACTGCCGCCGTCATATACTGGTTGGCTCATTAGATTCTCGCTTCATCTTTGTGCGTTTCGTTGTATTCCCACAACTCATCGATTGTGGCCGTCTGGAGTGTTTTGCCCTTTGGCGCAGCAGTGGGCAGTTCGTATTTAGCCAACACTTGCGCCCCGTAGGAGAAGGCATCGCCGGGGTGACTCGCCCAGTTGTGCAATGGCTCTTTGCTAAATTCGCCGTTGTCCTCGTTCCACTCAAAAGACCACTCGCGCAGGCCATCCAGCCCCTCGGAGCATTTGGTCTCGTTGAACTTGCATGACGGTAAGACCTGGCGGGCAGCGTTGATCCGGTCAAGTTTCGAGGTCTGGGGAACGATATGCACCTTCCCACCGTAAGAGCGCACAAACCGCTCGACAGCCGAATGCTTGCTGGTGAAGGTCTTGGCCCTCGCGTCATGGGGGAGCCAGATACCGCCGATGTCATAACCCTTATCCTGAATGCGGTCTATCCAATCATCAGCATCCAGACCGCTGGCGCCGTCATAATCGACCAGCTTGAAGCCGCCCAGGGTCGGTTGCCAGAACCACCATGAGGCAGTATCCCGAAAGCCGATGTCCGAACTGACGATAATCGGGGAGCCGTCAGGATCAACCTCAACCGCATCGCTTATTCGTCCCTCGCGCTCGGCTTTCTCAACCAGCCGGCCGAGAATCGCCCCGATATTGGCAGCGTCAAAGGAGCAGTCATATTCCTGCTTGTAGAAGGATGTGCCGTGATCCTCGCCATATTTGTGGATATAGCGGGCAAGCTGGGCGTCGAGCACCTCCTGCGGGATCACACCCGTATCAGCCGCGGTCAGGATTTGGGCGAAGGCTTTGGGATCGTTCTGGGCATTGCGGAACGTGGTCAGGCCGTGATTGCGACCTCTGGGGGTGTAAATGAACAACTCCCAGCCACCGTTCTCGGCAAGGATAGGCATCAGGTAGTCCTCGGCCTGTGGCTTGGCAAGAGGCCACTCGGAATAGACCACGCCCGCAGGGGTCGAGCCAACCAGAGAGTTATAGTTGTCCGAGCCGATCACCTGATAACTCCCACCCGACTTGAACCCGATAAACATCTCGTGGTCTCGGTAGCTTGACCTAATCTCGTCGGGGAAAGCTTCGTCAATGCGGCGCTTGCCTGTTCGGGGATTGACCGCATCCCAGATTGCCTTTCGGGCTTGGGTTGCAACAGGAAGCATGTGCCAGTAGTTGGCTGGCCGTTCGAAGGCAGCGCAGGCAATGCGGTGTAAGGCAACCTCATCTTTCCCTGATCGTCTGTGCCATACGGCGGCAGCACGCCGGCCACCCCGCTCAAGGTAGTCCCAGAGGGGGCGTTGGTAAGGGCGTGGCGTCCAGCCATTAGCCGGGACTCGTATCCGCAAACCGGACTACCTCCACCGTGAGCGATCCGGTAAGGTTTGCCATAATCGCCTGGGTTGCTTTGCCGTCCAATCGGTCAGCCAGTTCCTTCACCGCCCACTGCTCACCGGCCGCAGCTTGGTCGAGGAGGGCCATCGTTGCAGCCATCACCTTTTTGGGGTTTTGGGCAATCGAACGGTTGAGGGCTGATTTAAATGGGTTAAGCGCGGCATCTGCGCTCGCGTTTTTGTTCCCTTTTTGGCCGCCTTTAGTTCCCATTCGTTTTAGGTGTCAAGTAATTGACTGGAAAAGGTATCGGGGATCATCGGGCGCGCGCATCGCCCTCCCCCCGAAGCAGCCGCAGGAGCGGGCGCGGTAATGGCCCAGGGGGAGACTGGGCGCATCTAGGCAGCCATCTTTCTGGCTGTGGATAACTCTGGGTTGAGCATCCTGTGGAGCACTTCCCGCCATTCGCTTGCAAACTGGCAATCCTGATAATGCTGCATTGCAGGAATGCCGAGCGTGAAATGAGCGATCTTGGGGTCGGGCTGGTCTTGCTCACCAATAAGGCAGTTCCACTCAGCCGGCAGTTCGCCAATCAGGGAGTCGGGCAGGTGGGCGAATCGGTGAAGGTCTGCTCCCGTTGCTTCGGCCACATTCTCGGGCTTCAGGAATCGGTTAGCGTAGTGACCGCAGTTCCAAATTATGGCTGAGGACCAATTTTTACGAGGATACGACCTGTTGTCAGCCTCAAGCGCGGTCCCGATGTACTTTCTGGGGTGGCGGGTCTTGTAATCGTGCTTTACGACCTGAACAGCCTTTAGCGGGTCGGCCAGGGCTGCGAGTTCGGCAATGTCAGCCCTCATCAGCATATCCGCGCCATCCAGGAAAATGGCCGTGCCTTTAAAGCCGCAAAGGTGCGGAACAAGGAAGCGGGCGTAAATGAAAGCATTGGTGCCGTCGCGCTGGTCGCCGCGGGTCGGGATGATCTCGACGGGGACCGAGGCGTGATCAAGTAGCGACTGAACGAAAACAGAGAAGCCAATAGCCTCCCGTGGATCGTACCCGGCAAAGACCTTGACCAATAGATTCTCCCGCAGTTTCTCCTATGCGGAATGGTATGTGAGATTGTGAAATAAAACTCCACTACGATATTTCTACGATGTCGATCCCGAGCAGAGACTTCATCATGTGCTGCTTGATCTTATACATGGCGGTTTTGAAGCCTTTGACATCCTCCACGACCTTTGAGCCGTCAATGCCGGTATAGGTAAAGTCGGCAACGTAGCGGATGGGCGGCTTTTTCCTCGAGCCTTCAGGGGTCACGATCACAGCACCAGCCACCAGCACAAAGACCTCCTGCGTCCGTAGGTTGGTGATCTTGCCCGCGGCCTCGAGTACCTTGAGTGCCTGCCACCGTGCGTGCTCGGCTTTGCTGTCGAACTTCTCGCCCGTCTCGAGGGTGACGCGGGTGTTGCCCATCTTTGAGCGTTTGACTTCTGCCCCGGCAATGTTCCGCACCATCACTGCGCCGGCTGGCAT
>SESE01000693.1_pt1 | contig 13931 bp, 13 predicted proteins | sample 3171371 | NCBI WGS metagenome assembly SESE01 (sample SAMN06051881, study PRJNA518727) | freshwater metagenome | biome: subpolar coniferous forest; feature: holomictic lake; material: water; isolation source: holomictic Lake 442, 13 m depth | place: Canada: near Kenora, Ontario | collected... | reverse complement strand
AGGGCCCGACAGGTTCGACAAGCTTGGATTGCTTGACGCGGGCCCGCTACTCCTCCTCCGCCCGGGCATGCACCGACAAGCCGTGCTGAGCATAGAGGCCCTCCGCCTTCGACAGCGTTTCAATCAGGCTGTCCAGCTTCCTGACCATCTTCTTCGGCACCTCCAGGAACGACGGTTTCTTGAGAAATGTGTCGATGCTGATTCCGGAAGTGAAACGAGCTGCACCGCCTGTCGGCAGGATGTGATTGGGGCAGACATAGTCGCCAACAGCAACCGGCGTGTACCGGCCGAGGAATATGCCACCGGCATTCCGGACCTTCCGGAGTAGGTCTCGCGGATTCAGCGTCATGATTTCAAGGTGCTCCGGAGCGAACTCGTTGGCAAACTCCACGGCAGCGTCCAACGATTCGGCAACCAGGATTGCCCCGTACCCGGCCAACGCGCGCTGTGCTATCGACGAAGTTCCTGCGCCCTTGAACTCGGCAATGATCCTGCTCCGCACAGCCTTTGCCACCTTGACGGACGTGGTGACCAGGACCGCCGAGGCATTCGGGTCGTGCTCGGATTGCGACAGCATGTCCCTTGCCGCGTATTCCACGGGTGTATGCTCATCGGCTATGATCAGGACCTCGCTCGGGCCGGCAAAGAAATCGATTCCGCAGGCGCCGGCAGAGGCCACGAGTGACTTCGCCGTGGCGACGAAGACGTTGCCAGGTCCCACAATCTTGGCGACCCGCGGCACGGATTCGGTTCCGTATGCCATGGCCGCGACCGCCTGCGCGCCGCCGGCGCGCACGATCCGGTCGGCGCCGGACATGTCGGCTGCCACAATGATCCTGGGGTCGATGTCGCCGTTGCGGCTGGGCGGGCTGCAGACGACGGTCAGTGGAACCTTGGCAACCTTTGCCGGGGTTAGGGCCATGATGGCAGAAGTGAGCAGGACGGCATTGCCGCCGGGAACATAGACGCCGACGCTGTCCAGTGGTGTCCTGATCTGTCCGACCTTGAGCGATCCGGCTGCGCCCCACTTCTTGCTGCCGACAGTCGTTTCCCATCCCTTCAGGCCACGCTTCATCTGGGCTAGTTCACCCTTGTGGTATCCGCTGACACACTCGATCGTCGAACGTATGGCGCCCAGCAGCGTCGGGTTCTGCCGGTATACAGTCTGGTACGCCGCCACTATTTCCCGGGGCGAAACGACCAGTGCCTGCTGAGTGAGTCGAACCCTGTCGAACTTCGAGGTGTATTTCAGCAGGGCGGCATCGCCGTTCCGGGCGACATCGGCCACGACCCGTTCGACCAGCGGTTGTATGTCGCGCTGTGAGGTTGTGGAACGGCGGAGAATGGTCCGCCTGCGACTGGCGCTCAATTTCGAGAGTGTTTCAACAGGAAGGAAGTCGTTTTTCATGAGGGCTACGATGCCGCAACTCAGATGGAAATGCAACGCAGAAGAGGGCAGCGCAACGGGGGCGTTGTGCCAAACACCGGCAACCTGTACGAGTGGGCACCGCCGCGAAGCAATGGAAAGAGCTGTATGGCAGCCAGGAGAGGCACGTCTCCCCATTCGCCAATTGCGGTTTGAAATGGTTGGTGATGGTGTGGTATGGGGATTGGGTAGGGAACTGGCACGGAAACGGAGCGGCTTGACACTGCGAGAGATTGGCGATGCGCTGGACGGTGTCGAGTACAAGAACGTCAGCAATGCCGTGCGCCGATTCGCAGACTGTCTCGCGCATCACAGCGACAGGCGCAAGATTGCCCGCTCTCTTCTCAGCCAATTGGCGAATGAGGAGACGTGATGCCCCATATGGTTGCTTCAGCGGCCTCGCTCGGCAGTGGAAGTACCTGAGAGAATCCCGTGTTGACGCAGACGCTCTGCATCGGTGCGGGCGACGTGCAGCGGCCTGCCGCTGGGGTCGATTGCGGCGCAGTACATTGCGGTGGCGACGGTTCCGGGAGTCGGGATGAAGCACTGCACCTGCTGCGGTCGCCATCCTCGCTGCTTCAGCCAGGCGGTGAGCTCGCGCATGTCGGCGTCGGTGCAGCCTGGAAACGCGCTCATGAGGTAGGGGATCACGTACTGCTCCTTGCCGCATCTTCGGGACAGCTGTTCGAATTCCCCTAGGAACTGCTCAAATACGGCAAACGGAGGTTTGCGCATCAGCGCCAGCAGCTTGTCCGACTTATGTTCCGGTGCAACGGTAAGCTGGCCGCCGGTGAACTCGCCGACCAGCGCTTCCATGTAGTTCCTGTCTGTCAGTGCCAGATCATGGCGGATCCCGCCAGCGGTGCGGACATGCTTCACGCCTGGAATCCGGCGGGCCGCACGCATCAGATCGGCCAGACCTTTCTGGTCGGCCTGGAAGCTACGGCAGATATCCGGCCAAAGGCAGCTTGTTCTGTGGCAAACGGCGGGGTTCGCAGCGCATGATGCGCCCCACATATTTACGGTGGCGCCGCCGATATTGGTTATGCTCCCGCGCCAGGCCGGGTGCGAGGTCATGGACTTGATCTCTGAAAGTATCGATTCCCGGCTCCGGGACGAGATGTTCCGGCCCTGATGAAGGGCGAGAGCGCAGAACGAGCACCCGCTTGCGCAGCCGCGGTGTGATGCAACGCTGAACTGGATCATCTCAACCGCCGGCGGTGCCTTGGCGTAGGACGGATGTGCCATGCGCGTGAATGGGAGCGCATACAGTTCGTCGAGTTCTTTTGAAGCCAGTGGTGTGGCAGGCGGAGCAATGACGAGCGTACGCTCCAGATGAGCCTGGGTCAGCCATGGAGTTCCGTTGTGGGCCTGCTGCTCGAGAATGAGAGTGGCAGTCATCAGTTTTCCGGGATCACTGACGATTTCCTCGTGAGACGGGAGCTGGCGGCTTTCGACGCCAGCCGGGACTCCGTCGGCGACGTAGACGGTTCCGGGGATTCCCTCCAGGAGTTTCTTTGCCGCCCGCCTGTCAGCCCCGGCAGAATCGAGCCCGGAAGCCCGCAGGCGCCGCGCTACTTCGAGGATCGAACGCTCAGCCATGCCGTACACGAGCAGGTCGGCTTTGCTGTCGAAGAGGATGGACCTGCGCATGGCATCAGTCCAGAAGTCGTAGTGGGTGGCGCGGCGCATGGAAGCCTCTATGCCTCCGATGACCACCGGCAGTCCCGGGAATGCGTGACGGACAAGCGATGTGTAGACCGTGCAGGCCCGGTTTGGCCGTTTCCCGGCTTCGCCGCCCGGGGTATATGCATCGTCATGCCGCTTCTTCCGGAAGGCCGTGTAGTGGGCGAGCATTGAATCCAGGGCGCCGGCAGTCACTCCGGCGAAAAGTCCCGGGCGGCCGAGACGGGCGATGTCGTCTGAATTGTCCCAGCGCGGCTGAGCCACTATTGCGACCCTGAATCCGGATGCGGCGAGCCAGCGGCCCAGCAGGGCGGCGCCGAAGGATGGGTGATCCACGTATGCGTCGCCGGTGATAAGCAGTATGTCCGGCGCACTCCATCCAAGCTGATCCATTTCTGCGCGTGTCATGGGCAGGAACCGACCCGCGTTGGCCCGCCCTGGCTCATTGGTCCTTGTCATCAGAATAGTCCGTGGTTCCGCATCTTCGTCATGACATATGCCCTAGGTCTGTGTTCTCCAGGAGGCGAATGTTCCGCTGGGGACAGCCAGGGTTCCCGGCCTGCCGGCGAGCAGCATTTCCCCGCTTTCCACCGTACCTTTGTGAGTCCTGGTGCATTGGCGCAGAACATTTTCAAGGGCGACTGGTGAGAATGCGGGCGTGTGACAGCTCAGCAGGATGAAGAGTGGCTCGTGAGAGAGCAGTGCGGCACACTTCTTGAGTGTCGGCAGGAGGTCGGTCTCAATCTTGAACAACTCCCCTGTCTTGCCGCGGCCGAAAGACGGCGGGTCCAGGATGATGGCGTCGTACCTGCTCTGCCGCCGCAACTCGCGGTCGAGGAACTTGGTAACGTCGTCCACGATCCAGCGGATCTGCGCCTTGTCCAGCCCGTTCAAGGTCGCATTATCACGGGCCCTGGCGACCATGCCCTTCGATGCGTCCAGGTGGCACACATGGGCGCCAGCGCTTGCCGCGGCAAGTGTCGATCCGCCTGAATATGCGAAGAGATTCAGTACCGACGGAGGCTTGGCGCGATGTGAACGGTTCCTTCCGATCACCTCCCGTATCCAGCGCCAGCACGGACGTTGCTCAGGGAAAACGCCGACATGGCCGAAGCCGGTGTGGACAAGCTTGAACACAAGGTCATCAACGCTGATGTTCCATGAAGCCGGCAATGGTTCCCGGAATGTCCAGGAATTGCCGCCGTCACGGCCGAACCGTGCCGTGGCAGCAGTCCAGTCGGCGGCCGGAAGTGTTGGATCCCAGACGGCCGCAGCACAGGGCCGTGCCAGGACATAGGAGCCAAAGCGCTCCAGTTTGTGGGCATTGCCGCTGTCGAGCAATTCATATCCGTTGTCCGTGGGGCTTCTCATGCCGGCAAGTATATGCATTTGCGGCCACGGTGCTACAATGAAATGCGATCACCCGGTGCGAGACGCCAGACCGGGGATGTCGGGAGAAATGGCCATGAGAAAAAGAGCATTGACGCGCGCCGGATGATGGATACTATTGACCACTCAACTCGAATAATACCCGCAAAGAGGAGGATCCGAACATGGCCATGATTGAGTTTGGTGGTAAGAAGGAGAATGTCGTCACACGGGGCGAGTTCCCTCTTGCAAAGGCGCGCAAGGTGCTGAAGAAAGAAACCATCGCCATAATCGGTTACGGCGTTCAGGGACCGGCTCAAGCCCTCAACATGAAGGATAACGGATTGAATGTTATCATCGGCCAGTCACCCGATTTCAAGAGGGACTGGGATCGAGCGATTCGGGATGGTTGGGTGCCGGGCAAGACCCTGTTCCCGATTGACGAGGCAGTCAGGCGGGGAACGATCATCCAGATGCTGGTGTCGGATGCCGCCCAGAGGACGATCTGGCCCGTTGTTAAGAAAAACCTGAAGCCCGGCGATGCGCTGTACTTCTCGCACGGTTTCTCGATCGTTTACCGGAAACTCACAGGCGTGGTTCCTCCAAAGGACGTTGACGTGATCCTGGTGGCACCGAAAGGCTCCGGGACTTCAGTCCGTCGCAACTTCCTCGCAGGCGCCGGAATCAATTCGAGCTTCGCAGTTCACCAGGATGCGACGGGCCGGGCGATGGAACGCTGCCTGGCGGTTGGCATCGGCATCGGGTCCGGATATCTCTTCGAGACCACGTTCGAGCACGAAGTATACAGCGACCTCACTGGAGAGCGCGGTGTGCTGATGGGCTGCCTTGCGGGTGTCATGGAAGCTCAGTACGACGTTCTGCGCGCCAACGGCCATAGTCCGAGCGAGGCGTTCAATGAGACGGTCGAGGAACTTACACAGAGCCTTATCCGGCTGGTTGATGAGAACGGGATGGACTGGATGTTCTCGAACTGCTCAGCCACCGCACAACGCGGCGCGCTTGACTGGCGGCCAAGGTTCAAGAAGGCCGTGCTCCCCGTCTTCAAGACGCTCTACACGGCGGTCAAGACCGGGCAGGAAACAAAGCGCGTCCTGTCAGTGTGCGGCGCCAAGGACTACAGCAAGCGCCTTGATCGTGAGCTGAGCGAGCTGGGTAATTCGGAAATGTGGCGCGCCGGCAAGGCCGTACGTGCCCTCCGCCCGAAGATGTCCGGATCCGCAGCAGCGGCAGTTTCTGCCAAGGGAACCGGCGGCCGCGGCGCCAACTGAGTACCGTATAGACGCAACGGCGGCAGTTGCAGGTTGTGGCGCCCGGCGAGTCCGCCGGACGCCACGATCCTGACTGCAGCGGCGGCCGGCCGGGACCGCTGCCGCCACCAAGGTTATTCAATGACCGACTCGACTTCTCAGCAGTCTCCCGAGCCCCTGGGTGCGGTCGTCCTGCTCTCCGGCGGGCTGGACAGCCAGCTTGCCGTATGTCTTCTCAAGGCCCAGGGCATCAGAGTCCACGGGATTACCTTCACCAGTCCGTTTTTCACTGCGGACAAGGCCAGGCGCGCGGCTGCGGCGGTGGGCGTGCCACTGATGGTTGAGGACTTTGCGTCGGACGTGCTCTCGCTCCTCCATAAACCGCCGCACGGGTTCGGCTCAAACATGAATCCCTGCATTGACTGCCACGCGCTGATGCTGCGAAGGGCCGGTGGCCTGATGGAGTCGCTGGGCTGCAGGTTCATCTGCACGGGCGAGGTGCTGAACCAGCGGCCGATGTCGCAGAATCTCCGCTCCCTGAAGATCGTGGAACAATGTTCTGGGTACGCTGGGTTTATTGTGCGTCCCCTCAGCGCAAAGCTTCTGCCCGAAACCGAGCCGGAGCGACTCGGCTGGATCAGACGGGATCAACTCCTCGACATCAACGGAAGGCGACGCGATATACAGTTGAGGCTGGCCGGAAAGTACGGCCTTACGGAGTTTCCGTCGCCGGCCGGTGGCTGTTTACTTACTGATCCGGGGTTTTCTGCTCGCCTGCGTGACCTCAGGGGTCACGATGGACTCGATGATCCCGCGGCGATTGAGCTCCTGAAGCTCGGCCGCCATCTCAGGCTGGGGCAGGGGACCAAGCTCATCGTGGGGAGAAACATGGCCGAAAACGGGAAGATCGAGGCTTTCGCAGGCACGAAGTACCTAGTGCTGCGAACGGAAGTGGTTCCTGGGCCGACCTGCCTGCTCACCTTGACGACCGACGATGCGCTGGTGCGGCAGGCAGCGGTGATATGTGCCAGCTACAGCGACGTTGCCGCCGGAACTCCGGCAAGGGTCCGCGTCACCTCTGCTGGCGGTGACCGATTCCTTGACATTCAGCCGGTACCCAGGGCGGAGATAGACGGCCTGCGGATATAGCAGGATTCCGGCATCTGTCGAACATCGCGCCAGCCTTTCTTCCCCATACGTTTACAGCGGCATGCCGAAACGTATGACTGCTGTTGACTCGAATGTTCTCACAAGGCGTCCCTGCCGGCAGGAGAGGCTTATCCGTGCGGCTATTGGAACAGGGCGCTTGGCCTCAGACGTCGGCCAGGTCTCGTGCCACATTGTCCCGTCAAAGAAAGCGACCTTGAACATCTCGACACCCACGGCAATATTCTCGGTCATTTGCTCACCGGGTGTCCCGTCCGCCGCCAGCACCTGTGCGGTGCGGGCGAGGATCATGGCGGGCCGGTCGCCATCCCGTGCGGGCAGGAGGCTGTAGCGTATGCGTTCGACCTGGAATTGCTCCGTATCATCCTGTGTGAGGAAACTGGTGGCGGTGTGGAAGCTGAGGTCGGAGTTGCTGTCGCCAATATCCGTGCCCTGATCCAGAAGGAAGTACATTGTGCCGCCGAGCGGCATGCGCACCGAGCAGGTCAGGTCGCGGCTGACAGACTCAACGGCGTTGACCGCCTTGTCGAACACCCTTCGGTCGGCTTCGACTGATTCGAAGGTCGTTGAAGTCGCGCGAAAAACAGCGAACATAACCATGGTGACAAGGGTTGCTATGGCCGCCGCGACCATGAACTCCACAAGGGTAAAGGCGTCGCTCCGGCGTGGCATGCGCCGCTTCATTTCAGAACGGAGATCTTGTAGGCGACTATGGCAATCAGCAGCGCTGACAGAAGCACGATTGCCCCGATCGACAGCCATGTCACGGCAGCGGCATTTCGTCTCGCGACCCTGAACGGGGGTTTCCGCGGCGGGCCGCCTGACTCGACATGTGCCGCGGGTTGTGCCCGGGTCACCTGGCCATCCAAGTCGGGCCCGACGATATCGTCACCTTCGAGCAGCAGTTCGACATTGCCGACGTGCACGATATCACCGGCGGAAAGGCGGCGGGCCTTGACAGGTTCCTCGTTGACTTTGGTGCCGTTGGTTGAATCCAGGTCCCTGACCGTGTAGTTGCCGCCGGCCTTGATGATGGCGCAGTGGAACGCAGATACGGACACATCGGCGATTACGAGCATGTTGGCCCCGTTCCGGCCGATTGTCGTCTCGTCCCTGGTCAGTTCGAAGGAAACTCCCTTCGCCTCGCCGGTCACACCACGTAGAAAGGCCATGCATAACCTCCACTGCTTCCGATGGTCATCATCATGTCATGTCCGCCCGCCTTTGTCAATGTGCCCGGCCTCACGGTCCCAGGTGAGTCTTCCGCCGCAGAAGGTGCGGGCGGCGGCACCTGTCAACACCCGGCCAGTGAAAGGCGAGTTGGTCGACTTCGAAAAGAAGCTGCCTGTTTGCACTTCCCACTCAGACGCAAGGTCGAGTAGTACGACGTCGGCCGGGCGCCCGGCTTCCATGCTTGGGGTCCTGATGCCGAGGATGCCTGCGGGACCGGTGGTCCAAAGCCTCACCCAGTCGGAGAGAGAGAGCAATCCCCCGCGGACGAGAGTGGTGTACGTCACGCCTATTGCGGTTTCCAGCCCCGTCATCCCGAAGGGCGCCTTCTCGAATGCAGCGCGCTTGGAGGCGGCTGTGTGTGGCGCGTGATCGGTGGCGAGGGCCTGCACGATGCCGTTTTGAATGCCAGCCACCAGTGCTTTGCGGTCCGCGTCTGAACGCAGCGGCGGGCTGACCTTGGTGGACGTGTTGTCCGGGCGCACGTCGTTGTCACAAAGGGTTAGATGGTGCGGAGTTACCTCGCATGAGACCGGCAGGCTGCGCGCCAGGGCATCGCGTATGATATCGACAGACCCGGCTGCGGAGATATGCTGGATGTGAACACGACAGCCGGTGCTTGCGGCCAGCGCGACGTCTCGCTCCACAATCGTTGTCTCGGCGGACGACGGAATTCCGGCGAGTCCCAGGGCTATTGAGGCCGGGCCCTGGTGCATTACGCCGCTGCCTGATAACGCCGGGTCAAGTGCGTGATCCATCACCGGCCGGCCGAGGCGGCCGGCTATCTGCATTGCCGATCGCATTACGTCGTCATTGGCTACCACTGCACCGTCGTCGGTGAACGCCGCGGCACCGGCAGCGGCCATGCCGGCGAGGTCGGCGACCGTGACGCCCTTGCGGCCGACGGATATGCAGCCTGAGGGCAGCACCCGTACCAGCCCTGCTTCCGCCGCCCGCCTCACAACAAACTCCACCAGTTCAGGGGTGTCTATGGGCGGCGTGGTGTTGGGCATGGACACGATGGTCGTGAAGCCGCCCCTTGCCGCCGCTTTTGAGCCCGACTCGATTGTTTCTGCGGCCTCTCCGCCAGGCTCACGAAGGTGGACATGGAGATCGATGAAGCCCGGGGTCAGGACAAGGCCCTCCCCATTGATGACCACAGCGCCTGCGGGTGGAGAGCGCGGAGTGGCGGCAATGATACCGTTGGTGAAGAAGAAGTCGGCAATCTCATCACGTTTCGTGGCTGGATCGACTATTCGCGCGCCCCTAATGTACCACGATTGTCCGGAGGAGGTAGTGTTGTCTGACATGCCGCTCATAATGCTTGGATTCGGACTGAAGGTCAAGAATGAGGGATGCCCACGCCCGCCACGGGATTTGGGGTGCCGATTCAATTGACATCGCATGGTTTCAGTGGCACATTGGCGAATATTTGCGGTGCCGTTCCGGCGGATGCATGATGACCCTGGCGGGCCATGGCCGGCACGTTCTTCTGCATGAAAGGTTGCATTTCATGGATGCTTTTACACTCACCTCGATGATTGCCAACGGTTGGCCTGTGCTCAGTGTCCTGATGGTCATGTCGATACTGTCCTGTACGGTCATCGTTGACCGCATCATAGCGCTGCGACGCACCATGATGGGGAATTGCGCGGCGTTTGTGGGAAATGTAGTGGATGTGCTTGCGCGGCAGGGCCCCGAACGGGCGGTCGAGTTTTGCAGGCGCGATTCGAGACCGGTCTCAAGGGTTCTCGCTCGCATCATCGAGCGGCGCGGCGCTGATCGCGAGACCCTCGAGAAGGTTGCACGGCATTCGCTCCAGTCGGAGATTAACGAGATGGAGGCGTATGTGCCGATCCTCGGTACGATCGCGAGCACGGCACCGTTCGTAGGCCTCTTCGGCACCGTTATCGGTATCATCAAGGCGTTTCATAGTATCGCCTCCGACGTGGCGGGCGGACCGCAGGTGGTTGCCATTGGAATTGCAGAGGCGCTTATTACCACGGCCTTTGGACTGTTTGTCGCGATACCGGCGACGATGGCTTACAACTACTTTGTCCGATATATCCAGAAAATCGCCCAGGATGTTGACCTGGCGTCCTTCACGGTGGTGGAAAGAGTATCGGAAGAGGCCTCGCAGAAACCATGAAAACCGAATCTCTCGACAGCGGGAAGTACCGCATCCTGTCCGAGATCAACATGATCCCGTTCATAGATGTCGCGCTTGTCCTGCTCATCATCTTCATGATCATGACCCCGGTGCTCATGAAGTCACAGCTCAAGCTGGTTGTTCCCGATTCAAAGGCCGCCGACCAGCAGGATCCCAAGGACCGGACCATCGATATCCAGGTAAGGTCGGATGGTGCGGTTTTCATGGACGGCAAGATGCTGAATGACGAAGACATCGGCGACGCCATCAAGGCGCGGGTGACCGACCCAGCCACTCAGGGGATTGTCATTGAGGCCGACAAGGACGTCCAGTTCCAGCGGGTCGTGGACGTCATGGGGGCCGCCAAGAAGCTTGGACTGGTGAAGATGGCGGTTTGCGTTACCGAGGAGCGGGAACGCGGTGCCGGCAGGCTGAAATAAGACAGATCCCTAACGCTGTGGCAAATGGGACGCGACCATGGCTGAAGTGGCGTTGGTGGGAGTGTAAACAGAGTCTTCCCCCTGGGGCGTGATGGCCGTGTCGTTGATCTGAAGTTCCGCGACCACGCCGGGGAATTCATAGTCATCACGTGACGGTGTGCGGGAATACGTCTCCCGGGCTGCGGCTGCGGAGATTCCCCAAGGCAGAGATCGAGACCCGTATCCATGATGCTGTACGGACACTGGGACAGAATGACGTCATCGATCGGCGGTCCTGGATGCTTTCAGGATGCCAGAGGCAGCGGGCGACCCTCGTCCGCGCGATTGTCCGGTAGCAGGCTGTGTTCCCTTTCGCTGAACCGCTCTCCAATCTTGACGCCACACTTAGCTTGCAGACGGGGTCGGAATCATGTGCTCACTACCGTGTCGCAGGAACCACCTTCGTCAGCAGCGTGGAATGCGTACGGGCGGTTCACGGCGGGCGAGGGTCGCGAGCAGAGTGTAATGGTCGGAAAAGTGCACTATATTGATTAGCGCGATGAGTTGCGGATTCAGCTGTCCTAAGTGATGGAACTGAGGAAAGGGTTGGTGCCATGAGGATATTTGTTCCAGGCAGGGTTTGCCTCTTCGGTGAACATTCAGACTGGGCAGGCGGATACCGTCGGACCAACGCGGAGCTTGAGAAGGGCCATACGCTGATCGCCGGCACCAACCAGGGTGTCTACGCCGATGTGAAACCGCATCCCAACAGGCTTGTATTCCGCTCGACAGGCAACGACGGCCTGAGGAAGGTGTACGAAGTCCCAATGGATATTGCCGAACTCTCGGCTGAGGCGGCAAAGGGCACTTTCTTCAGCTATGTCGCCGGCGTAGCGTGCCAGGTGTTGACTCACTATCGCGTGCGCGGGCTGGAAATCGACAACTACCTTACCGACCTGCCCATGAAGAAGGGATTGTCTTCCAGCGCGGCAGTTTGCGTGCTTGTGGCACGTGCATTCAATCGCGTGTATGACCTCAAGATGACAATCCGCGGGGAGATGGAATTCGCATACATGGGCGAGATAACGACCCCGTCCCGATGCGGCCGGATGGACCAGGGCTGCGCCTACGGCAGCCGCCCTATCATGATGACGTTCGATGGCGAGAGGATCGATGTTCGGGAACTGAACGTGGCAAAAGACCTCTTCTTTGTGATCGTGGACCTCAAAGCAAAGAAGGACACCAAGGAAATACTGAACCGCCTCAATCACTGCTACCCCTTTGCAGAGAACCCTGTCCAGAAAGGCGTCCAGAAGTACCTTGGCACGATCAATGCCGGTATTGTCAACGATGCAGCCACCGCACTCGGTGCCGGGGACGCGGCGAAGGTCGGGGAATTGATGAAGGCGGCCCAGCTGGAATTTGACAAGCACCTCATCCCGGCATGCGCCTCGGAACTTACGGCACCGGTCCTGCACAAGGTTCTGGGCTATGATGCAATCCAGCCATACATTCTAGGCGGGAAGGGTGTGGGATCGCAGGGCGACGGGTCAGCGCAGTTCATCGTCAGGTCCGAAGCCGACCAGGAGAAGGTGGTGAAGATCATCGAGCGCGATCTGGGTATGTCCTGCCTTAAGCTGACGTTGCGGTCGGTGCGAAGGGTGCGCAAAGCGGTTATCCCGGCGGCTGGATTTGGAACCCGGATGTTCCCGGCCAGCAAGGCTATGAAGAAGGAGCTGTTTCCCATTATCGACAAGGATGGCCGCGCGAAGCCGGCAATCATGATCATTATCGAGGAGGCTGTCAGGGCGGGTATCGAGGAGATATGCCTGATCGTGCAGAGTCGTGAGCGTCCCCTTTTCGAGGAGTTCTTCAATTCTCCGCCGCCGATAGAACATTTCAACAAACTGTCGAAGGAGAACAGGGAATACTGCACGTATCTTCAGGAGCTCGGGCGCAGGATATCGTTCGTTACGCAGGATATCCAGGATGGATTCGGGCATGCCGTGTATTCAGCCCGCGAGTGGGTTGGGGATGAGCCGTTCTTGCTCCTCCTTGGCGATCACCTGTATTCGTCTGAGACCACAGCATCGTGTGCATCGCAGATTCTTGATGCCTACGGCACGGCCGGGCACAGCATTGTTGGTCTGAAGGCTACGCCGGGTGTGGAGGTCCGTAATTTCGGTTGTGTTACCGGCACATGGGAGCACGAAGGGTCCGTGCTGGCGATCACTGAGTTCGCAGAAAAACCTGATCTCGAATACGCCAGGAAGTATCTCCCCGTCGAGGGAATGGAGGAAGACACATTCCTGACGGTATTTGGAATGTATGTCCTGCAGCCGGAAATCTTCACCTATCTCGAAGAGAACATCAGGAACAATGTCCGCGAGAACGGAGAATTCCAGCTCACGTCATGCCTTGACAAACTCCGTCAAGCGGAGGGATTCTCAGGATACGTAGTCAAGGGAAAGCGCTTTGATATTGGACTGCCCGACAGCTACCGCAGGGCGGTCATGGACTACAACGGTTGATGTTATTGCCATGCAACTCAAGTACACGGATTCTACCGGGCGTGAAGCGGTGCTGCAGCTGGGGGCTGATCCGGTCATCATAGGCCGTGTGCCCGAATGTGACGTGCAGTTGGCCGACGACCGTGTGTCCCGTCACCATTGCGAAATCAGGGCGTGGGATGATGTCTTCGTAGTCCGTGATCTCGGATCCCACAACGGCACATTGATCAATGGCCAACGGACAGAAATCGCCGTACTCAAAGATGGCGACAAGATCGGCATCGGAAACACAACGGTCTGCGTTCTTGGCGATTCTGCGGACCACTATCGCGGCATGCTCAGGGAGATTGTGAAGCGAATATAACCCGGCCCTGGTCGCGGGTTGTTTTGTTTGCTTCCCATGGCGTCGGCGGCCATACAGCAGCCGGCAGAAGTGGGGGGGGATGAAGCTGGCTGGTCCGGGTGTCTCACCTGGGTGTGAGCTCATCGAGCATTTGCCTGAACTTCCTGCCATATTCGTCGACCCCGCCGAGCGCTTCAGCCTTGCTGAGGCTTGTGGTCGACGCCTGTTGGTCGCCCGCAAGGGCGCTGCAGAGCGCCAGGCCAAGCCAGGTTTCAGGATCGCCGTCATACAGGCGCAGTGAGCCGTCAAGAAGACTCTGGGCGGCGTCCATGCGTCCCTCCCTGAGCCGGATGAAAGCAAGGTTC
>SESE01000691.1_pt1 | contig 13940 bp, 12 predicted proteins | sample 3171371 | NCBI WGS metagenome assembly SESE01 (sample SAMN06051881, study PRJNA518727) | freshwater metagenome | biome: subpolar coniferous forest; feature: holomictic lake; material: water; isolation source: holomictic Lake 442, 13 m depth | place: Canada: near Kenora, Ontario | collected... | reverse complement strand
CCGCAGACTGAATGTCAGACGGTGGCGGCTACGTTGACGCCGTGGTGAGGGCACCACGGCTCCAGCGGGGGATACGGCATGCGGCCGTGAGGGCGTCAAATCAATCCGGCAAGAAGTTGCTGGGTTGTCAGGTTGTTGGCTGGGAGAAGACGAACGACCATGGGAAATCGTATTCCGTTCTCGTCGCCGCTATCGTCCACCGAAAAGCGGACGAGTCGGTTAACGAGAACGGCGACGAGAGCCAGGTGCGGAACGGGCCTGATGGCGGGGTGAGGAAGCATTCCAGGCGTGTGCGGCAAGGGCAATGCCAGGGCCGGCATCATGACGCCAGGCCAGGCCGGCTGGATTCTCACCGCACGACGAGCGCCAGCCACTTGACGGTATCAGCATGGACAAGCTCGTAGAAGAAGGGAATGACGCCGGTAAGGATTGTGGCGGCCACAGAGAACACTGTGACACAGGCTATGGCAGGCGTAACGCGCAGCGCGGTTGCTCCAGCCACAGCTGGCTCAATGTACATCTGCCGCACGATCCGCAGATAGTAGTACAGCGATATGGTCGAGTTCACCGCCGCAACAGCAACCAGCCAGTTCAGTCCGGCCTTCGCCGCGACGCTGAACAGGAAGAACTTGCCGACGAAACCCGCCAGCGGCGGAATGCCGGCCAGGCTGAATAATGCAAGCATCATGGCCAGTGCCATGGCTGGATTTGTGCGCGACAACCCCCTGTAATCCTCAACATTGCGGCTGCCTGTCTGGTTCGAATGGAAGATAATCACGGCGAATACAGCAAGATTGGTGACCACATAGACCAGCAGGTAGTAGAGCATCGCCGGGACCCCCTCCGGGGCGGGACCAAGGAAGCCCATAACCAGGTAGCCGGCCTGAGATATCGAGCTGAAGGCCATGAATCGCTTGATATCCTGCTGAACAATCGCCACAAGGTTGCCGAGCGTCATGGTCGCAGTGGCGACAACGGCAATGACCATGGTCCAATCATTCACAAGGTGCCCCATGGTGCGGTAGAAGACCTGGAACATGAGAGCCAGGCCGGCGCCCTTGGATGCCACTGAGAGATAGGCCGTAACAGGCGTGGGCGCACCCTGGTAGACGTCAGCCGCCCACATGTGGGACGGAACGAGGGTCATCTTGAATCCGATCCCGGCCGTAACCATTGCGGCCGCCAGGATGTAAGCCGGAGTGAGCGCGGTCAGCTTGGCCGAAATCGCGGAGAGCGCGGTCTCGCCCGTGAGCCCGTAGAAGAATGAGAAACCGTACAGAAGGATGGCCGAGCCGAGGGCGCCGATAATGACATACTTCAGGCCGGCCTCGCCGGAAAGCGAGTCACGCCGCCATGCCGTCAGCGCGAAGAGCGGGATCGTGGCAAGCTCGAGGCTGACGTAGAGCATTACCAGGTCCCTGGCCGAGACCATAAACATCATGCCGGAGAGCGTGAACAGCATCGCCACATAGTACTCGCCCCTGGCCGGCAGGCGCTCCGATGGCACAGTGCCGCGGCCATCGAGGCTATCAAGCGAGATTCCGACCGTCAGCAGCGTGGCCAGAATGAAGATCAGCTTGAACCACCAACCGACGCTATCCAGCGCGTACCGGCCGCCAAACATGTCCGAGCCGATGGCAGGATACTGCAGGACGGTGGCAACGAAAGCCACGGCAAGCCCTGCCAGCGCCAGCGGCGCCAGCGCCACGCGCCTCTTTTCATCGATCAGCAAATCAACGCAGAGCACGGCCATCGCCGTGGCTATGACAACTATTTCCGGCAGCATCAGCATTACCAACATCCCCCCAAATGCGTCTACGGCATCCCGTTCAGCCTGTTGACAATCGGCATCACCGCGGGCTCAACAAGGTTGACGATCAGCCACGGCGCCATACCGACGACGACAAGCGTTGCCACAAGGATTCCCGTGCTGATCTTCTCCGGGATCGTCGCATCCGTGAGTTCCAGAAAATGCTTATCCTCGATCGGGCCCATGAACACCTTTCCAAGGCCCCTCAGCACATATACGGCTGTAACAACGATCGACATTGTGGCGAGTATCGTCAGCACCCGCATGGCGGTGATGCTGTGCCACGGATTGCCGAAGAAGCCGCCCAGGAACACGTGAATCTCGGCGACGAAGCCTGACAAACCCGGCAGGCCCAGCGACGCCAGGCCGCCGATGAAGAAAGTGACCGTCAACCACGGCATCACCTTCCCGAGGCCGCCCATTTCAGGGATCATCCTGGTGTGAGTGCGGCCGTAGACCATGCCGATCAGGCCGAAGAAAAGGCCCGTCATGATGCCGTGGCTGAACATCTGGATGACGGCACCCTTCATGCCGATGAGGTTCAGGGTGGCTACACCGAAGAGGACGAAACCGCAGTGACTCACCGACGAATACGCCGTGAAGTACTTGAGATCCTTCTGCATGATCGCGCCGAAGGATCCGTAAAGGATGTTGATCGTTGTCAGGCCCATGAAGAACAGTCCCCACTCCTTCGCCCCTTCGGGCATGAGGTAGACGGCGATACGGAGCGCCCCGTAGCCGCCCAGCTTCATCAGCACCCCGGCGTGCAGCATGGAAACAGCCGTGGGCGCGGAGGCGTGGCCATCCGGGGACCAGGTATGGAACGGATACAGGGCGCCGAGCACGCCGAACCCAATGAAGACCACGGGGAACACCCACTTCTGGAAGCCGACCGGGTAATTTACCGTGGCCAGTTGCATGAGGTCGAACGTGTGCAAGCCGGACATGTGGTACAGCGCAAGTATGCCGACGAGGATCAGCGCCGAGCCCGCCATGAGCATAAGCGTCAGCTTCATTGCCGAGTATTCCTTCGGCCCGGTCCCCCAGACCCCGATCAGCAGGTACATCGGCAGCACCGCGATCTCGTAGAACACGAAGAACAGGAACAGGTCAAAGCTCACAAAAACACCGAAGACACCAGTCACCAGGGTCAGGAGCAGGGCGAAGAACTCCCGGCCGCGCTCCTTGACAGTCCAACTGGCCATGACGCCTGTGAAGATGATGATTGAAGTCAGTATGACCATACACAGCGATATTCCGTCCAGTCCCACCAGGTAGCTTATGCCCAGGCTCTTGAACCAGGGCACCTGCTCAACGAGATACAGCTTCGTGAAGCGCGCTGTGCCCATCGAGGCGGCATCGGCCGACGCGAGCTTCCAGAACTCCACCGTCACGACAGTGGTGAGCAGGAGGTGGGCGCCAGTTCCGAGCGCCGCGATCCAGCGTATCAGGTGTTTCAGCCGTTCCGGCATCAGGACCACCGCCATGGCGGTGATGAACGGCAGCAATATCAGCCAGCTAACCAGGCCCATGTCGTCAAACCTCCGGAAATCACATGAACATTTTCCACAGGATCAGAGTCACGAACAGCACACCCGTGACAAACCAGGCGCCGTATGTCTGCACCTGCCCTGTCTGCAGGTATCTCAGCACAGCACCAGACGTGCGGGTGCACCACGCGGTCAGGTTCACGCCGCCGTCCACGACGTGGCGGTCGAACCATGCGATCGGCGCCGCGACAAACGCAAAGACCACGCGCTTCGTCACAAAGATGTATATCTCGTCGAAGTAGAACTTGTTCCTGATGTGGCGATACGAGCCGCCCATTCGCGCCACCAGCGCCGACGCGCGTCCTGCATCACCGGCATAGAGGAACCAGGCGATCGCTATACCCAGCACACCCGCAATGGTGCCGGGCACCGCCACGCCCATGTTGATGCCCTCGTGTGGCGGTTTCTCACCGAGGTAGACGTACTCGGCGAACGGGACGAATCCGGAAACGACAGACAGCGCCGCAAGCACGACCAGCGGCACAAGCATCACCACCGGCGCCTCGTGCGCGTGGCCGGCCTTCTCGCAGCGCGCCTTGCCCCAGAACGTGATGAAATAGATACGCCACATATAGAACGCGGTCAGACCAGCCACCAGCAGGCCCGTGCCGAAGATAATCGGGTGCCCGCCATACAACGCGGCGGCGAGGATCTCGTCCTTCGAGAAGAAGCCGGCGAACGGGTAGATGCCGGCGATGGACAATGTGGCGATGAGGAACGTCGCGTGGGTGACCGGCATCTTCCTCGCCAGCCCGCCCATTTTCCATATGTCGTTTTCGTGCACGGCATGGATCACTGCACCGGCACCAAGGAACAGGAGCGCCTTGAAGAACGCGTGGGTGAAGAGGTGGAACATGGATGCGGTGTAGCCGGCAGCCTCATGGACCGTTGAAACCCCCAGCGCGAACATCATGTAGCCGAGCTGGCTGAGGGTTGAGAACGCCAGCACCCTCTTGATATCGTCCTGGGTGCAGCCGATAACCGCCGCGAAGAGGCTCGTGAACGCGCCCACGCCGGCCACAACCATCAGCGCCTGCTCCGACGCGGCGAAGACCGGGAACATTCTCGCCACCAGATAGACGCCGGCCACAACCATCGTTGCGGCGTGGATCAGCGCCGACACGGGGGTTGGGCCCTCCATGGCATCGGGCAGCCAGATATGCAGCGGGAACATCGCGCTCTTGCCTGCTGCACCCATATAGACCAGCACCATCGCCACGGTAATCAGGGTCAGCCCGGGCACACCCGTTGCCACCTGCGAGAACTTCTCGAGAAACGCCGGGCTGGTCAGGTAGGCAAAGTCGAACGGCTGGCCGACGGCCGTCGAGCCGGCCCCGGTGAAGAAACTGTAGCCGTAATACCCCAGGATCAGCACGCCGATCATGAAGCCGAGATCGGCAAAACGGGTGACGATGAATGCCTTCTTACACGCCGCCACAGCCGACGGCTTCTCGTAGTAGAAGCCTATCAGCAGGAAAGAACTCACGCCCACCAGCTCCCAGCACACGTACATCTGCACGATGTTCGGGGCAACGACCAGGCCGAGCATGCTGAACGTGAAAAGGTTCAGGAACGTGAAGAAGCGCCCGAACCCGTTGTCGCCATGCATGTAGCCGATCGAGTAGAGGTGCACCAGGAAGCTGACGGTCGTCACCACCACCATGAGCAGCACCGAGATGGGATCGACCAGCACGCCGACGCTTGCGCTGAGATTCTCCTGGAACCTGAGCCACTCCATGCTCCACGGCACCAGCGCGGCGTGGCCGCCTTCGGCAGAGCGGAAATAGCCCGCTGCGAGGATCCAGGCCAGGACCGCCGACGCGAACACCGCCGCTGTCGCCACGAAACCGGAAAGCTTCGCCGACCGCGGCCTTATGAACAGGCCGACGATCGCGAACGACACCAGCGGCAGGGCCGGGATCAGCCACGCGTTCCTCAGGACAAATTCGTAATCAAGTATATGTTGCATCGGTCTGGCCCCGCTATCTCCGCATGGCATCCATCCTGGTGACATCCATCGTCCTGCGATGCTTGAACAGCATCACGAATATCGCGACACCTACAACCACCTCTGCCGCTGCGGCCGCGATAATGAACAGGCTCATGACCTGGCCGTCCACCTTCGCCGGCGTGATGAACCGGTTGAAAATGACAAAGTTCATGGCGGCCGAGTTGATGGCCAGCTCGGCTGAAATCAGTATGCCGACGGCATTCCGTCGCGTCAGCAGCCCGTATATCCCTATTGCAAACAAGACGGCCGGTAGCATCAGCCACGTCACCACGCCCGGCTCATAGCTGGCCAAGAACTCAATCATCCTTGCTCCCCCGCCCCTGCCCCGCTCCCTGCTGCTGCCCCGGTCTTGCGCGCAATGACTATCGCGGCAATGACAACACACAGCAGCAGCAGCGAAATGATCTCGAACGGCAGGACGTAACCCTCCGCGCCACGGTCGAGCAATTTCCGGCCTATGGCAGCCGCATCGCCCGCATGCACCGCCTTGTCAGCCGCAACGGACTTGAACTCCGTCAAGAAGCACACAAACACCGTCGTGGCACAGAAGCCGGCGGCGACGACGAAACCCAGGAACCGCCGCAACGCCGACGGATGATCCTCGAGCATTTCGCCCGACGACGTCAGCATGACCGCGAACACTATCAGCACGACTATGCCGCCCACGTAGACCAGGATTTGCACACCGGCCAGGAACTCCGCGCCGAGCATGACATAGAACGCCGCGCTGGTCGCGAGCGTGCCCATCAGGTAGATGGCGGACCTGAATATGCGCCTGGTCAGCACGGTCGCAACTGCAAAGGCAACCGCGAGAGCCAGCAGGGCAAAGAACAAGACGGTTGTGACCGCAGCCGAGAGCATCATTGGTCTCCTGTGTTGGTTGCGGCATCGGCCGGCGCCTGGCAGTCGGCATATGGCGAACACGGCACCATCAACTTCTGTCGCTCCGCCGGGTCGACCACCTTCCTGAGCGCGTTGGCAGGCGGTCCGGAATAGCGGTTGAGGGAGTAGGTCAACAGCCGGCGATCGTAGACTGCGTTCTCGAAATTGCCACCCATCGCGATTGCACCAAACGGGCATGCCTGCACGCAGGCATTGCAGAATGTGCATGCATCCATCCGCCAGACGTAGTTCCTGAGGAACCGCTTCCCAGCGGCATCCTTTGCGGTGACGACGTTTATGGAGGCGTTCGGGCAAGCCGTCTGGCAGATGCCGCACGCGGTGCAGTTATGGAACCCGTCCTGGTCGTGGGTCATCACAAGGTTAGAACGGAACCGCTCGTACATCTTCAGGGTCGCGCGATTCTCGGGGTACTGTCTTGTCACGACCGTCCACGGCCGCAGGAAATACTTGAGCGTGACCGCCATGCCCTGCAGGAGCGAAAGCAGCCCGCCAAGAACCCTGAAGACAAAACCGTGCTTCCGTTCGGCCGGAGACAGAACGAGCCCCCCGGCGCCGGCAGGCCCGGCGTCAGCGCCCTTCATCTCCTGCGTCGCAATATCTGTATCGTTCATGCAATCAGCCCGTATCCGCTAGTTCCGCGGGAAGAAGTAAACGTCAAAAAGCACCGCGACCGCAGCCACCACCAGGTTCACAAACCCGATCGGCAGAAGGATCTTCCATTCCAGCTTCATGAGCTGGTCAACCCTCAGCCGCGGGAAAGTCCACCTGAACCACATGATCAGGAAGATCAGAAAACCGGTCTTGCCGAGGAACCAGATGACGGGCGGGATGATGTCCATGATCGCATTGAATCCATGCAACCCGCCTATGTGGAACGGCATCCACCCGCCGAGGAACAGGGTAGCGGTGATCGCCGCGGCGACGAACATGTTGACGAATTCAGAGAGGAAGAAGAAGGCGAACCGCATGCCGGAATACTCCGTGTGGAAGCCGCCGGTGAGTTCACTTTCGCCCTCGGCAATATCGAAGGGGGTACGGTTGATTTCGGCCACCGAAGCGATCAGGAAGATCATGAACGCAACGAGACCGATTCCGTGCGCACGCCAGATCCACCAGCCGTCCGCCTGGCTCTGGACCACCCCGGAAAGCTTCAGCGTGCCGGCAAACAGGACCACGGTGAGAAGAGCCAGGGTGGCTGATATCTCGTAGGACATGATCTGCGCACCTGCGCGCATCGCACCGAGGAGCGACCACTTGTTGTTCGAGCTCCACCCGGCCACCAGGATGCCGAGGATGCCAAAGCCGCCCACCGCTGAGACATAGAGTACGCCGATATTCACATCGGCTATCTGAAGGATCGGGCTGTACGGGATGACCACCAGGACCAGGACAGTCGCCAGCAGGCTGAGGAATGGAGCCATCAGGTGCATGAGCTTGTCCGCTCGCTCAGGGATGATGTCCTCCTTCAACAGGAGCTTGATGGTGTCGGCCACGGTCTGGAGGAGGCCGTGCCACCCCACACGCATGGGGCCGAGACGGCATTGGAAGTGGGCGGCAATCTTCCTTTCGAGGTAGATGAGCACGAGCCCAAGGCCGGCCACCAGCGCCCCCACGGAGATGATGCCAAGCAGGAAGAAGCCTGTGGCAAGCCACGGGCTGTCGGGGATGGCCTCGACTGTGCGGTCCGACAGTGTTTTCACCTGCCATAGCGCTTCTGCCTGTACCAAGTTCGTCACTTTCCGATCCTCTCCATCAGCGGTCGATATCCGGGACAACGATGTCTACGGACGAAAGAATGGCGACCAGGTCGGCGATTCTGTGTCCCGGCGCCGCCTTTGTCACGCACCACAAGTTGTTGAAATTGGGCGATCGCATGTGGATGCGGTAGGGCTTTTCGCCTCCATCCGAGGCAATCAATACGCCGAGGATGCCGCGAGCCGTCTCCGCCTGCTCGTAGTAGATACCCTCCGGCACCTTGATCTTTGAGGTCGGCTTGATCGTCATGTGCTTGCCTTCGGGTATGCCGTCGATGAGTTGCTCGATGATCCTGATCGACTGGCGCATTTCCTCCATGCGCACCCAGTAGCGGTCCCAGCAGTCGCCTGTTATGCCAACGGGGACATCGAACTGGACCTTCCCGTATGCGCCGTAGGGCTGGTTCTTCCGCAGGTCACAGGCCAGGCCGCTGCCGCGCAGGACCGGTCCAGTGGCGCCGAGCGACACCGCCGCCTCTGGCGAGAGGCAGCCAATCCCGCGAAGCCGTGCCTGGACAATCACGTTTCCGCTGAACAGCGTATCGTACTCGACCAGCTTTGGTTTGAAATACGCCAGGAACTTCTTCACCCCTTTCACAAAATCGGGGTGGATGTCATACATCAGGCCACCAGGCTGGATGTAGTTCATCGTCAGCCGTGCTCCCGTTGTTTCCTCGAAGATATCAGTCACCATCTCCCTATCCCGGAATCCATAGAGAAACGCCGTGAAAGCACCGAGATCCATGCCGAACACGCCCCACCACAACTGGTGGCTCTGGATGCGCTGGAGTTCGGCGCAGATGGTCCGGATGGTCTGGATCCTGTCGTTGGTCTCGATCCCGGCGGCCTTTTCGACGGCCATGGCAACGACCCAGTTGTTCGTGATGGCAGAAAGGTAGTCCATGCGGTCGGTGAGGTGCCCGAACTGGCGATAGGTGAGATATTCGCCCATCTTCTCGATGCCGCGGTGAACATAGCCGCATACGGGAATGACCTCGCGGACGGTCTCCCCATCCAGCCTGACCACGAGGCGGAGAACGCCATGGGTGGAAGGGTGCTGGGGCCCCATGTTGACGAAGTACTCCTCGGTGGACAACGGGCTCTCCGCCGCATGGCCGGCCGATATCCTGTCGGCAAGGGTTATGGGGGTAATTGTCACTTGGGCAACTCCAGCATGAAGTCGTCCTTGTAGTCCTTGCGGAGCGGGAATCCCTTCCAGTCATCCTCAAGGAGCAGGCGGCGGAGATCCGGGTGGTTGGCATAAAGAACGCCCAGCAGGTCATAGACCTCCCGTTCCTGCCACTCCGCCACGGCCCAGACTCCGCTAACGGAACCGACCTCAGGGTTTTCCCGCGGAATCATGGCGGACACAGTGAGGCTGTGGCGATGCTTTGTGGAGTACAAGACATAGAGGAGCTCGAAGCGTCCCTCTCCAATCCTGTCCACGGCCGTATGGGTACAGAGCATGTCGAAGGCAAGCTGCGGGTCATCTCGCATCGTGCGCATGAAGTCTGGGACAATCGCGGAGGGTATCACCACGGCGGGCATATTGACCTTCTCCCGCGGTTGCGCAGCGGCCTCAAGACGCGTAACGGCTGAAATGAGTTCCGCACCGGTCATGGCTTTGATTCTCCAGCACACCATTCCGGCGAGTAATCAATGGAAAGGTCCACGGCGGCATCCCGCTGCAGAAGCGCCACCAGCTCTGCCCGCACCTGATCTGCCGTCATTCCCGCAGGCATTGCGGCCATTACCGGCTTGGTGCGGACATACGGGTGGCGAATGCTTTCGCCCTTCTTTATGAGCTTTTGGAGGGTCAGAATACCGTACAGGAACGCCTCCGGCCTTGGTGGACAGCCGGGGACATAGACATCGACGGGAATGACCTCGTCGGCGCCGCGGATAGTGGAGTACGAGTTGTACATGAACGGGCCGCCGGATATTGCGCACGAGCCGGTGGCAATGACATAGCGCGGCTCAGCCATCTGCTCGTAAAGCGTTTTCAGTCTCGGCGCCATGCGCCTTACGATTGTTCCGGCCACGACGAGAAGGTCGGCCTGGCGCGGGGACGGGCGGGTGACCTCCGCTCCGAAGCGCGCGAGGTCATGGCGGGAAGCGCCGGCGGCCATCATGACCTCTATGGCGCAGCAGGCCGTGCCGAAAGTCAGCGGCCACAGGCTGTTGGCCCTGGACCAGTTGATGATCCCGTCAACAGTGGTGAGACAGAATGAACCGCCCGGAACATGGTCCAGGACCACCGGAAGCTTGTCTGTTACTATACCCATTCCAGTGCCCCCTTGCGCCAGGCGTACACCAGCCCCAGGATAAGAATGACAATGAATATCAGGGCCTCGACCAAACCGGCGATGCCAACTTCCCTGATGATGAGCGCCCAAGGGTAGAGAAACACCGCTTCAACATCGAAGACGAGGAATAGAAGTGAAAACAGGTAGTAACCGACATTGAACTGGATCCATGCCGGCCCGATCGGGCTCTCGCCGCATTCATATGGGGCATTCTTGCGCCGGCCCGGACGGTGGGGGGCAACAAGGAACGACAAACCCAGCCCACCCAGCAGAAAAGCCAGAGCCAGCCCAACAACCGCCAGTACGAAAATGTAGTCCATAGCCTGTTACCCACCTGCCCGCTCAATATGCGGTCGCCGCCAATTCACAGCGTGCAACAGCCTGCCATGCACCGCCCCGGATACAAGTACGACAAATACGCGATTCCAGGGACTGCGAAACACCACTCCGGCCGGGGTTGTGTATGAATACAGCAAAGCGACCGGCAGCCACAACACAAACTTTCGGACGCACAAACCATCTAATTTCCCGGCCGGGACAATGCCAGCGGGGATCAGCGCCCGGCTACCGCGCCTTGCGCGAGGCCCTGGGATCGCGCGCGCCGCCCTGCCTGCCGCTCATCAACCGCTTCACCACAGAACACCTCAGGCACTTCACGACACCCCAACCGGAGCCTCCTGAACCGGACGGGCAGGCTCTCGCCCCGATCATCCAGCAGAATTGTCCCCCGCCTACCGTGAAACCGGGGCAAACGTTGCGGTGGACCGGTGCGCACTTGTGGATTTTCCAGCACGGCACCTCGGCCACGGTCTGTCTGCGGTAAAGGGCCAGAAGAACAAGCAGCTGGATCATCACCCGCGGCGGCACCGTGCGCCATCCCTGCTCATAACTCTGGACGGCCTTTACAGAAACTCCCAATGCGGACGCAAGTTCGGCCTGGGTGCGGCGGATTATTCCGCGAACCCTCCTGATCGTGGTGATTCCGCCGCTCCCGGCGTGTCCAGCTTCCGGCGAACAGACGCGTTGCATCGGCTTACGCGAAGCCTTGTGTTTCATCATCATGCCCCCCCCGGCACCCGGGTATTCCGCCCCTCCGCAGCCCAAAACACAGCGCGCCGAAGGCTGAACGAACGGCAACCTTGCACTACCGTGAAAGTCCTGATACTTTTTTGGGCCATCGAAGTCGGACCCGAGCTTGTCTTATATACCACCCTGTGGTAGCAGTGCCAGATTTTGACAGTACCAGAACAGTTGGCGAATCGTCCAGTGTCATCTGCTGGAACCAGGAGGATGAGGATATGCTGCAACGGAAGAAAGCGAGACCGGCGGGAAAGAAGCCTGCCACAACCGCGAGCCGCACCAGGCCGAGGCTTGATCCCACCCGCATGAAGGACTGGCAGATCGCGGAGGCAGCGCAGTCCGACATGAAGCCCTTCATGCAGGTCGGCCGGGAGCTTGGCCTGCTTGAAGACGAGCTGATTCCGATGGGGCGCGTCGGCAAAGTGGATTTCGTGAAGGCCATGGCGCGCCTCCGCAACCAGCCCCAGGGGTACTATGTTGACGTGACCGCGATCACCCCTACCCCGCTCGGCGAGGGGAAGACCACAACCACAATCGGCCTGGTGCAGGGCCTTGCCCGGATCGGCAAGAAAGTTGTCGGCGCGATACGCCAGCCCAGCGGCGGGCCGACTTTCAACGTCAAAGGTTCAGCCGCCGGCGGCGGGCTTGCCCAGTGCCTGCCGCTCACCGAGTTCTCGCTCGGCCTGACCGGCGACATCGACGCAATAAACAACGCCCACAACCTGGCCATGGTCGCCCTCACGGCGCGGATGCAGCATGAGGCGAACTACGACGACGCCAGGCTCGCTGCGAGCAAACTGAAGCGGCTGGATATCGATCCCTCCCGCGTCCAGATCAAGTGGGTCATTGATTTCTGCGCCCAGGCCCTGAGGAACATAACGATCGGAAAAGGCGGCAAGATGGACGGATTCGAGATGGACTCCGGGTTCCAGATAACAGTTTCAAGCGAAGTCATGGCCATCCTTTCCGTAGCAAATGACCTGAAGGACTTCCGTGAGCGCATAGCCCGCATGGTGGTGGCACACAGCAAGTCTGGCCGCGAGATCACGACCCGCGACCTGGAGGTTGACGGCGCCATGACCGCGTGGATGGTCAAGGCCCTGAATCCCAACCTTTTGCAGACAATCGGCGGGCAGCCTGTGTTCGTCCATGCCGGCCCGTTCGCCAACATCGCCATCGGCCAGAACTCGATCATCGCAGACAAGCTGGGGACCAGGCTGAGCGACTATCTGGTCACCGAGAGCGGTTTTGGCGCCGACGTCGGGTTCGAGAAATTCTGGAACCTGAAGTGCCGGTTCTCAGGCCTGAGGCCCAACGCCGTCGTTGTGGTTGCCACCGTCCGTGCCCTCAAGATGCACGGGGGCGGCCCGACAGTGAAGCCGGGATTGCCGCTCGACGAGGTGTACGAGAGGGAGAATCTCGGACTGCTGGAAGCCGGCTGTGAAAACCTTGTGGCGCACATCGAGACCGTGAAGAAGAGCGGTGTCAGGCCTGTGGTCTGCATCAACAGTTTCCACAAGGATACAAAGGCCGAGATAGCGCTAATAAGGCGCGTCGCGGAGGCCAATGGTGCGCTTTGCGCGCTGTCCGAGCACTGGCTCAAGGGTGGTGACGGCGCGATCGAACTTGCCGAGGCAGTCGTCAGTGCGTGCAAGGCGAAGGACAACTTCAAGTTTCTCTATGATCTGGAAACCCCGCTCCGGAAGCGCATCGAACTCATAGCGACGGAAGTGTACGGCGCGGCCGGCGTATCCTATTCCAGCGAGGCGCAGGAGAAGATCAAGAAGCTGGAAGCTGACCCGAATACCAGGAAGCTAGGCACCTGCATGGTAAAGACGCACCTCAGCCTGTCGCACGACCCGGACCTGAAAGGCAGGCCAAAAGGGTGGACCTTGCCAATACGGGACGTGCTGGTGTACAAGGGTGCAGGTTTCGTGGTGCCGGTAGCCGGCGCGATAAAGCTCATGCCCGGCACGGCTTCCAATGCAGCATTCCGCAACATCGATGTGGATGTGAAGACCGGCAAAGTGAGGGGTTTGTTCTAGTTTCAGCGGATCAGGCACTGAACCGGCACAAACCGGACGGTACTGGCTGGACGCCACCCGTAGATCCGCCATTCCGTGGGAGTGGATCAATGTACGACCTTCTGCGAGGCCCGGTGTTCTGGGTGTCGGCGGCTGTGTGTGTCTGCGGTCTTATTTTCAGGACAATCCAGATGTTCAGGCTGACCAGAGCCAAGATCATTCCCGAATGCCGGCTGTCACCGGCAAGGAATACGCCTGCCAGGCAGGTGTCCGATGAGGAGCGCAGGCTGGACATGGTTGCAAGATTCCGGAACAGCGTGATCTGGCGGCATCCTGTCGTGGTGGCGGTGTCCGCGGTCTTCCACGTCTGCCTCTTCGCTGCCCCGATCCTGCTGGTGGCCCACAACATGATGATAGCACAAGCAGGATGGGTGGCGCTGCCGTCGGTGCCGGACTGGTTTGCCGACCTCATGACCATAGCAGTGCTTGTATGCGCGGTGTT
>SESE01000690.1_pt1 | contig 13955 bp, 11 predicted proteins | sample 3171371 | NCBI WGS metagenome assembly SESE01 (sample SAMN06051881, study PRJNA518727) | freshwater metagenome | biome: subpolar coniferous forest; feature: holomictic lake; material: water; isolation source: holomictic Lake 442, 13 m depth | place: Canada: near Kenora, Ontario | collected... | reverse complement strand
CTCGACGCACGCGGGCATCTCTGGTATTCTCAGGCGCAACTGCGGAGGATGCCGAGATGAGCCGATGGTTTTATTCGATCCTGTTGCTGGCATGGCCGCTGCTGGCGGATGAGACGTTTCCGAAGCCGGACTGGAAGGATGCGCCCAACCCCCTGGCGAGCCCGGATGCGGTGCCTGGCGGCGCCCTGATCTTGTTCGCCGGGCAGTCGCCCAAGAGCCTCAATTACTATCTCGACAACAACGCCTTCTCGGCGCAAATCTTCGAGGCGCTCTACGACTCCCTGCTGGGTACCGATCCGCTCACCGTGGCGTTTACGCCTGGACTGGCGCAGCGGTGGACGATTTCCGATGATCAGCGGGTCTTCACTTTTGAGATCGATCCGGCGGCGAAGTGGAGCGATGGACGGCCTGTCACGGCTGCGGATGTGAAGTGGACCTTCGACAAGATCATGGAGCCAGCCAGTCAGACGGGGCCTGTGCGTGTCGGACTGGAGACGTTTACCAACACGCCCCCGAAGGTGTTAAGCGAGCGCACCATCCAGTTCACGGCTGGCGAAATACACTGGCGCAACCTGTTGTCGCTTGGCGGCATTCAGGTCCTGCCCAGCCACGTGTTTGCCAAGGTCGACTTCAACAAGCTGAACTTCGACTTCTCCGTGGTATCCGGTCCCTATCGGTTGGGGTCCCTGCAGGAAAATATTGAGCTGCGGCTGGAGCGACGGGCGGATTGGTGGCAGCGAAGCCGTCTTTCCACGCGCCACACCCTGAATTTTCAGACGCTGGCCTATCGTTTCTTTGCCGAGCAGGAGAATGCGTTCGAGGCTTTTAAGAAGGGTGAGCTCGATATTTATCCGGTTTACATGTCGCGATTGTGGAATCAGGAGGCGGCGGGCGAGAAGTTTGACCGTCACTGGATTGTCAAGCAGCGGATCCGCAACCATCGACCGGTGGGCTTTCAGGGTTTTGCCATGAACCTGCGGCGGCCGCCGTTCGACGACCTGCGGGTGCGAAAAGCGCTCGCGCTGTTGTTGGATCGCGACAAGATGAACCGTACGATGATGTTCAACGCCTATTTTCTGCACCGCTCCTACTACGAGGATTTGTATGACAAGGTCAACGTCTGCACCAACACCAATTATGCCTTTGAGCCGGAGAAGGCCCGCGCGCTGCTGCAGGAAGCCGGCTGGCGGGCGGACCCGAAGACCGGCTGGCTGGAGAAGGGCGGGCGGCGCTTGAGCTTCACGTTCCTCACGCGGGACGGCTCTTCGGATAAGTTTCTGGCGCTCTATTCCGAGGACCTGAAGAAGGCCGGCATTGAGCTGAAGATCGAGCGCAAGGACGGCGCCGCATGGTCTCGCGACATGGATGCCTTTAATTTTGACATGACCTGGGCGGCGTGGGGCAGTTCCCTGTTCAAGGACCCCGAGGATATGTGGGCTTCGCGGGAGGCTGATCGTCCGTCCGGCAATAACTACACCGGTTTTAAGGACGTTCTTGTGGATGCGTGCATCGAGAAGCAGAAGACCCTGTTCGATCTGCAGCAACGGAATCGTTTCTGCCGCGAAATTGACGCCCGCGTTTGTGCGCAAGTGCCGTACGTGCTGCTGTGGAACATCGACTACACGCGCCTGCTTTATTGGAACAAATTTGGGGTGCCCCCGACGGTGCTCAGCAAATACGGGGAAGAGAGCGCGGTGGTTACGTACTGGTGGTACGATGTTGACTCCGCCGCCGAGCTGAAGGCCGCACAATCTTCTGGCGCCTCCCTGCCGGCCCGTCCGGACTGGGTGGACTTCGACACCGTGCGCAAACCGTAGGTGATCTTAGTTGGCACGGCGTTTTTCCCCGTGGCGCAGCTTAGCGGCACGCGCCACCCCGCGAAGCCGGCCTGGACGTCCAGTAGTAAGACCCTGCGGACCATGGTCTTTTCCTGAAACACCACATAAGCCGCGTTTTTTACAGTCTTGGCGGCGCTTGTGTAACCGTGTACTATTTCCACACGTTCAAACGTGTGGAAATATTGTAGGGGGATGCATGAAGACGGATTTGAAACCCACGCTCTGGCGTACGATGCGCGTACTGGCCCATCCGCGGCGGTTGCAGTTGCTGCGCGAGCTTTTGCTTGAGGCGCCACAGTCCGTTTCCGAATGCGCCCGGCGCGGCCGGATCCACCGCGTCTCGACTACAATGGCACTGCGGCAACTGCAGGCCCGCGGGTTGATCCGGGCGGAGCGTGTCAGCCGCTGGGTGATGTATCGCCCGCTCGCCGATCCGTTGGTTGCGCATGCCGCTGCGATTCTCGATGCCATGCGCGCAGCCCTGACGCCGGCGCAGCCGGACTGGCCGCAGATTGTTCGGACGGTCACTTCCTTCACGCATGAACGTCGGATTCGGGTGGTACAGGCACTGGCGCAGCAGCCATGTACCGTGGAGCAACTGGCCGCCACCTGCCACATCTCCCTCCCCGCATTGTCGCGGCATCTGGCGAAACTGGAGCGCCGGAAGGTGATTCGCTGTGAAAATCATCATTGGCAGTTGCAGCCGCCTGCCGATGCGCTGGCGGCTGCACTGTTGGCCGCCATGTTGAGGGATGGCGAACAAAAATAACGCGCGGAATCAAATTTCCACACGTTTAAACGTGTGGAAATCTGGCCTGCCGGTTGAAGGCCCAAACTGTCCGGTTTTCACAGCTCGCAAACCTGTTACAATCCAAAATTTCTTCTGCGCATGAACCGCCTCCACTACATCGTTCGGCGTCTGTTGCTGGCAATCCCGACCTTCATCGGGATCACGCTGGTTTGCTTTGCGCTGACGCGCATCCTTCCCGGGGGTCCGGTCGAGATGCGCCTGATGCGCATGCGCGGCGGCGGAGGGGGCGGCGAAGGCGGGGGAGGGGCAGCGGCGCGCGTCACGCACGTCACGGAGGCGCAGCGCCGCGAACTGAACCGCCAGTTCGGGTTTGACCGGCCATTCTTTACCCAGTACTGGAAGTGGCTCGTGCACGATCGCATGGGGCTGCTCCTGCCCTCGTACGAGTACAACAACAAGACTGCCTGGCAGATGATCCGCGCACGCATGCCCGTCTCGCTCTGGTTTGGCATCACCGGTTTCGTGTTGAGCTACCTCATTTGCATCCCGCTGGGAATCACCAAGGCGCTGCGCCACGGCACAACGTTCGATCTGGGCACCAGCGTCGCTGTCTTCGTGGGATATGCCATCCCGGCGCTGGCGCTCGGCATGATCCTCAAGACGCTGCTGTGCGGCACGGTGGAGGGGCTCTGGGATATTTTTCCGCTTGGCGGGTTCGAGTCTGCGGACGCCGGATCATGGTCGTGGGCGGCGCGTTTCGCAGATCGCGCCCGACACATGCTGCTGCCTGTCATTTGCTACGTCATCGGCAGCTTCGCCGTACTCACCCTTCTGATGAAGAACTCGCTGCTCGAACAGGTCGGGGCCGACTATGTGCGTACGGCGTTGGCCAAGGGCGCCACCGCCCGGCGGGCCGTCTGGGGACATGCCGTGCGAAATGCCCTCATTCCCATCGCCACCGGATTCGGCAGCATTCTGACCCTGTTTTTTGCGGGCTCTTTTATCATTGAGACCATCTTCGAGATCCATGGCATTGGCCGACTCAGCCTGGATGCCATCGCCAGCCGCGATTATGCTATTTTCATGGCCATGCTCTCGCTGACGGCCTCACTGCAACTCGCGGGTAACATCCTTTCGGACTTCTGCTACCTGCTGATCGACCCGCGCGTGCATTTCGGGGGGAGGAACGCATGATCCCCTTGCCCCGGCTTTCTCCGCTGACCCGCAAGCGCTGGCGCCAATTTCGCGCCAACCGCCGCGCCTGGTGGTCCCTGCTGCTGCTGGCGGCTCTTTTTGCGCTCGGGCTGGCTGCGCCTTTGCTTTGTCCGTATGGCCCGCGTGAGGTCATGAACCCCGCGGCGTTCGAGCCGTATTGCCGCACCCGCATGAGCCTCACGCCAGAGGTGGCAACCGGCCGCTTGAATTTGACGGCCGACGGTCGCGTGACGCGCGCCGAGAACTGCAACGCCTTCTTTGGCGGCCAGCCGGACCCGAACGGCCAGGTTTTTACCAATCATTGGCGGCTGACACCGGCGCTTGCGGAAGCGCTGGCCGCACGCTATTCCAATCAGCCCGCGCCGGATTTGACCTGCACGCTCAGCCCTGCCACGGAACTGCTGCCGCAGGCCACCTGCGTGCTGGCGGCATTCGAGCCGCGCGAAACGCCGCCGGCTTCCGTGCGCCTGACGCTGCGTGTCGTGGCGCCGGATGCGCGGTGGTCTTTCCGGATCGATGCGCCGGCCGCAGGCACGGCGGTCACCCGCGCTGAACCGGCCGCCGCCTGGCAGCAGCTCCCGGCGGAAGCCCGCGCGGCGCTGGCGGCCTGCGCCGCCCGCGCCTTTGCCGGCAGCGAGGCGCGCACCAACCTCGTGGTGGCAGGCGCCAGCCTGCAGGCGCGCTGCACCCCGGCAGGCGTGTCCTGGCCGCACCGCCCGGTTCCGGGGCACTGGATGGGCGTGGATGTCAGCGGCTACGACGTCTGGACGCGACTGGTCTATGGCCTGCGCACCTCGCTGACGTTCGGCCTGTTGCTGGTCGCCTGGGCCATGCTGCTGGGCTTTGTCATGGGCGCGGTGCAGGGGTACTTCGGCGGCTGGCTCGATCTGCTGGCACAACGCGTGATTGAGATCTGGAGCGCGCTGCCTTTTCTGTATGTGATGATCTTAATCGGAGCCGTGCTGGGACGCAGTTTTCTGCTGCTGCTGATCTGCTACGGGCTCTTCAACTGGATCACGCTCTCGTACTACATGCGCGCCGAATTCCTGCGGCTGCGCCACCGGCCTTTTGTGGAGGCCGCGCGCTGCCAGGGGCTGGGCCACATGCGCATCATCTTCCGCCACCTGCTCCCCAACGCGCTGACGCCCATCATCACGCTCTTTCCCTTCGAGCTGGTCGGCGCCATCGGCGCGCTCACGGCGCTGGACTTTCTTGGCTTCGGCCTGCCGCCGCTCACTCCGAGCTGGGGCGATCTGCTGCAACAGGCCCAGCAGAACCGTTCCGCCTGGTGGCTGGCGCTCTATCCGTCGGCTGCGCTCTTTCTCGTCATGCTGCTGGCGGTGCTGATCGGCGAAGGACTTCGCGACGCGTTTGATCCCCGCAGGCGGACGAAGCTGGAAGGGTAGCCGTTGAACCATGTCAACCTTGCTGGATATTCGCAACCTGCATGTCTGTTTTGACACCGAAGAAGGTGTCGTACAGGCGGTGACGGGTGTGTCGTTGCGGCTGGCGCGCGGGGAAGTGCTCGGGGTGGTCGGCGAATCCGGCTGCGGCAAAAGCGCTACGGCGATGAGTATTCCGCGTCTGCTGCCGCTGCCAGCGGCGCGCATCAGGGGCGAGATCTGTTTTGAGGGCCTCGATCTACTGCGCCTGCCTGTGGCGGAGCTGCGGCAGCTGCGCGGTCGACGCATCGGCATGATCTTTCAGGATCCCATGACGTCGCTCTCGCCACTCCATCGCGTGGGCGAGCAGATCGCGGAGGTCGTGCGACTTCACGAGACGGTCTCAGCCGCCGTCGCACGCGAGCGCGCCCTGTCCTGGCTGGCCCAGGTGGGCATACCGGATCCGGCTGCGCGCAGCCGCGCGTATCCGCACGAGCTTTCCGGCGGCATGCAGCAGCGCGTCATGATTGCCATGGCGCTGATCCTGGAGCCGGACCTCGTGATTGCCGACGAGCCCACCACCGCGCTTGACGTGACCATCCAGGCGCAGGTGCTCGAATTGCTGCGCCGGCTCCACCGCCGCGATTCCAGCGTACTGCTGATTACGCATGACATGGGGGTTGTCTGGGAGATGTGCTCCCGCATCGCCGTGATGTATGCGGGCGAGATTGTCGAGGAGGCTCCCGCACAGGCTTTTTTCGCTGCGCCGCGGCATCCGTACGCCTGCGCCCTGCTGGCCGCCATGCCTTCGGCCGCCACGCGCGGGCAACCGCTGCGCGCGATTCCCGGCCAGGTGCCTTCGCCCCTGGCATGGCCCGCCGGCTGCCGTTTCCGCGAACGCTGCCCGCAGGCCTTTGCACGTTGCGCAGAACACCCGCCGTTGCTGTCATGTGGCGAGGGGCGCATGGCGCGCTGCTGGCTGGCGGAGGGGGCAGAATGAGAACTTCCGTCGCAATTCGCATTATGGCGTAATCCCGGCGGGTCCGGCGGCCCCGCCCTACCAGAAGTGCCACGAAAACTGGGATGACGGCAGGTAGGACGGACCCGCCGGACCCGCCGGACGCCATAATGCGAATGCGAATTGCTGGAGCTGCTGCCCGGCGTGTTGCTGACGGAACATGCAAGTGATAGACTGTTGCCTCTATTGATTGCAACTGGCGATTTCCCTGCGTATCGTATTTTTCTGACCATGAAAAGGAACAGCAATGTCAGAAACTGTGACCCCGTATGCCGTGGATGACACGATTCTAACCGTTCGTGGCCAGAAGGTCATTCTGGACTCCGATCTTGCTCGCATCTACGGTGTGGAAGTAAAACGTTTGAACGAACAGGTAAAGCGCAACCAAGATCGATTTCCTGTTGATTTCGCATTTCATCTTACGCTGCAAGAGGTTACAAACTTGAAGTCGCAATTTGCGACTTCAAGTTCTGACGGTATGCGGTCTCAGATTGCGACTGCATCCGTCCACGGTGGGCGTCGAAAACTTCCCTTCGCCTTCACCGAGCACGGTGCCATCATGGCTGCGACCGTTCTCAATTCCCGTCAGGCTGTCGAAATGAGCGTTTTCGTGGTGCGCGCATTCGTCAAGATGCGTGAACAACTGATGACCACCGCCGCACTTGCCAACCGGTTGGCTGAAGTCGAGAAGGTGCTCTTGACCCACGACTCCGCACTGCAAGAGCTTTACCAGACGATTCGCCCCCTTCTTCTGCCGCCACCTGAAACAGATCGTCCAAAGATCGGCTTCGGCGTTCACGAACCACGTGCCACGTATCGCATTCGACGTAAGCGCACGCGTCACCCATGAACAACAGCTCAATAACGCACACGACCCCGGAAGATGCGCAACGCACCTTTCTCGCCTTCAGAGAGGAGTGCATCTGGTTGAGAATTTGTTACAACACCTACGCCGATTTGTACGAGTCTGGAGACCAAGTTATTGAAACGCTTTCTGTAACCGCCAACATATTTTTTGGCGATTTGAGCAGAATTCTATCCGAGTATTTCTGTTTGCAGGCATGCAAAATTACTGATCCCGAGAAGACCTGTGGCAAACCCAACCTTACCGTGGACCACATAAACGTCCTGCTTCGTGAATCTAATCTGATGACGGATCACATCGATCGCTATTCCAGCGAACTTCACCATTACCGAGACTTGGTCGTAGGCGCACGAAATCGTTTAATCGCGCACTCTGATCGGGAGGCGGTTCTTAAAGGGCTAACGCTCGGGATGCATACCAAACAAGAAATGGAGGCTTTTGTTGAAAACCTCCAGCTGTATTGTGATGCGGTCGGGCGGACCGTCGGCACAGGTCCGCTTAACTTTTGCGAGACTTCCGGTCCTGGCGATGTTCTGGATTTAATCGGTTTCTTGCAAGAAGTCCTTAAGGCGCGGAAAGCTCGGAAAATTGCTCGATTTGTGTCGTCGGTTGGGATGTAGCAGCCGCCGAACGAAAGGAATCCAAAATGAAATTATATCATTACCATTCATTGACTCTTGCAGTCATGTCTTCTGTTTGGATGTTCTTAGCCGCCATCTTTTCTTTTGCCGCAGAAAAGCAAATATCGGCCACGGTAAGCATACCGCAAACGAATACTATTGGCTTTTTTGAAATGAAGACCAAGGCGGATGCGGGTGATGTTGAGGCAATATTTGATCTTGGCCGTCGGTTATTTCAAGGGGAAGGGGTTGCCGTGGACAAAGGTGAGGCGGTCAATTGGTGGCGAAAAGCAGCCACTTTGGGAGATGCGCAATCAATGTATTGGCTAGGGGTTTGCTATGAAACGGGCGATGGCGTTAAGGCTGACTTTTCAGAGTCTATGAAATGGTATAGGAAAGCCGCCGAATTGAAATACACATCTGCCATGCTTGTCCTTGGAAATAGTTATGCCTTTGGTAAAAAAGGTGTGACAGAAAACAAAGTAGAAGCAATTAAATGGTATCGAGAAGCAGCCGAACTTGGCGATGCTGATGCTATGTCTCTTCTTGGTGGATACTTGGCATGTGCCGAAAGCACTTTGGATAATCAAAAAGAGGCTATCCAATGGTGGCGCAAGGCGGCAAGTTTAACGAATGCTTTTGCAATGTATAATCTTGGCTTTTGTTACCTTCGCGGGTTTTGTGCAACAAATGACATATCAATGGCGCTCGAATGGTTTCAAAGATCCGCCGATTTTGGCAACGTTGCGGCCATGCTCGAACTTGGAAACTATTATAACCAGATTTCTTCTACTAACAAAACCGAAGCATACAACTGGTATCGTAAAGCCGCTGATCTTGGGTCGGCTAGTGCTATGAGGCAACTGGGACGTTTCTATTTCTACGGTGTAAACGTTTCCGTGAACAAATCGGAGGCTGTCAAGTTGTGGCGTAATGCGTCTGATCTTGGTGATAACCAGGCAACGGAGTTGCTTTCCGATTATAATTTATTTATTGAATGCACCAGAGCAGCTAATCTTGGCGATGCCATTGCAATGACAAAACTCGGGAAATGTTATGGCGACGGCAAGGGTGTTCATGAAAACAAAGCAGAGGCCGTTCGTTGGTATCGCAAAGCTGCCGAGCGCGGACACATAGAAGCCGTTGCTAGCTTGGGGCTTTGTTATGCACACGGTGTCGGTGTTCCCGAAGACAAGACGGAAGCAATGAGCTGGTTTCGCAAAGGCGCCGATCTCGGAGCTGATCGAATGATGGTTTTATATATTGAATGTTTTGACGTGTTAAATAAGGTTCCGAAAGACAGAAACGATGCTGTTAAGTGGTACAGAAAATTGGCTGATCTTGGTAATTCTGATGCTATGTTGTTGCTTGGCGTTTGCTATGATGATGGGATTGGTGTGCCGCAAGACGATATTTATGCATATGTTTGGTTTTCCTTGGCTGCGGCAAAGAATTCCTGTGTGTCTTTTCGCGATAAAGTGCGCAATCGTATGACGCCATCACAACTTGCTGAGGCTCAAAAAGTAGCAACTACATTTTTCGAGCGTAATGGACGTGTCGCTAACATTGGCATAGATAGCAATGATTCAAGAAAGACTAAACCAATTTCCATCGGGACCGGTTTCTTTGTTACAATAAATGGGTTTTTACTTACGGCGTGTCATGTCGTTGCCAAGTCAGGCACTATAAAGGTTAGTGCGAAAGGCAAGGTAGTAGAAGCAAAAGTTGTTCAGTCCGATATAGCAAACGACGTGGCCTTGTTGAAAGTTGATGGATTGTTTTGCGCATTAGGGGTTGTGTCGAGTCGTGGTGTAAAACTGGGGGCTGATATTTTTACGCTTGGTTTTCCGAATGTTGATATTCAGGGCATCTCGCCGAAGTTTACGAAGGGAACTATTAGTGCGATTTCAGGCATTCAAGACGATCCCCGCGCGTTTCAAGTCAGTGTACCTATACAGCCGGGTAATTCTGGTGGGCCGTTGTTGGATGCGTCCGGAAACGTTATTGGCGTGGTGGTGTCGCAACTGGATGCCGTGAAAACGGCACTGCTAACAGGGTCATTGCCGCAGGGTGTCAATTACGCTGTCAAGAGCGCCTATGTTCAGCCGCTCCTGGATGCCATCCCGGAAACATCCGCGATCCCGCCTGCCTCTAAGGCACGCCCATTCGATGAAGCTGTGAAAGCCGCTGAAGCTGCTGTGTGCATCGTTTTGGCGTATGAGGCTGCACCCTGAAGTTGTTGGAATAAGGCGCGATGCAAGTAAGATGACCCACCCCGGCCTTCGGCCACCCCTCCGGTGGAGGGGATTTTGCGAGCGATGCGCCTGAAGGCGGACCCACCCCGGCCTGCGGCCACCCCTCCGGTGGAGGGGATTTTGCGAGCGATACGCCTGAAGGGAGACCCACCCCGGCCTGCGGCCACCCCTCCGGTGGAGGGGAACGTGAAGCGTGAGACAAAAGGAGAGATTCGACTAGCAGAAGCAGTAGAAAGCGCGAAACCCGTGCAAGAAATCCCCTCCACCGGAGGGGTGGCCGCAAGGCCGGGGTGGGTCGTCCCCTTCGCCGGAGGGGTGGCCGCAAGGCCGGGGTGGGTGAATAGCAACAATGGATCCGATTATCCCATATAATCCACGCCTTAAAGAGCGTGCGCGTGAACTCCGCCAGAACATGACTTGGGCGGAGGTTGCACTGTGGCAGCATCTGAAGCGCAAACAGGTGTTCGGTTTCGACTTTGACCGGCAACGTCCGATCGGCGAATTTATCGTGGATTTTTATTGCAAGAGGTTGCGACTGGCGATCGAAGTGGATGGTCGCAGCCATGACTACAAGGAAGATGCTGACAGGCGCCGCGATCATATACTTGCTGGATTGGGTGTTCGGGTCGTGCGTGTCTGGAACGCGGAGATTCGGGAAGATCTGGGCGGCGTGTTGAGGCGCATCCAGGCTGTCGTGCAGGAACGGGCGGCGGAAATGGGTCGTCTGGACGATACGGGTGGACCCACCCCGGCCTGCGGCCACCCCTCCGGTGGAGGGGATTGTTGAGATACCAATGACTAACCACCCCCCACTATTGGAAATCCGTAACCTCCGCACCTGGTACCCGGTCCGGCGCGGGGTGATGGCGCGTGCCGTGGATTATGTTCGCGCCGTGGATGGCGTGGACCTGGCAATCCTGCCGGGCGAGACGCTCGGTGTGGTGGGCGAATCCGGCTGTGGAAAGTCTACGCTGGCGCGAACCATCCTGCGGCTGGAGCGTCCGCGCACCGGCGAGATCCTGCTCGACGGGCACGACGTGCTGCAGTTGCGCGGCACCGCACTGCAGGCATATCGCCGCACGGTGCAGGTTGTTTTTCAGGATCCACTGGCGTCGCTCAATCCGCGGCATACGGTTCTTGACCAGGTGACCGAAGGGCTCCTGGTGCAGGGGCTGATCCGGCCGGCGGAGCAGCGCGCCACGGCGGCGCGCCTGCTGCAGGACGTGGGGATGGGCGCCGAGGCGCTGGATCGTTACCCGCACGCCTTCTCCGGCGGACAGCGGCAGCGCATCTGCATTGCACGCGCTCTGGCTCTCGGCCCCCGTCTGTTGATCTGCGACGAGGCCGTCAGCGCGCTGGATCTCTCCGTGCGGGCGCAGGTGCTTAATCTGCTGGCGGAACTGCGTGACCGCCACCAGCTCTCCTATCTTTTCATCACACATGACATCGGGGTGGTGCAGCATCTGGCCGACCGGATTGCCGTCATGTATCTCGGCAAGATCGTTGAACTGGGACCGGCCGAGGTGGTGCTGAATACACCAGCGCATCCGTATACACGCCTGCTGCTGGCTGCGGTGCCGCGGATCGGGAGGCGGATGAAGACGGAAGATGGAGCGCGGAAGACGGATGACGAAGGACAGGGGGCGGTTGGGCAGTCGGACGGCCGGACGGTAAAACCGTCTGATCGCCGGGCCGTCGGACTGGCCCACTGTCCCTTTGCGCCGCGTTGTCCGCTGGCCTTTGATCGCTGTCGCGCCCAGGCACCGGATCTGTTGCCGGTCGGCGACGGACAGGCTCCGCATCAGGCGGCTTGTTTTCTAGGAACCTGTCGGACTTAGGCACTGGATCGTTCCGGTACCTTCTGCCGACAGGTTCCTAGCAGCCTGTTGGACGTAGTTTCCGCGCAGTACAGCGGGGGCTGCGCACCCGCTGATCCAAGGCGTCTCTGCCGGCCAAACAGCGGTCCCGCAGGTCCCGCTGTACTGGCGGACGATTTGAAAATTTCTTTCCGTTAACCGTAGTCGTCAACCGCTCTCCCAACCGGCGGCCGGCCGCCGCGCGGCACCACACGTGCAATCGTTTCTACTGTTAACTACATATAATTGTCGGGTTGACAATCGTGCGTGACCGGCTATGCTTATGCGCCATGTGTAAATCATCGAGTCTGACCTGGCGCCTGGGTTGCCTGCTGGTTGCACCGCTGCTGGCGGCGGGCGGCAGTGCCACCAACATCGTGGTGCAAGTTGAGGCTACCGCCCTGCTGGATGTCGTGGCGCCGCCGATTGAGCGCGGGTCGGCCCCTTCTTTTGTAGCCGGCATTCCAGGTGTCTCGCTGCGCAGCCAGGGCTATGCTGCGCCGCAGGCCGATCTGTGCATTCGGGGGGCTCCGTTCAGTGCGTCCGGTTTGCTGCTTTCGGGGCTTGCGTTGCACAATCCCCAGACGGAGCATTTTCAGGCGGATCTGCCGGTGCCGTACGATGTGTTTGGCGAGCCGGTGTTGCTGACCGGCCTGGACCAGTTCCGCACGTCTTCCGGTCACCCGGCCGGCAGCGTGGCGCTGTCTTTTGCGCCGCTCGAGGCGGTGCGCCGCCTGGAGATTGGCGGCGGGGCAGGGGATTCGTTCGCCAGCCTGCGGTTGTGCCACCGTGACGCGATGGAGGATCAGCGCATCATGGGCGAAGGTGTATTTGCTGAAGCCGCCTCTGTTGACCAGACCGATGGGCGTGCGGATAATTATTTGAACCGTTGGTCGGCTGGCGCGCAGGCACAGGTGCGTGGAAACGGCAACCAGTTCGATCTGCTGGGCGCCTACGGCTGGCGTGCCTTTGGCGCACGCGGTTTTTACGGCGCGTCGGCGGCGACTTTCGGATCAGAAGAGCAGGTGGCAGAAGCGCTGGTCACGGCGGCGGCCACGATCGCCAGCGGGCGGCCGGATGATGTTCCCAGTCATGTGTCCCTCGGCTGGCAGCGCTCCGACGATCAGTACTGGCTTGAGCGTACCAATCACGGGCTGTATGCAAATCACACCCTCGCCGACACGGCCAACCTGCATGGCGATACCCGGCAGGCGCTGGGGCGGGATTGGGATGTCGACCTGCGCGCCGATGCGGCGGAGGAATGGATCGACGGCAGGTATGCCGGGACGATGGCAAGTGCCGGTCTTGGAACGTTCCAGCGCGGGCGCGTTTCCGTGGCTGCGCTGCCGCGGTACACGGTCGGCGAGATCACCGTTTCAGCCGGCGGATCGCTGGATGTCTTTTCGGACGACGATGCCGCGTGGCTCCCGGCTGCCGGCATAGAATGGCATCCGAGCGACGCGCGCCGGGTGTCGCTTTCCTACACGGAGGCCGTACGGCAGCCGTCCTATACTGAGCTGAATTACAACTCGCCCTCCTCACTCGGTAATGCCGGGCTGGAACGGCAGCACACCCGCACGCTGGAACTGGCGTGGCGCGAGAAGCAGTCGTTTGCCGAAGGCGGCCTGGCGCTGTTTGCAGAGGAAGGGCGCAACCTGGTGGACTGGGTGCGCAAAGTTCCCGCCGGGCGCTTGACAGCCATGAACCTTGAGCAGGTGCGTACCTATGGACTGGTGGCGGATGCGGCCATACCGGTCACGCATGCGGTCGACGCAACCGTCTCCTATCAGGCGCTGCTCAAGACCTGCGTCACCAATTTCTACGCCAGCCGGTATGTGCTCGACTATGCCCGGCAGACGATCCGCGCGGGGGTGCGCGCCCGTTTGACCGACAACCTCGCGCTGGCCTGCTGGCAGGCGTGCGAGTTTTACGCGGATAATCCAGCCCGGAGTGGCTCAGATGTCTCCCTTGCGGCCAACGTGGAACTGCGGTGGCAGGTGTGGCCGCAGGAGGGGGTGGAGATTGCCGTGGGTGCGTCAAACCCGTGGAACAATACGTTTGAGACCTATCCCGGTCAGCCCTCCGCTGACCGCCGCTGCTACGCGAGCATGAAGCGCACCTGGTAATGGTGCCGGCACACCGGCGCCAAAGGATT
>SESE01000686.1_pt1 | contig 13969 bp, 9 predicted proteins | sample 3171371 | NCBI WGS metagenome assembly SESE01 (sample SAMN06051881, study PRJNA518727) | freshwater metagenome | biome: subpolar coniferous forest; feature: holomictic lake; material: water; isolation source: holomictic Lake 442, 13 m depth | place: Canada: near Kenora, Ontario | collected... | reverse complement strand
GCCACGGCATCTACCAGGGCCGCCAGGTTGGCCGCCACCGGCGCGGTCAGGTCGAGGCCAGGTTCCATCACGCTGGGTACCATGCCCCAGAGGACGATGCGCTGGGGCAGGCAACCCTGGATGTTGCCGACGGCCAGCAGTTCCGAGAGCCCAAACTGGTGCATCGACATCTTGTGGGCCAGGGCGGCGGGGATAGCCTCGCCCTCCAGGCGCACGATGGTGCCGGGGGGGCCATCGGCGCGCACGGCGTCAATGATCAGCAGGTCGCGCACCCCATCGAGGTAGGGCAGCAGGTGTAAGCCCAGCGTACCCCCATCGAGAGCCTCGACATCCTCGGCCAGCCTGTAGCGATCAAGAAGTTGCTCGCAGGCCCGCACGCCCAGCCCCTCGTCGCGCAGAATGATGTTGCCCAGACCCAGAACCAGAACTTCAGGCATTGGTACACTCTCGCCGGACGTAAGGACGCAGCAGCATTGCGCTGCTGCGTCCTGATGCGCCCGACATATCTGGGGAGCGCCGCGATGCGGTACCTCGACGACTCCCCCATCCTACATCATCACTATGGTGCCGCCCTAGCCTAGATCCTCCTGGGCCGGCGTCTTCCCCGTGCTGCCCTTGCGGCGCTGGAATGTCTGGCTATCGGTCATCAGCGGCGAGGTCTCGATCCAGTCCGGCTCTTGGTTGCGGGGCAGAAACTTGAAGCCGCTGAACATGCTCGACATGAGGCCGTTGCCCTCTTCCATGTCGATCAGCCAAGCCACATAGACGTGGTAAAGGGCGAAGATCAGCAGCGCCCACATGATCATATGGTGGGCCATCCGCACCCGCTGCATGGTCAGAATGCCGAAGACCCAGTTGGTGAGCGTGTACCAGATCCCGACCGGATGCAACTGGGCGAAGAGGGCCAGCCCGGTGAAGATGATCAGCCCGTAGAAGATCACAATGAACATGTAGCTCAGGCCCGCCAGCGCGTTATGTCCAGCCACCTCGGGTGGGTCGCGCCGCACAAAGAAGTAGTACTGCGCGGCGTGGAGCATATTCTTGCGCCCGTCCTTCGTGAGGAAGGGGAAAAGACCGCGCCAGTCGGCGTAGGCGTTGCCGGCGAAGGCCCAGTAGGTGCGCAGCAGCACGCTAGCCATGAAGACAAACGCGGCGGCGAAATGGACAAAGCGCACTGTGCCCATAAAGAAGCCCGCGTATGACTCGCGTGGCGCGATGAACAGGTACGGGTTGCCGATAAAGTAGCCGGTGACGCTCAGCAGCACGATGCTGAGGACGTTGACCCAGTGGGTCAGGCGAACTGGGACTTCCCAGATGTAGACACGTCGGCGCATAGAGGCCTCCGGCAATGCAGAATGCTAAATGCAGAATGCAAAATCGCACCCGGCAATTTTGCATTTTGCATTTTGCATTTACTTCGTCACCTCAATCCGCGTCAACTCAGTGCCGTGGGTATTGACGATGTGTACCGAGCAGGCCATGCACGGGTCGAACGAGTGGATGGTGCGCAGGATCTCCAGCGGGCGCTCGGGGTCTTCGACCGGGGTGTCGATCAGCGCTGACTCGTAGGGGCCACGCGCGCCCTGCGCATCGCGGGGCGAGCCGTTCCATGTCGTGGGGACAACAGCCTGATAGTTGGCGATCTTGCCGTCCTTGATCCGTACCCAGTGGCCCAGCGCGCCACGCGGTGCCTCGGTGAATCCCCAGCCCTCGGCTTCGGCGGGCCAACTGCCTGGGGACCACTTCTCGCCGTTGTGGATGTCCAGCTTGCCGCTGCCCATGTTCTGCTCAAGCTCGCCGATCCAGTCCAGCAACTGCTCGGCCATCAGCAGCGTCTCCAGTCCACGGGCCGCCGTGCGCCCCAGGGTCGAGAAGAGCGCCTCGGGGCCAACGCCGAGCGTCTTCAGGACGAGGCCGACCAGCGCCTTCGGGCGCTCTTTACCCGCCGCATAGGCGATCAGCATACGCGCAAGCGGGCCGACCTCCATGGGCTGGCCGTCGTAGCGCGGCGTCTTCAGCCACGAGTACTTCGCGTCGGTGTTCAGGAAATCGTAGGGCGGCTGCGGGCCGGTGTACTTTGGTGCCGTCTCACCCTGGAAGGGGTGCAGCGCCGCCTCATCGCCGCCCGCGTAGGTGTACCACGAGTGGGTCACATACTCGCTCACCTTTTCGTGGCTGACCGCGCCGGGGACCTTGCCGATGTCCTTGTTCAGGATCACACCGCGCGGCAGAAACAGGCTCTCGACCGAGCCGTCGTTGCTCTGGGGGTAGTCGCCGTAGGCCAGGAAGTTGCCCACGCCGCCGCCTAGCGCGGCCCAGTCTTTGTAGAAGCCGGCCACCGCCAGCAGGTCAGGGATATAGACCTGCGCGACAAACTCCAGGGCGCTCTTGGCCAGCTCGCGCATACGACCGATCCGCACGTCGTTGATCGCCTTCTGGGTGTTCGGGTCAACCGGGATGGCCATGCCGCCAACCAGGTAGGTCTGGACGTGCGGGTTCTTGCCCCCCAGGATGGCGTGGATCTTGACGATCTCGCGCTGCCAGTCGAGGGCCTCAAGGTAGTGGGCCACGGCCATCAGGTTGGCCTCGGGGGGCAGCTTGTAGGCCGGGTGGCCCCAGTAGCCGTTGTTGAACGGCCCGAGTTGTCCGCTGCCGGCAAAGGTCTTGAGCCGATCCTGCACCGCCTTGAAGTAGGCCGGGCTGGCCTTCGCCCAGGTCGGTGAGACCGCCTTCTGCAGTTCGGCAGTTGCTGCCGGGTCAGCCGAAAGCGCGCTGACGATATCCACCCAATCGAGGGCGTGCAGGTGGTAGAAGTGAATAACGTGATCCTGGATGTACTGGGTACATTCGATGATATTGCGGATCAGGCGGGCGTTGTCGGGGATGCTGATGCCGAGGGCGTTCTCGACGGCGCGCACCGAGGCTAGGGCGTGGACGGTGGTGCAGACCCCGCAGATGCGCTGCGCGAAGACCCAGGCGTCACGCGGGTCGCGGCCCTTGAGTACCAGCTCCATGCCACGAAACATGGTGCTGCTGCTCCAGGCGTCGGTCACACGCCCATTCTCTACCTGCACCTCGATGCGCAGGTGGCCCTCGATGCGAGTCACAGGATCGATGACGATCTTTGCCATAAGAGATACTAACCCTTCTTCGTCGGGGGCTGAACGACAACCTCGCTGCCATCGTGGGTGGCCTGCGGCGAACTCTTGGCGCGGATGGCGCTGGCCACCCCGTGGACGACGACGCCAGCCGCCACCACGCCCAGCGCCGTCAGGCCAACCGTGTCGGCGGTCGCCTCAACGCCAAAGCCCTCGATATTCGGTAGGCGGCTATAGACGGGGATCGTGTTGTCCCAGAAGTGTGGTGACATACAGCCCACGCAGCCGTGGCCCGCGCCGATCGGCCAACTGGTGCCATCGTTCCAGCCCACAGCCGGGCAGTTCGAGTAGGTCTGCGGGCCTTTACAGCCCATCTTATACAGGCAGTAGCCCATGCGGTGGCTCTCGTCGCCCCACGTCTCGACAAAGCGCCCGGCGTCGAAGTGGCCGCGCCGCTCGCAGTTGTTGTGGATGAGCTGGCCGTAGGCGAAGAGCGGGCGACCTTCCTGATCCAGGGCCGGCAGATCTTTGAAGGTCAGGAAGTGGGCCAGCACGGCGGTCAGGTTGGTCACGTTCATCGGGCAGCCGGGCATGTTCACGAGGCGCTTCAGGCCCGGCACCGCCGTCTTCACACCGACCGCGCCGGTGGGGTTGGGGTTGGCACCCGGCCAGCCACCATCCCAGGCGCATGCGCCCACGGCGATGGTCGCTGCAGCCTTGCGGCAGACATTCTCGGCGATGCTCAGGGCAGTCTTCCCGCCGATCGTGCAGTAGATGCCGCCATCCTTGGTCGGGATGCTGCCCTCGATGATCGCCAGAAATGGCTGGCCGGTGTTGGCCAGCACCGCTTCGAGTGACTTCTCGGCGGCGCGGCCCGCAGGTGCCATGATCGTCTCGTGGTATTCGAGCGAGATCTGCTCAAGCACGATCGCGGCCACCGTCGGCGTACTCGCCCGCAGAAATGACTCGGTGTTGCCCGCGCAATCCTGGAACTCTAGCCATACCACCGGCAACCGGGGTGCCGTCTCCAGCGCGCGCGCGATCTTTGGCGCGTAGGCCTCCGGCAGGGCCAGCGTAGCGGTGAGTACACCGCAGAATGTGAGAAACTGGCGGCGTGAGATGCCCCGTGCGGCAAGTCGCGCCTCAAGGCTGGGCGCATCGGCGGGCATAGGCGTCCTCCTGCGGATTCGCTCCACGGTCATGGTGGTATGGGTTCAACTTGGGGACTGTTCTCGTGAGTGTAGCATCCACAAGAAGTGCCTATAGTTAAAAAATATATGCATATATGCACAATGATCGTAACCTGACGCTACCCGCATACGCCTGCGGCCTCGTCGCCAAAAACCAACAAACGATCTTTGGAGGTAGCGCAGCCAGCCCCAAACCCCCGCCGGAGGCGCTGTTGCAACCGCCCTGGGCCGCCCGCAAAAAACCGGGTCGCAGCGTCCATCGCTGCGACCCGGTCTTTCTCGCCCCCGACGTCACTCCTTCCAGAGCGGCCCAGGCAGGTGATCATCGCGGAGAAGGTGTTCGAAGAGCAGCGGCGGCAGCGGCTCGCTATAGAAGAAGCCCTGGATCATATCGCAGCCGATGCTGTGCAGGAAGTCGCGCTGGGCCACGATCTCCACGCCCTCGGCCACCACCTGCATGCCCAGGTGATGGGCCAGGTTCACAATCGAGTTGACGATTGCCCGCCCGCTATCCTCGCGCTCGGTGCCGATGTCGGACACAAAGGCGCGGTCGATCTTCAGGATGCTGATCGGTAGCCGCCGTAGATAGTCGAGGGACGAGTAGCCTTTGCCAAAGTCGTCGATAGCCAGAGTGACCCCGAGGGCTCGCATGTTTTTGAGTTGCTGAGTGACGCTGGCGTGGTCGCCAATCAACATGCTCTCGGTCAACTCCAGGATCACCAGGCTCGGGTCGAGGTCGCTCTCGACCAGGATGGCCCGCAGCCCCTCGATAAAGCCAGGCTGCGAGAACTGGACGGTCGAGACATTCACCGACACGCGGATGGGGCGACCGGGCCGCTGCCAGCAGCGCACCTGGCTGAAGGCGCGGGCCATACACCAGGCCCCAATCGGGATGATCAGGCCAAGCTCCTCGGCCAGCGGGACGAAATTGCTCGGCGGGATCATGCCCAGGTCGGGATGCTTCCAGCGCAGCAGCGCCTCGACGCCAACAATCCGCCCGGCCCGGTCAACCTTGGGCTGATAATAGACATCCAGCTCGCCGCGCTCCAGGGCGCGGCGCAGGTAGTTTTCCAGGCGCAGGTGTTCCAGGGCGGTCTGGTTTGTAGCCGAGTCGAAAAACTGGAAGCTGTTGCGCAGGGTGTTCTTCGCCCGATACATGGCCGAATCGGCGCGGCGCTGCAGGCTGTCCGCATCCTCGCCGTCGGTCGGGTAGATGCTGGCCCCAATGCTGGCGCTGACGAACAGCTCGTGCCCAGCGATATGAAAGGGCGGCTGGAGCAGTTCAAGCAGGCGATTGGCCACCTTCGCCACCTGTTGGGGGCTAGCGACATCGGTGAGCACCAGCATAAATTCATCGCCGCCACGGCGGGCCAGCGTATCAGAGGTACGCACGTAGCTCTGGAAGCGGCGGGACAACTGAATGAGCAGGGCGTCGCCAATCGTATGGCCGAGCGTGTCGTTGATCTGCTTGAAGCGGTCGAGGTCGATAAACAGCACCGCGATCATCCGACCAGCGCGGCGGGCATCCCCGATGGACTGGCTCAGATGTTCCTCGAAGAGCAGCCGATTGGGCAGGCCCGTCAGGCCGTCGTGATGGGCCTGGTAGGCCAGGCGGCGCGTGTGATCATGCTGCTCCATGGCGATCATCAGCAGTTGCTCGATCAGTTCCATGACGTGGATGTCGTCGGTGCCCAGGTGGGCGGGCACGCGATGGAAGATCGTCAGTATGCCGCAGGGTCGGCCGGTGTTGGCCCGGATCGGCAGCATCCAGGACTCGGTCAGATCGAGATCGGCGACGATATCGGCCATGCCAGCCCAGCGGGAATCGCCGGGCAGACAGCGTTCGATCTGCCTGCCAAGGCGCTCGCCGGCCCGCGCGCGTGTCCACTCGTCCATACGCTCCAGCATATCGGCGGGGAGATCCCAGCGTGAGATATGCTGTACACGGATATCGGAGAGCGCCAGGGCCGCGTAGATCAACTCCGGGTAGTGGTGCTGGATCATCTTCAAGATCTGGCGACCCACGACGTCAATCTTCTGGCTGCGGGCTACCAACTCAAGCACCTGCCGACGCTCATTGCTGAGGATCTCGGCATGCTTGCGGTTGGTGATATCCTCGTGGGCCACCACCACACGGGAGAGTTCACCGATGCCAAAGCGTGTGACGCGGAGGGCAAACCAGCGCCGCCGATCCTCACTCGCGCAGGGGTATTCCAGGTAAAACTGCCGCTGACGGCCCGCGATCACCGTGCGGATCCCGGCGGCGACCGTGTGGGAGATCTGCGCGTCATCGCCCTCGACCGCATCGCAGACAACGAGATAATTGTAGCCCACGCCGCTGAGGTAGGGGTCACAGCCAGCGCCACGGGCGAACTCCTGCCAGGCGTGGTTTACCGCCAAGATCGTACCATCCGTGTCGAGGATGGCGATATGCGAGGAGAGGGCGTCGAGCGTCGAGCGTAGGAACTGCTGCGACTGGATGAGCAACTGCTCGCCACGCTTGCGCTCGGTGATGTCGTGGAGCGTGACCAAGACAGACTGCAAGTCGTCGAGCATCATGGGTTGGGCACGCATCTCCACCAACACCACGCCGCCGTCGGGACGCAGAATCTCCAGGTCGGTCGCCTCATCGACCACCAACGGAAAGCCAAAAGAGGTGCCGATCAAATTCTCGCTGCTGCGCCCGAAGAGGCTCTCGGCGGCCGGATTAACAAAGCACACTGTGCCGACCAGGTCGAGGATCAACAGCGAGTCGGCGCTATGGGTGACAATCTCGTGCGGGGGCATACGCTCGGCGAATACCGTAGAAGCGAGCGCGCATGGCAGATTTGAGTTGCTACATAGGCCGTCGTCCATGATCCCCTCCGCACCACGCCAGCATATTATGCTACGTCGCCTTCATCTTTGAACAGGTTGCCAAGACGTTCGATCTCACTTGGCGCGGTGTGCGTGAATTGGCCTGAGAGGATCCCCGAGATCGTGCGGAATGCCTTGCCAATATGGATCCCTCGACCGTCGATGATAAACTCGCGGATCTCTTTATCGTGGGCGGACCCGCGCATCTTCAGCACCGTCATACCACGGCGCATCTCGCCGAAGAGTTCCACATAGCGCATGAGGATGATCGAGTCGGTGATCGTCGAGATATGCGCCTCGGTGATCGACGATCCGCCCAAGAGGGTGGGCGTGGTGGAGGTAAAGAGTCCGACCACCTCTTGGTGTTTGATAAACGAGGTCAGCCCGATCACAAACTCGCGGAAGCCCTTCATCGTCGAGACGCGCTCCAGGGCCGAGAGACTATCGATCGCCACGCGCTGCGGCTTGAAGGACTGGATCTCCTTCTTAATGCTAATGAGCTGATCTTCCAGGCTGGTCGCCTCGGGGTAGTTACAGATCACGCGCATCTGGCCGTTCAGTTCGAAGGTCTCGAAGTCGAAGCCCCAGCCGGTAGCGTTGCGGAAGAGTTGGTCGCGGCTCTCCTCAAAGGCAAAGAGCAGCACGCGCTCGCCCTGGGCCGCGCCCGAGGCCAGAAACGTCGTGGCCAGCAGAGTCTTCCCGGTGCCGGTGGCCCCGGACACCAAGATGATCGAGTCACGGAAGAAGCCGCCGCCGCACATGCGGTCGATATCATCATTGCCCGAGCGGGTGCGCAGGTTTGATGAGCGCTGCTTCAGCTCGATTGCCGAGAGCGGGATGACCACCACGCCCTCGCCGGGGATGACGGTGAAGGGGAAGCTGCCCTTTTGGTGCGAGGTGCCGCGAAACTTGAGGATCTCGATCGTGCGACGGCGCTTCTCCTCCTCGATCAGGTTGCGCAGGATCACCACATCATCGGTGACAAACTCCTCGACGCCGTAGCGCCCGATCTCGCCGTACTCCTGGGTGCGCTCGGCGGTCAGCACGGCCGTCACCCCCATGGCGCGCATAGCCGTAACGATCCGCAGCAACTCGCTGCGGATCAGCTGGCTGTTCTCGATCCGGGTGAAGATCGCCCCCAGCGAGTCCAAGGCCACGCGGGTGGCCCCCACCCGCTTCACCGCGTAGGTGATACGCGCCAGCAGCGCGCCGAGATCATACTCGCCGCGCACCAACTCCTCGGAGTCAGGCTGCGGCGATACGTCGACAAAGGCCCACTTCCCCTGCTCCTCCCAGGCGGCAATATCCCAGCCAAAGCCGACCATATTGCGTCGCAGCGCTTCCGGCGACTCCTCGAAGGTGATGAAGACCCCCGCCTCGCCGAACTGCTGAATGCCGGCGGCCAGAAACTGGGCGGCGAAGACCGTCTTGGCACTACCGGCCGTTCCCGACACCAACGTCGTGCGGCCACGCGGCATGCCACCGTTGGCAATATGGTCAAACCCAGGGATACCAGTGGGTATCTTCTCAATTGGCGACGTCGACGACAACGTAGTAGCTCCTTCGTCACAGGCGAGTGGCAAGATTCGCAGCTCAGGCATGGCGCAATCGAGCGTTACACACTGCGGCGATGCGGCGAAAACACGATGCGGCGAAAACGCGATGCGGCGAGAACGCGCCTCACGACCTCACGACCTCACGACCGCATCACCGCATCGCCCAACGGTCTTGCTGAAAACGCCCATGTTGAACCTTGCCTAAGCCGAAGATAATGGGGGCAAACTAAGCGCAGCGAGCAGGCCATCCGCATCGGCAAGATCGCCAATAATGCGTCGCTGTGGCAGGGGCAACATCTTGATCAGCGTGGGCGTCGCCAGGATATGGCGCTCCTCCGCCTGCTGCGGGTCGGTGAGCACATCGACGATCACAAGCTCACATGGGTAGCCAATAAGGCGCTGCTCAATCAGTTGCCGCAACGTGCTGATGGCGTGCTCGGTGCGCGGCGTACGCCCGGCGATAAAAAGCTGGAGAACGATGATGTTCAAGGCAGCCTATCTATAGTATCCATCGTCAGCGGCTATCATAACGCAATTTTTACAACCTGTGGCAACTCAGGCGACCAGGCCATCGCGGTAGTAGGCCACAAGGAAACCCATCAACTGAAGCAGGAGCACCCGTCCTTCTTCAAGGTACGCCTGCTGCCGACTAGGCGCGACGCCAACGCTCCGGCTGCGCAGGGCTGCCAGATGGATCTCGACCACATCGCGGGCCGAGATAAACAAATTGCCAAGGCTGGAGGCCAAGGTTCGCACGGTGGCATCGGTGTTCCTGGCCTCGAACCCACGCTCATCCACAAGAGACTCAAGCAGATCGGCATAGCGGCCCACATACTCACGAAAAAGCGTAGGATTCGCCGTGCGCAGCGCCTCCTCGGACCGCAGCGTCTGGGCGACGCCGGACGGCCTGCGCTCGGCGGACGAGAGCGCGCCGAGCGCCACAATCTCACGCTCGCGGGCCAGCAGTTGGGCGCGCAGGGCGGCGGACTCCGCAGCGGCCTGGGCGTTGCGCCGCTGATCTGTAATGTCCGTATGCGAGATCACCATGCCCCGTCGCGGGCCATGGAGCGGCACCGCCCGCATCTGGAACCAGCGCTCCTCATCGGGGCTATGGCAGGGATAGTCCAGTTCGAAGGCGGGCAGATCGCCGTGCAGCACACGGCGCATCCCCTGGACTACCGCAGGCACCTCCTGCGCATTAGCACCACTGGAGGTGGAACACACGGCGAAATAGTTCATTCCCACCCCGGTCGCGGTAAGCTGCGGGTCGCCGTTCTCCATCGCAAACTGGTGCCACGCATCATTCACCAAGATGATTGTGCCCGCATCATCGAGTACCGCGATATGGTGGGTGAGCGAGTTCAGGATGGCCCGGCTAAAGCCCTCGGCGTCGCGCACGGCCTCCTGGGCGCGGCGCTGATCGGTCAGGTCGCGCAGCAAAATCATCTGCGCCGGCGCACCCTCCCAGACGATCGCCACGGTCCGCATCTCGGTAGCGAGCAGCTTGCCATCGGCCTGGATCAAGTTGATCTCGACCGCCTCGCTGATGATAATCGGCAGGCCGAAGATCTGGCCGATCAGATCGGACGCCCTACGGCGCAGCAGCCCCTCGGCCGCAGGGTTGACAAAACGAACGCGGCCATCGGCATCGACGATCAGCATCCCATCGGTGCTTGTGTTGGCAATCGTCTGGAGCTGGGCGTCAGACTCCACTGATGGCACAAGCGGGAGATCTGCATATTCCATAAGCCTCAACCCCGCAGGTGCGTTATCGCACACTAGGCAGCACCTCATACCAGACATGATGGTACGCTTGCAAGGCTCTGTCAAGGACGCAGTTTTTTTGTTAGACAAGGTTCAGATCTGGTAATTCTAGCTTTACCGTTTGGCGATGAGGCGATGAGGCGATGAGGCGATAGGAGCGCGTCATCGCCTCATCGCCTCATCACAGGACGGCCAAGCTCAGATCTTCGATTCTGAGACCTTGTTTCTACACTAGAACAAGAGAACATATGTCGCACTCAGGGCTGGTGCAACGTCGCCTCTGGCGGAGGGTTGGGGGTGGCTTCGCCACCTCTGAACGATCTTTTTTTGTAGATTTTTGGCAGCGAAGCCACCAAAAATCTACAAAAAGCGCGGTCGGGGGCGCAGCCCCAGCGACGTTGCAGCCGCCCTGATGTCGCACTAGACGCCTCGTGCCGGGTGGAACCACCTGTGCTACAATGGGCCGCGTGTATACGGTAACGGGCGAGTGGCTCACGATAGCACCTATGAGGGGAGGTGTTTCGGGAGGGACAAGCCCGTCCCACTGGACATCCCGCATCATCACCGTGGCGAGCCACGAGCACAGAGCTTTACCTTGCAGAAGGCACACATGGACGATCTGATCGTGCGGGTGGCGCAGCGCCTTTCGGCAATCCCCGGCCTGCCCAGCGGCGCGCGCCTCGCGCAGACTGCGCCTATCCCCCCGCCCGATACCCCGGTCGCTGGGTATATCGACCACACCCTGCTCAAGCCCGAGGCCACCCCCGATCAGGTTGAGCAACTCTGCGCCGAGGCCGCGCAGCACCGCTTCGCCAGCGTCTGCGTCAACCCCGCCTACGTGCCGCTCTGCGTGCGCCTGCTCAATGGCACGCCCGTGGCCGTCTGCACGGTGGTCGGCTTCCCCCTTGGTGCCACCACCACCGAGACGAAGGTGTTCGAGGCTACCCAGGCCATCGCCAACGGTGCCCGCGAGCTAGACATGGTGATCGCCGTGGGCCAACTGAGGGCCGGGCGCTACCCCGAGGTTGCCAAGGATATTCAGCAGGTGGTGGATGCCTGCCACGCTCAGGGTGCCCTCGTGAAGGTGATCATCGAGACAGCGCTGCTCAACGATGAGCAGAAGGTGGTGGCCTGCCTGCTGGCCGCCCGCGCCGGGGCCGACTACGTCAAGACCAGCACCGGCTTCGCGGGCGGCGGGGCCAGCGCCGCCGACATCGCCCTGATGCACCGCGCCGTCGGCCCCGGCCTGGGCGTGAAGGCATCGGGCGGCATCCGTACCCTCGCCGACGCCCAGGCCATGATCGCCGCCGGGGCCACCCGCATCGGGGCCAGCGCCGGGGTCGCCATTGTCCGTGAGGCGGAGGGCGACACAGCGGTTCCACACGGCGAAGGATATTAAGAGACGCCGTAGAGACGCCCCGCCGGGGCGTCTTTACCCTATAGAGACGCCCCGCCGGGGCATCTTTACCCTAAGGAGGGTTCGTTGAGCATTCTGATTAACAAAGATACGCGGCTACTGGTGCAGGGGATCACGGGTAAAGAGGGCGAGTTCCACACCCGCCAGATGATCGCGTACGGGACGAAGGTGGTGGCCGGCGTGGTGCCGGGCCGTGGCGGGCAGACGGCGGTGGACGGCCAGGTGCCGGTGTTCAACACGGTCAAGGAGGCCGTCGCCGCCACCGGGGCGAACGTCGCGGTGATCTACGTGCCGGCGGCCTTCGCCCCCGACGCCATCCGCGAGTCGGCGGCAGGCGGCATCGCGCTGGTCGTCTGCATCACCGAGGGCATCCCCGCCCTCGACATGGTCGCCACCTACGAGTTTGTCCAGCAGTGCGGTGCACGCCTGATCGGCCCGAACTGCCCCGGCATGCTTACCCCCGGCGAGGCCAAGGTCGGGATCATTCCCGGCAACATCGCCACCCCCGGCCCGGTGGGCGTGGTCAGCAAGAGCGGCACCCTCACCTACGAGGCGGTGGACGCCCTCACCCGCCTCGGCCTCGGCCAGAGCAGCATTGTCGGCATCGGCGGCGACCCGATCATTGGCACGAGCTTTGTGGACGTGCTGGCCATGTTCCAGGCCGACGAGCAGACCAAGGTAATCGTGCTGATCGGCGAGATCGGCGGCGACGCCGAGATCCAGGCGGCGGCCTTTATCAAGGCCAACGTCACCAAGCCGGTGGTCAGCTTCATCGCCGGACAGACAGCCCCCGAGGGCAAGCGCATGGGCCACGCCGGCGCGATCATCAGCGGCGGCATGGGCACAGCCCAGGAGAAGATCGCCGCCCTGGAGGCGGTGGGGGTCACGGTGGCCCACCAGCCCACCGACATCGCCCAGATGGTCAAGGATATCCTAGGATGACGTGTAAGGCCGACGCTTGGATGGGCGCGCCGTGTGCGTCCATCCATGCGTCGGCCTTATGGTGTCCGGTCGTCGTCACGACAACGGGATGCGCAACTCCACCGTGGTGCCATGGTCTGGCTCGGAGCGGATGCGCAGGTCGGCACCGATCAGGCGGGCGCGCTCCTTCATGTTCAGCAGGCCCAGGCTGCCCCGGCTGTTGTAGGTACTCTCCACCGCCGCCACATTGAAGCCCTTGCCCCGGTCGCGCACGCTGGCCACGAAGGTATCCTCCTCCACATAGAGGTAGACCGTGATCAGGTCGCTGCGGGCGTGCTTGCGGGCGTTGTTTATCGCCTCCTGGACGATGATGAAGGTCGCCGCCTCGATCTCCGAGGGCAGGCGCGGCACGTTGACGGGTGCCTCCAGACGCAGCCGGGTGGTGTTGCCCGAGGGGTCGCGCCAGCGATCTACATACTGCTGAAGCGTAATCACCAGGCCCTGCGTCTCCAGGCCCAGCGGGCGCAGCTCGAAGAGCAGCGTGCGGATGTCGTTCGTGGTCTTATGCACCAACTCGGCCAGGGTGTCGAGTTCGGCCGGCACGCGCTCGGGCATGGCCCGGAACAGCTTCTTAATGAACTCGATGTTCATTGCAATCGCGGCCACGCTCTGGGTCGGGCCGTCGTGCAGATCGCGGGCGATGGCGTGGCGGGTCTCGGCCTCTTTGCTCAACAGCCGGTCGCGTTCCTGCTTGAGGCTCTGGTAGAGGCGGGCGTTCTCAATCGCGATGGCGGCCTGAGCGGCCAGGGTAGTGAGCAGCTGCATGTCCTGGTCGCTGAAGGGTTTGCCATCGACCTTGTTGAGCAGCTGCATCACACCGCTGATCCGATCCTTGATCCGCATGGGGACACAGAGGATCGAGCGGGTGATAAAGTCCGCCTCGCGCCCGATCGCGTCGTACCAGCGCGGGTCTTGCTCCACATCGTTGACGATCTGGCCGACCCCGTGCGTCACCACCCAGCCAGCGATGCCACGGTCGACGGGCATGCGGTACTGGCGGTTCTCGCCGGGAATCTCCAGCACCAGCTCGTTGCGGGCCTCGTCGATCAGGAGGATCGAGCAGCGCTCGGCGCCCACCACCTTCGGTGCGCGCAGCTTAATGTCGTT
>SESE01000684.1_pt1 | contig 13979 bp, 12 predicted proteins | sample 3171371 | NCBI WGS metagenome assembly SESE01 (sample SAMN06051881, study PRJNA518727) | freshwater metagenome | biome: subpolar coniferous forest; feature: holomictic lake; material: water; isolation source: holomictic Lake 442, 13 m depth | place: Canada: near Kenora, Ontario | collected... | reverse complement strand
CTGTACTGAAACTCGGCTTCCGCTATTACCGGAATATGGGGAAGGTTGCTTATTCTAGGCCGCAACAAATGACGCCATTGAAACTTTCGATGCCGCACCGCAGCAACCTGATTCCGTAGCCTTCAGCCGAGCAGAAACTCCCGCACCGGCGCCACTTGAATTTCATCCATCAGCATGGGTGCATGACCGACGCCGGCCACCTCGACCAGTTTTGCGCGCGGCCCACGCTTGAGCATTTCCAGGGCGGCATCGCGCGTCAACAGGTCGGAAACCTCGCCCCTCAGCAACAAGGTCGGACAGCCGATGCTGTCGTAGAGCGGCCACAGTTCGACATCCTTGCCGCCGCTGGCCGCCTGCATCTCCCTGAAACCCCGGGCAATGCCGGGATCGTAGGCGAACTCCACCTTGCCGTCGGCGGCGGTGCGCGTCACATGCACGGTCAGATGTCGCCACTGCGCATCGGAAAAACTGCCGAAGCTGGCCGAGACGAAGCGCACAAAGGCCTCCGCCTGCTCGATGGTGTCAAAACGCGGCGCGTTCCCCAGATAATCGCCGATACGATCCAGCGAAGCGGCCGCAATCACCGGGCCGACGTCGTTCAGCACCAGCCGTGTGATCGGGCTTTCCGGCTGCGAAGCGAGCGCCATGCCGATCAACCCGCCCATCGAGGTGCCGAGCCAATCAACCGTCTCCACGTTCAAGCGCGCCAGCAGCACCATCATGTCCGCACAGTATTGCGGCACGCCGTACAAGGATTTGTCGCGCAGCCAGTCGCTACGACCGCGTCCGACGACATCGGGGCAGACCACCCGGTACTCGTCCGCCAGCGCCTGCGCCAGAAAGTCGAAGTCGCGCGCGCAGCGCGTCAGTCCATGCACGCAGACCAGCACTTTCGGGTTGGCCGCATCGCCCCATTCGACAAAGGCCATGTGATGAAATCCCGCAGCACTGAGACATTTCACTCTTCCCTCACGCATGTCCGAATTTCCTTATAGAAAATGTCCGCAAAATATGGTTGCCACAATGAGCCCCTGCATCAGTCCTCACCTGGGTATCAGTGGCGGCTCCTGCATTGCCGCGATCTGCTCGCGCAACTCGAGAATGCGCTCTTCCCAATAGCGGTTCGTCGCGAACCACGGAAACGCCGCCGGAAACGCCGGATCGTTCCAGCGACGCGCCAGCCATGCCGAATGATGCAGCAGGCGCAGGGTGCGCAAGGCCTCGACCAGATGCAATTCGCGGTCGTCGAATTCGCGGAAGGTCTCGTAGCCGGCCAGCACATGGCCGAACTGCCGCCCCATCTCCTCGGCATCACCGGACAAGAGCATCCACAGGTCCTGTATCGCCGGACCCATGCGGGCATCATCGAAGTCGACAAAGTGCGGACCATCCCCGGTCCACAACACGTTGCCGGCGTGGCAATCGCCATGCAGGCGCAGTTGCCGCACGCCGCCGGCACGCCCGAAACAGTGGCGCACGCCATCCAGAGCCTGGTCGGCGACGCCCTGCCAGACCGTCTCCAGTTCCGGCGGAACCACCTGCTCGGCCAACAACCAGTCGCGCGAATCGACGCCGAAACTCTGGATGTCGAGTGTCTCGCGCACAAGGAATGGCTCGCGGGCTCCGACCATGTGAATCCTTGCCATCAAGCGCCCCATCCATTCCAGAATTTGCGGCTCGCCGAACTCCGGCGCGCGACCGCCCTGCCTGGGGAAAACGGAAAAGCGGAATCCGCCATGGACAAACAGGGTCTCGCCGGCAATCGCCAGCGGCGCCACCACCGGCAGTTCGTCCGCCACCATGGCCGCCGTGAAGGCGTGCTCTTCGGCTATTTGCGCATCGCTCCAGCGGCCGGGACGATAGAACTTGGCGATTACCGGCGCGCTGTCCTCGATGCCGACCTGCCAGACCCGGTTTTCGTAACTGTTGAGCGCCATCAGGCCGCCGTCGCAGCGATAGCCGACGCTTTCCAGAGCATCCAGAATGCGCTCCGGGTTGAGTCCTGAAAAGGGGATGGTGTTGATCGGGGTCATGATAGGTACGGAAATCTCGTGGCGTCGATTATGGGTCCAATTTGCCCGGGCGGGAGTGCCAGTAGCGTCGCCGCTGTTCGCGCTCATGACGGAACATGATGCCGCTGCCGGTCAGATTCAGGCGGACCGCGCCATCGGCATCGGTGCGATGCAAGCAGGCGCCGCTGGCGACGTAGCGGGCGACCACGTCCTCTCTGGGATGGCCGAAGCGATTGCGATAGCCGACAGGAAAAATCACGTCGCGCGCCGCAACCGCGGCGATGAATCCGGGCGTAGACGACGTCCGGCTGCCTTGATGCGGAGCGATCATCGCCGCGGCCGCCAGATCGGACGGATGACGCGCCAGCAAGGCGATTTCCGAGACCGCTTCGATGTCGGCGGTGAGCAACACCGAGCGGCCGCCCGCCGTGACGCGCAACACGCAACTCAGGTCATTGGTCTTGCGCGAAAGCGGCTCGGGACCGGGATGCAGAATGTGGAAACGCACGCCATCCCAGTCCCACTTATCGCCGTCGATACAGGGCTGCTGCGGCACGGGTTGCGCCGACAAAGGGTGTTCGAAAGGCAGAGAACTTTTCAGGACCGCCACCGGCAGCGCCGCCAGCACCGACGCCGCACCCCCTTCGTGGTCCTTGTCGGCGTGGCTGATCAGCAGGGTATCCAGTCGGCGCACTCCCATCGCACGCAGGTAAGGCGCGATGATGCGATTGCCGCTGTCGGCGTCCGCTGAAAAAGCCGGCCCGGCGTCGAACAACAGATCGTGCGTGGCGGTCTGGACATGAATCGCCAATCCCTGACCGACATCCAGCACCGTGACCTCGGCGTCGCCGGCTACGGGGCGTGACGGCGACGCCGTCAATAAGGGCAGAAAGGCCAGCAATCCCAGCCAGCGAGCCGGAAAACCCCGCGGCAGCAACAGCCAGACACCGCCGGCCAGCGCCAACACCACCGACCATGGCGGTGGCGCGGCCTGCTGCCACATGGCCAGCGGCAAGTCCGCAAGCCAGTCGATGAAGTTCATCAGCCACGCCGTGACCAGATGCGCCAGCGTCAGCAGGGGATCCAGCAAGGGCAAAGTGCCGGCGAGTGCCAGCGGCGTGATGACAAAGCTGACCAGCGGAATCGCCACCGCATTGGCCGGCGGCGAGACCAGCGAGAACTGCTGGAACAGCGCCAGTAGCGCCGGCAGCATGCCTAGCGTCACCGCCCATTGCGCGCGTCCCCATTCAATCAGCCAGTGCGCCGGCCCCAGCCGCCCGCTGCCGATATGAAACAGCAATGCCACCGCACCGAAGGAAAGCCAGAAGCCGGCCGCGAGCACCGCCCAGGGATCGAGCAGCAACACCAGCAGAAGCGCCAGCAGCAGCACCCGCGAAGCCGCCACTTCGCGCCCCCACAGCCGGGCGCAAGCCACCACGCCGAGCATGTAGAGCGTGCGCTGCGCCGGCACCGCAAAGCCGGCCAGCAGACAATAGAAGAAGGCCGCCAGGAAGCCTCCGGCGGCGGCAGCATGCTGCGCCGGCAGCCGCAGCGGCAACCAGGGCGAGCGCCGCCACAACCAGTTGATCACGGCATAGGCCAGCCCGGCGAACATGGTGATATGCAAACCGGAAATGCTCATCAGATGGGTAATGCCGGTGCGGGCGAAGGTCTGCCACAACCCGGCATCGACCGCCTGCTGGTCGCCGATGGCGAGCGCAATGAGAATTCCGGCATAGGGCGCATCGGGCAAGGCCGCGCGGAAACGGTCGCGAATGGTCTCGCGCAGCATTTCCACCGCGTAAGACGGCCGCCACACCCGGGCGTCGAGGCGCTCGGCACTGCGCGGACGGACATAGCCGGTGGCGCGGATGTCCCGTTCAAAGAGCCACGCCTCGTAGTCGAAACCGTGCGGATTGAAGTTGCCGTGCGGCCGTTTCAGCCTGACCGTGAAGCGCCAGCGTTCGCCGGCGCGAACCGGAATCAAGGACGAGGCGTCGTCGTCTGCCGAGTCGGGGCTGCGATACCAGGCCAACGAGATGTGCTGCGGCACCCCGGATGCCGCCGGTTCCACATCGAACTCGAAACGCAGGCCGCGTTCCAGCGACTGCGGCAGGCCGGCGACAACGCCGCTGATTTCCAGGTCGCGACCCTCCATCGCAAGCGGGAGTTCATCCGCCAGACGCAGACGGGCGAAGCCGGCGGCCCAGACAAAGCCCAGAACCGCAGCCATGAACAGCAGCAGAACCCTCCCGGCAAGCGCGGCGCGGGGCGCCCCTTGCAGCCGTCTGCGCAACGCCAGCATGAGCAGCGCAGCAAGCCCCGAAACCGTCAGCCATGGCAGGGAGAGCAGTTCCGCCTGCTGCTGCAGCAGCCATATGCCGACCGCAAAAGCGATGATGAAAAGTCGCATGCCCGATATTATGTCCCCGGCTTTAGTCGGGGACGGTATCCCCTTGTGGGATATGTCCCCGGCCTTGGCCGGGAATGGTATCCCTTGGCAGACCCTGCGCCGCGTACCGGCGGTACGCCGCGATAGGCGATAATCCGCAGAATTCTCACAGGAGCCGCCATGAGCTATGCCATCCCTCCCGCCCCGATCCCCGCCGTGCCGGTCGCCGGCAGTGCCGACAGCTTTCCGGTGCGGCGCATCTACTGCGTCGGCCGCAACTATGCAGCGCATGCACGCGAAATGGGGTCCGACCCGGAACGCGATCCGCCTTTCTTTTTCTGCAAGCCGGCGGATGCCATCATGCCGGCGCCGCAGGGCATCACGGCCGACGTTGCCTATCCGCCGCAAACCGCCAACTATCATCATGAAGTGGAACTGGTCGTCGCCATCGGCAAGCGCGGCCGGAACATCTCCGCCGAAGCGGCCAACGAGCACGTCTGGGGCTATGCCGTCGGCTTCGACATGACCCGCCGCGACCTGCAGTTCGCCCTGCGCGACAAAGGGAGGCCGTGGGAACTGGGCAAGGCCTTCGACCAGTCGGCACCCATCTCACCGATTGTTCCGGTCGGCCACAGCGGCCACCCGACCAGCGGCAGAGTGTGGCTGAGCGTCAATGGCACGCTGAAGCAGGAAGGCGATATCGGCGATCTGATCTGGTCAGTAGCGGAGACCATTTCCCATCTGTCGAAGTATTTCGAACTGTTTCCCGGCGACCTGATATTTACCGGCACGCCGGAGGGGGTCGGCGCGGTGGTAAAAGGCGATCTGGTAAGCGGTGGCATCGAGGGACTGGGCGAACTCTCGATACGCATCGTATAGGCCTCAACGAAGCTCGACCGGCCCGCACTTCCGCTAGAATCACGGCATGCGCCGCCTGCTTCGCAAGTTTCTTCCCGACCATGATGCGATTCGGACCAACCGCTGGCTCGCCCCGTTCGAGAACACCCTCCTCCATCCGCGCCTTTGGCACCTCAATCGCCATTCGGCAGCAGGTGCCGTCGCCGCGGGCATGTTCTGCGGACTGATCCCGGGCCCGCTGCAGATGCTTGGCGCGGCGATCTGCGCGGTGATTTTCCGCGTCAATCTGCCACTGGCCATGCTGACCACGCTGTACACCAACCCCTTCACCATCGTGCCGCTCTACATCGTGGCTTTTGCCATCGGACAATGGGCGCTGGCGGACGACCGGCAGCGCTTCGTCGCCCCTCCCGAACCCGGCGACAACGGCCTGCTCGACTGGGCGCGGGCAGTGATCGACTGGATGCTCGGACTCGGCACCCCTCTGGCTTTGGGCCTGCTGCTGCTTGCCGCGGGACTTGCCGTCGCCGGCTACTTCGCTGTTCGACTGGCCTGGCGGATTCATCTTGTTCGTGCCTGGAAACGGCGCAGCCAGAGGTCCGGCGCATGAATTACGAAAGCAACAACGACGACGTCCTGCGCCGCGCGCGGCATTCGATCCTCGTCGCCCTGGCTTCCTTCTCCGCCGTCCTGGTGGCAGGAACCTTCGGCTACAAGCATTTCGCCGCAGCCGATGCGACCTGGGTTGATGCCTTTTACATGACCTTCCTGATGATCGCCACCATCGGCTACGGTGCCGGCGTGGAAATCTATCATCACCCCGAGCGCGAGTTGTTCACGATGGCGGTGGCATTTTCCGGCATCGGCATCATGACCTATTTCTTTTCAAGCATAACGGCGCTGGTGCTGGCCAGCGACTTCGACAAATCAATGCGGAGACGTCGCATGGACAAAATGATGAAAAAGGTTCACGGTCACTACATCCTGTGCGGTTTCGGCCGCGTCGGACGCAACGTCGCCGCCGAGTTGGAAGCCACCAATCACCACTACGTCGCCATCGACGAAAACCTGGAACTTCTGGAAAATTATGCCGAAAAGAAGTCGGGCATGCTCTATCTGCAGGGCGACGCCTCGGACGACGACCTGCTGATCAGCGCCAACCTGGAGGATGCCAAAGGCGTATTTGCGGTGACCGGTGACGACAGCCGCAACCTGATGATCAGCCTTACCGCCAAGCAGATCAATCCTGCCGCGAGGGTGGTGGCGCGCTGCAACGACCTGCGCAATGTGGAGAAGATGCGCAAGGCCGGTGCCGACTCCATCGTCTCGCCGAACTTCACCGGCGGCATGCGCATTGCCTCGGCCATGCTGCGGCCCCATGTCGTGTCATTCCTCGACGAAATGCTGCGCTCGGTGCACAAGCTGCGGGTCGAGGAGGTGGTGGTGCCCGACGATTTCGAGGCCCGTCCGCTCGAGGCCCTGCGCCGGTTGCGCAGCGACAACTACGTGTTGCTGGCGGTGCGCACCCGCGGCGACTGGGAATTCAACCCGCGCAGCGACTTCATCCTGCAGCCGGGTTTCACCCTGATTGCGATGGCTTCGCCGCAGGGACGCAGCGAACTCGAACGCGCCCTGCAGGGAAGCAACCAGGACGACACGGAATAGCCGGCGCCGCCGGGTGCTCGGCGCGGGAACCCCGGACGTTCAGGCCAGCACGCCATCCTGCAGACGCAGGATCCTTGCGGCGCGTGCGGCAAGGTCGAGATCATGAGTCACCAGAATCAGCGCCGCGCCATGCTCGCGACAGAGTTCCAGCAACAGGCCGAACACGCCATTGGCAGCGCTGCGATCCAGGTTGCCGGTCGGTTCGTCTGCCAACAGGCAGGCCGGCCGGGTTGCCAGCGCCCGGGCTACCGCCACGCGCTGGCGCTCGCCGCCCGACAGTTCGCCGGGCCTGTGGCTCAGCCGATGCGCGAGGCCGACCCGCTCCAGCACCACGGTCGCCTGCCGCAGCGCCTCGGGGCGCGGCAGGCGCCTGATCAGCAGCGGCATGGCGACGTTTTCCAGGGCCGTGAATTCCATCAGCAGGTGGTGGAACTGGTAAACAAAACCCAGCGACTGATTGCGCAACCGGCCGCGCTCCGCCTCGCCGACCTGCGCCAGATCCCGGCCATGCAGCCGGACCGTGCCGGCGGTCGGCTGGTCAAGTCCGCCCAGCAGGTGCAGCAAGGTACTCTTGCCCGAACCGCTGGCGCCGACGATCGCCACCGTATCGCCGGCAGCGACACTCAAATCGACGCCGCTCAGGACCGGCACATCGGTCTGGCCCTGATGGAAGATCTTGCTCAGACCACTGCACTCAAGAACGGCATCACTCATAGCGTAGAGCCTCCGCCGGCTGCGTGCGGGATGCGCGCCAGCTCGGGTACAGAGTCGCCAGCAGGGTGAGAATGAACGACACCGCGCTGATGGTGCCGACATCCGACCAGTGCAGGTCCGAGGGCAGTTCGCTGATGTAATACACATCCTTGGCCAGGAAATGCATTCCCAGCAGGCGTTCCAGCGCCGGCACCACGACATCGATGTTGAGCGCCAGGGCCACGCCGCCGGCGACACCGGCGGCAAGCCCGACCGCACCGATCAGGGTGCCCTGCACGATGAAGATGGCCATGACGCTCTGCGGACTGGCCCCCAGCGTGCGCAGGATGGCAATGTCGGCGCGCTTGTCGGTGACCGCCATGACCAGGGTCGACACGATGTTGAAGGCGGCGACGGCCACGATCAGCATCAGGATCAGGAACATCATGCGCTTTTCGATTTCCACGGCACGGAAGAAATTGGCATGACTGCGCGTCCAGTCGCTGACCCAGGCATCCGCATCGAGAAAACGCAGCAATTCGCGACCGATCTGCGGTGCGGCAAACAGATCGTCCACCTTCAGCCGCACGCCGGAAACGCGGTCATCCAGGCGATACAGCTTTTGCGCGTCCGTCATGTGAATCAGGGCCAGGCCGGAATCGAACTCGAACATGCCGGCTTCGAAAATGCCCGCCACGCGGAACTGTTTGACCCTTGGCAGGATGGCCGCCGGCGTCACCAGCCCCTGTGGCGCCAGCAGGGTCACCTTGTCGCCGGTCTTTGCCCGCAAGGCGCGCGCCAGTTCGCTGCCGAGGACGATGCCGAACTCGCCCGGCAGCAACTGGACAAGTTTTCCCGAACGCATGTGGCGGGCGAAGTCGGCCACCTTGTCTTCGGCCTCGGGCAGGATGCCGCGCACCATCACGCCGCGCACCTGGCCATCGAAGCTCAGCATGCCCTGCGCCTCGACGTAAGGAGCCGCAGCCAGCACCCGGGGATGCCGCGCCGCGCCCTGCACCACCTTCACCCAGTCGGCAAGTTCGCCGTTTTCGCTGCTGATCTGGACATGGGAGACGACGCCGAGAATGCGCTCGCGCAATTCCTTCTGGAAGCCGTTCATGACCGAAAGCACCACGATCAGCGCCGCCACGCCGAGCGCGAGACCGGCCATCGAGATCAACGCGATGAAGGAGATGAAACGATTGGCAGCACCTTCGCGCGGCTGGGCGCGCGTGTAACGCAGACCGATGAGGAGTTCGTAGTTCATTAGTTCTGTCGGGTTGTTGGCCCATGTTAACATGCGACCATGCTGACGCTCATCGTGCCCGGCCTGATCTGGACCCGCCAGGCACTCGCGGACCTCACCTACGACCTGCCCCTGCCTGCTTTCACTACCCTGCTCGGGCGCGGCCGCTTGCGGCGGCGTCCGCCGCAAACCGGTACCGCTGCGCTGGCTGAAATCCTCGGACTGGCGACTCCGCTTCCCGCCGCCGCCCTGCGCCGCTTTGCGCTGCACGACCACCCCGGCGACGCCGACTGGCTTTGCCTCGATCCGGTGCGACTGAGCATCCAGCAATACTCTCTGATCGTCGATGATCCGCAGCAATTGAAGCTGACCGATGAAGAATCAAGCGCGCTCGCCGATTCGCTGGCGCCGGTTCTTGCCGGACTCGGCCATCTGGAAGTGATCTCGGCACAGGCGTGGAACCTGAAACTGACTGCGCCCGCCCCGGCCTTTCATCCCCTGCCTGAGGCTACAGGTCGCGCCGCAGCGCTGCTGCCGCTGGACGCGGCCTACACGCCCTGGCGCCACGCCATCAACGAAGCGCAGATGCTGTTGCACGTCCATCCGGTGAATAGCGCGCGCGAAGCCGCCGGGCAGGCCGTCGTGAATTCGCTCTGGCCATGGGGCGGCGGCCGCCTGCCCGACAGCAGCGACTGCATCAGCGCGCATGACCTGCTCTGGAGCGACGATCCGGTAGCGCAGGGCATTGCCCGCCTGCAGCAGTTCGACTGCGTCCCGCTGCCGGCCGCTTTCGCCGCGGCCGGAGCTCGCCGCCCGCTGGCGGTTTATGAAGCGCTGGAACAACCCGCTCGCGTAGGGGATGCGCTGGTCTGGCGCGACGAACTGGCCCGCTTCGAAGCCGACTGGCTGCTACCCGCAGTGAATGCGCTGCGCAGCGGCCGGCTCGACGCCCTGCGCCTGCTTGCCCCGGGCGATAGCGCGAGCGCCGAACTGCAGGTCAGCCGCGGCGATCTGTGGAAGTTCTGGCGCAAACCGTGCGCCTTGTCCGAACTGGCGCCGGCATGACCCACGCAACCCGCATCACGGTCCGCGAGATTCCTCCCCGCAGTACCTGGACACTCGAGCAGGGCGGCGTGCATCCGCTGCTGGCAAGGCTCTACGCCGCGCGCGGCATCCGCAGCATGGACGAACTCGATACGCGCAGCAGCGCCCTGCTGCCGCCGGCAGAACTCAAGGGTGCGAGCGAAGCGGCGGCGCTGCTGGCCGACACCATCGCCGCCGGCCGCAGGATCCTGATCGTCGCCGACTACGACTGCGACGGCGCGACCGGTTGCGCCGTCGGCCTGCGCGCACTGCGCATGATGGGCGCCACGGTCGATTATCTGGTGCCGGACCGCTTCACCCTCGGCTACGGGCTCTCGCTGGAAGTGGCACAACTGGCCGCCGCCCGCCAGCCGGATCTGGTGGTGACGGTTGACAATGGCATAGCCAGCGTCGAAGGCGTGGCGGAACTGAAACGTCTCGGCATCGCCACGCTGGTTACCGATCACCATCTTCCCGGCGACGAGATTCCGGCCGCGGCCGTGATCGTCAATCCCAACCAGCCCGGCTGCGCTTTTCCGAGCAAGGCGCTGGCCGGCGTCGGCGTCATGTTCTACGTCATGCTGGCCCTGCGCGCCGAACTGCGCCGCCGCGGCACCTATGCCAATCAACCGGAACCCAATCTCGCCGGCCTGCTCGACCTGGTGGCGCTGGGTACCGTCGCCGACGTGGTGGCGCTCGACCGCAACAACCGCATCCTGGTCGCCCAGGGACTGGCGCGCATCCGCGGCGGCCAGATGCAGGCCGGCATCGCCGCGCTGCTCGCCGTCGCCGGCCGCGAGGCCGGCCGCGCCGCCACCTTCGACCTCGGCTTTGCCCTCGGCCCGCGCCTCAATGCCGCCGGCCGCCTCGCCGACATGTCGCTCGGCATCGAATGCCTGGTCACGGACGATCCCGCGCGTGCCATGAACATAGCCCAGCAACTCGATGCCATCAACCGCGAACGACGCGTCATCGAAACCGACATGCGCGAGGATGCGGAGCTGCTGCTGGCCGCGCTCGACGCCGGCAACCGCGCCAGCCTGACGCTGTTCGATCCCGGCTGGCATCAGGGGGTGATCGGCATCCTGGCCGGCCGCGTCAAAGAGAAACTGCACCGTCCGACCTTTGCCTTCGCCCGCGGCAACGCCGGCGAACTGAAGGCGTCGGGCCGCTCGATTCCCGGCCTGCATCTGCGCGACGCACTGGATCTGGTCGCCAAGCGACATCCCGGCCTGCTGCTGCGCTTCGGCGGCCACGCCGCCGCCGCCGGCCTGACGCTGAAGGAAGATCGCCTGGCCGAATTCGAAGCCGGATTCGAGCAGGTCTGCCAGGAACTGTTGTCGCCGGCCGACCTGTCGCGCACGCTGGAAACCGACGGGCCGCTGGAAAGCGGCTACTTCTCGCTCGACGCCGTGCGCCTGATGCAGCAGGAAGTCTGGGGCCAGGCCTTCCCGGCGCCGGTATTCGCCGACAGCTTCCGCGTCCTCAATCAGCGCATCCTGAAGGACAAGCACCTCAAGCTCAAACTGCAAAAAGGCAATCAGCGCTTCGACGCGATCCAGTTCAATTTCGCCGACAGCGCGCCGGATCAAATCCGCGCCGCCTTCCGCGTCGACATCAACGAGTGGAACGGCACCCAGACCGTGCAGTTGTTGCTGGAACATTTCGAAGCAGCCGGCTGAAGCCGGAGCCGGCCGGCGGCGGGCACCGTATAATCGCGGCCCTTCGCATCGAAACCCCTGCCGCCGTGTCCCAACTCGAACAAGAACTCGCCCGCCGCCGCACCTTCGCCATCATTTCGCACCCCGACGCGGGCAAGACCACGCTCACCGAAAAGCTGCTGTGGTTCGGCGGCGCCATCCAGGTCGCCGGCGAAGTGCGGGCGCGCAAGGCCTCGCGCCACGCCACATCGGACTGGATGGAACTGGAAAAGCAGCGCGGCATCTCGGTCACCAGTTCGGTGATGCAGTTTCCCTACCGCGAGTGCATGATCAACCTGCTCGACACGCCCGGCCACGAGGACTTTTCCGAAGACACCTACCGCACGCTGACGGCAGTGGATTCGGCGGTGATGGTGATCGATTCGGTGAACGGCGTCGAAGCCCAGACCATCAAGCTGCTCAACGTCTGCCGCCTGCGCGACACGCCGATCCTGACCTTCATCAACAAGCTCGACCGCGAAGGCCGGCCGCCGATCGAACTGCTCGACGAAATCGAATCCGTCCTGAACATCCAGTGCGCACCGATGACCTGGCCGATCAGCATGGGCAAGCGCTTTCGCGGCGTCTACCACCTCTACGACGACAGCATCAGCTTCTTCGACCCGCAGGCGGAAAAGGGCACGGCCGAAGTCATCAAGGGCCTCGACAACCCTCGCCTCGACGAACTGATTCCGGATCAGGCTGAAGAACTGCGCATGGAAGTCGAACTGGTGCGCGGCGCCTCCCACAGTTTCGACCGCGAGGCCTATCTCGCCGGACGCCAGACCCCGGTGTTCTTCGGCTCGGCGATCAACAACTTCGGCGTGCAGTCGCTGCTCGACGCCATCGTCGATCTGTCGCCCGGCCCGCAGCCGCGCGCCACCGAATCACGTCTGGTGCAGCCCGGCGAAGCGAAATTCTCCGGCTTCGTCTTCAAGATCCAGGCCAACATGGACCCCAAGCATCGCGACCGCATCGCCTTCGTCCGCGTCTGTTCGGGCAAGTTCGAGCGCGGCATCAAGCTGAAGCAGTTATCGACCGGCAAGACGCTGTCGGTCAACAACGCCATCACCTTCATGGCGCAGGACCGCAACACCACCGACGAAGCCTGGCCGGGCGACATTCTCGGCATTCCGAATCATGGCACGGTGCTGCTCGGCGACGCCTTCAGCGAAGGCGAAGACCTCAAGTTCACCGGCATTCCCTGCTTCGCGCCGGAGCACTTCCGCCGCGCCCAGATTCGCAATCCGATGAAAATGAAACAGTTGCAAAAGGGCTTGCAGCAGTTGGCGGAAGAAGGCGCCACCCAGTTGTTCAAGCCTATTCACAGCAACGACCTGATCCTCGGCGCGGTCGGCACGCTGCAGTTCGACGTCGTCGCCCACCGCCTGGAATTCGAGTACGGCGTCGATGTCATGTTCGAGCCCTATCCGGTCGCTACGGCGCGCTGGCTGCGCGGCGACGAGTTGGCCATACGCGCCCTGGCCGACAAGGCCGGCGTCAATGTCGCGCTCGACGGCGCCGGCGACTATGTCTACCTGGCGCCCAACCGCGTCAATCTGTCGATGACCCAGGAACGCCACCCGGAAGTCAGTTTTCTGGAAACCCGCGAGATTCATTAACGCCCATTGCGCGACCGTGACCATCGACCCTGCCGAATAATCCTGGAAGGCACGCTTGTCATGACTGAAATTTCAGATGTAAGAATCCGCTGCGGCCACTGCCGGGCGACATTCTCCAGCCTCGTCCCGTTCGCCGATCTGGAATCTCTCGAGAGCGCGATCAAGGATGGCCTGCGGGCCACCTGTCCGTCTTGCGGGCAAGTGGTCGACTGCAACAGTAAGAACACGATGTGGCGCTATGCGGACGGCTCCGCAGGCGGCCTATCCGAATAATTCCGGTCGCCACTCCCGGGCGCCTCCCGCTTATGGAATGGCGCCCGCAGAGCAGTGAATTCGCAGACAGAGGCGCCGCGCCGGCGCCCCCGGGGTCACTTCTGCAGCGAGGCGTCTTCGACGAGTACCTTGTACGAATACCCTGAGCCGAAATCCTTGTCGGTGCGCACCATGCCTTTGACCAGCACGACATCCCCGACCTTGGCCTGATCCTTTGTCGTCACCAGCAGGTCATCCGTCTTGTCCGCAGCCGAACCCGAGCCGTCGCGCAGATGTATCCAGTTCTTGCCCATCACCGCTTCGGTGAACTTCACAACCTTGCCGCGAACCTGAACCGTCTTGTCTTTCAGTTCGGCGTTCTTGCTCACCACTTCGGCGACTGTTCGCGCATCCGCACCGCTGGCCTTGGCAACCTTTACGTCACCCGTGAACTCG
>SESE01000683.1_pt1 | contig 13998 bp, 15 predicted proteins | sample 3171371 | NCBI WGS metagenome assembly SESE01 (sample SAMN06051881, study PRJNA518727) | freshwater metagenome | biome: subpolar coniferous forest; feature: holomictic lake; material: water; isolation source: holomictic Lake 442, 13 m depth | place: Canada: near Kenora, Ontario | collected... | reverse complement strand
TTCAGAGGATTGTCCGATTCTGATGCGTTGCTGATACCGAAGCTTTTGTCCACCTCATTTGGACAAGCTTTGGACAAGCAGTTTGCCCGAAAAAGCCAATTTCGAAGGGCCGGTAGCTGGCCGATACCCGCCGTACGTGATACTGAACCGGGGGCGTGCAGAACCTTCTTCTTAGCCAGGCACGAATACCGCTGGACTGACACTGAAGAACCTGGCTAGTTTTCCCGCCAGGGTCGCGCTGATTTTTCGCTTACCGGCGAGAATCGCCGAAAGGTTGCTTTGTGGAACGATCTCCGCGAGATCTCCTTGCTTCAGGCCGCGCAATTCGATCAGGTAGCGCAGAACTTCTTTGGGTTCGGCCGCTTCAATGGCGAAGTGCTTCGTGTCATAGTCCATCACCAGTTCGCTGACGAGATCAAGAAGCCCGGACAAGGCGTGATCCTCCCGGTCGCCGACCATGTCGAGCAGATAATTCATCAGCGAAACCGTACGGTCATACTCTTCATCGGTGCGGATCGGACGCAAATGGGCGATGCGATCAAACGCGGCCCAAGTCTTTTGCAGTGACTTGATGTCCAGAGTAACAATAGCGGTTGTCATGGTTACACCTCGCCTTTCCTGTATCGTTTGCACCAGTCGTCGTATTCCCGGTGAGTCATTACCCAGCGCACGAACATCTTTCCATCGCGGTAGCGAACGATGACAACGACCCGATAGTTGTTGCCGCCGACATCGAACACGGTATAAGGCGGAACATAATCCGCACTGTCAAAGCTCTGCCGAAGATCAGCAAAGTCAGCGAAGCGAGAATTCTCCGCGACGGCATGCCAGTTGCGCAAAGACTGCTCGGCTTCAGGATGCCTGTGCCAGAAGTCACGCAGCATCTTTAGTGAAATGATGTGCATGCGCGCATTATATCAAACCGATATACCCGCCGCAAGCGCTCCAAGAACCTGCGGGCCATCCAGATACTGCTGGGCCACTCCAAACTGGACTATCTCCCGCGCCGGACTATGTGGAATGGTCTGAACTCATAAAAGACGTGTAGGCCCAGCAAGAGTTTCCAAGGCGCCCAGGAAAGGGGGTTTCTGTCTGGGGTGCCGAACGAAGACGGCGACAATCTGTTACCGTTCGCGCCTCATGATCAAGAACTTCAAGATCATTTCCGGCGGCCAGACAGGCGTCGATCGTGCTGCCCTGGACTGGGCGATCGGACATGGTGTCCCCTATGGTGGATGGTGCCCGGTTGGACGACTGGCTGAGGACGGTGTCGTACCGGCCCGATACGCTCTGGATGAAATGCTGCAAGGCGGCTATTTGGAACGCACAAGAGCCAACGTGCGTGATTCCGATGCGACGCTGATTATCACCCTCTCGTCAGCACTCTCAGGCGGCAGCAAGGAGACGGTTCGTTTCGCGGTCGAGTTGCGCAAGCCCTGGCTGCATGTTTATCCGTCGATGGACTGGAAATCGGCTTCGGGCCGATGGGTGCGCCCTCGAGGAACATTTGTCCTCAACGTGGCCGGGCCACGGGCAACGAAGGAACCTGACGTTGGCGCTTTTGCCTGGCAGGTGCTTGATGCAATGTTCCGCTAGGCCATGCGAAGTTCGGCCACTTGGCTGACAAGACAGTGCGACTATTGAGAGAGCGCAACATCCGGCGATTTGTTCGCAGATTGGTTGGCGCGCCGGAATCCGCCGGCAATTTCATAATCCCCTTGCCGAGTACCCGTGTTATGACAAGTGCTATTATGTGCAACGTAGGCCCTGGGATTACTTTAGTAATAGCTCGCTTGGTGGGCGATGAGCCGTTTGCTGATGCCACTTTCCCACAGCAGAACTTTTTAAGAGCAGTTGCAGCGATGTTTTTGACAGGAACTGAAAATGATTCCTCCACTGCTTCGCACCTGGCTATTTTCTGTCGGCTTATTGCTTCTAAGCCATCTATCGACTGCTCACGCACAAGCCACCTACAACTTGACGGCGGGCTGGAACTTGCTCGGCAACGGGACGACCGCCGCAATTCCTGTTGCCGCAACATTCAGCGACACCAGCAAGATTTATTCGGTTTGGAAGTGGAACAAGACGACACGCACGTGGGCCTTCTATGCCCCGTCGCTATCTGCGTCCGCGTTAGCCGCATACGCCCAGGGCAAGGGCTACGATGTACTGACGACCCTCGCGGTAAAGGACGGCTTCTGGGTAAACGCGGCGATAGCTGCGACGATAACAGCCTCATCTGAGCCGTTTGCAGCACCCCCTTCGGCCGGGGCAACCGTGCCATCGGCAACACTGACCGAAACTGATTTGGCGCTGGGGTGGAACCTGGTAGGGAATGCCGACGGCAAGACCCCATCCCAACTCAATTCAAGTTTAAGCAGCAGCCTGACCGGCGCCGGTAAATCGATAGTGACGGTTTGGGCATGGCATCCGTCGACCTCGACGTGGCGATTTTATGCGCCTGAATTGGAGTCGCAAGGTGGAACAGCGCTGGCCGACTACATAAGCAGCAAGGGCTATTTGCAATTCACATCGCCCCCCGCTGCAGCAGACGGCCTTTGGATAAACATCGGAACCGGGCCAACGACGGGAACCGACACCTCACCCCGGACGACTGCAGAGGGGCTCTGGCAGGCCACATTAAGCGGCGTTACAGTCGAGGTCGCCGTGCTTGAAAACGGTGATACGTGGGGGGTTTACATCGATGGGGGTCTTATCTGGGGCGCGTTCCACGGCACGACATCTTCCAGCGGCACGACGTTAAGCGGTTCCGGCACCGATTTCTACATCCTGTACAAAATGATCTCCCCCGGCAGCTACTCGGGTACGTATTCCGCAAAAGGGAGCATCAGGGCTGCGACATCGGCCGGCGTCGAATTCTCCGGGACGTACGATACCGCCTACGATCAAGCCGCATCGCTGGCCACCCTTGGCGGCACCTTCTCCGGCAGTGGCGTAACAGGGCTGAGTTCAACCCAGTCAATTTCCGTTGCAATAACTGACCACGGCATCATCAGTGCAAGCAGTGGCGGCTGTGCTGTTTCCGGAACGGCGACCCCGCGCGCATCAGGCAAAAACATCTTCGACGTCGCGTTGAATTTTGCCGGCGCAAGCTGCGCCCTTGGAAATGGCAGTTCTGCATCGGGAATCGGTTACTACGATAGTGCCCGTCGGTCGTTGCTTGTCATGGGAATGAAAAGTGACGGCTCAGACGGGTTTATCTACGTCGGCACAAAACCGTAATCCCACAGCAATCCGGCAAATAGAGCCGGCACGTCCGGGCGTCGCAGGGCTTGCCTACTCCCAGCCCGAAGGACTGGCCTGCTGCGGACAGGGCTGACGGAACACCCGGCGGTCTTCCAGCCGCACCGCCGTCAGGCTGCCGCCCCACAGGCAACCCGTGTCGAGCGCCAACAGACCGGGCTCCTCGCGAAAACCCAGGGCCGACCAGTGGCCGCAAACAATCAGGTGGTTGGCGCTGGCGCGCCCGGGTGCGGCGAACCACGGCACGCAGCCCGGCGGGCCCTTGTCGGGCGGCGCCTTGTTGCCCGCGGCGCGAAATTCCATGGCGCCGGCCGGTGTCACATAGCGCATCCGCGTCATCGCATTCACCACCACGCGCAGCCGGTCCCAGCCCGTCAGGTCGTCGCGCCACGCGGCCGGCTCGGAACCCCACATGTTGGCCAGGAAATCACGGTAGTCGGATGTCATCAGCGCCGCCGCGGCTTCGTCGGACAGTGCCTGCGCCTGCGCCAGCGTCCACGACGGCAGCAGTCCGGCATGGACCATGGCCCAGTCGCCTTCGACATGAAACAGCGGCTGCGCCCGCAGCCAGGCCATCAAGTCGTCGCGGTCGGGAGCGGCGAGCACGGCATCAAGCGTGTCTTCCTTGCCGGGCTTGCCGTAGCCCTCGGCCTGCATCACCAGATGCAGGTCATGGTTGCCGAGAACCATGCTGGCCGCGGCGCCCAGAGACTTGACGAAGCGCAGCACCTCGAGCGAAGCCGGTCCGCGGTTGACCAGATCGCCGACGAACCAGAGGCGGTCGGCTGCCGGATCGAAGCTGATATAGTCGAGAAGACGGCGCAGCGGGTCGTAACAGCCCTGCAGATCGCCGATTGCATATGTAGCCATAGCGTACAAGTCTACCTTGAGCCTTCCATCAAGCCCGAAAATTCTGATCATCCGCCGCGACAACATCGGCGACCTGGTCTGCACCACGCCGCTGATCAGCGCCTTGCGCCGGCGCTTTGCCGCGGCCTGGCTGGGTGCGCTGGTCAACAGCTACAACGCGCCGGTGCTGGACGGCAACCCCGATCTCGACGACGTCCTGGCCTATACCAAGGCCAAGCACCGGGCTCCGGACCAGTCCCTGGCGGGCATTCTGTGGCGGCGCCTGCGGATGATGCAAAGACTGCGCGAGATGCAACTCGATGACGTCATCATCGCTACCACATCGCCGCAGCCGCGGCTCATCACCCTGGCACGCTGGCTGAAACCGAAGCGCCTCATCGGCTTCGGCGAAAGCGGAGCACTGGATGTTGCCCTGCCGCCGGACAGCGCCGGCCGCCACGAAGTGGAGGACGTATTCCGCGTGGCATCGATCTACGGCATCGACGGCCCGCCGCCCGCCTGTCGGGTGATCGGGCCGAAGATGCAGTCCCGTTCAGCGGCGCTCACCATCGGCATTCACATCAGCGCGCGCAAGCCTTCCCAGCGCTGGCCGGCAGACCGCTTCGCCGCAACCGTCGGCGCGCTGGCCGCGCAGGGACCGCTGTGCTTCATGCTGCTCTGGTCACCCGGCGCCGAAGACAACCCGCTGCATCCGGGCGACGACCTCAAGGCACACGCGGTGCTGGACGAAGTCAGGCGCAGCGGCATCCCGTTTGATGGCGCCGACGCCCGCATGATCGCCAGGCCGACGCAAACTTTGGCGCAACTGATAGAGGCGCTGGCCGGATGCGATGCCCTGATCTGCGCCGACGGCGGCGCCATGCATCTGGCGGCGGGCCTGGGGCTGCCCGTCGTCTGCCTGTTCGGCGACTCCGATGCGCAGCGCTGGCGTCCCTGGGGAGTGCCCTATCGCCTGTTGCAGCAACCGTCCCTGGATGTCAAGGATATCGGCGTCGACCAGGTGGTCAGCGCCTTCAATGCGCTGCAGGCTGATATTCCGGCACCCGATCCTTGAGCCCCTGTTTCACCTCGAGCTCGGTGCGCGAAGGCGCCGCCAGCCAGTCCTCGAGATCGGCCAGCCATACCGCATCGGGCACCGTCGCCGATTTCGCCACCCGCAGTTTCGGATGCGGCGTCGGCAGGGTCGATTCCCCATCGGCCAGCAATTCCTCGTAAAGCTTCTCGCCGGGGCGAAGACCTGTGAACTCTATCTTGATGTCATCTTCGCTGAAGCCCGACAACTGGATCATGTCACGCGCCAGGTCGGCGATCTTCACCGGCTCACCCATGTCGAGCACGAAGATCTCGCCGCCCTCGCTGTGCATGCTCGCCATCAGGCCGGCCTGCAACACCAGTTGCGCCGCCTCCGGGATCAGCATGAAGTAGCGGATGATGTCGGGATGGGTCACGGTCACCGGCCCGCCTCTGGCGATCTGTTCGCGGAACTTGGGTATCACGCTGCCGGAAGAACCGAGCACGTTGCCGAAGCGCACCGCGACGAAGCGCGGCGTCGGCGCCTGCCGCTGCAGGACCTGGCAGGCCATCTCCGCCAGGCGCTTGCTGGCGCCCATGACGTTGGTCGGATTCACCGCCTTGTCGGTCGAGATCAGGACGAACTCGCCGACATGGCTTGCCGCCGCCGCGCGCGCCACGGTCAAGGTGCCCTGCACGTTGTTGCGCACCGCCTGCCACGCATTGGCGCCTTCCATCAGCGGCACATGCTTGTAGGCCGCGGCATGGAACACCACATCCGGCCGATGCTCACGGAATACCGCTTCCATGCACGCCGCATCCTTGACGTCGCCGATCACGCACTGCACCGGCTGCCCGGCGAACTCCTGCTCGATGCTGTACAGCGCCAGCTCCGACTGCTCGAGGAAGATCAGGCAACGCGGTGCGAAACGGGCGATCTGCCGGCACAGCTCCGAACCGATCGAGCCTCCCGCACCGGTCACCAGCACCACCTTGCCATTCAGCAGCCGGTTCAGGCCGGCCTCATCGAGCGTGACGCGGTCACGGCCGAGGAGGTCTTCCAGCTCAACCTTGCGGATACTCGAAATCGACACGCGGCCGGAGAGCAGGTCGCCCAGCGAGGGTATGGTCAGCACCTTCATCCCTGCCGCGACCGCCAGTTCCGCGGCATGGCGACGGGCTGTCGGGCTCGCCTCCGGCATGGCGATCACGGCGTGACCCACTTCCATGCGCCTGACATGGAGGGCGAGGTCGGCCATCGGCCCCAGCACGGGGACGCCGGCGATCTGCCGTCCCAGCATGGCGGCATCCTCCGCCAGCAGGCCGACCACGCGCCACTCGCGCCGCGCCGCCAGTTCGCGCAGCAGCGAAGCCGCGGCCTCGCCGCTGCCGAGGATCAGCAGGGGTTCTCCCGCCAGCTGACGGAGTGAAAACAGATGCCCGTCGCGCCACGAGCGATAGGCGAAGCGGCTGCCGCCCATGGCCAGTATGAGCAGCACCGGATCGAGCACCAGCACCGAGCGCGGCACATCGGTGCCACGCTGCAGCATGAACAGCGCAAGGGTCACCAAAAGGCCGGAGAGTGCCGCCGCCAGGACAATGCGCCGCAGGTCCGGCAGGCTGGCAAAGCGCCACAGACCGCGATACAGACCGGATTTCCAGAACGTCGCCATCTGGATCGCCGCCACCAGCGGCAGCGTCTGCTGCACCAGCGTCCATTGCCCGGCCGGCAGATCGAAGTTGTAGCGCAGCAGGAAGGCAAGCACCCAGGTGGCCAGCACCGCCACCAGGTCATGCACGATAACCAGCAGCAGGCGCGGGTTCATGGTTCTTGCGCCGCCGCCCAGGCCCGGTCCGCAGCCAGGGCGAGGCCGGCATAGACTGCGGCCCAGGCCAGCAGGCCGGGATATTGAAACTGCGTCGCCAGCGGCAACAGCATCAAGGCTGAAGCGCCCGCCGCCAGCATCAGGCTATATTCCGCAAGAACCGTCCGCCGGTGTCCCCATCCCATCCGCACCAGACGCTGGTAGTAGTGTTCGCGATGGGCCTGCCAGACGCGTTCCCGGCGCAGTGCCCGGCGCAGCAGGGTCAGCGTCGCATCGACGATGAAGGGCGAGAACACCAGCACGGGGAACCACAGCGGCCAGACGCCACCCGACCACCCCAGCAGGCCGAAGGCGCCGGCGAGGAAACCCAGCGGTATCGAACCGGCATCGCCCAGGAACACTCTGGCCGGCGGAAAATTGAAGATCAGGAAACCCGCCGCCGCCGCAGCTATGACGAAGCAGGCCGCGGCCAGCACCGGCATCGCTGCCGCCGCCGCGATACCGTACGCTGCGAAGCCGAAAAACGCCATGCCGCCGGCAAGACCGTCGGCGCCATCCATGAAATTGTACAAATTGGTCATCCAGGCCAGGGGCAGCACGACGAGGACCGATGCGGCCAGATTCATCGGCACCAGCCATGCCACGGCCGCCGCCGCCGCCAGGTGACCGAGCAGCCGCGGCAGCGTCGCCAGACCGCGCTTGTCGTCGACAAAAGACATCAGCGCCAGCGCCGCCGCCACCCCCATGATGAGCGGCACTATGCCGACATCATGGTGCGACAAGGCCAGGCCTGCCGCCGCCGGCAGGCTTCCCGCCCACATCGCCACCCCGCCGACGCGGGGAACGCTGCCCTGATGCAGCGAACGGGCATTGGCCACATCCAGCGGCAGGCGGTGGCTGACCCGCAGCAGCAGGTGCAGTGCGCCGACGGTGCCGGCACCGGCTACCGCAACGCATGCCATGTCGGCGGCAAGACTTTCCATACTAGAGATCGAAACCGCGCGGCGAGAAGCCGAAATTCCGGGTGGCCTCATCGTGACCGAAACACATGTCGGCATTAACCCGGTCGATCATTTCCATGTTGATTCTGCGATAAGCGGGCAGCACGCGCGCCAGCATCAGCATCGGACCCCACCAGGCCCGCGAAACGGAAACGACGCGCCGGCGCAGGCCGAGCTTGTGGAAGATGCCCTCCACCATCGTTCGATAACTCAGCACCTGATTGCCGCTCAGGTTATAGCCCTGGTTCCATCCCGACTCGTTGCCGAGCAAGGCGATGCAGGCTTTGGCAAGGTCGTCGGCATGGACCGGCTGGCGCAGTCCGCTGCCCTTGCCCGGCATGGGGAAAAAGCCGAAACGGCGGATGAAGCCGGAGAGCACGCTTATATTCTTGTCATAGCCCAGGGAATAGATCAGCGTCGGACGGAATATCGCCCAGCGCACGCCAAGGCGGCTGCAACTTGCTTCTATTTCCCGCTCTGCGTTTTCCAGATCGGCCACCAGGCCGCGCTCCCCGGGGTCGCCCGAGCCGCGCTTGGTGAAGCGACTGGTTGAACCGAAGCCGATCAGGTGCCGCATGCCGCATGCGGCCAGAGCTTCGATCTGGCCGGGCAACAGGCGCAAGGGTGCCAACTGGATAACGATATCCGGCCGCCCGGACGTGGGCAACGAAAGCGGACCGCCGAAATCATGGGAATGCCAAAGCAGTTGCATCGAATCCTCCGCCCGCGCCGCAGCCGGATCGCGACTGAAGGCCCGCACGCAATAGCCGGCGGCCACCAGGCGCGGCAACAGGAAGCGTCCGACCAGGCTGGTGGCGCCGAACACCCAAACCTCCCTGGGGCACGTGGCATAGAAACTTCGCGGCCGGGTGAAATCCGGCGGGGCGATGGCTTGCTTGCGCATCTGGAACACGCGCCAGAGAAAATGGGCGCAGACCGCGACCGCCAGCGCCCAGCGGGTAGGGGCCAGCGAGAACTGGGAGTAATACTTGCGGAAGAAGCGGAACAAGCCGACATGCTTGTGCCATTCGACAAAGACGGGACGCTGGTTGCTCGATCGCCCCTTGAAATGGACGATTTCGACATTCGGCACGAACAGGATATCCCACCCCGCAAGACGCGTGCGCAGGCACAGATCGAGATCCTCCCAGTGCATGAAGTAGGATTCATCGAATGACCCGACGTGCTCCAGAACGCTCCTGCGGGCCAATATGAACGCGCCGGAGATGGCTTCTACCGGAACCGGCACATCGGGCAGGGGATCCAGCGCCGAAAGAAGATGGTCCGAACGCGGCGCATCGCTCAGCACGAAGGGCAGGAGTTTGGCCAGGGCACGGCGTGGGGTGGGAATCTCGCGGCGACAACCGGCCTGCTCCGTTCCATCCGGATTGCGGATCAGGCAACCGGCCATTCCGGCTTTCGGATGCGCCTCCATCACCGTCACCATGTCCGCCAGAGTATCCCGCCCGACAATGCAATCCGGGTTGAGGAACAGCACATAGGCGCCGCGCGCACGCGGCAGAACCGCATTGTTGCCCTTGGCAAAACCCAGATTGGCGCCGTTTCTGCAGATCACCAGGCGCGGCTCTCGCGCGGCCAGTTCCTCTAGCGCCTCGATACTGCAATCAACCGAGCCATTGTCAGAAACGATGACCTCGACCGGCACGGACGAGCACAGCGCACTTTGCACGCACTCGAGGAGTAGCGTGCCGCTGTTGTAGCTGACGATGATTACGGAAACCTCTACAACCATTGGGCCCTGTCCATGACGCCGCCGACACCCCGGAACCGCCTTCGCACGGCGGCTGAGCCTGTATTGTACCGTCCTGCCACCGCTCGCCAGGCATTGCAGCGCATCGATTCGGGCACATTCGCCGACTGGCTCGCATTCGGCGTCTTGTATAGTGCGAAGAAACTCGCGAAATCCGGAAACCGCATGGTGCCGAAGTAGCCGGAACCCGCAAAGCGCTGTGGTTTGGAACAAGGATCGTTGTCGGCATGAAAAGTTTTCTTGCGCTCATCGTTCTGCTGTTGCTCGCCACCAACCTCGTCCGTGCCGACGAGGCGGCGCACACGTCCGGAATCGTGATTGCAGATTTGCCGCTGGAAATCGCGGTAAAGCAGGTGCGCGGCAGCGGCAAGCGTCTGTTGGTGCTTTTCGAGGATCCCAACTGCATTTACTGCAGGCAACTGGAAAGGGATGTCGCCGGTCTGACCGATGTCACCATCTACACCTTTCTGTATCCCATCCTCTCTGCCGACTCAACCAAAAAAGCCAAAACCGTCTGGTGCGCCTCCGATCGTGAAATGGCCTGGAGCCAATGGATGCTGAAAGGCATCGCTCCTGCGCCGGCAAGATGCGATGCCGGCGCGATAGAACAGGTTCTCGCGCTTGGCAGAAAACTCGGCGTACGCGCCACGCCGACCATATTCCTGGCCAACGGCGAGCGGATGTCGGGCGCCGTTCCCGGCATGACGCTGGAGATGGCGATCAGTTCGCCGAAGGTGCTGTCGTTTCAATTGGCGAACGAAAAGAAGTCTCTCCAGGGTGCGGAACCGCCCGCTGCGATTCTGCACTTGCCGGCGGCGACTTCCCGGCCGTGAGAGAAAGCGGTATCTCCAAGCCGCCTCCTGACGGATTGGCGCATGAGCCAATCCGGCGCTTCATTCAGTTCAATAGCTGATTGACTATCAGGGCTTCGTTCAAAGCCTTGCTGTACCCCATGCGCGCCGTTTGAAGAATCGCGACCTGCTTGCTGTGGCGCTGCAGTTCGGCGTCCACAAACTGCAGCATGCCGAGTTGCGCCCTGGCTTCCTCGGACAATAGATCCAGGTCGTAGTCCTTTTCATCGATCCTGACGATGGGCATTGCGGGGTCCTTTCGCTATGGAGGGGCTTTGAAATCGTCAACCCGCTGTCGCATCTCGGTGTTTCAGAATCGAGCCGACCTCTGCCAGAGAGTTGACAACGTGCGTAGCGAACGTCTCACCAGCGTCCTTGTCGGGTTCGGGTCGAAGCAATATCCGCAAGTCGAGTCCTGCGCGCCTTGCCGCCTCCATGTCGGACTCCTTGTCTCCCAGCATGACCGAATCAGCCAGTGAGATCTGGAACTCTGCCGCGGCGCGAAGCAACATCCCCGGGTTGGGTTTGCGGTCGAAAGATTCGGCGAGGTAGTCCCCCTTGCCATGCTGCGGATGAGAAGGACAATAAAACACCTTTGTTATCGGTGCGCGCTCTTTCTCGAAACGATGGCACATCCACCCGGTCAGCCGCAGAAAATCCGCTTCACTGTAATAGCCCCGGGCAATCCCTGCCTGATTGGTCACCACGATCAGCAAATACCCGTAACTCACAGCCGCACGACAAAGTTCGAAAATGCCGTCAATGAATACGAATTCCTCAATGCGGAAGACATAACCCGGATCGTGGTTGATGATCCCGTCGCGATCGAGAAAAAGCGCACGCCGCTTCACCGGGCAACGATGGCCGGCAATTCGCGCTGGGCGCGGTCGAAGTCTTGCGGAACACCTATGTCGATGAAATACGCATCGGTGACATAGGCCCTTGGCTTCAGTCTGGCGCAATGACGTTGCAGGATGTCGGCCTCGAAGGAAAAGCGCTCCGGTAATTCCGGCACGGCAACCACCTCCGGCAGCAGAACGTAGATGCCGGCATTGATCAAGCCCGGGCCGGCCTTGCCCTTCTCGGCAAAGCCCGTGACCCTGTCCTGGTCCAGCACCACGGAACCGTAGCGAGACACATCCGGCGTCTCTCTAAGGACCATTGCGACTTGCGATGGCTCAGCTTGGTACCATCCAACCAAGGCGCGGATGTCGATGTCGAGGAAAGTATCGCCGTTGAGCACGAGCACCGGATCCGGTCCTTCGCTGCGCAAGGCGTGGACAATCGCACCGCCGGTTCCCAGTGGTTCCGCTTCAAGAGCGTAACGCAGGGTTGCGCCGCGATAGTGATTGCCGAAATGTGTCTCGATCATCTCGGCCCGATATCCGACCGAAAGGATGATCTGGCGGATGCCGCCGGCAATCAGATGATCTAGCAGGTATTCAAGAAACGGCCGTCCGGCGACGGGAGCCATCGGCTTGGGCAGGTCCGGCACCTTCTCGCGCAGGCGCGTACCCAACCCGCCCGCCAGCACCACGGCCTTCATGGCGAACGGGGAAACACCTGTTGTTCGATCAAGCCGCAGATGATGTGGCCGACCACGATATGTCCTTCCTGAATATTCGGCGTGCTGTCCGACGGAATCTCGATGCAGTGATCGACGACCCCGGTAATCCGCGCCGCCTTGTTGCCGGTCATTCCCACGGCGATCAGGCCCATCCGTCTTCCCGCTTCGAGGGCGGCGATCACGTTGGGCGAGCGGCCCGAGGTGGATATGCCGAACAGCACATCCCCCGGACGGCCGACCGCTTCCACCTGGCGCGAAAACAGATGCTCATAGCCGTAGTCGTTGCCGATGGCGGTGAGCACCGACGAATCAGTGGTCAACGCAAAGGCCGGCAAGCCGGGCCGGTCGTAGGCAAACCGGCTGACCATCTCGCCGGCCAGATGTTGCGCGTCCGCCGCACTGCCGCCGTTGCCCATGAACAGCAGCTTGTTCCCGCCACGCAGCGCCTTGACACAAGTTTCGGCCACCGCTTGAACTGTTGCGCCCAGCCTCTCATCCGCCAGCATCAAGCCAAGTACGCGGGCGGTTGCTTCCATCTGGCTCTTGATTTTCTGCCTCATCAAACTCTCCAACTCTGCGTTCCGTGCTTGGTAAAGTGGCAATTGCTCACTTGACCTTCAAACCGGTTCAGGGATCGAATCAAGTCCATGCGCTTGTCGGGTGGCGTGAAGAACATCATGAAGCCGCCGCCGCCGGCACCGGAAACCTTGCCCGCCAGCGCACCGGCAGCACATGCCGACTCGTATATTTCCTCGATGTGCGAATTGGACACCGTACGCGCAGAGCGCTTCTTGCTTTCCCATCCTTCGCGCATCGACTCGACGATGCCGGCAAAGTCACCCTTCAACAGGCATTCCTTCATCGTCATTGCTTCACGTTTTATCGCCTGCATGGCTTCGATGGCGACGACTGACCCCGAGGCCACATTGGCGCTCTGGTCGGCGATGATGCGCGCCGATTCACGCGATACCCCGGTATAGAACAGCACCAGCGATGCCTCCAATTCGCAGATGAAGTTGCTCTTGATTCGCAGCGGATTGATCACCGCCCGATCGTTGGCGTAGAACTCCATGAAATTGAAACCGCCGAAGGTGGCGGCATACTGATCCTGTCTGCCGCCCTGCAGGCCGCAGTCTACGCGCTCTATCTTGTAGGCGAGGTGGGATTGCGCATAGTCGTCCAGCGGAATATTGAGCAGTTCCACGAAGGCTTTGAGCATCGCCACCACCAGGGTAGAGGACGAACCGAGGCCGGAACCCGCAGGTGCATCGCAAAACGTGCTGAGTTCGAGGGCCAGCGGCCGGCCGCCGTTGAACGTGCGCACGATCTCGTTGTAGACGGCCTTGTGCAGGTCGAGTTCGCCATCCAATGCCAGGTTGGCAGCGAGGGGGAAAACGGTTGTCTTCTGCTGATCCGTGGACACGAAGCGGACAAGGGGTTCATCCAGTGTCTTGATCACCGCGTAGGCATAACGATCAATGGTTGCGTTCAGAACGCAACCGCCATGGACGTCGCAGAAAGGGGATACATCCGTACCGCCGCCGGCCAGGCCCAGGCGAAGCGGCGCGCGAGCGCGTATCAGCATTGACACCACCTATCGAGTGAGGAAAGCTTGTTCGCGTCCGACCTGGTCGCGCCAGTAATCGAGCAAATCGCGAATGGTTTTCTCGAAGGGAATTTCCGGCTTCCAGCCTGTATGGGCAGAAAATTTTGCTGTATTCGGAACCTGCAGATCGGCATCGATCGGGCGCAACCGCTCGGGATCGACCTCGATACGGATTTCGCTCTTGCAGGTCGACATCGAAATCAGGGTGTCGAGCAACTGGTCGACGCCGCA
>SESE01000682.1_pt1 | contig 14002 bp, 10 predicted proteins | sample 3171371 | NCBI WGS metagenome assembly SESE01 (sample SAMN06051881, study PRJNA518727) | freshwater metagenome | biome: subpolar coniferous forest; feature: holomictic lake; material: water; isolation source: holomictic Lake 442, 13 m depth | place: Canada: near Kenora, Ontario | collected... | reverse complement strand
GTATCCAGGGTGGGGAGTCGGCGAAGGGCCTGTTGCAGCTGGGTTGCGATGTCCTGGAGTCGGATGCCCTCAAGGGGTGGAGCGGTCCGACTGGGCCGCACCCAGACCACCCAGGGATGCCCCTGAATGGGCTCCAGGCCAGCCAGGAAGGCCATGCGCACCCTGCGGCGGAAGCCATTGCGCTGCACCGCAGGCCCACACTTCTTGGGCGAGGTCACCAGCAACAAGGGGCCCTCGGCGCCCGGGTGTTGCCAGGCGCGGATGTCCAGACACGACGAATGCCCCAGCAGGGGCCGGGGCAGGGGTGCGGGAACCGCGTGGTCCTTGTGGCGGACCGTGCGGAATCGGCCCTTGAAGATCACGGGGCGAAGCCCGGCCGGCGTTCTAGAGCGCCAGGACGTGGCGGCCCTTCGCGCGCCGGCGCTTGAGCACCAGGCGGCCGTTCTTGGTCTTCATGCGGCTCAGGAACCCGTGGGTCTTGGCGCGGCGACGGTTGTTGGGCTGAAAGGTACGCTTCATGGTTCCACCTCGGGGGTCCCCTCCCGGGGAGGAGGACGAACCTTCAACGATATCAGCGAGGTTCGCCTCACTCAAGGGCATTTCCGTCAACGCAACCCCGCCCCGAGGGTGCTAGATTGGGTTCCCCCCCGCGAGCATGGCGTGGCAGGAGCGCGTGTGGCGCCCCGGCCGACGGCGCGCTCAGTGGTTGCCGCCGGTGAACACGATGCGCTCGACAGACCCCGCAAGCCTCTGGGACACCATCCGCCAAGGGTTGGCCAAACAGCTTCCCGAAGCCAGCTTCCGCGAGTGGATCGCCCCCTGTGCGCCCCTCCAGGTGAAGGATGGAACCCTGTGGGTCCAGGTTCCCAGCGCGGCCGCCAAGCTGTGGATCGAGCAGCAGCTGCCCGAAGAGTTCAGCGACGCCTTGGCCCTGGCCGGCCTGGCAGACCTCCGCCTGGAGTTCCGGGTGGATGGGGCCCCCAAGGCCGCATCCAAGCCCGCCAAGCGTGCAGCAGCGGCCCCCGTGGAGGCCGCCGAGGGCCAAGCGGCGCTGCCGTCCCTCTTCAACCGCTACACCCTGGACCGCTTCGTGGTGGGCCCCGGTAGCCAACTGGCGTTCGCAGCAGCCCGGGCGGTGGTGGATAACCACGGCAAGGCGGCGACCCACCTGAGCATGAACCCGCTGTTCATCTATGGCGGCACCGGCCTCGGCAAGACCCACCTGATGGTGGGGATTGGCAAGGGCCTGCTGGAGCGCCACCCAGGGCTGCGGGTCGCCTATGTCAAGGTGGACAACTTCTTCAACGAGCTGACGGTGGCCATCCGGGTCAAGAATACCGAGCCCATGCGCAAGAAATACCAGCAGAACGACGTGCTCCTTCTGGATGACGTGCAGACGCTGGGGAAGATGGAGCGGACCCAGGAGGAGATCTTCTACATCCTTGAGCACCTGCTCCAGCACGGGAAGCAGATCGTCATCACCTCCGACAAGCCCCCCCAGAAGCTGGAAGGCTGCCACGAGCGGCTGATCACCCGCTTCAAGTGGGGCCTCACTGCCGACATCCAACCTCCCGACTTCGAGACCCGCATCGCCATCCTGCGGAAAAAGCTCGAGGATGCTGACTTCAAGAACGTGCCCCCCATCCCCGAGGACGTGCTCACCTTCATCGCCCACAAGGCCAAGGGGAGCGTGCGGGACCTGGAGGGCTTCCTGACCCGGGTGATCTTCCAGGCCAGCCTCTTGGGGATCCCGCCCACCCTGGAGGTGGCCCACGCGGCCTTCCAAGGCCAGAGCGGGGAGGAGGCCTCCGCCCCCATTCCGCCCGAGCGCATCTACCGCATGACTGCGGAGACCTTCAACGTCTCCTTCCCCGACCTGATGAAGAAGCGCTCCCGGACCCAGGCCATCCTCCTGCCCCGCCAGGTCGCCATGTACCTCGCCCGGGAAATTGCCTCCCAGGCCTTCACGGATATCGGACGGGCGTTCAACATGCACCACTCGACGGTGATGAATGCCATCGGGTCCGTTCGGGAGCGCATGAAGCGGGATCCCGAATTCCACAGGATGGTCCAGGCTCTCTTGAACAGTATTCACTGATTTGATTAATGTTCCGCAGTTATCCACAGGGTGGGTCCGGCCCCAGTCCACAAAGGGGCCTTCCCAAGGAACCCGTCCCGGGATGTTCGACCCCTCTGCGCCCTTCCCGAGCCCCTTTCCACAGCCTGTCCTGAGCAGGGAAAGTCCGGTAGGATAGGGCTTTGACAAGCCTTTCCACAGGTTGGCCCGATCCTCAGCATCATCAAGGGTGATACATGAGTCTTCAGTTACAGGTTTCCAAGGAACGTCTGGACCGGACACTGGCCCTCTTGAGGCATGCCCTGGACCGACGGGTCACCCTTCCCATCCTCCAGCACATCCTCGTGGACGTTCGCCCCAAGGAGGTTGTCCTCAAGGCTACCGACATGGAGCTGGCCTTCGAAGCCACCGTTCCCGGCGAAGGCCAGGGGCAGTGGACCATGGCTGTTCCTGGGAAGAAGTTCATCGAGACCGTCCGGGTGTTCCCCGAAGGAATCCTGAGCCTCGAATGTCCCGAAGCCGGTGGCCGCCTGTGGCTGCGCGCCAAGGGCATGAACTCTGAACACAATATCCAGCCTGGCGAAGGCTTTCCTGAGCTGCCGGCTCCAAGCCAGGACCTCCCGGTGGTGCGGATCCCCGTGCTTCGCCTCAAGCGGGCCATCCAGCTGGGCGCCATTGCCGTGAGCCGGGACGCCACCAAGCCGACCCTCTCCGCTGTGCTGCTCCACCTGTCCAAGCACCATGTCCGGGTCGTATCCACGGACGGCTTCCGCCTCGCAGTGGCCGAGGTTCCCTGTGAGACGAGCCTCAAGGACGATGTCCGCCTGATCGTGCCCAAGCGGGCCCTCGATCTGATCCCCACCCTCCTCGGCGACGAGGGCGAGGTGGAGCTGTGCTGGGATGGGACCACGCTGTTCCTTGACCAGCCAGGCCTCAAGTTCAGCACCCGCCTGGTCACGGGCAACTATCCCGCCTATGAGAAAGTCCTTCCGGCCGAGCTGCCCAAGCGGGTGATCGTGGACCGGGAAGGCTTCCTCCGCACCCTGCGTTTCGTTGGCTTGAAGAAGGACGACTACAACAAGAACGTCCGTCTTTTCTACGAATACCCCAACCTGCGCACGGTCTTCCAGCACCCGGACGAGGGCGTGAACCAGGCAACACTGCCGTTCTCGGGCGAAGAACAAGCCTTCGAGCTGGCCTTCAACATCGACTACCTCACCGAGCTGTTGGAGCGCCTGCCTGGCGAAGAAGTCGTCTACCAGTTCAAGGACGAGGTCGGCCAGGGGGTCTTCATGAGCCCCAGCCTCGAGGACTTCAGCTTCCGCTACGTCCTCATGCCCGTTCGTTTCGCCAACAGCGCCCAGGCCTGATCTGCGCTGACCACATGCAGTCCACCGAACCACGATAAAGCGAGTCTTGATGTCAGCAGAAGCACCGAGCGCACGAGTTCACACCCCCACGGAAACCGACAGCTACACAGCCGAGAACATCACGGTCCTGAGAGACCTCGAGGCTGTGCGCAAGCGTCCCGGCATGTACATCGGCGACACCGATGATGGAAGCGGGCTCCACCACATGGTCTACGAGGTGGTGGACAACGCCATCGACGAGGCCCTGGCGGGGTTCTGTACCCGCGTCGACGTGATCCTGCACAGCGACGGCAGCTGCAGCGTCGACGACAACGGTCGCGGCATCCCGGTGGACATCCACCGCGAAGAGGGCCGCAGCGCCGCGGAAGTGATCATGACCGTGCTGCACGCCGGCGGGAAGTTCGACAACACCAGCACCGACGGCAAGAACGCCTACAAGGTGTCCGGCGGCCTGCATGGCGTGGGCGTGTCCTGTGTGAACGCCCTCTCGGCCACCCTCGAGCTGACGGTGTGGAAAGATGGCCAGGAACACCGCATGACTTTCAAGCAGGGCAAGGCTGTGGCGCCCCTGTGCAAGTTCGGCCCTGCCGCCCGCCGGGGCACCCGGGTGCGCTTCTGGCCTGATCCCGAGGTGTTCAACAACATCCTCGACTTCAGCTTCGAGACCCTGAGCCAGCGGCTCCGTGAGCTGAGCTACCTGAACCAGGGCGTTCACATCCGCATCACGGATGAGCGCACCGGAGACACCCACGACTTCATGAATGCCGGCGGCATCAGTGCCTTTGTGGAACACCTGAACCGCAACAAGGTGCCCCTCCACAAGCCGCCGATCTTCATCAAGGACGAGAAGCAGGACACCACCGTCGAAGTGGCCCTCCAATGGAACGACACCTACCAGGAGACCCTCTACTGCTTCACGAACAACATCCGGAACCGCGACGGGGGCGCCCACCTGGAGGGCTTCCGGGCCGCCATGACCCGAGTGATCAACACCTATGCGGAAAAGAACAACCTGCTGAAGAGCGCCAAGGTGAGCCTGTCGGGCGAGGATGTCCGCGAGGGCCTCACCGCCGTTATCAGCGCCAAGGTTCCTGACCCCAAGTTTTCCAGCCAGACCAAAGACAAGCTGGTGTCCAGCGAAGTGAAGGGTGTCGTCCAGACCATCGTCTACGAGAAGCTCTCCAGCTTCTTCGAGGAGAACCCCCGGGAGGCCAAGGCCATCCTGGAGAAGGCCATCGAGGCCGCCCGCGCCCGTGAGGCCGCCCGCCGGGCCCGCGAGTTGACCCGCCGCAAGGGTGCCCTGGATGGGGGCGGTCTGCCAGGCAAGCTGGCCGACTGCCAAGAGAAGGACCCCGCCCTCAGCGAGATCTTCCTGGTGGAGGGTGACTCCGCCGGCGGCAGTGCCAAACAGGGCCGCCACCGCGCCACCCAGGCCATCCTGCCCCTCAAGGGCAAGGTGCTGAACGTTGAGAAGGCCCGCTTCGACAAGATCCTGGGCCACAACGAGCTGCGGGTGCTCATCCAGGCCCTGGGCACAGGCATCGGCAAGGACGAGTTCAAGGTCGAAAACCTGCGCTACCACAAGGTTGTCCTCATGACGGACGCTGACGTGGACGGCTCGCATATCCGCACCCTGCTGCTCACGTTCTTCTACCGCCAGATGCCGGAGTTGGTGGAGCGAGGCCACCTCTACATCGCCCAGCCCCCCCTCTTCAAGGTGAAGAAAGGCAAGACCGAGAAGTACCTGAAGGACGAACGGGCGCTGGAGGAGTTCCTCTTCCAGAAGGCCCTGGACGGCTGGAGCCTGACCCTTCCCGATGGCACCGAGCAGAAGGGTGCCGTGCTTGTGCGCGGCCTGAAGCGCTGGGGCGAGGTCCAACAGCTCTACGCCAAGCTGGATCGCCGCGGCTACGCCCGGCCCTTGGTGGATGCCCTGCTGGCGGAAGGACTCCTCGAGCCCGACCTCTTCTTGGACCGCGCCAATCTGGAGCGCCTGGGTGCTGTGATCGTGAAGCAGGGCCTCGGCACCTGCGAGGTGGAGAGCACCGAAGCCTTGGAGATCCCACCGGATGTTGAGGGCGAGGCGCCGACCCTGGTTCCCGCCACGCACCGCCTGCGGGTGGTGCGCATGCACCTGAGCCGCCCCATCACCCTCTGGCTCGATGTCCAGGTTGCCCTCTGGGGCGAGTTCCGCCGCCTGTCAGCCCTGCATGTCGAGCTGGCGGCCTACCAGGGCGGGGAGCTGAAGCTCCGCCGCCTCAAGGACACCAAGGAAGGCGCCAAGGAAGAGGAGGCCGATGAGGCCCCGAAGCTTGGCAAGGAGCACGTCTTCACCAATCCCGAGGCCATGCTGGCGGTGGTCATGGAAGAGGGCAAGCGGGGCCTGAGCATCCAGCGCTACAAGGGCCTGGGCGAGATGAACCCCGAGCAGCTCTGGGAGACGACCATGGACCCCGAGCGACGCACCCTCTTGCAGGTGCGGGTGGATGATGCCGTCGAAGCCGACGAGATCTTCACCATCCTCATGGGCGACGCCGTGGAGCCCCGCCGTCGCTTCATCGAGACCAACGCCCTCCTTGCAGAGAACATCGACATCTAACCCGACCGTCTGCAAGATGTCGAGCAGCGTTCCACGTAGAACACCGGACACCCCATGAGCCGCATCGAACCCCTGGAAATCGAAAAAGAAATGCGCAAGTCCTACCTGGACTACGCGATGAGTGTCATCGTCGGCCGGGCCCTGCCCGACGTTCGGGATGGCCTGAAGCCCGTGCATCGCCGCGTCATGTTTGCCATGAAGGAATCGGGCAACGAGTGGAACCGGGCCTACAAGAAGTCCGCCCGCACCGTGGGTGATGTGATGGGTAAGTACCATCCCCACGGCGATTCTGCCATCTACGACACCCTGGTTCGCATGGCCCAGCCCTTTTCCATGCGCCACGTTTTGGTGGATGGCCAGGGGAACTTTGGCTCCATCGATGGTGATTCCGCCGCGGCCATGCGCTATACCGAGGCCCGCCTGTCCCGCCTCGCCAACGAGCTGATGGGCGACATCGACCAGGACACAGTCGACTTCGGGCCCAACTACGACGGCAGCATGGAGGAGCCCCTCGTCCTGCCCGCCCGGTTCCCAAACCTCCTGGTCAATGGGTCCCAGGGCATCGCCGTGGGCATGGCCACCAGCATCCCCCCCCATAACCTGCGGGAGTGCTGCGCGGCCTTGGTTACCTTGATCGAGCACCCCGAGACCGGCTTCGACGGCCTCATGGCCCACGTCAAGGGACCCGACTTCCCTGGTGGCGGCCTCATGCTGGGCACCGAGGGCGTGGTGGACGCCTACCGCACCGGCCGTGGCCGCTGTGTGGTGCGCGCCAAGTCCCACGTTGAGCAGATTCGCAGGGCCGGCGACCGGGAGCAGATCGTCTTCACCGAGCTGCCCTACCAGGTCAACAAGTCCACCCTCATCGAGAAGATCGCCGAGCTGGTCCGCGAAAAGAAGATCGACGGTATCAGTGACTTGCGCGATGAGAGCGACCGGGAAGGCATCCGCCTGGTGGTGGAGCTGAAGAAGAACGAGCCCAGCGACATCGTGCTCAACCAGCTCTACCAACAGACCCAGCTCCAGAACAGCTTCCCCATCACCATGTTGACCATCGTCAACGGGCAGCCCCGGGTCTGCACCCTCCGGGAGATCCTCCAGGAGTTCATCGGGTTCCGCCGCGAGGTGGTCACCCGCCGCACCCTCTTCCAGCTGCGCAAGGCCGAGGACCGGCACCACATCCTCATGGGCCTCAAGATCGCCCTGGACCACCTGGATGCGGTCATCAAGCTGATCCGTGCGGCCAAGAACCCCGAGGACGCCAAGGCGGGCCTCATGGCGGGTGCCTTTGCCACCGCTGCAGCGCTCAAGAAGGATCCCGGCCTCTGCCTCTCCGACAAGCAGGCCCAGGCCATCCTGGACATGCGCCTCCAGCGCCTCACGGGCCTGGAGCGGGACAAGATCCTGGAAGAGCTGGCCGAGATCGAGAAGATCCTCGCCAAGCTCAGGGCCATCCTGGCCAGCGAGGAGCTCCTGCTCAAGGTCATCAAAGAAGAGTTGCAGCAGGTCGCGGAGCAGTTCGGCAATGACCGTCGCACCGAGATCGTCGGGTACACCGGCGAGATCCGCATGGAGGATGTGGTCCCCGACGATCCCATGGTCGTCACCATGTCCAAGGCCGGGTACATCAAGCGGACCGACCTGAACGCCTATCGCCGTCAGCGGCGTGGGGGCAAGGGCAAGGTCGGCATGAAGACCAAGGATGAGGACTTCGTCGAGCAGCTCTTCATCACCAAGGCTCACGACACCCTCATGGCCTTCACCGACAAGGGCATTGTCTACGCCCTCAAGGTTTACGACCTGCCGGAAGCCGCCGCCTCCACCCGGGGCAAGCACATCCGGAACCTCATCTCCCTGAAGGATGGGGAGAGCGTGGTCACGCTCATGGCGATCCGGGACTTCCCCGAGGGTGAGTGCCTGGTGTTTGCCACCAGCGACGGCACCGTCAAGCGCAGCAGCCTGGCGGCCTACGCCAACATCCGCGCCAATGGCCTCATCGCCCTCAACATCGACGATGACAACAGCCTGGTGACGGTGCGCCGCTCCACGGGCCAGCAGCAGATCGTCCTGGCCACCGCCCTTGGCAAGGCCATCCGCTTCTCCGAGGAGGATGTCCGGGCCACGGGTCGTGCCACCACGGGCGTCCGGGGCATGAAGCTCGCGAAGGGTGACCACATCGTGGACATGGAAGTGGCTGATGCACTGCCGGACCTCCCGGAAGGCGTGGAGCCCGACAAGAGCACCGAGGACCACGGCCGGCTGCTCACTGTGTGCGAAAAGGGCTACGGCAAACAGAGCATGCTCCAGCACTACCGGCTCCAGGGTCGGGGCGGCACGGGTGTCATCAACATCCGGGCCGGGGTCCGCAATGGCCGGGTCGTGGGCTTCAAGCTCGTCAAGCCCGGCGAGGGCTGCCTCCTCATCAGCCAGGAGGGCATGGTCATCCGCTTCCTCATCGACGAGGTCCGGAAGACTGGTCGGGCCGCCCAGGGCGTGAGTCTGCTCAAGCTCGCCAGTGCCGATGACCGAGTGGTGGGTCTGGCCAAGATCGACGCCAGCGCCATGGCCCTGGATGAGGAAGAGGACCTGCCGGAGACCGATCTGGCCCACCCGGGTCCTGACGAGAGTGGTGAGCAACCCTCCCTGGGCCTCTGATCTGGGCTCGACCTACAGGTAGGCCCCCCAGTCTCCGCTCGGAATCTCCACCGCTTCCCGACTCAACCTCGGGAGGCGTTCCACATGGAACACATAGGCCCAGGCCCAGCAGGAGCGCCCTCCTTCGAGCATCAAGGGGATCACCTCGCGGGTAAAGAGGCCCTCCTCGACGCCCTCCAGGGGATCCAGGTCCGCCAGGGCTCGGTCCAGGTCGGCGAAGTCCTCGTAGCCCACGAAGTCCCCCCGCACCCAGCCACGCGCACCGGGTGGGTCCGGCGGCGCAGGCTGGGCGACCAGGGCTGGATAACCGGCGGGGAGGTGGAACAGTCGGCCCCCGGTCCACGCGCGGCAGAGGCCCTCCGGGTGGGTCCGCAGCAGCCAGGCGTGGTTCGAGCCCCCCTCGCGCAGGGTCCCGTAGACAAACAGTCCGTCCGGCTCCATGACCACCCCTGAAAAACATACAGCCAAAACGCATCGCGTTTTGGCTGCTGTCCAAAAGCTTGGGTAGGGACTACTCCGGAATGGGGAACTGGTCCGTGAGGTGGAAGACCTCCTGGCGGACCCGGGCGAAGGTGCTTTCGTCAGCCCGATGACGCAGGGTCAGATCGAAGAAGCGGGCGATGTGGTCCATCTCGTCCTCCTTCATGCCCCGGGTGGTCAGGGCCGGGGAGCCCAGGCGCACGCCCGAGGGCTTCATGGGGGGGTTGGGATCGAAGGGGATGCCGTTCTTGTTGGTGGTCATGCCCGCCCGGTGGAGGCACTGTTCCGCCTCATTGCCCAGCAGGCCGTGGTCCCGCAAGTCAACCAGGAAGAGGTGGTTATCTGTGCCGCCGCTGACGATGCGCCAGCCGCGCTCCTGCAGGCCCTTGGCCAGGGCGTGGGCATTGCGGATCACCTGGCCGCTGTAGGCGCGGAACTCCGGCTGCATGACTTCGTGCAGGGCCACGGCCTTGGCAGCAATGATGTGCATCAGGGGCCCGCCCTGGACGCCAGGGAAGAGTGCGCGATCTATGTCTTTGGCAAATTGAGACTTACATAAAATAAAGCCGCCACGGGGGCCCCGCAGGGTCTTGTGGGTGGTGGTGGTCACGAAGTCCGCATGGGGCACCGGGCTGGGGTGGTGTCCCGTGGCCACAAGGCCGGCAATGTGGGCCATGTCCACCATGAGCAGGGCATCGACCTCGTCGCAGATCTGGCGAAAGAGGGGGAAGTTCCAGGTGCGGCTGTAGGCGGAGGCCCCCACGACGATCATCTTCGGGCGGTGCTGGAGGGCCAGGCTGCGGACCTCGTCCATGTCCACCCGCTCGTCCTCCTGGCGGACGTGATACGGGATGAAGTTGTACAGGATGCCCGAGCTGTTCAGGGGGTGGCCGTGGGTGAGGTGGCCGCCGTGGGCCAGGTCCAGGCCCAGCACGGTGTCGCCGGGCTTGAGGGCGGCAAGATAGACGGCCATGTTGGCCTGGGCGCCGCTGTGGGGCTGCACGTTGGCGTGCTCGGCCCCGAAGATCTGCTTGGCGCGGTCACGGGCCAGGTTCTCGATGATGTCGACCTGCCCGCAGCCGCCGTAGTAGCGCTTCCCGGGGTAGCCCTCGGCGTACTTGTTGGTGAAGTGCGAGCCCATGGCCTGCATGACGGCGCGGGAGGCGTAGTTCTCGGAAGCGATCAGCTCGAGGTGGTGCCGCTGGCGCTGGACCTCGAGCTCCAGGGCCTGGAACACGGCGGGATCAGAGGTTCGGATCACTTCGTACATGGCGATGACTCCCAGGGATGCCCCTATCCTAGCCGCGGCCTGACCCTGCAAATGGGCCCTCTTCGTGAGCGGGATCACAGTCCTGCGGCCATGCGACACTGGAAGCACGGAGTTCCCATGTCCTTCCTTCCCCCCCACGAGGGCCCCGAGCTGGAGCGCTTCGAGCACCCCCTGGCCAGCCGCTATGCCAGCAAAGCCATGGTGCGGCTGCTCTCTCCGCTCTATCGGCAGCGCGTCTGGCGGCGGCTCTGGGTCGCCCTGGCCGAAGCCGAGGCCGACCTGGGACTGCCTATCACGGCGGCCCAGATCGAGGAGCTGCGCGCCACCCAGGATGCGGTGGACCTGGCCACCATTGCCCGCCACGAGGCCGCCTTGCGGCACGATGTCATGGCCGCCATCCACGCCTGGGGCGAGCAGGCCCCGGGTGCCCGTCCTGTGATCCACCTCGGCGCGACCAGCTGCTTTGTCACCGACAACGGGGACCTCCTCATCGCGCAGGAGGCCCTGGGCCTGCTGCGGCGGCGCATCCAGGACCTGATCGCCGCCCTGGGCGCCTTCGCGGCCCAGTGGCAGGATCAGGCGACCCTGGGCTTCACCCACTTCCAGCCCGCCCAGCCCACCACCGTTGGCAAGCGGGCCTGTCTCTGGATCCAGGACCTGCTCCTGGACTTGGAGGACCTGGCTCACCTGGTTCGGACCACCCCGGTGCGCGGCATCAAGGGCACCACGGGGACCCAGGCCAGCTTCCTGGAGCTTTTCGACGGCGACGGCGACAAGGTGGAGGCGCTGGAGCAGCGCTTCTGCGCCAAGGTCGGCTTCCCCGCCATTCCCGTCTCCGGCCAGACGGCCACCCGCAAGCTGGAGGACCGCATCGGCCAGGTGCTCTGTGGCATCGCCGCCTCGGCCTCCAAGTTCGCCTGCGACATGCGCCTGCTCCAGCACCTCAAGGAGGTGGAGGAGCCCTTCGAGACCCAGCAGATCGGCTCCAGCGCCATGCCCTACAAGCGCAACCCCATGCGCTCGGAGCGCATCAACAGCCTGGCCCGCTTCGTCCTCGGCCTCATGCCCTCCACCTACCAGACCAGCGCCACCCAGTGGATGGAGCGGACCCTGGATGACAGCGCCCACCGCCGCCTCACCCTCAGCCAGGGCCTCATGGCTGTGGACGCCATCCTGGTCCTGTGCCGCAACGTAGCTTCGGGCCTGGTGGTGTATCCCCGGATGATCGAGGCCCGCCTCGCCCAGGAGTTGCCTTTCATGGCCGCCGAGGTCCTGCTCATGGAGGCCGTGAAGCGGGGCGGAGACCGCCAGGACCTGCACGAGCGCTTCCGGGTCTCGGCGCTGGAAGCCGGCCGCCGCATCAAGGCCGAAGGCCGCCCCAACGAGCTTCTCCAGCTGCTGGCAGCCGACCCCGCCTGGGCCATGACTGAAGCTGAGCTCACCAGCCTGCTGGATGCCCGTCGCTTCACGGGCCGGGCCAGCGAGCAGGTGCGCCAGTTCCTGGCGGGCCCTGTGGCTCAGGCGCTGCGGGACCACGTACCGGCAGACTCAGCACCCGTGCGGGTGTAGGCCGTTTTAGGTAATGAGCAGAATCGAGAGGTTGTGACATGTTGAAACTCGCCGTAATCGGTGCCCAGACACTGTTGGGCCGGGAGTTGGTGGGCGCCCTCGAGGCCCGCGACGCCTCGGTGGTGCCCCTGTCGGTTGGCGCCCTCACCGTGGCCGAGGAGGAGGGGGACCTGGTGGTCTTCGCCCCTGACCCTGCCCTGCTGGAAGGCATGGATGTGGTGATCCTGGTGGCCACCCCGGACCCGGCCCTGGTCTCGGCCTTCCCGGGACGAATCCTGGATCTGCGCCCCGAGCCTGATCCGGCGGCAGAGCCCCTGCCCCTGGCCGGTGCCTGGCCCGCCGGTGCGCGCATCCTGCGAGGCCGACCCGCCCTGGAGCAGGTGCTGGCCCAGGTGCCGTCCCTATTGAGCGGCGTGGGCGAGGTGGGCGGCGTCCACCTGCGCTCCATTGCGTGGCTGGGCGACCGGGGCCTGGACGGCCTGGTGGCGCAGACCTTGTCCGTCCTCAACGGCGAGGATCCCGACGAGAAGCTGCTGGGCTACCGGCAGGCCTTCGAAATGGTTCCGGTCCCTCCTGTGGTCGGCAAGGGCCGCCTGCTGGAGATCCGCATCCCCTCCTTTCATGGCGACCTGCTGGTGCTCCAGGTGCGGGCCCAGGACGGGACCGCCCTGGCCAAGAAGGATGCGCCCACGGGCGTGAAGTGGGTGGACGCGCCACCCAGCTCCCGAGAGGTCGCAGTGAGCGCTGATCTTCTGGCCCACGCCGAGATCACGGCGGATGGCCGTGCGGCGGTGCTGACCCTGGGCTTCGACCCCGTGCTGTGGGGCACCCTCTGGCCCGCCCTGCGCGTCCTGGGGCTGATGTAGGCCCATGGCCAAGAAGCTCGACGAACCCCAGGAGCGGGGGGACTTCTTCAAGTCCCTGGGGACCCTGTTTGCCGGGTTCGTGGCCAACCGGGTGGACGACGCCGTGACCAGCCTGGGGCCGAAGCTGTTGCGTCCCCCCGGGGCTCTAGATGAGTTTGAGTTCCTCACCCAGTGCACCCGCTGCGACAAGTGCATCCGGGCCTGTCCCGAGAACGCCATCCTGAAGGCGCCGGCCACGGCGGGCCTGGCCCTGCGGACGCCCTACATCGACCCCCGGGCCATCCCCTGCTTCCTCTGCACCACCCTGCCCTGCATCGCCGAGTGCGAGGACAATGCTCTGATCTGGCCCCGGATCGCCCGCGCCGATGGCACGGTGCTGGAAGGCCCCAAGGCCGTGCGCATGGGCACCGCCCGGGTGAAGCAGGCCCTCTGTGTCACCTGGGGCACCGTGGACCGGGAGCCCCGGGACTGCCGCATCTGTGTTGACCGCTGCCCCTACCCCGACGAGGCCCTGCGCCTGGTACCCCCTGGAGAAGGCGAGCCCTACGGCCATCCCGTGGTGGACAGCGAATTCTGCACGGGCTGTGGCCTGTGTGTCTTTGCCTGTCCCTCGGAGCCTGCGGCCATCGTGGTGGAGCCCCGCCGGGGCTGATCAGCCCTGGGCCGCCACCTCTTCGGCGTGGTAGCTGGAGCGCACCAGGGGGCCGGCGTGGACGGTGCGGAAGCCCAAGGCCCGGGCCTGCTTCGCCAGGGCATCGAATTCCTCTGGGGGGACGTAGCGCTTCACGGGCAGCTGGTGGCGGGTGGGCCGCAGGTACTGGCCCAGGGTGAGGATGTCCACGCCGGCCTCCACGAGGGCCTGGAAGGTGGTCAACAGCTCTGCCTCGGTCTCTCCGAGGCCCAGCATGAGCCCGCTCTTGGTGCGGAAGCCGGGCCCGTAGAGGGCGGTGCCCAGGGTCTTGGCGTGGCGGAGCACGGCCAGGCTGCGCTCGAAACGGCCGGCGGGCCGCACCTCCTTGTACAGGCTGGGAACGGTCTCGGTGTTGTGGTTGAACACCTCGGGACCCGCCGCAACCACTCGGGCCACGGCCTCGAGGTCGCCCAGGAAGTCCGGCA
>SESE01000681.1_pt1 | contig 14014 bp, 11 predicted proteins | sample 3171371 | NCBI WGS metagenome assembly SESE01 (sample SAMN06051881, study PRJNA518727) | freshwater metagenome | biome: subpolar coniferous forest; feature: holomictic lake; material: water; isolation source: holomictic Lake 442, 13 m depth | place: Canada: near Kenora, Ontario | collected... | reverse complement strand
AAGGCCTAGCTCGCGGGGAAAGGCCCCGGCTGACGCACGCCCCACACGCGCCACGCTCCCTCCATGCGATACCCTCCACCCGCCACGCCCACCAACTTGAACGGCGTCAACTGCTCTTTCCACGTTAAATCGTTGTGATAATCTGCGCATCGTGCGTTTCTACACTCGCTTGTTATAGGCCTATTTGTGCAACCCGCGGATAGCAGCCTGACGGCTTGTGACTCCAATGTCTTGTATCGCGCGGGGCTTTTAGACCATAATACGGGCGCATCACAAGGAGTCTGCCCATGACCGCACGAAAAGCTCAACAGCACCGCGAGACGCGCGAGACCGATATCGCGGTGTCGCTCAACCTCGACGGTACCGGACGCTGTAAGATCGCCACCGGCATTCCCTTCCTGGATCACATGCTCGAACTCTTCGGACGCCATGCCTTGGTGGACCTGGAAATCCGGGCGAGCGGCGATCTGCCTGTGGACTATCATCACACGGTAGAGGATCTTGGCCTGGTGCTGGGAACCTGCCTCGATCAGGCGCTCGCCACGCGCAAGGGCGTGCGGCGCTATGGCTGGTGTCTGCTCCCCATGGATGAGTCGCTCTGCCAGGTAGCCGTGGACCTCGGCGGGCGCCCGTTTCTGGTTTATCGCATCGCCAACCGCACGCGCCGCATCCGCGACTTCGATGTCAAACTGATCGAGGAGTTCTTTCGTGCCCTGACCGTGCAGGCGCGCATGAACCTGCACATTCAGCACCTGTACGGCGACGAGGTCCACCACGCCTACGAATCTGTTTTCAAGGGGTTCGCGCGCGCGCTTCGCATGGCCGTCGAACTCGACCCGCGCGACAAGGGCATTCCCTCGAGCAAAGGGAAGATCTAGGATGCGGTAGCGACGTTGAAACGATCCGGACACCTAACACCTGCCACCTGACACCATGATTATACTCCCCGCTATTGACTTGCAGAAAGGCCGTTGCGTGCGCTTGCGTCAGGGGCGCGCCGACGAGGCCACGATTTATTCGGACGATCCTGCCGCCATGGCGCGCCAGTGGCTTGCGCAGGGCGCACGGGCCTTGCATGTGGTGGACCTTGACGGCGCGTTTGACGGCACACCCAGGCACCTGGATGTGGTGGCGCAGATCGTGGCTGCCATGGGCGCGGTTCCGGTTGAGCTTGGCGGCGGCTTGCGCACGGACGAGGATGTGCGCCGTGCACTCGGCACCGGCGTGGCACGTGTCATTATCGGCACGCGTGCGCTGGCAGACCCGGACGCGTTGCGCCGGCTGGTGCAGGAGCACGGCGACCGGATTGCCGTGGGGATCGATGCCCGGGACGGTCGCGTGCGGGTCAATGGCTGGGTCGAAGCCTCCAGCACGTGCGCCACGGATTTGGCTCGGCGCGCCGCGGACCTCGGCGTGGGCACCATTATCTATACCGACATTGCCACGGACGGCATGCTCGCCGGGACCAATGTTGCGGCCATGGATGAAATGTGCCGCACCGTGCCTTGTCGTGTGATTGCGTCGGGTGGCGTGAGCGCGCCGGAACATGTCCGCGCGCTCCTGGCGCTCGGGCATGCCAATCTCTACGGCGCGATCGTCGGCAAAGCCCTCTACGATGGCCAGACCACACTCGCGGAACTTCAGCAGGCCGCGACAGCGTAGCGGATGCGAAGAAGCGGGTGCGCATACGAATCGCAAGAAGGAGCTTCATTTTCCATACATCGATGCGTACGCTTCGTGCTCTCTTCCATACCCCGCGTTTTCATAAAGGTCCACCCCTATGCTAGATCATGTGCAATGCACCACGCTATCCAATGGCATCCGTGTCATTACGTCGCCACAGCCGGACGCCGAGAGCGTGGCGGTCGGCTTTTGGGTTGGTGTGGGCGGACGCTATGAGGCTCCGGAAGTGGCTGGCGCGAGTCATTTTATCGAGCACATGCTCTTTAAGGGGACGCGCCGCCGTTCGGCCCGGGAGATCTCACAGGCGATCGAAGGACGTGGCGGCTATCTCAATGCCTACACGCAGGAGGACGCCACCTGCTACTACGCGCGCATTCCGCACGAGTGTCTGGGCGAGGCCTTTGACGTGCTGGCCGACATGTATCGTGAGCCGAAGTTCGCGGCCGCGGATATTGAGCGCGAGCGCGGTGTGATCATCGAGGAGCTCCGGATGTGTCACGACCAGCCGCAGCAGGTGGTGCAGGAACTGCTGATGGACGGGCTCTGGCCGGACCATCCGCTCGGCCGTCCGCTGGTCGGCAACGAACAGACGTTGCGGATCCTGTCGCGAGCGGCGATGGAGGGCTACCGCCGCAGCCATTACCAGCCGGGCAATACGATCTTTGGCATGGCCGGCCGTCTGGAGCACGCTGCCGCGCTGGCGCTGGTGCAGAAGGCGCTGGGGGGCCTGCCGGCCGGAAAAAGTCCGTCGTTCCGCCCGGTGAGCCGCGCGGTTGGGCAGAAGCGCATTTGTCTGGCGCGTCGCGAAATTGAGCAGGTGCACGCGGCCATTGGCTTCCGCGGCTTTGGTCGCCACGATCACCGCCGGTTTGCGCTGCGCATGCTCAACAGCATCCTGGGCGAGAACATGAGTTCGCGCCTGTTTCAGATTGTGCGCGAGAAGCATGGACTGGCATACGCGGTGCAGTCGAGCTTCCAGCTGTTCGATGAAACCGGTGCGCTGGTTGTCTCGGCCGGCCTGGATCGCGTTCGCGCAGCAGATGCGCTGCGCCTGATTGCCCGCGAGCTGGTCCGGATCCGCGAGAAGCCGGTTAGCCGTAACGAGCTGCGTCGTGCCCGCGACTACCTGCAGGGGCAGTTTCGCCTGGGGCTCGAGGGGACCAGCAGCCAGATGCAGTGGATTGGCGAGACGCTGCAGAACTACGGGCGGTTCGTGAAGCCGGAGGATGTGCTCAAGCAGCTGCTGGCGGTAACGGCGGAGGAGATGCAGCAGGTGGCCGCGGAATTGTTTGCGCCGCGACGTTTGACCTTGTCGCTGGTGGTGCCGGAAAAAGATCCCGCCGACGAGAAGAAATGGCTACAAACACTCGGGGTTTTGGGGTAAAGCAGGATGATTCCGGTCGAAAATAATTACATGGACCTGGGCACCCTTGGCTTTGACACGTGGTTTGAGAACCATGCTGCCACGCTCCTGCAGCCTGGACAAAGCCTGGCGCGCGTCACGGCTGTCGACCGGGATGGCTATCTGATTCGCAGCCAGGGCGCGGAGCGCTACGCCGAACTGGCCGGCAGGCTGCGCTTTGAAACCCAGTCTGCGATGGAGCTGCCGTGCGTGGGGGACTGGGTGTGCGCGCAGTGGCCTGCGGCAGAAGGGCCCGCACTGATTCACGCACCCGTGCCGCGAAAAACGCTCTTGCGGCGCAAGCGCCCCGGCACGACCGTGGAGTTCCAGCTGATCGCGGCCAACATCGACGTCGCCTTTGTTTTGCAAGCCTGTGACTATGATTTCAACCTGCGTCGACTGGACCGGTACCTGGCGATGGCGTCCGAAGGCCACATCGATGCATGCATCGTTTTAAGCAAGACGGATTTGATCTCGCCGGCGGAGCTGCAGCAGATGGTTGAGCAGATTACCGGTTCGGGCATTTCGGCCCCCGTCCTGACGCTCAGCAACGACAACGGGTCAGGGCTGGAGCATTTCAGGGCGCGGCTTGCATCCGGCAAGACGTATTGCCTGCTGGGCTCCTCCGGCGTCGGCAAGACCACGCTCATCAACCGGCTGATTGGAAGAGATGTTTTTGAAACGCGGGCGGTCAGCGGGACCGGGGAGGGGATGCATACCACTACGCGGCGGCATCTGCTGGTCCTGGAGGGAGGGGCCATGCTGATCGACACCCCGGGCATGCGCGAGCTGGGCCTCATCGGCACGGCGGAGGTGATGAAGGACGCTTTCGCGGAGGTGGCCGAGCTTGCGTTGAGCTGCAGATTTTCCAACTGCACCCATGGCGGGGAGCCTGGATGCGCGCTCGTGCAGGCTGTGGCCAGCGGCAACGTGAGCGAGGAGCGGTACCAGAATTACCTCAAGCTCAAGAAGGAGAGCGAGCACCACGACCTCGCGTATTTTCAGAAGCGAAAGAAGGATAAGGAATTCGGGCGGTTCATCAAGGCCGCCAAGAAGAAAATGAAGGCGTGAGACGCCCGACCCCGACCCGTAACGTACGACGGATTGCTGCATAAAAAGGATAGATTCTCACATGAAGTCATTCACCCGTTTTAACCTGCTCCCCTCCCTGCAGGCCACGCTCACCGAGAAAGCCATTGCCATGCCCACCGAGATTCAGGGCCGGGTACTGCCGGTGTTGCTTGAGGGCCGCTCCGTGGTGGGCGTGGCAGAGACCGGAAGCGGCAAGACCCTGGCCTATGTGCTGCCGGTGCTTCAGCAACTCAAAGCGCTGGAGCTAGCCGGCAAATCCGTGAGCCTGGACAGTCAACCCCGCGCCGCCGTCATTGTGCCGACGCGCGAGCTGGGCGAGCAGGTCTCCCGGGTCTTCAAGCTATTTACCCATACGACGCGCCTGCGGGTGCGCACGGTGCTCGGCGGCACGACGCTGGACGTCGCCAAAAGAAACCTGACCGGTCCGTTCGAGGTTCTCGTGGCGACGCCGGGGCGTCTCGTGATGCTGCTGGACCGGGGCCTCGTGAACCTGGGGGACATTCGTATCCTGGTGTTTGATGAAGCGGATCAGATGCTGGATAGCGGGTTCCTGCCAGATGCCGGACGCATTGTGAAGGCTTGCCCGCCGCAACGCCAGATGGCTTTGTTTTCGGCAACTGTGTCTCCGGCCGTACAGCAGCTCATCCAGCAGCTGTTTGCCGGCGCCGAAGTCATCCAAAGCGAAGGCCACCACAAAGTGGTTCCCAGCCTCACCACGATCAATCGCACGGTTCTGGATGGAAAGCGGTTGCCCGTGCTGGAGACCTTGCTGGCCAAGGCCGTCACGGGGGGGACGCTTATTTTCACCAACACCCGCGAGCAATGCGACAAGCTCGCCGATGAGCTCAAAGGGCAGGGGCATGCCTGTGCGATCTATCGCGGGGAGATGGATAAAGTGGAAAGACGTGCGAATCTGAAAGCGTTTCGCGAGGGGCAGATCGACCTGCTCATCTCGACTGACCTGGCCTCCAGAGGCCTGGATGTCGAGCATGTCGGTCGGGTCATCAACTATCATCTGCCACAGCAGATCGAAAACTACCTTCATCGGGCGGGCCGGACTGCGCGTGCGGGCCGTCCCGGCGTGGTGATAAATTTTGTGACTGAACGGGATCAGCCCCTGGTCAGCCAATTCGAGAGTGTGCAGGCCGCCCCGCGCGGGGCCAAACAGCGAGGTTAACCGTGCAGAGCCCGATCAACTGGTTTGAGAAATTGGAAAATGGTGTCAAGCGCGAGGTGCAAGTCACCGTGGCTCAGCAGCGCGTCGTGTGGGAGTTCCGGGTTTTGGGCGAGGACGACTGGGAGCAAAAAACCCAGCCGACCGGAGAGCACTGGGACGACCTGCTGCAGAAGATGAAAGACCGCTATCAGCGCCGAAGAGCGACCGAGCTGGACATGGGACTCGTGACCCGACTGCATAAGCGGGCGAGGGGAGTGGAGTGAACGAGCGCGCGGCCCTTCCATCTGCCGTTGGCGCTATACGCAAGGGGGGAGCTTTATGACAGAAGTCGAACAAATACCCGACAACTTTTCACTCTTGAAGGCCATTAGTGATGGCACGTCGGATGCCGTCTATGCCAAAGACCTTCGGGGAAGATATCTGTTTTTAAACAAGGCTGCGGAGCAGTTTGTTGGCAAGACGGCCGCCGAAGTCCTGGGCCGGGATGACGCGAGTATATTTCCGTTTGCCGCTGCGATGGCGGTCATGGAGCGTGATCAGCAGGTGATTCGGGAAGGCGTGGTCAGAACATACGAAGAGGATTTGATCCTGTTTTCCGGCCAACGTGCAGTCTTTCAGTCAAGCAAAGGGCCCATCTTTGATGCTAACCAGAAGGTTGTGGGGCTTTTCGGAATTTCCAGAGACATAACACAGTACAAGAGGATGGAAGAGAAGCTCGAGGCGTTGCGGCATGAATTTGACGTGAGTGCGGCCAGGCACAGCGCGATGATATCCGGCATTTCAGATGTAATCGGCATCATCCGTGCCGATGGCATCATGACGTATAAAAGCCCCAACATCACAAAATGGTTTGGCTGGCAGCCTGAGGATCTTGTCGGTACTGACGGTTGGCTGACGGTTCATCCGGACGACTTGGATCGACTTCAGCGGCAATTCATGACGCTCCTCGAACAAGACCATGCGTCCGTAATGGTGGAGTTCCGTTATAAATGCAAGGACGGAAGTTACAAGCCGGTCGAACTTACCGCCACCAATCTAACGAAGGATCCTGATATACACGGGGTGTTGCTGAATTATCACGACATCACCGAGCGCAAGCGGGCGGAGGAGGATCGTCGCGGTAAGGACCTTCAATTTAGAAAACTTTCGGCCAATGTGCCTGACTTGATTTATCAGTTTACAAGGAGGCCGGACGGTTCCTATTACGTGCCAATCGCCTCGGAAGGGATCAAGAATATTTTCGGGTGTTCGCCGGACGATGTCCTTGCAGATTTTGCGCCAATCGGGCGCGTACTCTTTCCGGACGATGCCGCCCGGGTCATTCGGGATATTGAGTATTCAGCCAGCCATTTGTCCCTGTTTACCTGTGAGTTTCGAGTTCAAATCCCCGGCAAACCAATCCAATGGCTCCTTTCACGGTCAACACCGGAGCGATTGGAAGATGGTAGTGTAACCTGGTATGGTTTTAATGCGGACATCACCCAGCGTAAGCAGGCGGAAGAGCGGGAGAAGGAACTGCATTGGAAAATGGAACGGGCGGCGCGGATGGAATCGGTGGGTCGCCTCGCCGGGGGCGTGGCGCACGACTTTAACAACCTGCTCATGGGCACCCTGGCTTACGCCGACCTGGCTCGAAACGAACTGCCGGCAGATCATCCCGCTTGCGACTGCCTGGACGAAATCACCCGGATTGCACAACGCTCAGCCGCCCTCACCCGGCAACTGCTGGCCTTTGCCCGCAAGCAGATTATTGTGCCGCAGGTCCTGGACCTGAACGACACCCTGTCGGAAATGCTCAAGCTGCTGCGTCGCCTGCTTGGCGAAAACATTCAGATCGTCTGGAGGCCGGGCACAAACCTGGCGCCGGTCAAGCTCGACCCGTCGCAAATCGACCAGGTTCTGACAAACCTTTGCATCAATGCCCGTGACGCCATTACCGGTGTCGGCGCCATCACCATCCAGACCGCCGCGGCCACGCTGGATCAAGCCTTTTGTGTGGATCACGAGGGGACCGTGCCGGGCGAATACATTCGGCTGATGGTCAGCGACACGGGGTGCGGCATGACAAAGGACGTCGTGGCGAATATTTTCGAGCCGTTCTATACCACAAAGGATGCTGGTAAGGGTGTCGGGCTTGGACTGTCCACCGTGTACGGCATCGTCAAGCAGAACAAGGGCGCCATCCATGTGACCAGCGAACCTGGCAAAGGGACGACCTTCCAGATCTATTTGCCCCGGTTTGCAGGAGAAGTTGGCCAGGCGACCGGCGACACCGCGGCGGAACTGCCACGCGGTCAGGGGGAGACGCTGCTGATCGTGGAGGATGAAAAAACGATCGGCACGGCGCTTAGTTTATGCATGCGTGCCATCGGGTATAAGGTATTGCTGGCGGAAAACCCCGCGGATGCCCTCGGTCAGGTTGCCCGACATGCAGGTGACATTCATCTGTTATTGACCGATGTGGTCATGCCCGGCATGAATGGTCGGGATATGGCGAACCAGCTTCTGGCGCAAAAGCCTGGGCTCAAAGTCATTTACATGTCCGGCTATTCGGCCGATGTGCTGGCCAAAGACGGGTTACTGGTCGACGGCATGCACTTTGTCCAGAAGCCAGCCACGCGCGCTGAGCTTGCCCGCAAGGTGCATGAGCTTCTGGCCTAGCAGCCTGTCGGACTTAGCCTTCTGGAAGTACAAACCTTTTGCCGACCAGGCTGTTATTTTCCGTCCTCCGTCCACCGTCTCCCCCGCGCCCTGGGTAGAGGCGGCTTGATGCCGTCTACGAGCACATGGCCGGACAATGGACGGCGTAAAGCCGTCCCTACGGTCGTCTTCCCCTATCCAAGCACGAAGAACCAAGCACGCCGCGGCAGCTTCCCGATTGAAAAAAGGAAGCGCCTGACGGCGCCACTACGAACGGCCTTGGGTTACATTCCTCCAACCAGGGTGTATGGAAAGTTGCACTCCGTGACTGAGACACCGGAGCCGAAGGCCCAGCCATCTTCCGTTTCTGGAATCTCGACCGTGAAGTCGACAATGCCGGTATTCTCGCCCGTCGCCTCATCGATTGCGGTGGCGGCTCTCCGGGGACGGCCCTAGAGATTAGACTTCCGAAAACTGCCCCACCTCCCGCTATACCTTCCACACAAGGCTGAAGGCTGGTATTGGTCGCGTCGCGGATGTTATGATGGGTTCTCATGCGTGAGTATTTGAAAACCGCAAATCTCTTACAGGCGACCATGCTGGCGGCCGCTGTGACGCTGTTTTCCGTCGGCCGGCTGCGGCAGGGAGAGTTGCCGCTGGTCACCGGCATCGTCATGCTCTTCTTTTCCATGACGCTGGTCTGCGCGGCCGTGACCGCATGGGGAAGCAAGGCCGGCATGCCCGGCATCTGGACGGGTGATTGGCTGCCTGTTGTTCGCCCGCTTCGGGCTTGCGCCAGCCATGTTCTTTGGCGCGATGCTGAACATGCGGTTGCTACTGCCGTGATTTTCTTGAAGGCCGGTTGCCTCATGGCGTGTCTGCGTTTTCACGGCGGGCGATTTCTTCGCGGATCTGGGCGTCAAAAGCCGGATGGCGGTTGCGGATGGCATCGAAGTTGGCCTTTGAGAGGCCGTGCACTTCGCAGAAGGTCATGGCACGGACGGAGGCGTTGCGTTTGCCGCTGCACAGCAGGGACATCTCCCCGACGTGACTCCCGGGGCCCACTCTGGCTACGACCTGATTCTCCCGGAGGAGGATCTCCATCTCACCTGAATTGACAAAGTACATGCAGTCTCCATATTCGCCATGCCGCATCAGGTACTCGCCGGGCAGAAATACGTGGTCCTCGAGCTTGGCGACAATATCGCGTATGAAGGCCTCGTCGGCCTGCCGGAAGAACGGCACCTTTTGCAGGATGTCGCGGGTGAGAAACAGCCGGATGTCGAGCGCGAGCCTTGCCGGCATGCGGTCGAGCGTGTTGTCCATGCCGGTGGATTGCCGGCTTTCCCATACGTAGTCGAAGTAGTTGCGCACCTTGGCCTGAAGCTCGGCCGGCAACCGTTTGCTTCGCATGAAGATGTTGACCTCCTCCATGTGGCGCCGGAAGTTGGCCCGGGCCACGTCGAGGTTGGCCAGCAGGCTGGAGACGCTGCCGATCACGTAGCCATACATGCCGGCGCCGGTGATTTGCAGGCAGATTGTGTAGATCAGTTCCCCCATGTCGTTCTTGTGCGGCACGATGTCGCCGTAGCCGATCGTGGCCATGGTGGTGGTGACAAAGTAAAGCGCGCGCACGTAGCGTTCGGCGTGCGGGACCGGATCGGAGAGCTGCAGGATGATGCCCAGGTCCTGGTCGATTCTGGCCGCTGCGCCGAGGGCGATCCAACCCAGGGCCATGACATGAGCCATCAGCGCGAACCAGAAAACGAAGTTGGCCAGGCGCATGATGGCCGGGTTTGCCGGGAGCGTCCGCTCGAGCCCCGCGAGCAGATGTGGCAGGCGGATAACCGTGAAGAACCGGAGCAGCAACAGCGCTTCGGCCAGGCCATCCGGTGTCGTTCCGCCCAGGATGGGGATGAGGAGGGGGCCGAGGGGGAGGGCGCAGATCAGGTCAACGGCGAACCAGGAGCGCAGGTATCTTCGCGCGATCTCCTTTCGGTCCGTCACGAGGGTTTGCAACTGGTGGAAGCCGGTGTTGAAGCGGACAAGCACGTCTGCGGAGAGGACGGCTGTGACAAGCCAGTAGAACGCATCGAACCGCACTTCGTGCAGGACGACCTGATAGGGCACCTTGATGATGACCGCCACCAGCAGGACAACAAGAAGCCAATCCCAGGTGTTCTTGGCCCGGCTTACAGGGGAGATCAAAAACCTGTCCGGGCGGGGCAATAAAGGAGCGCAAAATTTCACGGGGCAAAGTATGCGAAGTGAGAACCGGGATGTCAACCACGGAGACTGTGAAGCTCCTGTAGATTCGCAGATTCACAGAAATAACCGCGTGTAACGTGCGATACAGCCGGGAAGGGACCGGCCGGTTGATAAATGGCCGGTTGGAATTGACAGACGGGGCGGAATCTGGCACAGATATGCGGCTGCAACGGGGTGAATTCGGGTAACTGGAGGCGCGGGATGAAAAAATCGATTATCTTGGCTGTGGGCTTGGCCGCCGGGGGCCTGATTTTGCCTGCGCGGGCTGCGGTCCCGCTGACTTCGGCGACTATAGCCGAAGCCAAGAACAGCGTCAGCTATCAGACCAACGGCGCAACTGCGCGCCCGGCCAAACTCGGCGACGTGGTCAAGGATACCGATGTCGTGCGCACGGGCGAGCGCTCGCTGGCTGAGCTCGAATTCAACGACAAGACCATCACCCGGATCGGATCCCAGTCGATCTTCTCGTTCAACTTTGCCAACCGGGAGTTCAAGGTCGAGCGCGGACTGGTTGTGATTTGCGTGCCCAAGGGCGCTGGCGGCGGCCGGATTGTCGCACCGGCCATCACGGCTGCCATCCAGGGTACAACCGTTGTGGTCTGGAACGACGCGATCATTTTTCTCGAAGGCACCGGTATCATCACCACGCGTGATGGCAAGCAAACCAAGCCGATTCACGGCGGACAGATCGCCCGGTTGGTCAACGGCGTGCTCACAATCACCGACGTCTGGCTCGAGCCGCTGATGAAGTCCAGCCTGTTTGCCGGCCGCACGGAGCCGCTGCCCACGTGGGCCCGGATCCAGGAAGTCGCCGATGCCCAGCAAGACGTGTTGAAACGCGGCGGTCTTGTGCCTGCTTTGCCCGGCACTTCGCCTGGCGCGCCGGACATCGGAGACCCGGGTTACCGCGAAGAAGGTGTGAACGGCATCCTGGAAAGAAGACAGCCGCCATCATACGAGGGATACTAACCATGAAAACCACCACCCCCAGCCGATCGATTGTCGTTGTTTTTTCCGTCCTGGCCGCACTGTTCTGGCCGGTGCGGTTCGTGGCTGCGTCCGAAGATCTGGAGCGCGAATTCGGTGATATCGTGCTGCTGCAACCGCCGAGTCGCTCGTGGGTTCAGCTGACGAGCGACACGGAGTATATCTACACATCCAACCCGCTCCTTCTGCCCGACAGTGGTTTGTTTCCGGCACAGGAGGATGGCCTGTTTTACGAAAGCCTGGGGCTCCGGTTCACGCCGCCGGCGCTTGGCAACCTGAGCAGCGCGTTGTATTTCAGTCAGGATTTCGTGCGCTATGCCGAAAACACCCAGTACGACTTCGACGTCCAGAGCGCAGGCGTGCAACTCAGGTACCCGATTGAAGACTGGTTCGCCCTGTACGGCGGTGGGTCCGCCGAGCGGCTCACCTTGTGCGGCAGCGGGCGCGAGTTCTTCAAGATGTATGACGCTCAGCTCGGACTCTGGCGCACCCAGCAACTCGGCGAGCACGCCGCCGTGTTCGGCGGCTACCAGTTCGACTGGCGACCCTCCACGCCCGGGGCGTACACGCGGTTCGACAACACGCCCTTTGCCGGCGTCACCGCCACGCTATTGCCCAGGCTCACAGCCCAGTGTCAATACCGGTTCAGCGTGCGTGACTACAGCCGGTTGGATCGCCACGACTGCAACCACATCGTTACGCTGTCCCTGACCTACACCTTTAACCCGTACATCGCACTGTCTGCCAGCACCAGCTACAGCCGTAACGATTCCAGCCTCGCCACCCGCGACTACGAACTGTTTGAAGGTGGCGGCGGTCTCAAACTCTCCGTCAAGTTCTAGCAGCCTGGTCGGCATAAAATCCGTGCTGTTCAAGGCCTAAGTCCGACAGATTCCTAGCGCGTAGATGGTCAGCTGTTGTTCGCGCCCTTTCACGGTAACCGTGTCGAGCCGCTGGGCGGTCACCCGATCTTTGACCCGTTCATACACCGACTCGGTCATCACGATGTCGGTCTGGTACGTTTTGCACAAGCCTTCGACGCGGGCACAGACGTTGACCGCATCGCCGATCACGGTGTATTCCATCCGATGTGGCGAGCCGATGTTGCCAACCACGACGTCGCCGTGGTTCAGTCCGATGCCGATGCGCAGCACCGGACGGCCCTGCGCGGCCCATTCCGCCTGCAGCTCTGCCAGCCGCGTCCGCATGGATGCGGCCGTCTGCACGGCGCGCCAGGCATCTTCCACCGGGCCGGCGCTCAGTGGTGAGCCATACACGGCCATCAGTGCATCGCCAACGAACTTGTCGAGCGTGCCTTCGTGCCGCATCACGATCTCCACCATGGCGGTGAAATATTCGTTGAGCTGCCGGACGAGCTCGAACGGGTCGCTGCGTTCCGTCAACGGTGTAAAGTCCCGGATGTCCGAATACAGGATCGTCACGGCCCGGCGTTTGCCACCGAGACAGCTCGCGAACTCGTCGCCATGGCGCAGAATTTCCGCCGCCACCGGTCGCGACACATACTTCTCCAGCGTCCGCCGCACCCGCAGTTTCTCCAGTCGCTCCGCCACCACCTGCAACGCGAGTCCGGCTGCGCCTCCGCCCGCCACCGTCCACAACGGCGCCACCAACGGCACCACGATTTCCGCCTGGAGAAACAGCGTCATGGATATGGCCGCGTACCCGCCGCAGGCTGTCAGCAGAAAGAGCAGTTTCAGCAGCGGATGCGCCGACGTATTCAGTATGCGCGCGGTCGCCAGCGCCATGCCGGCGATCGCCAGCCATACGAGCCAGCCCGGCGCATCGCGCGGTCCTGTGCCGCGCAGCAGCGTCGCGATGGCCGACGCGTGAATTTCGACGCCGTCCACCATCCCGAATGGTGTCTGGTGTTGATCCTGCCCGAAATTCCGGGACGGCCCGATTAACACCAGTTTGTCGCGAAAAAACTCACCGGACTGCAGGTTTCGTTCCCAGGCCTTGGGGTAAAACAGTTCATATAACGGTCGCGTTGGAAAGGTCCCTGACGGTCCGGCAAAGTCGATGTACCCTTCGGCGGGGCCGATGCGGCCGGGTGCCAGTTGCTGTGCCGCCAGCCACGCGAAAGACGACGCCAGCACCGGTTCATCGGGCGCGGGCGCAACGCCAGCTTCCTGTGCTGCCGTGGTGTGATGCCGGGCCCACCGCGCGCAGCCGTCGACATCGGGCCAGTAGTTGACAAACCCGGCGATCGATTTTGCCGGTATCTCCGGCGGCATTACAGGAGATGGCAGCATCAACTGTGAATCTCGCCAGGCCGTCAAGCGACCGTTATCGGCAAAATTACTCGCGAGAACAACTCGCTGCCGGTGTCGGGCCACCGCCGCTTGAAACTGTGCGTCATCGTCCGTGGGTGAAAGAAACAGGAGATCGAATGCTACGGCTTTAGCTCCCGCTGCCATTAACCGGTCAAGCGCTGCCGCGTAGACCCGGCGCGGGAGAGGGTACGCTTGCAGTCGTGCCAGCTCCGGGGTTGCGGCCAGTTCTTCCGGGGTGAACCTGTCAGCCCCCAGCGACCGCTGGTCAATGGCAAGGATGACGATTTCCGGCGGTGGCGGATGTTGGCCGCGCCAGCGGAACCGCAGGTCGAGCGACGCGAGCTCCTGGTTTACCAGCAGGCGCACTCCGACGTGCACCGCGAGCGCCACCACGGCTGCCCATGCCAGACAGAGCAGCAAGGTGCCACGCCCGGGGGTCCATAGCAAAAGGTGCCGGCTGGCTTTCATGCG
>SESE01000678.1_pt1 | contig 14029 bp, 13 predicted proteins | sample 3171371 | NCBI WGS metagenome assembly SESE01 (sample SAMN06051881, study PRJNA518727) | freshwater metagenome | biome: subpolar coniferous forest; feature: holomictic lake; material: water; isolation source: holomictic Lake 442, 13 m depth | place: Canada: near Kenora, Ontario | collected... | reverse complement strand
CGTAGCATCCCGTAGCAAGGTGTTGCATTTATAGATTAAATTGAGGTTACATGCCATTTTGATTTGTATTGAAGCATCTTGTATGTGCTCATTGGTCATCCCAAGACGGGGTGACTGGAGAGTGAATGGCGATCGTCAGCCTCACAGACAAGGTGCTCAAGGACATCCAACTGAACGGCCTGGAATTGGCCTCTCAACTTCCCGTCTACTTCTGGGATTCCAACCAGCGGGGCCTTGGGATTCGCCTCAACCGTGATGGCAGCCTGACCTGGGTGATGAAGCTAAAGGTGTCAGGGCGTACCTTCACTCAGAACATCGGTCCATGGCCCTCAGTCAAACAAAAGGACGCCAGGGACCAGATTGCAACCTATCGCACTCGGATTCGTACGGGCCAGCACCCAGGCTCGGTGCGAATGACGCCAATGCTCTGGTCGGCCGTGCTTGACCGCTTCGAGATCGAGCATTTCCCATCGCTCAAACCGAAGTCCCAAGTTAGCTACCGGAGCGTCCTTAAGGTGCACTTGCGTGGGGCCTTTAAGAACCAAATGGCCCACGAGATTGACACAGACGATGTGCGGAGATTCCACCAGGAGCGCGCCCACATCTCTCGCCAGGCAAATGTGTGCCTGATGGTTCTCCGCCTCATCTTTGAGAGGTGCGAGGCTTGGAAATGTCGCCCACTGAACAGCAATCCCGTCGACCTCCTCAGGAAAATGGGGTTCAAGGCGTACAAGGAGGGCGTGCGTGACCGCCCCCTGCTCGACGACGAGCTGGAACGCCTTGGAGCGGCCCTGATTACGATCGAGCGTGAGGGGCATGTTCAATTCGCAGCCTTCGTTCGGGTGCTCCTCTTCAGTGGCGCCCGGCGGGGAGAGGTCCTCACCCTGGAGTGGGAGAAGATCGATCAGGACCTCAAAATCATCCGCTGGGACGACTCGAAAACGGGGCGCACCTCCAAACCGCTGAACGACGCCCTTTTCGCGGTCATTGCCGCTCTCCCGAGGAGGGAAGGCATCCCCTGGGTCTTCCCTTCGGATTCCAGTGCTTCCGGACACATGGAGGATGTCAGGCGTGCCTGGCAGCGAATGCTGGTGATCGCCGGGATCACGGGGCTTCATCGACACGACCTGCGACACAACCTAGGCAATGTGGCGGCTGATGAGGGGCTGAACATGCAGACCGTTGCTGCCCTGCTGGGACACCGGCAGGTTTCAACCACGGACCGCTACTCCAAGCCCGGGATGGACCCACGATTGGACGCATCAAACCGCGTCTCAACCCGACTCAAGGAGAAGCTCAGCGGCCACCTGTCCGAAGAAGCCGAGTCGCATTTATCTGTATTGATAGATGGTTAATCTCATGAAATACCCTGCAAAACCATGCAACACCCTGCAACACGCTGCAACGATCTGCCGTCGCTTTACATGTGCGCCTAAGCGCGCCACGGCCTGATTACGGGCCTTGTGTTGGACGCAAGCTACCCCTTAAGCAAGAAAAGCACTTGGATGGCGAGTTTCACGGCCCAGTCACCCAAGTGCTCCTGATACCCCCCTATTCGGAAGGCCACCACCCATTGTGGCCTCCTCCACCAGAACACAACACCAGGAGGCCATCATGGCCCAGACCAAACCATCTCCCGCGCCGCAAGCGACACCGCTTCGCCTGCCCCTCCCCAAGCAGTTCCTCACAGAGAAGGAACTGTGCCGCCTGATCGGTTCCACCCCCAGGGGCTTCCGCCAGCGGGACGACGCCGCCAAGCCGCCCTGCATCATGGTGTCGCCGCGCCGCCGCCTCTACGATCCTGATGAAGTGGCCGCCTGGATCGCCAGCCTCCCGCGTTCAAAGTAGGGGGGTGAAATGACCAAGCCAGGGAATCCAGGCCCCAGGGCCAATGCCCAGAGCATCGGCTCACCGATCGGCCACACATCCAGCCTCAGCGACCTCTCCTCCGGAAAGGAGGTGAGGCGGAAGCGTGCAAATGGGGCGCTTCTGCTGGGGCAGCACACGGACAGTCGGAATCGCATCGACCTAACCCTCCTAGGGACAATCTCCGTTCGTCACCACCGCAACTGCAAATCGGCCTATTCCCCCCTGAGTAACGCCAGTGGTTGCGCAAATGGACTCGAGCGGACTTCCACGGTGACGCCATGAATGTTTGGGGCAATGAGTTCGCCATACCGCGCTACTACGACAGCGGAGCCTTTAGTGAATATTTCTTCAAATTCGGATCGGATGGCTTCTACTTCAGATCCGCCGATACAAACGCCGCCCCACTGCTGGTCCGCCCCAGAACTTCAATTGAGGCACGAGAGTTAGTGCAAGTCTTCACCTATGCCTTGCAGCAGCTTCAATCGGTGGCTGTGGACCTAGAGGAGGTCGAGACGGCTCTCATGGGGCAACCGGCGGCTGCGTCCACCCCTGAGGAGATGATGGCCTTTCTTGGCGTCTCCTACTGCTACCCCCGCAGGGAAGAGATGGATGGTGAGTGATGGCCAGGATTCGGTCCGTCAAGCCTGAGTTTTTTCGACACGAGGGCCTCCAGGCGCTCGAGGTGTCCCACCCAGAATTACGCCCCATGCTGACCTTCGAGGGGCTGTGGATCGTTGTCGATCTTTCTGGAAGGTTCGAGTGGCGGCCAAAATCGCTGCACCTGGATATCCTCCCCTTCGTTCCCTACGAGTTCTCAGCCGCCCTAGAACTCTTGGAGTCAGCCGGATTCATCGTCCGCTATGAGTCGGGCGGTAAGACATTCGGCCACATCCCAAGCTTCGCTCTTCACCAGACATGTGAGAGCCGGAAGCATGAGAAGAATCGCTTTCCCGGCCCGGGTGTTAAGACGCCAGAATCAAGCCCGCCCTCTACCACCCCTCCTTCCTCTCCATTCCCGGACTGGTCCAGGTCTGATCCCGAACTCATCCATGACCAGTCCGGGTCAATTACCTCCCCTGACCCTGACTTGGTGAGGATCAATCCATGGCCAGTCGGGATGGAAAGGGAAAGGGAAAGGGAAAAGGAAATAACTACAACCCCAAACCCCCAGCCTTCGGCCTGGGATACCAGAGGGGGAGTGGAGGGTGCTTCTGCGCCAACCGAGGCCCCGATGATGACCTTGGTTCCGTTTGCCGCCTCCGCCCCGCCTGGTCGCCTTCGGCGAAAACGCGGCGTGAGACCCATCGCTCCCTTTCGTCAGGATGTAATTGATGTAATCGCCTATTTGCAGGGTCCATGGCCTGTGGAGCGAAAGGGTGGTGGGGAAGTACGAAATGACGGGATTGCGGCCCAGGCTGGCCTGGAGGCGATCCTCGCCAAGCACCCAGATGTATTGCTGAGTGGCATCCAAGAATCCGCTCACAACTGGATTGCCACAAAACCCGACTACCCAAATGCCATTCAGTTCTACTTTGGCGCTGGGAAGGACAACTCCCCGGCCCCGTGGGAGCGCGAATACCGTGCTTGGCTGACGGAAAAGGAGGTTAGGCGTGCCCACGCATGAATTAGACTTCCTCTCCCATCTACTCACCACGCCGTCCACAGAAGCCAGCCGTGTCGCCCTCATGGCCGCCAATAGGTTGGACTTCAGCAGTGCCGCCTGCCGCGACATCATCCCCTGGCTTCAGAACCGCGTCTCGGCTGGGTATTGGCCCTGCCTGGATGACCTGGCGGCGGATTGGGATGAGGCCATCCTGGATGCACTTCGTTCAGTGGCCAACGCTGCCCGGCCCGTTTCTGATCCCACGGCCCTGCTGGCTAGGATTGTGCAGGGGGCCCGCCTCCAAGAGGCCCTTCGAGTGCTGGAAGTTGGGCTCGGCGAGGTGAGCCGGGGGAAGAAGAGCGTCACTGATCTGGCTGCCCAACTGGCAGAGCTTGGTCGTGGGGCTGGTTCTGATTGGGATGAGGTTGATTTCGCCGACACCATGGACCGAGTCTGGGCCTCCAAGCCGCTGCAACGGAATATCGGTGGGGCCAACCTCCTGCGCACGGGCCTCCCCACACTTGACGCCGTGCTGGGCGCCACTCCTGGCACCTACGGGGCCATCTGCGCCATGCCTGGGCTCGGCAAAACCTCCTTCGCAATGGATATCGCCGTCGAATCTGCTCTACATGGGATTCGGACCTGGGCTGTCTCCCTGGAGACTCAGCGGGAAATTCTCGAAGGAAAGGCTGCCGCCTCGTTTACCCGTCGAAAAGGGATAGATGCCTACTACGGCACTCTCATGCGCGATGGGTATCACGGCTTCGGCCGGGATTCATTCCGTGCTGACCACGGCATCTCGAGGGAAATGCTGAGCATCGCTTTTCACCCGGGTGGGCTTCCTTGGGCGGAATTCGAGGCTCAGGTCACGCATAGGGTCAAACGACAGGGCCTGCAGCTGGTTCTGCTCGACTACTTCGCCTTGCTGGAGCCCTCCCAGGTGAAGGGCAATGCGCGTCAGGAGTGGTCACTTTTCGCCGAAATGTCCAAGGCCATGAAGGCCCTAGCGGGCCGCCTCGGAATCTGCCTTGTGACTGTCGTTCAACCCAACGGAGAAGTCGACTTCGGCGATCGTCCTAGCCCAAAGAATCTCGGTACTACGAAGCAGCTATTCCGCGACTACGACTTCGGACTGTATTTCTGGCAGCCCAAGGCTGAGGCAGAGAGTTACAAGACGCTGAATCATGGGCAGAAGCTCTTGAGGTGCTGGATTCACAAGAACCGAGCATTCCAAGGCACCGACGGTGACAACCCGGAGCCCGAGTTCTGGACAGAGTGGGACCCCAAGCGGAATTGGTTCCGCGAGGGAAGGCCCATACCACAAACAGCATCCGCCTACCCGGTCGTGGGCAGGTTGGCAGCGGGGAGTGGTCGTGCCTGAGAACCGATTACTCGACTGGGCCCTGGACCACATGGCCTTCGGCTACTGCCCTGTGCCCACCGTCCGGGGCGGGAAAGGGGCCTGCGTGCCTTGGAAGCCCTACCAGACGGCCCGACCTACCATGGACGAACTGGAGGCGTGGTTCCCTGCCTTGCTGGCCGCCGAGCGCAACCTGGCCCTGGTGACCGGCGCCTTCCACGGGCATGTGGTGGTGGACGCCGACGACGAGGAAGCGGTGCGCTTCGCCCGGCTGCAGTTCGGGCCCACGCCCTACCGGGTCCAGACCCGCCGCGGGCAGCACTTCTACTACCGGCACCCCGGCTGCGGCATCCATGTGCAGACGAAGGCCCGGGTGTTCGGCGAGCAGGGCCCGGCGATCGATGTCCGCGGGGATGGGGGGATGTGCACCGGCCTGGGCTCCACCCACGCCTCGGGGTTCGTCTACGCCCTGGTCCCGGGTTCCGAAATGCTTTCCGTGGCCGACCTCCCGCTGTTCGACCCCTCGTGGATCCCGCGGGCCGAGCCGATCCAGGCCCCGGTGCTGGACCGTTCCCTCGGTGGCCTCCAGCGTGCCGAGCGGTATCTGGCCGCCTGCGAGGGCACTGGCCAGGGCGGGCGCAACGACAACACCTTCCGGGTGGCCTCGGCCGTGGTGCGGGACTTCGGCCTGTCGTTCGAGCAGGGCTGGGCCCTCATGTCGGGTTGGAACACCGAGAAGAACGATCCGCCCCTGGGCGAGAACGACATGCGGGTCATCGTCCAGTCGTGCCTCAGTTCGGGTAAGCGGCCGATCGGTGGCCGACTCAATGAACCAGCACCTGTCCAGAGATGGAACCCACTGGACCGATTTCCAGCCTCCCGGCCCTGAGCGGTCGTTGGCGCCAACTGTCGAAAGGTAGATCCATGAAACCCAACCATTCAGCGACCAAGAAGAATCCTCGAGGGCAGGCATCTCAGGCCAAAACCCGTGCTCGCATTGATATGGCGCGGAGGTGGTACATACAGGCCATTATTCCGGCCGAGGCTGATCGGAATGAAGTCAAACAGCCCTCACTGGACGCTGTGGCCCAGGCAGTGGGTCTGCCGCTCGTTACGATCCACCGCCGGTCGCAACAGGAGGGGTGGGTCGAGCAGAAGGAGACCTTTGCCAAGTTGACACTGAGGGCCGAGAACCAACGCCTCGTTCGCACTCTCGCGAATCAGCATGCTCGGTCCCGCGCCGCCTACTTTCGTTCATCCTTGCGCCTTCAGTCCGCAGTGGAGAGGAAGCTCAGCCAGGAGGGGGAAGTGCTCAATATGGCCGATCTTTCTGCTGCTGGATCGGCCTTGGCCAAGGCCCAGAAGATTTCGGACACAGCCTTTCTTGGCCCCCTGAATAACCAGAAGGACCCCGATGAGGAGGCCCCAAAGGCTTGTGGTGGCTGGCCAGCCGTGTCTGGGCGCCTCCCCCCAGCACTGCAGGATTATTTTGCCAAGTTAGATGAAGAGAGTGAGGCAAGGAGCAACGCAGCCAGGGGCCTCTAGGGACCCTGGGCCAGGCGGTGTCCCAAAGTGTTGCAAAGTGTTGCAATAATATTGATATTGCCGTATTATTCTAATTATATTGTATATGGATCAACTACTTTCAAGATGCATACCGGTTTTGTATTCAGCAAGGCAGGCCGCCAAGAACCCCGGCGCCTACAGCCCCTCCGCTGGCAAACCGACCATCGTCGCCACGGCCCTTGCTGACCGTGGCTTCCCTGTGTCCTTCTGCGCCCCGCGGCCGGTGCTGTTCGCCGAGTTCTGCCGGGCCCACTCCTCCGCCTATGTGGAGGGCATCCTCTCCTGCCGGGAGCAGAACGGGTTCGGGAACCGAGACAAGGCCGTGGCCGCCAGCCTGCCCTATACCTCTGGGTCCATGCTGGGCGCCGCCCTCGCAGCCCGCCCCAAGATGCCTGCCTGCTCTCTGACCAGCGGCTTCCATCACGCCATGTGGGACAACGGGGGCGGCTTCTGCACTCTCAATGGCCTCATGGTGACCGCGGCTGCGCTGCTCGAAACGGGCAAGGCCGAGCGCGTGGCCATCCTCGATCTGGACGCCCACTATGGCAACGGGACCGACGATATCCTCCGGCACCGGGCGGACCTGGCCCCCAGCATCATCCACCGGACCATGGGCGGGTCTGGTTCCAAGCACGGTGCCTACCTCCGCAAGCTGCGCGAGTTCCTGACCGAGATCGAAAAGTTCGAGCCGACCATCATCCTCTACCAAGCGGGTGCGGATCCCCACGAGGACGACCCCCTGGGCGGCCATATCTCAACCGAGGAAATGCGGGAGCGGGACCGGCTGGTGTTCGAGTTCGCGGAAGGGGCGGGGATCCCCCTGGCCTGGAACCTCGCGGGCGGCTACCAGAAGGGCGGCGTCACGGGTATCGACCCGGTGCTGGCCCTGCACCTGAACACCTTCCGCGAGGCGTGCCGGGCCTACGGCCTGCCCATCCCGGCGGAAATGGCCGTCCCTGCCTCGGCGCGTTCACGGTCGTCCTGGTGGGACGAGCCAGAGGACGATGTCCCCATGCTCCGGGGGCCTGAACGCTCCAAGGAGAGTTGCCGCGAGGTTGGGCGCCGTTACAGCCAGCGGAACCTGTTCAGCGACAAGTGGTGAGGGTCACCCCTGAATCACGGCCTCTTGATTCAGCAGTGTCTTTTTGACCGTCTCCCCGATCACGGAAGTGATGGAGTTGTCGATGTCTGTTTCGTTGCCTTCCTGGATGGCTTCCAGGAGGGCCTGGGTGTTGTGGCGGATGTAGAAGTCGCCGGAGAGGACTTCGGGGAGGCCCCGGAGGATGCTGTCGATCCTTCCATCCATACTCATGTGGCACTCCCTTTTTTTGAATAAGCCTCGAAGCGGGGCATCTGCTCTTTACTCGTCAGTTCAACGCTACCGCCGCAAGGGTTAGTTGTTCAGTCGGCGGGCCTTGTTAAGCGGGTTGTGGTAGGCCCTACTCCCCAGAATCCCCTTCCATCAGGAAATGGGAGCAGGCGAGCGCGCTGGTCACTTAGACTCACATGGCCCGGGAGTAGACCCCGGCATCCCGCTCCGGGTAGCTCTCGTAGACATGCTCGAACACGGCCGAACACTTGGCCCGATAGAGGTCCTTGCTAAAAGCTTCGGGTAACCCAGTATCCAGGGTGTCCTCGATGGTCAGCTTCAGCTTCGAGCGGGCGGCGGCCTTCTGGCGCCAGTTGAGTACCAACAAGTCCTTCAGGCGGGTCAGGAGTTCGCGGGCGACCTTCTTGACCTCATCCCGCTCTGCCGTGGATAGGTCGGGAGCCGGGCGGGTGAGGATGTCAAAGATCACCAACTCTTCCTCAGTCATGTGTTCCCGAACATGGCGTTCCTGCTCTTCGTTCAGGTTGTTGCTCAACTTCATCAGCTCTTCAAACAGGCTCTCGATGGTCCTGCTGCCGGCGTTGTAGCTTTCGATGAGGGCCGCGAACTTCTCTGCAAAGTCGGCTCGGGTCCGGTTCAGGCGCACCATCTGCTCCAGCCGGGCCCGGATGGCGGCCTTGAGCACTTCCAGGTCAGTGTTCTTCTGCTTCGACTCCTTGAACCGCTCAGCCAGGGCCTGGAAGTTGATCTTGGAGAGGTCAAGGGCAGCGGGGCCATCTACAGGGATCGCCTGCCCCAGGATGGAGCTATCCAGCAGGGCATTGATCCGGCCCATTACATCGGAGATGTCCACGGGGTTCGGGCTCAGGCGGGCGCGGATGCTGTCAGCGATGGACGATAAGCAAGCCACCCGGCTGGTGAACTCCAGGGCCGCAAGGTCAGGTTTCACGGCCCGGTAGAGGGTGGATGCCAGGCGTTCGTGTCCATAGAAGTCCCGGCGCATGGGGTCCGGGGAAATCAGGGCGTTCACAGCCTGAGTAATCAGCCCCAGCCGGTCGAGCGTCCCCAGTGGGGCCTGCTCGATCTTGTCGAGGGCGACGCCCTGAGCGGCGCAGAAGGCTGTGGCGTCCGCCAGAGACAGGCGCAGTTCAGCCACCAAGGCCTGCTTCCCCCGTACCGGGGTCTTCCCATCCTTGCCCGCGCCGTAGATGGCCAGCGCCTTCTCCAGGGAGGCAAACACATTGGCGTAGTCCACGATCACGCCGCTGTGCTTGCCGGGGAACACGCGGTTCGCCCGGGCAATGGTCTGCATCAAGGTGTGATTCCGCATGGGCTTGTCGAGATACACCGTCGAGCAGCTGGGGGCGTCGAAGCCCGTCAGCCACATGGCGCAGACGAAAACCAGCCGCAGGGGGTCGTCCGTGTCCTTGAACCGTTCATCAAGGGGGGGTTGCGATTCGTTCATCCGCTTCCGGTGCGGCTCAATATCCAGCCCCAACGCTTTCATCTGGGGGATCTCGTTCTGTCCCGGCGACACAATGAGGGCCATGTCGGTGGTGGTCAGCACCTCCAACCGCGCCTTGAGTTCCACCATCCTGACGGCTTGGGCGACCTCCTCTGGGGTGAAGGGACCGTCGTGGAGGGTAAACGGGATTTCCAGCAGCGCCTGGCGAACCCGCACGGTCTCTGCTGCCCAGTGGGCCTTCACTTTGTCGTGCATCTTCAGGGCAGTGGCCTTGTCGATGGAGACCACCATGGCCTTGCCAATGAAGCCCCGGCCCAGGAAGTGGCTCACGATGTCCTTGGCCACACTCTCCAGTCGGTCGTCACGGGTGATGAGGTGGTACTGGCGGCCCAGCTCCTGCTGGAGCTTGGCCTCCTGCTCGGGGTCCAGCTCCGCTTCCTCGATGAGCTTGTATAGGTCGTCGTTCAGGTCGGGGTTGCTCAGCTCCAGCTCGGGGGTGCGGTTCTCGTAGAACAGCGGTACCGTGGCCCCATCCTCGATGGACTGTTGGAAGTCATAGATGGACACATAGTCCCCGAAGACCTCCTTGGTGCGCTCCTCACCTGCGATCAGGGGGGTGCCTGTGAAAGCCATGAACTGGGCCTTGGGCAGGGCAGCCCGCATGTTGAGGGCCAAGGTGTCGTACTGACTCCGGTGGGCCTCATCAGTCAGGACGATCACATCCGAACGGTCGCAGAGCAGCTCGGGACTGTTGAATTTGTGGACGAGGGTGAATACATAGCGGTGGTTGCCTCGTAACAACTCCCGCAGGTGGGCTCCACTGCTGGCGTGGCACTGGTCGCCCTCGCCATCCCCCACGGCCCCCACGGTCTTGAAGGTCTTGGCGATCTGGTCGTCGAGCTCCACCCGGTCGGTGACGATCACGAAGGTCCAGTTCCCCGCCAGCTTCCGCAGCACCTTCTGGGAGAAGAACACCATGGAGAAGCTCTTGCCGCTGCCCTGGGTCTGCCAGAACACCCCGGCCCGACCATGGCCCAGCTTCCGGGCCTCCAGCATGGAGGTGATGGCGTTGTTCACGCCCAGCACCTGGTGGTTCTGGCCAAGGATCTTCACCAGACCAGCTTTGTGCTCCGAGAACAGGGTGAAGTTCTCCACCAGGTCCAGCAGGCGGCCCTTGTCGCAGGTGCCCCGGAAGATCACCTCCATGGATACTCGGCGCGGCTCGTCCTCCCGCTCGATGCGCTTCCATTCCGACCAACGGCCCCAGTCGGCGGTGAGGGAGCCCACCCGGCTGTCCAGGCCGTTGGAGGCGATGAGCAGGGCGTTGAACCAGAACAGGGCGGGGATCTGGGCCTTGTAGTGGGTGATGTTCTCGTCGAAGGCGTTGCGGGCCGGGACTCCCGGCTTCTTGAGTTCGATCACCACCCAGGGTAGGCCGTTGACGAAGCCCACCAGGTCGGGGCGGCAGGTGTAGAGCGTTCCCGTAACGGTGAGCTGGCTCACCAGGAGGAAGTCATTGTTGGCCGGGGTCTCCCAGTCCACCACCCGCAGTCGTTCCGTCTTCTGGCCCCCATGCTCCCGGTCGGGGATGGAAACCTTAAGCCCCTCCTTGAGCAGCTGGTAGACCTCCCGGTTGGCCGCCTCCAGGCTCATGGCCGAGCGGTCCCGACTCAACTCGTCAAGGGCCGTGGCGATGGCTTCCAGTGGCATCCCCGGATTCAGCTGGGTCAGGGCCGCGCGCAGCCGCTGCAGCAGCACCACCTCGCCAGAGGTCTCGCGCCCTAGGGTGCTCCCCGGCCCGTAGGTCTCCTGCATCGCCGACACCGTCTGCCAGCCCAATTCAGCAAAGAGCCCAATGGCGGGCTGCTCGACCAGCTGGTCTTCGGTATAGGCGTGGGGGGTCACGGCAATGCTTTCACAATGGGGCGCAGAACTTTATCCATTTTCACCAGACACTGGGTCATCCAATCCATGTATTCAGGCCAGCGTGTATCGTCCGCAATGGGCGCTTTTGGATACCAGCTGGCGATGCGGCAGGCTAGGGCATCGGGCAGCTCCTGCCAGTCGAGTCCGAATCCCAGGGCCGATTCAATGACCAACTTCTGGAGGATGAGGTTGGCGAAGTGGCCCTTGGCCCCGTTCCCGGTAATCCAGAGCTCCACCCCCAGGCGTTCATCCTTGGAGTTGGCGATGGGTAGAAGGCCAAAGCCTGAGCGCCCTATGGAGTTGTTCAGCCAATGCTGGGGGCGGGGCTTCTGTGGCCGAATCTGGGGCGCGGCCTTGGCTAGGTGCGCCACCAAGGCGTTCCAAAACCTTAGTTGGAGCTGCTTGGTGGGGGTGGCGATAGCGGCGGCCTTGGCCTGCTCCTGACCGGACTTGGCCCAGTCATTGGGCTTCACGATGACTTCAAAGTTCGAGGCCAGGGGCGAATTCCCGATACGCCATAGCTCCACCTGAACGCCAAAGAAGCTCAAGGTATCCGTGGTGTTCTCGTTCAAAAATTCTAGGGCGGCTGCGTGTTCAGGCCGGAAGTGTTGCGCCACCCAGATCACCTTCTTGGCGCCCACGCCTGCGGCATAGGTCAGGATTTGGCCCAGATGCTTGTGGTCCGTCTCCTCAAGCTGGTTCTCGATGATGACTTGCTCGTCCCCATTCGTGCACAGGATGTCAAGCTTGAAACTGCCCACCCAGTGTTCGGTGGCCACCAGGTCAAGCTCGCTCAGGCCCAGGGCCTCGGCCAGCATGTTCAGGTTGTCCGCTTCGGCGAGCCAGGGCGTGAACTCTCCGGCTTCGTGCTTCCAGGCTTCCTTGAGCGGCACCCGCTCCAACTTGCTGAGGGTCTTGTTGGTGGACATGTCTAGGCAACCTCCACATCTATCTGGCCGGAGAGAAGGCGGGGGATGAGCAGGTCGCGGGTGCGGCGGAGGTTTTCAGCCTGCTGGCTGAGTGTGGCGATTTCAGAGTGAAGGGGCTCGAATTGTTTGGTGGCGACTTCAACTACCGACGGTGGAGGACACACCAACTCAATGCCTTGCATGTCGTCCTTCGTCACCGCAGCAAAGATGGCACCGTTGCCCATCATGTCGTCTTTGGTGAATCGGTTCCGCAGCTGTTCCCAGAGAAACGCCTGGCTGCCCTTGTTGTATCGAATTGCAGACAGGCCACGGCCCAAGATGATTGTATTCTTGGCAATGTTCATTCGTCCGACAGGTGCACGCACGCTAAACAAGATGTCACCAGCTTCCGCGATGCGGCCTTCTGCCGTGCAGAACAATCGATCGGTTGGGAATCGGTCACCAAAGTTGGTAACACCCTGGTGGAATGGCAAGCCGTTACCGACCTCGTTGTAGAACTCAGACTTCGGCGACTGACCCATCGTGAGGCGGCACACATCCTTGAGCTTCTTCACCTCCCACCCCTTCGGGATCTCGCCCAGCGGAGAGGCGACGCGGGGGTGGCCCTCATGGCCGGGGAAGCGGAAGTTGACGAACCACTCACGGTAGATGGCGCGGGCCATGGACTCCAGAATCTTGATGCGCCGCTGGCTGTTCTCGATGAGCTCGTCGTAGGCCGACAGGATGCCCGCGATGCGGTCCTGAACCAGCCTTGGTGGGAGCTCCACCTCAAGTTCCTTTGCAGCTCCGATATTGAAATGTTGCTGCGCAACACCGACCAAATTGCCTGCAACTGATGCACGGCCCCAAGCGGAATTGAAGATGGCAGAAAGGTAATGTGGGTTGAGGTCATTCGAGGGAGTAATTACAACCAAGTCAGCGCAATTCAGATCAGTGAACCCCGGTGGTATTACGCAAGCTGTTCCTGGATAACCAGTACGAACAACTGCAACATCGCCGGTGTTCAACGCCGATTTTTGTAACTTATCGTGAAACTCACGCGGAATAAATTTGATGTCCTCTGTGTCCAAACGAAACGGAGTGATGTTCTGGGATCGAAGGAAAGGGATGCCGTCACTGATGTACTTATCTGCCATCGGCCCAACATGGCCGACTGTAATTCGTTGGCAAACCTCTTTCAGTTTGACCTTGCGCCATGGGGTCGTGACCATGCTCATGCTCCCAGAATCCCGGCCACATTCGTGGCAATGGTCTGCTCCAACTCGCGGGCTTGGGCATTCAGTACTTCCAGTTCCTCGTTCAGGGTCTCCAACTGCTCCTTGAAGTCCTCGTCGCTGACTTCCTCGCCGGGAGCCACGCCCACATAGCGGCCGGGGTTTAGGGACCAGCCCTGGGCCTCGATCTCCGCCAAGGTGGCCACCTTGCACAGGCCAGGGATGTCGGCATAAACGGGCATGTTTCCGAAGCTTGCTTTCAGCTTGACCTCGGCCTCGGCCCCGCCGTGGGTGAGGTCGAGGGACTCGCCCCGGTAGAGGCGCACCAGGTTGGCGATGAAGCCGATCTGGGCGGGAGGCCAGTCTCGGTGGGCGCGGTCGACTTGCCGGTAGATGTGGCGGGCATCGATGAAGAGCACTTGGTCTGCCCGCTTGGTCATGGCCTTGCCTCGGTCCAGGAACCATAGGGTGACGGGCAGGGTCACGGTATAGAACATGTTGGGGCCGACGGCCACCATCACATCCACGGCCTTGGCCTCGATGAGCTTCTGGCGCAACTCCTGCTCAGAGGTCCGGGCGTCGGAGGCTGAGTTGGCCATGACGAACCCAGCGCGACCTTTTGCATTCAGGGACGAGAAGAACAGCTGAATCCAGAGGTAATTGGCGTTGTCGGTTTTTGGCAGGCCGAAGGGGAAGCGGCGGCCAGGACCGACCATGTCCTTCAGACGCTCCTTGTCCACCGCATTGACATTGAAGGGGGGATTGGC
>SESE01000677.1_pt1 | contig 14044 bp, 14 predicted proteins | sample 3171371 | NCBI WGS metagenome assembly SESE01 (sample SAMN06051881, study PRJNA518727) | freshwater metagenome | biome: subpolar coniferous forest; feature: holomictic lake; material: water; isolation source: holomictic Lake 442, 13 m depth | place: Canada: near Kenora, Ontario | collected... | reverse complement strand
AAGCCTGACAGAGATGATTTTTGCCATCGGGGCCGGTGATCAGCTTGTAGGCAGAACCAGCGCTTGCGACTGGCCTGCGGCGGCAGCACGGGTGCCAGTCATCGGAGCATTCGGACGACCTTCGCTGGAACTGCTTGCAGCCATCCATCCTGACCTGGTCATTGATGTCGATCTGGCTGATGAAGAGATGGGCAAAAAAATATTGGCATTGGGAATTCAACGTGAGACTGTCTCCTGTAAATCCCCTGACGATATCCCTGCGGTGTTGAAAAAACTCGGAAAGCTGACCGGCCACACCAGAGAAGCCGATAGCCTGGCTCTTTCAATAAGCAACGGTCTTGCGACATTCAAGCAAAAGGCAGAGCATCTGCAGAAAAAAAAAACGGTCTATCTTGAAATCTGGAACGACCCGTTCTGGACAGGAGGAAAAGGAAGCTATACTTCAGCGCTGATAGCCTGCGCTGGCGGCAAGAATATCGGAGACGTGGTGAAAAAAGATTATTTCGAAATCTCCCAGGAGTGGGTTATCAAGAAAAGCCCTGATGTCATTGCGTGCATGTACATGGCGAAAGAGTCCACTGCCGCCGATAATGTTCTCAACCGTCCAGGCTGGGGTTCTATTACTGCCGTGAAAAACCATCAGGTGTACGACAGGTTCGATAATAGTCTCTTTCTGCGGCCAGGCCCGAGGGTACTTGAAGGAATTGCTCAGTTATACCGAACGATTTATCCTGATGAGAAGCCTGCGCCCTGATTTTTTTGCCAAACTATAACGGTCTTACTCCGCTCGATCGAAGCGGCTCGGAGCCAGGGAGGGAGCAACAGCAGACTTCAGGATAGCCTCGATGCATGGTTATATCAATGCAAAAAAAATGCTGGAGAGTAATGATGCCAAGAATACGCCTTTTGACTCAAATACCGATGCAAAGAGTTGTTTCTCCAGAGGCAAATCAAAGCTTGAATCGGGTAATCACAAAGGTGCAATAGCTGAGTTCACGAAGTCGATTGAGCTTGACCAGAAATTCGCAGCAGCTTACTTTCAATCGTGGAGTCGCAAAACGGCTGACAGGAGACAAACATGGCAGTCTGGCTGATTTCAGAAAAACAATAGAAGTCGACCCAACACCAATTAATGCCGAAGCCTGGTACGATCGAGGAACGGCAAAATCATTTACTGGATATAACAATGGAGCCTTGGCCGACTATACAAACGCAATAGATCTTAACCCGGCGTATGGTCAAGCTTATGCTCACAGAGGAAAAATCAAAGAAACCACAGGTGATGAACAGGGTGCCGCACTGGACTATAAGTATGCTGAAAAATTTCATGGCACTTTGCAGTAAACAATAAAATCTCATCCAGTAGAATCGCTGTATAAAAAATACTCTTAAAAATTTCAATGAAAATCAGCCATCTTGATCTTTTTTAAGAGTATTTCTTTGTCTTGCACCAACCCCGACTGAAATCCTCATTTTTTAGGCAATCCCTGTCAGAATCGGCGTTAATTTTTTTATCTTTATGGCTTTAGTGGAACAAAACGGTACGCAGGCATGAAGCGCTCTCCTCTGTTCATTTTACTTCTGACGGTTTTACTGGATCTGATCGGGTTCGGCATTGTGCTTCCGCTTTTGCCGACCTACGCCAAGGATCTCGGTGCTAATCCGTTTATGATCGGACTGATTGCTGCGATTTTTTCCATCATGCAATTTATTTTTTCCCCTCTGTGGGGCAAGCTTAGTGACAAGATCGGCCGGCGCCCGGTCATGCTGATCAGTATATTTATCACCGCAGTCTCCTATCTGGTTTTTGCACAGGCAGCCACCATTCCACTTCTTATTTTCGCCCGGGGACTTTCTGGTATCGGATCGGCCAACATTGCTGCAGCCCAAGCCTATATCACCGATGTTACCGACAGCAAAAGCCGCTCCGGGGCAATGGGAATGATAGGAGCAGCTTTCGGCATCGGCTTTATCATCGGCCCTCTTGTCGGAGGAGTTCTTAAACATAACTATGGCATTCAGACTGTGGGGTATGTCTCCGCGGCGCTGATCACTCTCGATTTTATTCTTGCCATCTTCCTGCTTCCCGAGTCAAACAAGAATGCACAGAAAATTGCGTTCGGCTTTCTGAAAAAACAGTCCGACAACAACGAACCCCGGCGATCAGTACTGCTGTTTCTCGGCCAAAAAACAAGGGAGTATGGTGAAGGATTGAAACTGATCTTCAGCTCACGCCCTCTTGCCCTTCTCATGATTGCCAACTTCATTTATACCTTTGCTATCGTTAACACGCAGATCGCGTCTATTCTGCTCTGGAAAGAGTATTTCATGGCAACTGACGAGCAGATTGGCTACCTCTTTGCCTATGTAGGAGTGTGGTCAGTCGTTGTACAAGGAGGTCTTATCAGGACGCTCATCAAACAACTGGGGGAACACAAACTCTTCCTTTGGGGACATATTTTTACCTTTGTCGGGGTCTTTTTTGTTCCTTTTGCGCCAAAGAGCGAGCTCTTTACCGTTGGCCTGTTTATCCTTTTCTTTTTTGCTGTCGGCACCAGTCTGGTTGCGCCAATTAACCTTTCCATGATTTCACTCTACAGCTATAAGCAGCAGCAAGGCCAGATTCTCGGGCTCTCACAATCTGTCAACTCTTTTGCCCGTATCATGGGCCCATTCTTTGGAAGTATCCTCTACGGCATGAACTTTCATGCACCCTATATTGTAGCGGGAATGTTGACTGTTGCCGGAGCTCTTATTGCACTCAGCCTGTTCAAGTACAGAATTGAAGCCCTCGACACTCCAACTGAAGTGGCCAATTACTAAAAAAGCTGATCCATACACCTTATCAATGCAGGAGAGAAATCTATGAAAATTGGGGTTATTGGAGTAGGCAAACTCGGTGAGTTTCATACAAAGCTCCTTAAAGAAATCGTGCTGGAATCGCCTGGGCTTCAATTCGCAGGCATTTATGATCTCGACAGCGTCCGGGCTGAAGAGATGGCAAAAAAATACAATGTCAACTGCTTCAGATCACTTGAACTGCTGGCAAAAGCTTGTGATGCTGCGGTGCTTGCGACGACGACAAGCTCACACTACAGCATTGCCTGCACTCTGCTGAACGAAGGTCTGCACCTCTTCATTGAAAAGCCCATAACCACAACGGTTGAAGAGGCCGATGAACTTATACGGCTCGAAACGGAAAACAAGGTACGCATCCAGGTAGGCCATATTGAGCGCTTCAACCCGGCACTGCGGGCTGTTGAAGCCTATATCGGCCAGCCAATGTACATTCAGGCTGAACGATTGACCGGCTTTTCAAAACGGGTTACCGATGTTTCCGTGGTGCTTGACCTCATGATCCACGACATTGATCTTGTCCTCTCTCTCATACCCTCTAACATCAAGCACATTGCAGCTTCAGGAGTCAAGGTATTCTCCAACGAGCTCGACATGGCAACCGCCAGAATTGATTTTGTCAACGGTGCCACAGCAAATGTAACAGCAAGCCGTCTCAGCCGGAGCAGGATGCGCAAGCTCCGTTTTTTTTGTACCGATCCAAAAAGTTATGCCTCACTTGATCTGACCACCGGAAAATCAGATATCTACAGGCTGGTCAAGCCGGAAGATGCGTCATCGAAAAACCCGCTGAAATCCTTTGCCGCTCGAAAAATCCTTGAACAGTTTGGTGAAATTCAAGAAACCATGAAGGGAATGGTGCTAGATTATATCCACCCTGAAGTTCCAAAAATAAATGCACTGCGCGACGAACTTGAACACTTTATCAACGCCGTCATCGCTAATACCCCTATGGCCGTCAGTTCATCAGACGGACGAAGAGCTCTTATGATAGCAGGCCAAATCACTGACGAAATTAACGCCAACGCAGCTTTACTTGAATGACTGACCATCGCCGGGTGCTAAAGTAATGACAACACTTTCACCACAAAACATACCAGAGATCCTCTATCATATCGGCGACCTTGCCGACAAGGACGGCATGGGCTGTTACCTTGTTGGTGGCTATGTTCGAGACATGCTCATGCAGAGAGCCTGTACGGATATCGATATCATGATCATCGGCGACCCTGTCCCTTTTGCAAAAAACGTACACGATGAACTTCACGGCAGAAATTTTGTGCTTTTTGAACGATTCCGCACCGCGCAGCTTGAACTCTCTGACCCCGTCCAGGGCACCTTTAAAGTTGAACTTGTCGGCGCCCGCAAAGAGTCCTATAACACAGATTCAAGAAAACCGGTCACACTCATCGGGACACTCGAAGACGATCTTTCGCGACGGGATTTCACAATCAACGCGCTGGCCCTCGTACTCAACAGCGAAGGACGAAACCAGATTATCGACCTCTTCAACGGGATTGAAGATATCAAGGCAGGCACTCTGAGAACGCCGCTTAATCCAGAACAGACCTTTTCCGATGATCCCCTGCGCATGATGCGGGCAGCACGGTTTGCAGCCCAGCTTGACTTCAAACTGCTCCCGGATGTCATTGATGCCATGAAAGCCATACACGAAAGGATCCATATTGTTTCAATGGAGAGAATCAGTCATGAGTTTTTCAAAATCATGCTTGCCCCCCGCCCCTCAAAAGGGCTGATTATTCTCTACGAAACAGGATTGCTGAAGGAGATTATGCCCGAAGTTGCTGCCATGGCTGGCATAGAACAGGTTGATGGTATGGGGCACAAGGATACCCTCTTCCACACGTTTCAGGTGATCGACAATATTGCGGCGTACTCCGACAACCTCTGGCTGAGAGTGGCCGCGCTTCTGCACGATATTGCCAAACCAGCAACAAAGCGCTTCACAAAAAGTGCTGGCTGGACATTTCATGGTCACGATGCGGTTGGTATAAAAATCGTTACGAGAATTTTCAGGGAGATGCGCTGGCCACTTGATCCACTTGCATACGTTCAGAAAATGGTACGTCTGCACCACCGGCCGATCCCCCTGTCAAAAGAGGAGATCAGCGATTCAGCCATTCGACGCCTCATGTTTGATGCGGGCGAAGATCTGCAGGATCTTATGAACCTCTGCAAGGCCGACGTAACCAGCAAAAATCCTCGAAAAGTTTCAAGGATCATGAGCAATTTCAATCATGTGGAAGAAAAAATCGCTGAAGTTGGCGAAAAAGACCAGCTTGCCAAATGGAGACCGCCTGCCAGTGGCGAAGATATCATGGCGCTCCTCGGACTGCCGGAAGGAAAAACTGTAGGAATGATCAAAAAAAGGATGGAAAACGCTGTTATCGACGGCCTCATCCCTTATGACCGCGATGCTGCTCTCAACTATATTCGGCAGATCTATCAAGAAATGACAAATTCCGAAAAAACATAACGTTTGATGATTCCGGTCATTATATTGAACAACTTTTCAACAACACACTAAACTGATCCTTCAAGTGATACCACGTTATTCACCCAAAGATATCTCTGCAATCTGGACTGACGAAGCAAAATTCGAACGTTGGCTCCAGCTTGAAATTGCCGCAGTAGAAGCACGCATGGAAGCAGGTATTGTGCCTGCTGAGGCTTGTGCGGTCATCAAAGAAAAGGCAACCTTCAACGTTGCTGAAATTCTTGAGATTGAGAAGGAGACAAAGCACGACGTTATTGCCTTTTTGACCAACGTCGCCAATAACGTTGGGCCAGAATCGCGCTATATTCACGAAGGGCTCACCTCATCGGATGTTGGCGATACGTCCCTCGCGATGCAAATGCGGGATGCCGGAAAAATCCTTGTTGCCGATATTGAGCGCCTTATTGAGGTGCTTGCAAAACGGGCTGTGGAGTTTAAATACACCCTGGAAATGGGCAGAACCCACGGCATTCATGCCGAACCGACCACCTTTGGCCTGAAGCTGCTGCTCTGGCACCAGGAGATGCTCAGAAACCTCGAACGGATGAAGAGAGCCGTTGCCACTATCTCCGTTGGCAAAATTTCTGGAGCTGTCGGTACTTACCAGCACCTTTCGCCCGATATTGAAGCGGCTGTCTGCCAGAAACTTGGGTTAACACCCTCTTCAATCTCAACACAGATTCTCCAGCGCGACCGGCATGCTGAATATGCCACAACACTTGCCATCATCGCATCATCCATCGAAAAGTTCTCGGTTGAACTGCGCCACCTGCAACGGACTGAGGTCCGGGAAGCTGAAGAGTTTTTCAGCATAGGGCAGAAAGGAAGCTCCGCCATGCCGCACAAGCGCAACCCCATCACCTTTGAACGCCTGACAGGCCTTGCCCGCGTCGTCCGCTCGAACTCCCTGGCCGCCATGGAGAATGTGGCGCTCTGGCACGAGCGGGATATCTCTCACTCATCGGTTGAGCGCATCATCATGCCAGACTCAACAACAGCCCTCTGTTATATGTTGCGCACCTTCAGCGAAGCGCTCGACACACTGCTTGTCTATCCCGAGAGGATGGAGGAAAACTTCAACTCATCCTACGGGCTGACTACCTCACAAACAGTACTACTCGCACTCACAGCGAAAGGACTGACCCGTGAAGTGGCCTACAAACTGGTGCAGCGAAACGCCATGGAGAGCTGGTCAAGCAAGGTGCACCTGCGTGACCTGCTGCTGAAAGATGAAGAGCTGCTGAACTATCTTGATGCTGACGATATTGCCCGGCTCTTCAGTGCTGAGACGATTCTCGGCAAACTGAAAAACAGTGTTGATATTATCTTCAAACGCAATGGACTATAATAGTGTGGCAATGAACAATCCTCTTTTCAGAAAAATCGGAATTATTCTTTTTCTGCTTGGACGATATCTCTTTGCAGCTTTTTTTCTGTACGGCTTCTGGCACAAGCTGGTAAAAGGGTGGTTATGGAGCGACCTCATGCAGGGATTTTTCATCAAACGGCTTGCTGAACTCCCTGCTAACTCTTTTCAGGCAAATTATCTGACACATTTTGCCATACCATTGGCATTGCCGATCGCCTGGATTGTTACCATCGGAGAGCTCATCATCGGTCTCGGACTTGTTTTCGGCGTTGCCGTCAGGGCTAACGCCGCATTTGCTCTTTTCATGGTGCTTAATTTTGCTGCTGGAGGCTATTTCAACCTTTCCCTTCCTCCATTCATGGCATTTGCTATACTGCTGATGGTGCTTCCATCAGGCCACTGGCTCGGACTTGACAAAAAACTCCACCTCAAATACCCTGATGCAATCTGGTTCAGATAAAAAAACGGTGACAACTCCACATCGCCCCTACAACTACCATCTCCGGATATTCTTTATTCTGGCCTTCTCTGTGGTAGCATATTACCCTTTTCATCACGCAATAGCCGCAGGAAAAAAACAAACCAGAGCGCTGATTGATCTTGCTGACAAAGAGTTATGGAAGATGAACTACCCGAAAGCCGATTCGATCTATACCCTGTCACTACACAAAAATCCTGAAAACGTAGAGGTTTACTGGAAACTTGCCCGGCTGCAGGTAAGTCTTGGCGAATCCATCCCGCCTGAAAAAAACGATATCCGGCTGCAACATTACCGCAAGGCAGAGGAATATGCCCGTACCATGATAAGCATTGACAGCACCAATGGAAAAGGTCACACCTGGCTTGCTGCATCGCTCGGGATGATGGCAGACAACGTCGGCACAAAGGAAAAATTAAAGCGTGCACGGGAAATTAAAAGCGAACTTGATACCGCAATACGATTAAACCCGAACGACGAAACAGCACTTTCCATGCTCGGCTCTTTTTATCGTGAAGCTGCCGGTATCGGATGGTTCAGAAGAATGATGGGCAACGCCTTCATTGGCGATGTTCCAGTGGGGAATTATGAGCTGGCCGAAAAAGCATTCCGAAAAGCCATCAGTATAGATCCAGGAATCATAAGGAATTATCATGAACTCGCCCTCATCTGTATCAAGAACGACAACCGGGAAGAAGCCATCCGACTGATGACAACCGCTCTTAACCAGCCCATTCGCATAGAAAGTGACAAAAGACGCATTGAGGAGATGCGCAAACTCCTGAAAAAATACTCTAAAGAGTAAAAAAAGAGGCTATAACTGATCGTTTCCGACAATGCCGAGAAGAGCTCTGATGCCCAAATGATAGCTGTTAGCTCCGAAGCCACTGATCACTCCGACACAAACTTCTGAAATCACCGATGTGCGTCGAAACTCCTCGCGGGCATAGATGTTTGAAAGATGAACCTCCACAACAGGAATGGTGACGGCACTGATAGCATCGCGCAGAGCAATAGAGTAGTGAGTGAGGGCTCCTGCGTTCAGCACAACACCGATATATCCACCCTTGTCTTCTATATGAAAAAGTTTTTCCAGTAACGCGCCCTCATCTTCAGACTGAAAAAACTCAAGGGAGAGTTCCGGAAAACTCTCCATAAGTTCAAGGTTGATATCGTCAAGTGTACGGTAGCCGTACACTTCCGGCTCACGCTTTCCAAGCCGGGAAAGGTTCGGTCCGTTAAGAACAAGTATTGACATCACGCTTATATCATCTATTCGTTTATGGCAAGAATTCGTCAAGGCTACCAATATGTCGCCCTTACGGGGCTATCAGACAATTAACAAAGAGACATTAAAGAATATACTGGCTGAGATCGCGGTCTGCCACCACATGGTTCAGCTTCTCCTTCACCATGGTTTCATCAATTTCCACGCGTTCATCAGAAAAGTTCTCAGGGATATTGAACATCAACTCCTCAAGAAGATTGGTCATGATGGTGTGGAGCCTTCTCGCGCCGATGTTTTCAACACTCTCGTTGACCTGTGCTGCAATTCTGGCAATCTCGCGGATAGCCCCTTCACTGAAGGTCAAATCAACCCCTTCTGTTCCGAGAAGCGCTGAATACTGCTTGATAAGGGCATTATCGGGCTGTGTGAGAATAAGATAAAAGTCCTCTTCCGTCAGGCTTTTCAGTTCAACCCTGATGGGAAAACGGCCCTGAAGCTCAGGAATAAGATCTGAAGGCTTTGCCACATGAAAGGCACCTGACGCGATAAAGAGTACATGGTCGGTCTTCACCATGCCATGTTTGGTCGCGACATTGGAACCTTCAACAATCGGCAGAAGATCGCGCTGCACACCCTCACGGCTGACATCCGGCCCCTTGCCGCCAGCTCCGGTAGATGGTGATGCAATTTTATCAATTTCATCAATAAAAACAATTCCTGACTGCTCGACCTTGTTGATCGCCTCCTTGACAACGCTCTCCATATCAATAAGCTTCTGCACCTCTTCCTGCTCAAGAAGCTTGCGTGCTTCAGCAATGCTGACTCTTCTTTTCTTGCGTTTGCGGGGCAAGCCGCTCATAAGATCCTGCATAATGCCACCGATCTCCTCCATCTGCCCGAGAGGGCCGAAAACCTGCATCATCCCGCCTGGCGAATCACCGGAAGTGTCCATTTCAATCTGACGATCCTCGAGTTTGCCATTGCGGAGACGTTCCAGCATCTTCTTGCGACTGCGGCGGTTAACCTCAACTGATTTATCCTCATGATCATGAACTTGCATCTCGCTCCCCTCTTCATCACTACTCTCCTCATCACTGGAATCATGCGAAGAAGCAACCGGCGGAAGAAGAATATCAAGCAGACGCTCTTCAACAAGCAGGGCCGCCTTTTCGCGAACCTCTTCAGAGCGCTCACTTCTCACCATAGCCACAGACTGATCGACAAGGTCACGGATCATCGACTCCACATCACGCCCGACATAACCCACTTCTGTAAATTTTGATGCCTCAACCTTCACAAAAGGAGCCCTTGCCAGTTTGGCAAGTCTGCGGGCAATTTCGGTTTTACCAACGCCGGTCGGCCCGATCATGATGATGTTATTGGGCATAATCTCATCGCGGAGCTCATCACTCACATTCTGACGACGCAGCCTGTTGCGCAAGGCAATGGCGACAGATTTTTTCGCATCCTTCTGGCCAATAATATATTTATCAAGCTGCGAGACAATCTGGTTCGGAGTCAAATTACTCTCAGCAATAGAACTTTTAGTACTCATATCCCTGCAATGAATTGTGGATTACAAAAAACTGCTCAAGATCTGCAACCAGGCAGACCCTGAATGCAAAGCGCCGATGCCTCGTTCAAACCTCTTCAACAATAATATGATCGTTGGTATAAATACAGATATCGGCAGCGATCTTCAAACTCTCAAGCACAATCTCCTTTGCGGAAAGAGAGGTGTGTTTCATGAGTGATCGGGCTGCTGCCAGCGCATACATACTTCCGCTGCCAATGGCAACGATTCCATCCTCCGGTTCAATGACATCACCGGTTCCTGAAATGATCAGCGCCTTGTCGTTACTGACAATGGCAAGCATCGCCTCAAGACGGCGGAGATACTTGTCGGTTCTCCAGTCTTTGGCAAGCTCCACAGCCGCTCGATCGAGCTTGCCATTATAGGCCTCAAGCTTTGTATCAAAGCGGTCAAGCAGGGTCAAGGCATCCGCCGTTGCTCCCGCAAAACCGGCAACAAGCTTTCCCTGATATAACCTCCGGATCTTTCTGGTTGAATGCTTTACAACCGTATTGCCAAGTGTCATCTGGCCATCGCTTCCGAGCGCAGCCTTGCCATCGCGTATCACACCAATAACCGTTGTTGAACGGATTTGAGGCCTCTCTGAATTCTTCATCAATTAAAATATTTTTTTTCTTAATCTTGCCACTGGAATTTGCATTTGTTCACGATATTTTGCAACTGTTCTACGCGCAATGTGCACTCCTCTTTTCACCAGCATCTCCGTGATCGTATCATCACTCAACGGATTCTTCGGATCCTCATCACTTACTATCCCGGCAATATACTGACGGATAATCTTGCTCGACAGATCATCACCCTCCTCAGTCGAGAGCCCTCCGCTGAAAAAATACTTCAACTCAAAAACGCCAAAACGAGTCTGAACATATTTTCCATTGACTGCCCGGCTGATGGTCGATATATCAAGAGCTGTCTCGGCAGCAATGGTTTTCATCCCAAGGGGCAGAAGATGCTCAGGCCCGGAAATAAAAAATGCATACTGCTGCTTCATCAATGCCTCTATAACCTTCAGGAGCGTCTGACGCCGGATTGCTATCGCTGTAGTAAAATCCTGGGCCCGCTGAATGTTCTTCCGTATAAACTGTTTTTCCTCTTTCGGTGCTTTCCTGTTTTTCAGAAGCTCCTGATAGCGATCAGTCACCTTGACAGAAAGGGAGCTTCGGTCATTGAGCGCGGCAGTCAACTCACCATTTTCGTAGGTAACCACAAAGTCAGGGGTAATATAGTGACCACCCTCATCCTGAAAAATTCCGGGATGAGGATCAAGACCGATAATGGCCGAAACAGCCGCTTCGACCCTCTCCTTTGCTACTCCCAGCTTTTTAATCAGCAGCTCAAAGCGTCGGTGGAGAAAATCATCAAAATGGTCGTGGAGAATTCTTGTCGCAAGCTCAAAGGTTCTCGCCTCATAACGCTCTGTCGCAACCTGTAACTGCACAAGAAGCCGTTCACGCAAATCACGCACGGCCACTCCCGGCGGATCCAGAAAATTGATTTTGCGCAGCACCGCCTCCAGATCACTCTCGCTGACATCAAGCCCCTGAAAGTGCAGACTGTCAATAATGACATCATCCTTTTCGGTCAAGTAACCGTCGCCATCAAGATTACCGAGAATTTCAATGGCTATCATCACCTCACGTTCCCCGGCATCTTCAAGCAACGCCAGTTGTTTCAGCAGCGTTTCATGAAAAGTGTCATGCTGTACCGCCTGAAAAAATCGCTCTTTTGAGGGATTTCCGTGAGTAAAGTTGAGCCGCCCTTCAGATGTTTCTCCCGAAGGGGGTACCTCTGAGCGCTCTTTGAGAGAGCTTTTACTGAACCGCTCAACCGAGTCAAACAAATCGTCACCGGCTGACCGGTCACTCTGGCTTTCACCATCCCCTGGCTCTTCAACAAGTTCCAGAAGCGGATTCTCCTGAACCTCTTCATAAATCCGCTCCTCAAGATTCTGCATCGGGAGCTGAAGAAGCTGACTGCTGAGTATCTGCTGGGCAGAGAATTGTAATGTTTGCTTCTGTTGAAGCCTGATATCAGCCATTATAGAGCGGGAGATGCATCGACATACGCTTTCATATCCAGCACCCAGTCACGACCATACAATGACTCAAGCGCAGAAGAGACATAATCAATAAGTTGTACCTCGCACTCCACGCCTGCCCTTCTGGCAGCACGGCACATTGAGTGCTTTTCATAAACAAGATAATCCAAACCAAACTTTTTTCTTACCCTTATCGGAAACAATCGGCAGGATATCGGCTTGTCGAACCCAAGAATGCCCTCCCTACAGGCAATTTCAATGGCGCAGAAGGTGATTCCGTCACGAACAACAGTGAAAACACACTCTTTGTTCTCAACTGTTCTCGTGTACTGAACCCCTTGATAGACCTCAACAGGGCCATGACGCCGGAGATAACGCAACCCTTTTTCAGGAAGCATCCTGAGCAGCTCTTCCGGCAACTCCTGGAGCAGCAATGCCTCAGCATGCAATAACGGAGCGCCAAGCTCCCCCTCAACACAGCACGCTCCACGGCATTCATGAAGATCGCAGGAAAAAAAGGAGTTCAGAAGATCTTTCTCAACCAGAACATTGCCTACAGAAACCAGCGACATCAGAACTGTCCTTTGATCACAACATTCATGAAAAAAACTTGTTCCGCTCCAAAAGTGTTCATTTTCTTTACTTCAGTACTCTCCACCTGTTTCCACCTTTATTAACGATAGCTGAAAATAACCATATATACCTGTCTCAAGCCAATATTCTTGAAGGCAGTGCGAAATCATGTTCCATTGCTCTTATCGATTATATCTGTATATTCCGGTAAATTGCCGTACAATATAAACGAGTTACTCATGAGTACAAGTCTCAAGCGAAAAGTTGTTAAAGAGCCAGCAGGAATAAACAAAAAACTCAATCCTGCTACAAGAGTCTCTTCGGAACGGGTGACAGAGGGAAAGGCCCGCCTGGAGGCACGGATAACACGGAATGTTCACGCACAAATAAAACGAGCCGCTGAAATTCAAGGCCGAACGGTGACAGATTTTGTTGTCTATGCAGCTCTTGATGCTGCAAACAAAGCGATTGAGGAAAATTCCGTAATCCAGTTGTCAATCGAAGGCCAGCATGCTTTTGCCGAAGCTTTGCTGAATCCGCCGGAGCCTAATGCCACTTTGCGACGGGCTTTCGAAAGTCATGCAGAATTGTTCGGGATGGGTCAATAACCTTTGCTTTATGAAGCAGTCCCTGTTTTCAGTTGTTCCACTAAGCAAAAGCCATATACGAGATGGCTTTTACTCAGGATCTGAAGCCCTGGATCGCTATTTTTCATCTCAAGTCGGTCAGGATATCAAGAGGAATATCACCAAATGCTTTGTTGCAATTGATAATGACAAGCAAAAAATAGCTGGCTACTACACACTTTCGGCTGCCCAAATTCCGTTACCGGGACTACCCGGAGAGATCGCCCGGAAATTGCCCCGCTATGATGCAGTCCCAGCTTCAAGAATAGGACGTCTCGCCGTAGATCGGCACTATCAGGGAAAACGGATCGGTAGCGCCCTTCTCGCTGATGCCCTTCTCAGGTCATCAAATTCATCAATGGCAGTCTACGCTCTGCTCGTCGAGGCAAAAGATGAACAAGCGGAAGCGTTTTATCTGCGCTACGGCTTTATCCCCTGTATCAGCCTCCTTCACACCCTGTTTTTACCGCTGAAAACTATAAGTAAAATTTGAGCGCCCGCAGCATTTTTCCGCTATGAACACATTTTTCATCGCTATATTGTAATTTTGACATTCAGCCCCAACCCTGAAACATTAGCCATACAAAGCCACACCACCATGCTTATCATCGACGGAAAAAAGGTCTCACTTGACCTGAAAAACGAACTCAAGGCGAGCGTTGACAACTACCGAGCCCAAACCGGCAAAGTACCCGGACTGACGGTTATCATTGTCGGCGAGGATCCCGCATCGCAGGTTTATGTACGCAATAAAGCCAAAACAT
>SESE01000676.1_pt1 | contig 14049 bp, 13 predicted proteins | sample 3171371 | NCBI WGS metagenome assembly SESE01 (sample SAMN06051881, study PRJNA518727) | freshwater metagenome | biome: subpolar coniferous forest; feature: holomictic lake; material: water; isolation source: holomictic Lake 442, 13 m depth | place: Canada: near Kenora, Ontario | collected... | reverse complement strand
TATTGGTATATTTCAAAAAGAAAAGCCCAACTGAAAACAGTTGGGCTAAAAATGATTGGTGGTGATAGGTGGACTTGAACCACCGACATCAGCATTATGAATGCTGCGCTCTAACCAACTGAGCTATATCACCGACTAAACCAAAATTATAACTGTCGATGTTCAATGGAGCAATCAGCCGCCTGTTTGCGTTAATTGTTTTTCTACCTGTGCTGCATTAATGGCCCCCGGAACTCGAGTTCCGTCGCTAAAAATCAGTGTGGGTGTGCCGGTTATTTTATGTTTGCGACCCAGCGCGACGTTACGGTCTATGGCCGTGGTGTCGCATTTTTCCACTTTGGGCGCCTGGTTGCGCAGCATCCAGTCTTGCCAAGACTTGATCTGATCTTTGGCACACCAAATGTTTTTTGATTTTTCTACAGATTCGACCCCCAGTACAGGGTAGAGGAACATGTGAATCGTCACGTTGTCCACTTTTAGCAGATCTTGCTCAAAGCGCTTGCAATAGCCACAATTGGGGTCTTCAAACACTGCCAGCTTGCGCTTTCCATTGCCGCGCACAATGGTGAAAGCGTCTTTAATCGCCAGGGCATCAAACTTGATGGCTGTGAGCTTATCAACACGCTCTTCGGTCAAATTGCGGCGCAGCTTGGTGTCAATCAGGCTGCCTTGTATCAAATAATTGGCCTCGGCATCAGAATAGTAGATCTCAACACCATTGACCCGAACCTCAAATAACCCCGGAATGGGCGTTTTGCTGATCTCGTCAATTTTTTCCAGTTGAGGAATGCGCTCAAGCAGATTTTTGCGTATGGTGGCATCTTGGCACCAAACATTTGTCGTAATTAGCAGAGCACAGGCGACTAGGGTATTTAATTGTTTCATCATCATCCATTTATTTGTTTAAGTGATTTGACCTTTTCAGATCAAGAAATTTCTTCATCACACCCCATGCCCAAACTGCACAGAATATGCTGTGCAGCCATCAAGCGGCACGTCGGAGCGTCTCCAACACGGGGCGGTCAAGTACCTCACGCAGACCGAACCAACCCGCCACCAGCGCCAGAACGGCACCACTGACTGCACCCCACAGCAGCACCCACAATGACACCACCCAGGTGAAATCAAAAACAAAGTGGGCCAGTGCCCAACCCACCAAACTGGCTGCCATGGCTGCCAAAAAACCAGCCAGCCAGCCAACGCCAATCAGCTCAATTCGCTGCACCTGGCGCAACAAACGCTCCTTCGCCCCCAGGGCTCGCATGATGGCAAACTCGTACGCACGCTCCTCACGGGTGGCCGTGATAGCGGCATAAAGCACCACCAGTCCGGCGGTTAGTGTAAAAACAAACAAAAACTCAACCGCTCCAATGACCTGATTCATCACCCGTTGCACCTGATCCAGGGCCGCAGTCATATCAACATGGGTGATATTTGGAAAGTCTCGCACCAGGGCATTGTCAAAGCCTGGTACAGGCGGGGCCTTGAATGCGCTCATGTAGGTGGTGGGCAGGTTGTTTAACTGATCGACTGGGTACATAACAAAAAAATTGGCGTGCATCGAACCCCAATCCACCTTGCGTAGCGAGGTAATTTTAGATGCAACCTGAACTCCGCCAAACTCAAAGGTCAAGCGATCGTCCAGTGCCAGCCCCAGCGTTTTGGCGATACCTTCCTCCACACTGATAGCCCCCGCTTCATCTTGCTGCCAATGCCCGGCCACGATCTGATTGTGCTGGGGTTGACTCGCACTGTAAGACAGGTTGAACTCACGGTCGATCAAGTGTCTGGCGCGCTCGTTGCTGTAGTCATCGGGCGAAATCTCACGGTCATTGATGGCCACTAGCCGACCACGGATCATCGGATACCAGTCAAACTGGTCAACACCTCTCTCGCGCAAAGCTTGCACAAACGCCTGTGCCTGCTCTGGCATCACGTTGATAACAAAGCGATTGGGGGCATCTGCTGGACTGGCCTCACGCCAACTGTGGATCAGGTCGGTGCGCAACATGACCAACAGTATCAGCGCCAACAGGCCCAGCGCCAAACTGGTGATTTGAACCACAGCAAAAGCAGGTCTGGCCGAAATCTGCCGTGTCGCCAGCATCAAGGCATGTGGTGCGGTGGTTTCGTTGATGCTGTAGCGAAGCATCTTGATAACCAAACCGCTGACCAGTGCAAAAATCAAAGTTGCCGCTGCAAAACCGCCCACGGTAATCAACCCCAATTTGACATCGCTGCTGATAGCCATCAAAAGTGCAGCAAAACCCACGATGCCTAACCCCAATACGCCCATGGATACCGGTTTAAGTGCGCCCACGTCACGGCGGATGACACGCAGGGGCGGCACCTGCGCCAACTGAAATATCGGTGGCAGACCAAAGGCCAACAACAGTGTCATCCCCATTCCAAAACCCAACAGAGACGGCCACCCACTTGCGCCGGGCAAGGCAATGTTGACGAGCCCTGAGAGCAATACGACCAGGCCATGATGCAAGCCATAACCCAATAACACCCCCAAGGCGCTGGCACACAGTCCGATTAGCGCAAATTCAAACGTATAAGCTGCTGCCATCGTGCGTTGACGCAGACCCAGCACACGCAACATGGCACAGTCATCCAGATGGCTGGCAGCAAACCCACGTGCGGCCAATGCCACCGCCACAGCACAGAGTAGTGCCGACAGCAGCGCCACCAAATTGAGAAATTTTTCGGCTCGGGCCAATGTTTGGGCCATTTCGGGTCGCCCACTTTGCAACGATTCCACCCGAACACCACGCACGACACGACCCAGCACCTGCGCCTGCGCCCAATCGACAAAGGCCTGCACTTGCCAGTCGTCACCCGCCACAGCCAAACGATAGTTCACACGGCTGGCGGGCTGAATCAGGGCAGTGGCAGCTACGTCTGATTGATGGATCATGATACGAGGTGAAAAGCTCATAAACCCTGCCCCGCGATCGGGCTCATAGACGATGATGCGGGTCACACGCAGCACACTGTCACCCAATAACACATCATCGCCCACTGCAATTGATAAACTGTCAAGCAGAGACGAATCTATCCAGGCCTGACCGGGCTTAGGCACGTCGTTTGTCAGATCGTCGGACGCGCTTAGGGAGCTGCTGATACGCAATTGACCACGCAATGGGTAGCCCTCCACCACAGCCTTCAATGCCACCAGTTTGCTGGCGCTATTTTTGGCATCACGGGCCATGGTAGGAAAACTCAAGGTTTGCGCTTGCCTTAACCCCAAAGCCTGTGCCTCGGCAGCAAAGGCCTTGGGTAGAGGGTTGTCACTGACGACCACCGCATCACCCCCCAACAGTTGCCGTGCATCGCGAGCCAGTCCGGCCTTGATCCTGTCTGCAAAGAAACCGACCGACGTCAGCGCCGTCACTGCCAGTGTGACCGACACCAACAACAACAAAAGCTCACCTGAACGTAAATCACGCCAAAGCGCGCCAAACCCAAGACGCCAAAATGAGATGGTCATGGGACAGGTCACTCAGACAGGGAGGCCTGTCAGTTCTCTTTCTTTTCTTGCGGACGTTCAATCTGCGTTTTACTGACAGCCACGGGCTGACCTTTAAGCTGATTGATCGCCTGAATCAATTGAAAATCTTTATCAGAGCCAAATTCGGGCATCTTGCGCTCAGCAGGTGGTTTTTTCATTTCGTCTTCAAGTTTTTTGCGTGCGTCTCCTCGCGCCTTTTCTCTGTCTGCGTCCTTGTTTTCAGCACCCTGGCCACTGGCAAGATGTTTTTCAAGATCGGCTTCGCGGGTACGCAGAGCGGCAAACAGATTGCCTTCTTCGGTTTCATCGATCATCACGTCAGGAACAATCCCCTTGGCCTGAATTGATTTTCCGCTGGGAGTGTAGTAGCGGCTTGTCGTGAGCTTAAGCGCGGCAGAGGGGCAGTTGTCCATACGAAAGCCTGACTCCAGGCAAACAGCTGTCTGCACTGACCCTTTGCCAAACGTCTGACTGCCCAGCAATTTGGCGCGTTTGTGGTCTTGCAATGCACCGGCGACGATTTCGCTGGCTGATGCCGAACCTTCGTTGACCAGGACGACCAGCGGAACGGTTTTGAGCAATCCGTGAGTGATTTCTTGAAGGCGTTTGAGCGGATCATCACCGCCGAAGCGCCTGTAATACCTGGGTGATGCCTTGTAGGTGAATTTGCTTTCTGGCAACTGGCCATTGGCTGACACCACAGTCACGTTTTCAGGCAAGAAGGCCGAAGAAATGGCCACAGCAGCATCCAGATAACCCCCCGGATCGTTGCGCAAGTCAAGCACCAAACCTTTAAACTTGGGTTCTTGCTTATAGATTTCTTCGAACTTTCGCACAAAGTCTGCCACGGTTCGCTCCTGGAACTGGCTGATGCGAATCCAACCATAACCAGGTTCGATCACTCGCGACTTCACACTTTGGGTTTTAATCTCTTCGCGCACGATGGTCACCGGGAAAGTGCGGTTCTCATCTTTGCGAAAAATGCTCAACATTACCTTGGTGTTGGGCTCGCCGCGCATGCGCTTGACCCCTTCGTTGAGCGTCATGCCCTTGACCGGGGTGTCATCAATTTTGACAATTAGATCATTGGGTTTTAGACCAGCCCTGAAGGCTGGTGAGCCTTCAATGGGCGAGACGACCTTGATCAGTCCATCTTCTTGTGATATCTCGATGCCCACGCCGACAAACCTGCCGGTGGTGCCCTCGTTGAAATCTTTCAGCGCTTTTTTGTCAAGATAGACAGAGTGCGGATCCAGCCCCGCCACCATGCCGGCAATGGCATCGGTGATGAGTTTTTTTTCATCCACGGGTTCCACATAATTGCTTTTGACCATGCCAAAGACGGCTGCCAGTTGCTGTAGCTCTTCGAGCGGAAGCGGGGCCAGGGCACCTCGCGCCACTGTTTGCAGTGATACTGTGGTCAAGGCTCCGGCGATAACACCTATGGAGACCCAGCCAGCCGCTTTTAATTTATGACCCATAAATTGTGTCCTGAGCGCGTAGGCAAATGAAAATAAGACTGGACCGTTGAAGCTATCGGTGTTTACACACTAGTTTTTACCCTGCGCAGCCACGGCGGCTGCTGCCTTGGCTGCGGCATCGGCATCACCCAGATAATAATGGCGAATGGGTTTCAAGGCAGCGTCAAGCTCATAAACCAGAGGGATGCCATTGGGGATATTGAGACCCACAATGTCGTCATCCGAGATGTTGTCCAGATATTTGACCAGCGCCCGAATTGAGTTACCGTGGGCAGACACAAGCACCCGCTTGCCACTCTGAGTGGCTGGTGCCAAGGTTTCTTTCCAGTAGGGCAGAACACGCGCCACGGTGTCTTTCAGGCATTCTGTCAGGGGAACCTGTTCAGGTGCCAAACCAGCATAACGCAAGTCACCCCGTTCGCTGCGGGGGTCCCCTGGTTCCATGGCAGGTGGTGGAATGTCGTAACTGCGCCGCCAGGCCAGCACCTGAGCTTCGCCATATTGCTTGGCCATGTCAGTCTTGTTAAGGCCTTGGAGCGCACCATAATGCCGCTCATTCAGGCGCCAACTGTTGACCACAGGAAGCCAGGTGCGGTCCATTTCGTCAAGCACATGCCAGAGTGTTCGGGTGGCACGTTTCAATACGCTGGTGTAGGCCACGTCAAATTCATATCCATCGGCTCTGAGCAATCGTCCAGCATTGATGGCTTGCTCCAAGCCAACAGGGGTCAGGTCCACATCGGTCCAGCCGGTAAAGCGGTTTTCAAGATTCCAGGTGGATTCGCCATGGCGAATCAGTACAAGTTTGTGCATGGTGTCAGGTTTATTAACGGATTTTTCGAGAAAAGACAGCGAAGAGCTTGGGCAATTCAATTCTCTACGCACTCGCATTCTAAAGGCTTGTCAATCGATACTCTGCATTGCATTGCGCTATGGTGGGGCATTTAATCGTAAAGCAGCCGCATAGAGTTCGTTGCGTGGCGCTTTGGTGATGTCTGCTGCCAGTTTGACGGCTGTTTTCAGTGGCAACTCAGCCAGTAGCAACTTCAAGACACGCAAGTCGGGTTCATGCGAGGCAGGCTGGCAGGCAGGGTGCAATACCAAGGCAAACTCGCCATGCAGCCGAACCTTGTCCTGCGCCAGCCAGGCAGTGAAGTCCATTGCACGAATGGTGGCAATTTGCTCAAACTGCTTGGTCAGCTCACGCCCGATGGTTAACAACCGCTCACCCAAAACGGCCAATGCCTGCGCCAACGCGGTGATACGGTGCGGCGCTTCCAGCAACACCACTGTGCGCACTTCTGCTGCGAGTGCCTGCACGGCGGCGGCTCGCTCACCAGCTTTAGTGGACAAAAAACCGACAAATACAAATTCACCGTGCTGATCCGTGCTGGGTGCGATACCTGCAACGCTAAGGGCCACCGTCACGCTGCTGGCCCCGGGCAATGGCACGATCGGCAGACCGGCTTGTCGCACAATAGCAACAAGCCGTGCACCGGGGTCGCTGATGGCAGGTGTGCCAGCGTCACTGACATAGGCCACACGCAGGCCCTGGGCCAGTTGCACCAGCACCGTCTGAGCGGCGTGTAACTCGTTGTGCTGGTGAACGGCCATCAGTTGTGCTTTTGATTTGTCAATGCCATAAGCACGCAGCAGGGACTGGGTATGGCGGGTGTCTTCACACGCGACCACATCGGCCAATTCAAGCAGATGCAGGGCGCGCAATGTGATGTCGGCCAAATTACCAATCGGTGTGGCCACCACATAAAGTGCGCCACACGGATAATTCTGGCTTGCACAAGCGATTCGCGCTGCCGCATCCGTAAAGCCAGAACCTAAACAAAATGCAGAGGGTGAATTCAATGAAGTTTCCTCAAAACAAGGCGGTGGCAGGTCAACCGTTTCTGAAGCCACCACTCACCACCAAACAGGTGGGTGATGGTGCAGAAGACCTGGCGCTGGCCCACTTGCAGCAAGCTGGTTTGCGTCTTATTGTGCGCAATTATCGAATGCCCGGGCGCGGCGGCTGCGAGATTGACCTGATCATGGCAGCGCCAGACGGCACGTGTGTGTTTGTCGAGGTTCGTCAGCGCAGAATCGCCAGCCATGGTGGCGCAGCAGCCAGCGTCAGCGCGACCAAACAGCGGCGCATTGTGCTTGCCGCGAACCATTATCTCTCGCGCCAAAACCATGTACCCCCTTGTCGATTTGATGTCGTTGCGGTTGATGCGGGTGCCATTGATTGGCTGGTGGCAGCTTTTGACGCGCCTGAGGCAAGGTGAGCACAAAAATTGCCTTAACATCGCTGCCATGCTACAACAACGTATTCAACAACATTTTTTGGACAGCGCTGACCTGAAATACCAGGCCGCGCACCTATTGTGCAAGCCCATTGCTGACGCAGTGCAGGTTTTGCTGACCTGCATCACCAACGGTGGCAAGGTACTGGCCTGCGGTAACGGCGGCTCGGCGGCAGATGCGCAGCACTTTGCTGCCGAGTTTGTGGGTCGTTTTGAACGCGAGCGCCCAGAGCTTGCCGCCATTGCGCTCACGACCGACAGTTCCATCATCACCGCACTGGCCAACGACTACGACTTCAACATCATATTTTCGCGTCAGGTGCGCGCACTTGGGCAGACCGGCGATGTGCTGTTGGCCATTTCCACCAGCGGTAATTCACCCAATGTTCTTGCCGCCATTGATGCTGCACATGAGCGCGAGATGGTCGTGATTGGTCTGTGTGGTCGTGATGGCGGCCAAATGACGCAGGCGTTGCGTGACCCTGATGTGCTTATTTGTGTACCGCATGAACGCACCGCCCGTATTCAAGAAGTCCATTTGTTGACCCTGCACTGCCTGTGCGATGCGGTTGATGTTGAATTACTTGGCGAACAGGAGACCACACGATGAATTATTCGGGACAAAGAGTATTGTCCGTTCTTGTCATAACAGCTTGTCTTGTCGCGGGTTTGAGCGCCTGTGTTCCCATGGTTTTGGGCGGTGCCGTGGTGGGCACATTGGTTGCCACCGACCGTCGCACCTCTGGGACGCAGCTTGAAGATGATGGCATTGAGCGCAAAAGTGCTGCCCGCATCCGTGAAAACCTGGGCGACCGCGTCCATGTCAATATCAACAGCTATAACCGTCGGGTTCTGCTCTCTGGTGAGGTCCCCGGTGAGCAAGAAAAACAACTGGTTGAACAGTTGGTATCGCGGGTTGAAAACGTGGTGTCTGTCATCAACGAACTTAGTGTTTTGGGCAACGCCACACTCACGCAGCGTTCATCAGATTCGCTCGTGACCACCCGAGTCAAGGCCAGCCTGGTAGATGCCAAGGACCTGTATGCCAATGCCTTCAAGGTCGTCACCGAGCGCGGCACCACCTACTTGCTGGGACGCGTCACACAACGTGAGGCGGATCGTGCCTCAGAGATCGTCCGCAGCGTCAGCGGCGTTCAAAAAGTAGTGCTCGTGTTTGAAATCATCGGCGAAGACGAACTGCGCGATTTGCTACCCCAGCCCTCACCAGAGCAGACCAAAACAAGGTCTTGATGGTGCCGATTGCCTGTGCCATTGATATTGCTGAATTCGGCGCTAACGCACGTCAATACTGCATAGTACACTATCATTTTGATAACTTCAGACAACCTGATCTCTGGGATTTTGAAGGCTTAGCGTGACATGAGCTTTAACATGGTTTCCGGGTTCAAATGCACCCGCACAAATGTTGCGGTCAGTGTGGATTGAATTTTGAACGGTTCATGCGATGTGTGGTGGACACGCGGCTCAGCGATAGGGTCATTTTGCCGGTTTAGCACACTCGCCACGATAGGCTCTGCTGGTTTGACACCACGCTGTAGCACCACAGCAGTTTCACCGTTGGCCAACTTAACAAAAGTTCCTGGTGGTGACAAGCCCAACAGAGAGACCAAAGCAGTGCCCACTTCATCGTGTTTGGCAACTCCTGCCTGGATTACCACGCTGCGCAAAGCATCGCGAGCGGTTCGACCGGATCGTGATTTGCGGGGGCTCATGGCTGCGGTATAGCGGTCCACCGTCTGCAATATTTTGCACATACGGGGCAAGGGTGCCCAGAGTTTGAATTCGGCAGGACCTTCCAGAGGGGCATGATGCTGCGCTACAAGCGCCAACCAATGCTGATCGTTGATGCCAGCTTGCTCCAACATTTGCTGGCCACGGGCAGGGTGCATATCAATATCGTGCCGCTGTGATCCGCTGAGCGACACTTTTTGCATGGCCAACATATTATGCAAATGGGTCATGTCCACGTTCATGGTCAGCGCTGCACACGTCAAACTGCGCCGTTCCAATTCTGGCAGACCAAAAAAATCGGCCAGTGTGGAGACAAGAGTGGCACACAACAGCGAATGTAGCGTGCTGTAGTTCTCAAAATGGGTGACCGCGCGGTTAAACAGCAAAAACTGAGCGGCAGCAGCGTCTTGCGCCAACAACTGCACGATGGTTTGATCCATCTCATAAAACCTGTTTTGTAAATCACTGGCCGTGGAGACACTGCTGAGCAGACCGCTTAACCTGGACTCCAGATCGCCCCAAAGTTGCACCAGCGTCTCTGAGGTATTGCCATTACGTTGCACTGAACGACTGATGCCAAGGACTTTGGAAAAGTCCTTGATGGGCGCACCCGACAAATTCAGAGCAGTGATGCATGACATCATGGCACGCACACCCTCTTCGGTTTGATCAAGCTCGACAAAAATGGGTTTTCGGCTCTTGATTCCGTCTAGTTGGGCTGGAAATTCAATGGTGTGCCCTTTGATCAGCAAGATATTTCCGTCCCTGTCGCGCAAAGTGTAGCCCAGAGACATACCCAAAAAAAGCTTTTCGGGTTTGATTTCAATCAGATCCATGGTGCATGCTGTAAGAAGTGAGTGTCAGTCATTGTGCGAAAAACGTAATTGTGACAAAGTATAGTTGCTATCATATTTAAGACGAAAATTCGTAACGACTCACCTCCGAAAATAAGCATGGCAGCGGCACTTCCCGTGAATGAAACTAAAAACAACCCTTTCAAAAAATTGCAGGTGACATGGCGCGAAATACAACGCATGTCAGGCAATTTCATGCCTTGCCCCAACCGTCCTTCAAACTGACTGCCAGATTGAACACGGGACGGTTTTGCGAATGATCGACACGGTCTGCGACAAAATATCCGTGCCTCTCAAACTGAAACTTTTCATCAGGGTGTGCTCGGGCCAGTGAGGGCTCGACGATGGCGGTGACCACCTTCAGGCTGTTGGGGTTTAAGCAAGCCAAAAAGTCTTTGCCACTTGCATCGGGCTGGGAATCCAAAAACAAGCGGTCATACAAGCGAACTTCGGCTTGTACGCCATCACTCACACCCACCCAGGTGATGGCGGCTTTGACCTTGACTGAATCGCTGCCAGGGGTACCGCTCTTGGTGTTGGGAACCAGGTTGGCATGTACCTCGGTGATGATGCCCGCAGCATTTTTGGTGCAACCGATGCACTCGATCACATACCCACCTTTGAGGCGAACGCGGTTGCCGGGAAACAGTCGCTTGTAACCCTTGGGGGGGACTTCTTCAAAGTCTTCACGTTCAATCCACACGTATTTTCCCAACAAAAAATAACGAGGTGCCGGCTCAGGAGTGCCTTCAGGGGGGTGGGGTAGGGCGGGCAGGGTGCACGGCTCAAGGTGGCCTGCGCCCATGACTTCATCCCAGTTGGTCAATATCAGCTTGACGGGGTTGAGTACGGCCATACCGCGGTGGGCTTTGACTTCAAGGTCTTCACGCAGACAGCCCTCCAGGGTGCTGTAGTCAATCCAACTGTCGCTTTTGGTCACGCCAATGCGATCGGCAAACAATTGCAGTGATTCTGGTGTGTAGCCACGGCGACGTAGGCCAACAATGGTGGGCATACGCGGGTCGTCCCAGCCATTGACCTTACGTTCGTTGACCAGTTGGGCCAGACGGCGTTTGCTGGTGATCACATAAGTCAGGTTCAATCTTGCAAATTCATATTGCCTGGGCGGCGGACTGGCCAGCAGTCCTACCTCAATCAGACGTTCCATCAGCCAGTCGTAGAACGGACGTTGGTCTTCAAACTCAAGTGTGCAAATGCTGTGGGTGATCTGCTCTAAGGCATCCTCAATCGGGTGCGCAAAGGTGTACATGGGGTAGATGCACCAGGCATCCCCCGTGTTGTGGTGTGTGGCGCGGCGGATGCGGTAAATGGCGGGGTCGCGCAAATTGATATTGGCATGACCCATGTCAATTTTTGCGCGTAAAACCATAGCACCGTCGGCATAGTGGCCCTCTCTCATCTGTTGTAAAAGTGCCAGGTTTTCTGCGGGTGTGCGGTTGCGAAAAGGGCTGTTGATGCCAGGACGGCCAAAGTCACCTCGTTTGTTGCGCATGTCTTCTGCGCTTTGTTCATCGACGTAAGCATGACCTGCTTGAACGAGTGCGACGGCAGCGCGGTACATAAAGTCAAAATAGTCGCTGGCTTGGTAGGGCGCGGCATCCGGGCCACCGTTCCATTCAAACCCCAGCCATTTCACGGCATCAATGATACTGTTGACGTACTCGGTGTCTTCCTTTTCAGGGTTGGTATCGTCAAAGCGCAGGTGGCAAACTCCGCCATAATCACGCGCCAGACCAAAGTTGAGGCAAATACTTTTGGCATGGCCTACGTGCAGGTAGCCATTGGGTTCGGGTGGAAAGCGGGTGCGGATTTTGGCTGGGTCAGGCTCTGCCTGGGCGTGGTGAGCCGCATCGCCCGGGGAACCCGCCCATCGTCGATTGGCAAATGTGCCATTTTCCAGATCAGACTCAATAATCTGGCGCAGGAAATTGCTGGATTTGGTGTTGGGCAGTGTTGCCTCTGCCGTGGATTGCTTGCTGGATGTAGGGTAAAGGCTCATCCACGTCATTTTATGCATATTTCAGCCTATCGTGGACGGCGTTTCAGGCTGACGATGGACGGTATTTCACAGCCAAAAACAGAGGTACCTTGGGGGAAATCCTGATTAAACAGCCATGGGTGCGACAAGAGGTGCATGGTGTTGATATCCATCAAGGCAAAAGTCACCTGGCTCCACTTTTTCAAGCCAATCCGGATCGTACTGACCAGTCACCGCATAGTCAGGAATTCGCTCTGACAGGACAAGCTTCGGAGCAGGGAAGGGCTCACGCTTGAGTTGTTCATGCAGCATATCGATGTGGCTCTCATAGATGTGAGCATCTCCGATGAAGTAGGAAAACCATCGAGGCGTGTAACCCGTCAGTCTTCCCATCAGGTGAAGAAGCGCTGCTCCTTCAGTTAAATTGAAGGGTGTACCCAAGCCGACATCATTGCTTCGAACATAGAGGCAAAGGGAAATCTCTCGTTTTTGCGCATTCACCAGGAACTGATACAACAGGTGGCAAGGTGGCAAGGCCATCTCCTCCAACTGAGCCCAGTTCCAGCCATGAAACAGAATCCGGCGGTTACCAGGATCTGTCATGATGGTGTCGATGCATAGACGCAACTGATCGATCGCCTTATAGAGCAGAGCGCAATGTGTTTTGCCTGTCGCGTGGGTGTCATCTTCAACAACACCCATTTGCTTGTAGCCGACAGACAATGCATTTGCAATTTGAGCTGCGCTTTGCTGTTGGCTCAAATCAAACAGTTTGTAAGCAGGCCATTGCCGCCATTGAACGCCATACACAGATCCCAAATCGCCTGCCTGAAGTCGATAGGGGTTGGCAAGCCACTGTTTGTTTTCGTTGGCATTTTGGTTCCAGACCTTGCAGCCAAGGGCACTGAAGTCATCTGCATTGCGATAGGCCCTGAGAAAGCCAATGAATTCTCCAATGGCGGATTTGAAAGCCAACTTCTTGGTTGTAACCGCTGGAAACCCCTCCTGGAGGTCAAACTTCATCATGGCACCCGCAATACTCAAGGTGCGAACGCCTGTACGGTTATCTTGCCACGAGCCGTTGTCAAAAATTTCCTGAACAAGATTGAGATACTGTTTCATGATTTACCTTGGGCCATAACCGTTTATCCTAGGAGCCTGTCGTGGTCGTGTACACCACCATGAATGACAGAACCGTTCGCCCTGAGCCTGTCGAAGGGTGCTTCACGTAAAGTAGGCACCCCTGCGATCACCTACGTTTACTTAACACGGGTCAAGGTGGGTCGTGTTGCCGGTTTGGAGGTGGTTTTATCGGCATCCGTGGCCTCGTCAGCCGGTACAGCCGACAGATGCTGACCGGATCTGGTTTGCTCAATCGTCAGTTCATCCGTTGGGACTGACATCTCTGACGCATCATGACTGACTCTTGGGAAAGTAATTCCCTGGCTGTTTTCACGGGCAAATATGGCCAGCACCTGCACAATGGGCACCACGACATCCCTGGCAACGCCTCCAAATCTGGCCTTGAATTCGAGGTAGTCATTCCCTATACGAAGCCCGGTGGTCGCGTCATACCCGATATTGAGAACGATTTCACCGTTGTGGACGTAGTCACGTGGCACCTGAACCGAATTGTCAACTGCCACGGTGATGTACGGCGTCAACCCGTTGTCAGTGCACCATTCGTGCCACGCCCGAATCAAATAGGGTTGTGTTGAACCAATATCTGAATTTTGCATGATAAAACCTACTTTCGCATGACTTTTTCGGAGGGTGTCAATGCTTCGATGAACGCGGGTCGTGAAAAAATTCGCTCCGAATATTTGAGTAACGGAGCCGCATTTTTGCTCAGTTCAATCCCATAGTAATCCAGGCGCCAGAGCAAAGGAACAATGGCAACATCCAGCATGGAAAACCCGTCACCCAGCATGTACTTGTTTTTTAAAAATACCGGTGCCAACTGTGACAGACGCTCGCGAATGTGGTTGCGCGCTTTTTCAAGCACCTTTTCATTGATTCTGGCCGCGCGTGACTCAAGGATGGAGACATTCACAAAAAGTTCTTTTTCAAAGTTGAGCAAAAACAACTTGACACGGGCCCGATCTACCGGGTCCCCCGGCATCAATTGAGGGTGTGGAAAACGCTC
>SESE01000675.1_pt1 | contig 14066 bp, 8 predicted proteins | sample 3171371 | NCBI WGS metagenome assembly SESE01 (sample SAMN06051881, study PRJNA518727) | freshwater metagenome | biome: subpolar coniferous forest; feature: holomictic lake; material: water; isolation source: holomictic Lake 442, 13 m depth | place: Canada: near Kenora, Ontario | collected... | reverse complement strand
CCTGTCCGACCAGGACCTCTTCCTCATCGCCCGGACCCCCGCTCGGAGCATCATCTCCGCCCCCTACCTCCAAGTGGCGGTGGACCGCCGGGATCGCGCCTACGACCCCACCTCCGGCTCCTTCTTCCTGGGCCGTCTGGAGCTGGCGAACCAGGTCTTCGGGACCTCCACCAACAGCAGCTTCGTGAAGCTGGACCTGCGGAGCCAGTGGAACTGGCCCCTGGGCTTCCACGCGGAGGATGGGGTGCTGATGGCCAACCTGCGCCTGGGACTGGCCCGCCCGACGGCCGACTCGGCGAAGGACCTGCCCCTGTCCGAGCGCTTCTTCGGCGGGGGCTCCTTCACCGTCCGGGGCGTGGAACCGGACATGCTGGGAGACATCCAGCGCACGGACTCCCTGGGCAACAAGCTCATCCAGCCCATCCCCCTGGGGGGCCAGGGCCTGGTGGTGGTGAACCTGGAGTACCGGTTCCCCCTGTTCGGGACCCAGAGCCTCTGGGGCGAGCTCTTCCTGGACTCAGGGCAGGTCTATCGCAGCCTCAAGGCCCAGGCCGGAGTCCAGACCCCCTTCCCGCCGCTGCGGACCACCCTGGGTCTGGGCCTCATCCTCAAGCTGGGCTTCCCCCTCAAGCTCGAATACGCCGCCGACTGGAAGCGCATCCTGGGCCGCCCCCGCACCCAGGACGAGCGGGACACGCAGCTGAAGAGCCTGCTCATTTCAGCTGGTTTCCAGTTCTGAAGCGATCCTGCTGCGCAGGTCCCGGAAGGCGCGGTCCAGCTCTGTGGCGGAGAAGGGTTTCTGGATGCCCGCCACATTTGGGTGTCCGGCCAGGGCATCGGCGATGGCCATCTCGCTGTTGCCCGTGGCCATGAGCACCGCCTGCCCGGGGCTCCGTTCCAGGAGGCGCTCCAGGGTGTGGGCACCGTCCAGGCCCGGCATGTTCATGTCCAGGATGATCAGGTCCACCTCCAGCCCCGCCGCCAGCTTGTCCAAGGCCTCTAGCCCGCTGGCAGCCGTGTAGACCCGATGGCCCAGCAGCTCCTCCAGCATGGGCGCCAGGGACTCCCGGATCAGCTCATCGTCGTCCACCAGCAGGATCCGCAGGGGTGCGGAGGGCGCCTCCGCTGCCATCGGCGCCTTCCGGGTCTGCAGGGCAGGGGTCTCGGGAGGGGGCGGGAAGTGTAGGATCACTTCCGTGCCCCTGCCGGGTTCGCTGGCCAGACTCATGCGTCCCCCGTGGGCCTGCATGACGCCATAGGCCATGGAGAGGCCGAGGCCCGTGCCCTTGCCCACAGGCTTGGTGGTGAAGAAGGGTTCGCAGGCCCGCAGGCGGACCTCCTCGGCCATGCCCGTCCCGGTGTCCTGGACGCAGAGGTCGTAGCCCCCGCCCACCCGGTGGCGGGTTCGGATGGCCAAGTCTCCTCCGTCTGGCATGGCGTCCAGCGCATTGACGCACAGGTTCATGATGGCGTGGCTGAGGGACCCCGCATCCCCTTGGAAGGGCTCCAGGGTCGGCTCGAGGTCCGCTGAGACTTGAACCCGCTTGAGGCTGGCCCGGTCCAGCAGGGGGACGATCTCCAGTACCAGGGCGTTCAGGTCCACCGGGCCCGTGGTGCCCAGGTCCTTGCGGGCAAAGTAGAGCAGGCTGCGCACCACATCGCGGCCCCGGAGGCAGGCTTTGGTGATGGTATCCAGGGCCCGGGCCAGGGGATCCGTGTCCGGGAGCCGCTCCCGGTGCCCGGAGGCCAGACCCAGGATGGCGGCCAGCACATTGTTGATGTCGTGGGCCACGCCCCCGGCCAGGCTGCCCAGGCTCTCCATTTTCTGGGACTGGTGTAGCTGGGCAGACAGCACCTGCTGGCGCTCTTCCCCGCGGCGGCGCTCGGTGATGTCGATGCCGATGCCCGTGAAGTAGGTCTTGCCGTCGATGCTGACCGGAGCCGCAGTGAAGTACATGGGGATGGGGGGCCCATCCTTAACCTGGAGGAGGGCCTCGGCGTCCCCGAAGCCCGTGGTTAGGGTGGTCTGGACCCCGGCCAGGATGGTCTCCTGGCTGGCAGGATCGTCCTTGTACCAGTCCAGCAGGGACATCCCGCTGAGCTCTGCGGCCGAGTAGCCCGTCATGGTCTCGTGCCTGCGGTTCCACTTCACCAGCCGGCCCTGGTCATCGTAGAGGTAGACCAGGCCCGGGATGCTGTTGAAGATGGCATCGATGAGATCCCGCTCCCGGAGGAGGTCCGCGTCGGAGCGCTTCCACTCGGTGATGTCCCGGGCGCTGCCCTGCAGGCCCACCATGCGGCCCTCCGAGTCCTTCAGGGCACTCACGGTGGCATTGAGCCAGCGCCAGCTCCCGTCCGCATGGCGGCACCGGTAGTCCACCTCGGGCAAGGGCTCCAGGCCGCCCAGGGACGCTGCCAGGACCGCCTCGCAGGCCGGTAGATCTTCCGGGTGGACGAAGGCCTGGAAGGGGTGCTGGAGGGCCGCCTGCAGGGGATGCCCCAGGAGGCGGGTCCAGCTGGGGGACAGGTAGGTGAACCGCCCCTGAGGGTCGAGGACAAAGACGACATCGTGGATGTGCTCCAGCAACAGCCGGTGCCCCTCCTCGCTGCGCCGGAGCTGATCCTCGGCCTCCTTGCGCTCCGTGATGTCCACAGCGATGCCGAGGTGGCGCACGGGGCGGCCATGATCGTCCAGCACTGGACTGGCCCGGGACATGAGCCAGCGTACAGATCCGTCCGGCCGGCAGACCCGCCACTCGAAGTTCAGCTCGGCATGCGCTGCCATGGCTCCCCGGGCCACCTGCTCCATGTGCGCCCGGTCATCGGGATGGACCAGATCCAGCCAGACCTGGAAGGATGGCTCCACACTGCTGGGTAACAGGCCGAACAGACGGTAGAGACCCTCGGACCAGAAGTTCTGCCCGGTCCTGAGGTCCCACTCCCAGGAACCGGCCTGGGCCGCTTCGTGGGCCAGGCGGAGGTGCCGCAGGGATTCCTCCAGCCGCTCGTGGGTCTGCTTGCGGGCCAAGGCGAGGCCAATGCTGGCAGAGATGCCCTCCAGGAAGGCGATCATCTCCGCCGAGAAACAGTTGGGGCGGGGATCGTTCAGCTGGAGCAGGCCGACGATGCGCTCCCCGGAACGGATGGGGATGAGGGCCACGGAGCGGTACCCGGAGTGGATGCACCGGTTCCTGGGGTGGAGGCGGGGGTCCTGGTCCAGCGGGACATCCAGGAAGGGGAGGGCGTCGTTGGTCCAGGCGCTTCCGCCCGGGGTGAACAGTGGATTGGTGGGGTCGCTCTTCCCGGACAGCACCAGGCCACAGGTGCACTCGTAGAGCGGCTCGCCGTCGGGGCCGGCGAGCGGGATCCCCTCCCGGTTGCGCGCCCTGAGGCAGGTCTCGGCTTGAATGAAGTCCACAGGAAAGCCGGAGTGGGCCGCATAGTTGAAGTCCCCCTCTGCGGCCAGACGGATGGCGGCGGCCGCCACCCCCATCTCGCGCTGGATAACCTGGAGGATGAGGCTGGCGGCCCGGGTCGGGTCCTCCTCCCGGTTCAGCACCTCGAGGATGTCCACGGTCAGCGAGCGCTGGTGGTCGGCCCGCACGCGCTCGGTGATGTCCAGGATCTGGGACACGAAATGTTGGGGTCGGCCCTCCACATCCCGGACCAGGGACCCATTGATCTGGACCCAGACCTCCGAACCGTTCCGATGCAGGTAGCGCTTTTCAAGTTGGTAGGACTTGCGCTTCCCCTCGATCACCTCCCGGACCAGCTCCAGGTTGCTGGACAGGTCCTGGGGGTGGGTGATGGCCTTAAATCCAGTTGCAAGCAGCTCCTGCTCGTCCCAGCCCACCATGGCGCAGAGGATGGGGTTTACCTTCAGGAAGTGCCCATCCAGGCTGACCAGCGCCATCCCGATGGGCGAGGCCTCAAAGGCCTCCTCCATCTGCGTTTCACTGAGCCGCCGGGCGGCCTCTGCGCCGCGCCGCTCCAGCTCACCGGCGGCTCGCACCGCCACCAGGGCGAGAATGGCCTCCCCCATCCGAGGGGACTCAACGGGTCTTCGACCGATGGCGGCGATGAGCCCGATGGGGCGCCCCAGAGAGCTCCACAGGGTGGCTCCCAGGTAGCTTTCTGCACCCATGTCCCGGAGCACCTCATCCTGGGGGAACAGTTCACAGACCCGGGCGGGGAAGCTGCAGACGGTCCGGCCCACCACCTCCCCACAGGGGGTGTCCTTCAGGGTGTAGGTGACATTGTCTTCGAAGCGCCCGTCGAACCACACCGCCAGGGTCTCCGCACTCAGCTCGTCTCCGCAGAGTCGGTCGATGCAGATGTAGTCCATGGGTAATGCCTTGGCCAGGTAGCGGGCCAAGGCGTGGAAGAAGTCCCCACCGCCTTCGGCATCCCAGAGGGCATTCGCCAGGAAGGCATGAGTCTCCTCCACCGCCTTCCGAAACGTGATGTCCTGGATGGTGCCCAGAATGGCCACAGGCCGGCCTTCAGCATCCATGTCCACGGTGGCCTGGCTGTGCACCCATCGGCAGGTGCCGCCGGGCTGGATGATGCGGTGATCCAGATCGAAGAGCCCCTCCCCGAGGAGGGCCCGCGTTGCCGCTGCCTTTACCAGGGCCTGGTCCTCTGGGTGCACGACCAGCTTCAGCAGGCCCCGGAGGCCCGGGACCTCCTGAGGGGCCAGGCCCAGAATCCGCTGAGCTTCTTCGGAGAGGCTGACCTGTCCTGAGGGGAGATCCAGATCCAGGAAGCCCACTTGGGCCAGGGCCTGGGCCTGGCGCGACCGGATGCCGCTCTGGAGGCTGGAGGCCTCCCCACGGAGTTCCTGGGGCGACCGATTGTCAGGATTGCTGGGGCTTGCCATGCCTATCCCTGGAGGCAATCCCAGGGGGACGCCACCGACCTCATCGGACCCCTGAGAACCCTCGATGAGTTCTGGAGGGGCACCCTTCCCAGTCTTCCACCAGCGGCAACAAGAGCGAGCGGTGGGGCCACTGAATCCCAGCGGAATGGGGAGGATAGGGTGGGTGTCGAGGGGCGGCAAGTCGGCCCCTGCTTGGAACAGCTTTTATCTAGGGGCCTTTGACGGCTGGGGAGAGGATGTCAAGAAGCGGAATAGAAAACATGCTCCCGAACAGGGGCGTTTGGCCGGGACTAAACAAGCCAACAGACCTGGATGTCAATTGACTCAAATCTGCCTATTTCTTAAACATGGCGAATTCCCTCCAGCGGAATAGGGGGATCATCCGTGGGGGGAAAGAGATAAACCGATCGAAAATTAATCGAGGTTCTATCAAACTCCTTGTTTTTCGGTCAATTTGGATATAATTTTTAATAAGCGATGCACCAAGCCGAACAGGCGTTCGGGGATTTTACTGGGTCCATTGTGAGCCTTTGACACCCGTTAATTCGGATAAAACCGTCAAACTGAAAGGACATTTCATATGCCAAATATCGCATCCGTGTTGAAAGAGGAAATCGGCCGCCTCGCCCGCAAGGAAATGAAGGCCGAATCGGAGCGCTGGAAGAAGGCTTCGGCCCAGCACCGCACCGAAATCGCTGCACTCAAGCGCCGCCTATCTGATTTTGAGCGGCTGGTCGCCACCCTCGGCAAGAAGGTAACGGGCAAGGCCCCGAGTGAGGATGGCGGCCTCAAGAAGCCGCTCCGCTTCCGCTCCAAGGGTCTGCAGACCCTCCGCAAGAAGCTGGGCATCTCCGCCGCCGAGCTGGGTCAGCTGGTCGGCGTTTCGGCGCAGACCGTCTACCACTGGGAAGCTGGGAAGACCCGGCCCAAGGCGCAGCAGCTGACCGCCATTGCTGACCTCCGCACCACCGGCAAGCGCAAGGTTAAGGCCCAGCTGGCCTCCCTCAACGAGGCCGCCCAGCCCGCAAGCCCTGAAACTGCCTGAGCGACTGCCCCCTGTAACATTGGACCCTGGTAAGGGCGGGCTGATCCCGCTCCTTCCAGGGTCCTTACCGTTGGGGTTCCGCTACTGGGGGCTGGTGCCCTCCGGGGCTGGTTCGATGACCTTGCCGAGCGCAGCCTTCAGGAGGATCTCTTTGACCATCAGCTGGGCGTCTTCTGGGCTGAGCTGAGCCTTCCAGGAGGGCATGGTCACCCCGAATAGGATGCCGTTCAGGATGCCCCGGCTCATCCTGCGGATCTCCCGTTCCGATCCTGGCCCGCCGGCCTGCCGGAACTCCTCGGCCACGATGGTGAAGTCCATCCCGCCCAGCCGCTTGCCGTCAGGGGCGTGGGCCGATCCGTCCAACCCGTGGCAGCGGGTGCAGTTCTGCTGGAAGAAGGCCCGCAGCTCTTGGACGGACTTGGTCTTGGGGGCCTCGCCCCCAGCACAGGCCAGGGCAGTGCCCAGGGCGAGGAGCAGCACCGCTCGGGGCCGGGGCCAGTTGTGCACGGTCCGCAAGAGGGTCCCAGGGGTTTGGGTTGGCGAGGGTTTCAGGTCGGAAGAGGGTGGCAGCATGGGCTCTCCTGGGGGCCGGTGGTCACTGAATTGAGCGATGAGAGATCTGCCCATCTTCCCGCAATCGGGCCGGACCACCAGATCCGGATCGTCGATTGTAGCCAGTCCGGTGCTGCCTCGCCCGCCTGGGGCTCAGGCGCGCCGGGCCCGGGCCTCCACCAGGGCCACCGCCATGCGCTTGCAGGCTTCGTTCTGCTCATCGAGGTCGTGGGCTGCAAAGCCCAGGCAGATGTGCGGGAGGTTCAGGCGGTGCAGGTCGTAGAGGCTGCCGGGGTAGAAGACCACACCGTTCGCCAGGCACCGCTCGCACCAGGCCTCCAGCGGGACATCGTCCGCCACCCGGACCCAGAGAGACAGTCCCTCTCGGGGATTTTTCAGGGAGATGGCCGGATGAAGGTGGAACAGGAGGCGGTCCACCATGGTCTCCCGCCGCTCGTCCGTGAGCTTGCGGATGCGCCGAAGGTGCCGGACGATCTCGCCATCCCGGAGGGTCTCCTCGATGGTGGCCTCCTGGACCAGGTTGCCGGGCCAGTCCACCAGCTGCCGCTGCTGGGCCAGGGTCTTGATGAGGCCGGACTCGCCCGCCAGAAAGCCCACCTGGAGCCCCGGCGCCAGAATCTGCTCAAAGCTGCCGAAGTAGAGCACGCGGCCGTGGGGATCCTCGCTGGCCAGGGGCAGGCTGGGGTTCTTCTCCCGGTGAAAGCCCAGGCCCAGGTCGCCCTCCAGGATTCGGAACCCGTGGACCCGGGAGAGCTCCAGCAGGTGCTTGCGTCGGGACGAATCGAGGACCACCTGCGTAGGGTGCTGGGGGTTGGCGGAGAGATAGAGCAGGCGGATGGGTTCCTGGATCAGGAGGGCTTCCAGGGCCACCACGTCCAGCCCGTGGGCATCCACCGGAACGGCAAACAGCCTGGCGCCTGCGGCCCGGAAGGCCTCGGCCACCCGGAACAGCCCAGGGTTCTCCACGGCCACCGCGTCCCCGGGGGCGAAGAGCACCCGGGAGACCAGGTTGAGCGTGCTCATCAGGCCACGGGTGAGCAGCAGGTTGCCCGCTTCGATGGAGAGCCCCCGCATGTCCCCGAGCATCTTGCACAGGGACTGGCGAAGGTCCAGGAGGCCTCGGGGATCCCAGCCCGGCTGCAGCAGGCGCTCCGGGTGGAGCTTGAGCACCCGGCCGTAGGCCCGGTGGATGGCCTCGGTGGGGGTGAGCCTCAGGTCGGTCGTGTCTGGGATGAGCTGAAAGGACTCCACCGCCGGGGCCCCAGGCTGGAAGAAGGGGTCGCTCCGGGGGGTGGTCCGTTTCCAGGAGGCCGAGTCCTGGGCTGAGATTCCTGTCGGAGCTTCCAAGACGAAGGGCAGCTTCTGGGCCACGAAGGTGCCCCGGTCGGGGGCCACCTCGATCCAGCCCTCGGCTTCCAGTTCCCGGTAGGCTGCCAGGGTCGTGTTGCGGTTCACGCCGAGCAGCTCGGCCATGGCGCGGGTCCCCGGGAGGGCATCCCCGGGCTTGAAGCGCCCGTTGCGGATGCCCTCCTCCAGGGCCTTCACCAGCTGCAGGTAGAGCGGCTCTGGATGGCTGCGGTCGAGCGCGATGGCAAGGTCCCAGCTACCCAACGTGGACCTCCCGAATCCTGGACCAGAATCCTGTCATGGGTCCCTTCCGTCAAGGCGATGGATCAATAGCCCGGTCCGGTGCCGCCGCCCGTCCCACCGCCCGTGCCACTGCCGATGCCCGAGGGGCCGTAGGTGATGACGCCGAACAGACCATGGGTCTCGGCCTGAGAGCCAGCGGTCACGAAGAGCTGATTGGTCTGTCCAGCCGCAGCGCCGTTCCCGAAGGAGAGGCCCCAGAGTCCGCTAATGACCATGGGCGTTCCGCTGGCGTCCGACAGCTGGCCAACGACGGCACCCGTGGTGGGGTTGATGGCGGTGATGCGACCGTCGCCAAAGTTGCCCACCAGGAGATTGCCACTGAGGGGGCCGAAGGTCGCAGGGGCGATGGCCATGCCCCAGGGTGCGTTGAGGAGCCCACCGGAGGCGAGGCGCTGAACGAAGGTCCCATCCAGGTTGAAGACACTCACGTAGCCGTAGCCCGCACCCGTGGACTCGCGCAAGGCCGGGGCAGCGTACTTGGCATAGGTGACGAAGAGCTTGCCCGCCAGAACCTGCACGTTGTAGGGCGAGTACCCGGCCGGGAGGGTGGGGTCTACCAGGGCGCCGGTTCCCAGGTTGACTGGAGCGTAGGACGCATCAAAAACATCCACGGTCCCGGCGGCAAGGTTGGCTGCGTAGATGTACTGGGCGGAGGCGGTGCTACCCACGGCCAGTCCCGTGTAGACCGCCTGGCTGGCGGAGTTGTCTACCCTGCGGGTCGAGACCGTGCCGCTGGTCCAGCCACAGATGCAGCCGTCCAGAGAGGCGATGATGAACTCATCCCCGCCGAAGCTGGCGGAGCCGTTAAAGATCACGCCCGTGGGGCCGCCCATGACGTGCCCCAGAATGGGCGGGATGGCCACAATCACTGGTGCGGTGGGGGTCCTGCCCAGGCCGTCGTAGACGGTTGTCGTGGCGGTGCCCTGGTTAGCCACCCAGAAGTCCGTGGCGGGGCCGAAGGCTAGACCCCAGGGGTTCACCAGGTTGGCATCCGTGGTGATGGCGCCGACGGCGGCTTGGTCGGCCACCAGTTTCGTGAGCTGGTAGGAGGGAGGCGCCACCGCAGGGCTGGCGTCGCTGGCGGAACCGCCGCCGCAGGCCAGCAGGAACAGGATCGCCGTGCCGGTCAGGAGACCGGCAGCGATGACGGTCCTGGGTTGCAGGGCCGTGGGGGGTGATGCAGGCGTTCGGGTCATGGGTGCCTCCAGCTCGCCATCGCGAGGGTTGTTTGTTTTTTTTGCGCGCCGGGAGAGGGCCCCCGGTTGACTCAGAGTCGGAGTCCAGGGGAGGCCTCGCCAGATCCGGTTCAGAATTGCTGGCCCATCCGGTTGGTTTCATGACACCTTTTCCTTCGGGCCGAGCATTGAGTTCCCGTCCAGGCCCCCGCTGCCCACCTTCCCCATGCCCCTGAACACTCGCTGGCTCCTTCCTCTGATCGCCTCGGCCGCCTTCGGCCAGGAGGCGACGGCCTACTTCCCTGAGGCCACTGACCGGGGGCGATTTGCCTGGGAGATGACCCTGTGGCGGGACCAGGTCGAGGACCCCAGAACCCCCTCTGCGAGCTTCAACCGCCTGGGCTCCCAGCTTCGTCTCCGCTGGACCTGGGAGCAGGACGGGCTGCGCGTGGTGGCGGGTACGCGCTCAGCCACCGGCACGGATGGGAACAGCCTCAACCTGCCCCGCTGGGATCAGCAGCCCTCCAACGGCACCCAGGTGGACGTTGCCCACGCCGACTTTTCCTGGGTGACAGCCCAGACCTTTGGAACCCTGCGCTTGGGCTTCCAGGAAAATGCCCTGGTGACGTCTCAGGCCATGTGGGACCAGGACCTGCGGTTCCTGGGCGCTGGGGGCATCGCCGGGGTGCGCGACCCGGAGGGCCTGCTTGGAGAGGCCAGCCTGCGGGGGGCTGTGGGTCGGGTCCGAGACATCCTGGGTGGGGAGGTGGACCTGGCCGCCGTGCAGGGTGTCCTGAAGGCGGATGCCGGTCCCACTTCCTGGACGCTCCATGGCGGGCGCTGGGAGCTGGCCTGGGATCCGGGAAGTGCCCGCCTCCGCCGCCTACCCACGGGCAGTGCCACGGCCCGTCAGCGACTGGTGGTGGACACCGGCGGCCTGGCCGGGACCTGGCATGCGGCCTTCCCCCTGGCCTTTAGCTGGTCCGCTTCCAAGGACCGGGCCACCGGGGAGACCAGCGGGGAGGCGCAGGTCTCCGCTGGCAGCCGAGAGCGGGTCTATTGGCCCCAGCTCGCCTATACCTGGCAGCGACTCTCTGCCACGGGGTCCCTGTACCCGGTGAACGGGGATGAGTGGTGGTTCTATCGCCGGGCCAGAGGCCCCCGGGTGGACCTGGCTGTCCCGTTGCCGGGCCACTGGCTGGTGAGCCTCTCCGTGATCCAGCAGCGGCCCGAAGGCGAGAGCGGGCTCTCCACCCGCAGCCTTCTGATCCTCACCCGACGATTCTGAGGGATCAGTAGTTCCGCTCGTCCACGGGCGGGGCATAGTCCCGGCCGAACTTGTTCTTGTGGGGTTCGAGGACGGGCAGGGAGGCTTCCAGCTCCCAGGAGCCCTGGGTCACGCCGTCGCCGACATTCAGAATCCAGACCTTCTCCCCGGCTTCGGGATGCCAGAGGCGGAGGCGGTAAGAACCGGCGGGTACCGCATCAAAGGCCAGGCCCGTCCTGCCGTCCAGAAGCTGGGCGAAGGGTGTGGTCACCACCAGGAGGAAGGCGTTCATCTGGTGGTGGACATTGCAGTACAGCTTCACCAGACCGGGGTTGGCGACCTTCACCCGGGGGTTGTCGCCAGGCCGGTATTGGCCGGTGTCAAAGCGGTTGCCCGGGGTCACGCTGAACACGTTGTGGAGGATGTGGTCCAGGTTGGGAAAGACCACCTCTGTGCCCGGCGTGGCGAGGGAGACCCTGGGGATGAAGGCCTTCCCCACCGTTCGGATAAAGACCGGCTTCAGGGGCTTCACGGCCGCCAGGGGCGCATTCATGGGCTCCAGGATGGCCACGACATCCTGGAGGGAAGCGCGGGAGCGCCCCCCCTTGTCCCGGAGGTGGACCGGACCCTGGACGCTGCCCGCCGTCAGGGGCGCCGCCAGGAGCATCAGCACCAGGCCCCCTTGGCACATACTGTTCAGGCTATTCATCCAAAATAGATTCTATGCAAGGATGCGACCAGTCAAGGAATCCCAATGCAGCCGACCATGAGGTGGTACCAGACGCTGGCGTGGACGTTTTTCGTCCGCCAGGCGGCCGCCATCCTCGGGCTCCTGGCCATCATCCTCTGGGTGGCTTACAGCGAGGCGGAGCGTGGAGCCCGAGCCTCCGCCAGCGCCAGCCTCACGGCCGGGGGGTACGTCCTGGATCGAGCCTTCGAGCAGCAGGGCCGAGCCATGGATGCGGGCCTGGAGGTCTTCACCCAGTACTCCGGAAATGTGGCCCTCATTGAGCATGCGCTGGAGTCGGAGGCCGCCACCAGCCTGGCCGATGCCCTCGCTGAGAACCTCCCCAGGCTGAGCGCAGAGACCGCCCTGGTGGTGCGCCAGGACGGCACCCTCCTCGCCAGCACCACCGGGGGAGGCCGGGCCACCCTGCCCCAGGTCGGCATCCTCCAGATGGCCTTGGCCCCCGAGCAGGCCAAGGAAGCCGGCCAGCCCGGACCCTTCTATCGGGGCTTTTTTCGCGAGGACTGGGGCGACCACCCGGGCGTCTACCATGCGGTGGCCCGCTCCCTGCGCTCGCCCGCCGGGAAGCCCCTGGGGGCCATGCTGGTGGGGGTACGGGTGGATGACCGCCTGGCTTCCGACCTCCGCCGCCTGGCCATTGCGGGTCCCCTGCGTGGCGATGCCGCGGCTCAGTTGGCGGTGCTGAGCCAGTTCGGGGCCCTCGGCACCACCTTCTCCGAAGCGGAGTCCCTGAACCGCCTGCTGGCCCGGGAACCCAACCTGCTGGCTGTCCGAGGGCAGGTCCTGGATGGCCAGCGGTCCAGCGTGCTGCCCTTGCAGGTGGGAGGCCGCACCTACCTCGGCATGATCTCCCCCCTGCGCGGGGTGAACGCCCTGGACCTGGAGATGGCCACCGTTCTGATGATGCCTGTGGAACCCCTCCGGGCGCCCTTCCGCAACCTGCAGAAGGCCATCCTGGCCGTGGGCGTCGTGGGTCTCCTCCTGGCATTGGCTCTGAGCCTCTACTCAGCCCGGAAGGTTACGGCACCCCTCAAAGCCTTGGCCACCGCCGCCGAGGGCCTGGCCAAAGGAGAACTCCCGGAAACCCTGGCCATCCTGCCCACCCAGGACGAGGTGGGGGTCCTGACCCGAACCTTCAAGTCGATGGTGGCTGAGCTGAAGGCGAAGGATGAGTGGCTGGCCCTCCTGGAAGGAGCACGGAAGACTCAGGGCGGCTTCATCCACCCTCCGGCCGACGGCATGGACCTGGTTCCAGGGCTGGTGAGTCTGCACCCCGGGGAGGCCACCCTGGAGGGCGACGGAGAGCTGCCCGAAGTCCTCCGGGACGGCTGCGTCTTCGCAGGCAGGTACCGGGTGGACGGACTCCTGGGCCGGGGTGGGATGGGCGTGGTCCTGAGGGTGCACGACCTTCACTTGGACGAGGAAGTGGCCCTCAAGGTTGTCCGCTCCGGACTGGCGAAGGATCCCGCTCTTTTGGACTTGCTGAAGCAGGAGATCCGCCTCGCCCGCAAGATCACCCACCGTTTTGTGCTCCGCACCCACGACTTCGGCGAGTGCGACGGCCTCCCCTTCGTGACCATGGAGTACCTGAACGGCATCACCCTCCGGAACCTCCTGGACGGGAGGGGACGCCTGCCCCTGCCATTGGTCCTGCGCATTGCCCGCCAAGTGGCCGAGGGCCTGGAGGCAGCCCATGCCGTTGGGGTGGTCCACCGGGACATCAAGCCCGCCAACGTGCTGTTTGACGGGCGGGGTGATGTGAAGATCATGGACTTCGGCCTCGCTGCACCCACGGCAGGACTGGCGGCGGGGGAGGCGGGGGCCATCACCGGTTCCCCTCGGTACATGTCCCCGGAGCAGATTCGCGGCAATCGGGTGGATGCCCGGACGGACCTCTACGCCCTGGGGGTCATGCTCTTCGAGCTGTGTTCGGGCCTACCCCCCTTTGACAGCGGCAGCATCGGCAGCCTCCTGACCCTGCACCTCAGCACCCCGGCGCCCGCCCTCTCGGACATGATGCCGGGGATCTCAGGGGAGCTGGATGCCCTGCTAAAGCGGCTCATGGAGAAGCGTCCGGAGGACCGCCCCCAGACCGCCGCCGAGGTGGCCGAGATCCTGAAGATCCTGGCCGCCCGCGGGGGCAGCAGCACCCTGCTCTAAGCGGGGCCCCGAGCGTAGCGTCAGGGGCGCCGACCGGATGCCTAAGAATCCCTCGAACGGATCTGGAGGACGGAGGTTGTCGGACGGAGAGTGGGGTGTCAGCGGGTGTTTCGGTTCGGACCCTCGCCCACCCAATCCAGCCTCGGTGCCGAGGCCCCGAGGGGAATCGCCATGCCGATCCATGAACCTCACCCTTCTACCTCCCTGGACCCAGGTGTGGACCGCAGGGACTTCTGTCTTGGCTCACTGGTCGCAGGGCTGGCCCTGGCCTGCAGCGGCTGTGGAGGGGGCTCCACCGTTGCCGCCGAATCGGGCCCCGTGCCCACGCTGCCCGTCACCACCACGGACACCCGGGCCGCCCTGCTGGCCACGCCTGACGGGACCACCCGGGACTACCGGAACCAGGGGAGCTTCTTTCTGGTGAAGGACGCCACCGGCATCTACGCCATCACGGCCATCTGCACGCACCTGGGCTGCACTGTGGGGGTGCCCGTTAGCGGTCACTTCCTCTGCCCCTGCCACGGCAGCCAGTACGACCTGGGCGGGGCTAACCTGGTGGGTCCCGCCGT